>Ga0126311_10002037_pt1 | contig 10005 bp, 11 predicted proteins | sample Plot61_FD_92539 | JGI IMG/M metagenome (GOLD analysis project Ga0126311, IMG submission 92539) | Serpentine soil microbial communities from UC McLaughlin Reserve, CA, USA - Plot61 | ecosystem: Environmental > Terrestrial > Soil > Grasslands | place: USA: UC McLaughlin Reserve, Lake County... | reverse complement strand
CGTGCTGCGCGGCGAGCGCGAGCCGGACCTGACGCTGTTCGCCGCGTAGCGCGAAGCGCCCGGGTCGGCCGGGCGCGCAGCGGGCGCTATCCCGAAGCGCCCGGCTCGGCCGGGCGCTAAGCGGCCGCTATCGGGCCGGCGGCTCGATGCGCTGGGCTCGCATCCCGGCCTCGACGCACTCGATCACGGTTTCCACGACCTTCACGCGCGCGTACTTCTTGTTCTCGCCCTCGACGACGACCCACGGCGCCGCCTCGTGGTCGGTGCGCTCGAGCATCTCCTCGATCGCCTCCGTGTACTGCGGCCGCTTGCGCCGGTTCTCCCAGTCATCGGGTGTCAGCTTCCACGACTTCAGTGGGTTGTCGCGGCGCTCCTCGAAGCGTCGCAGCTGCTCGTCCTCCGACAGGTGCATGAAGAGCTTGACGAGCACCATGCCCTCCGCGTGGAGCGTCCGTTCTAGCTCCACGATCTCCTCGTAGGCGCGCCGCCACTGGGCCGGAGTCGCGAAACCCTCGACGCGCTCGACCAGCACGCGCCCGTACCAGGAGCGGTCGAACACGGCCATGCCGCCCCACCCGGGGAGCTGCGGCCAGAACCGCCACAGGTAGTGGTGGCGCTTCTCATCGTCGCTGGGCGCGGCGAACTGCGCCACGCGCACGTGACGCTGGTCCAGCGGGGCCACCAGCCGCTTGATCGCCCCGCCCTTGCCGGAGGCGTCCCAGCCCTCGAACAGCACCAGCAGCGGAGGTCCGAGGCCGTAGCCGGGCAGCTTCGCCCCGAGCGCGAGCCGCAGCGCCTCGAGCCGCTTCCAGCCGGCCTCGAGCCGGTCGGCCTCCTCGTCCTTCGACAGCTTCAGCGAGAGGTCTACGTCATCGAGGCGGCCCATCAGGCCAGCGCGGCGAACTCGTCCAGCTCGCGCTCGGCCTGCCCGGCGTCCGCCTCCGCCGAGACATAGAACGTGCAGCCGTCGACCCCCGCCGCGGCCAGCTCCTCGACCACCTCCCGCTCCGGCTTCACGCCGGAGGCCACGACCCGCACGTGCCGGCCGGCACGCTGGCGCAGCTCGTCAACGCGCTCTTCGAGCTCCTCCGGGCTGCCGTAGCGATTCGGCGTCCACTCGTCAGCGTAGGCGAGCACGCGGTCGAGCACCTTGGGCCCGGAGCCCCCCAGCAGCACCGGCGGGTGCGGCTGCTGAACCGGCTTGGGCCAGCACCAGATCGGGTCGAAGTCGACGAGCTCACCGTGGTACTCGGCCTCGTCCTTGGTCCAGATCTCCTTGATCGCCTCCATGCGCTCGCGCATCAGCCGAAAGCGCCGGCTCGGATCGGTGCCGTGGTTGCTCATCTCCTCGCGGTTCCAGCCGGCGCCGATGCCGAACAGGACGCGCCCGCCCGACAAACGGTCGAGCGAGGCGACCGCCTTCGCCGTGACGATCGGGTCGCGCTCCACGATCAGGCAGACGCCCGTGCCGATCTTGATGCGCTCGGTGGCGGCCGCCGCGAACGAGAGCGCCACGAACGGGTCGTGCGTGTGGCTGTACTGGTCCGGCAGCACGTCGCCGCTCGGGTGGGGCGTGTCGCGGCTGACCGGAATGTGCGTGTGCTCGGCCACGAACAGCGCGTAGAACGGCCGCTCCTCGACCAGGCGCGCGAGAGTCGCCGGATCGACGCCGAAGTCGGTTGGAAAGAACGCTACGCCGAGGTCCACCTGATCGGCAGGCTATCGAGGCCGTAGATCCCGTGGACCGAGCCGAGCTCCGGCTCGCCGTCGAGCTCCAAGCCGGGCATGCGCGCCGGCAGGAACGCGAGCGCCTCCTGGAGCTCGGCCCTCGCCAGGTTCGCCCCGAGGCAGTAGTGGATGCCGGCCCCGAACGTGAGCGGCTTGGCGTCGCCGCGGTCCGCCGTGATGTCGAACGCGTCGGCGTCTCCGTCCACCCCATCGCGGTTGCCCGTGAACGAGCACACCATCACGACGGTGTCCGCCGGGAACCTCACATCGCGGAACTCAACCTCCTCGTGCAGCAGGCGAGCGGTGAACGGCGTGATCGGCTCGAAGCGCACGACCTCCTCGACGGCGGCGGGCGCCAGCTCGGGGCGCTCGGCCAGCAGCTGCCACTGCTCCGGATGCGCCGCAAACAGGCGCAGCGCGTGCGCGAGCTGCGACTGCGTCGTGTCGACGCCCCCGACGAGCACGTTCAGCACCAAGTTCATGCACTCGACGTCCGACAGGCGGTCGCCTTCCTGCTCGGCGGCGATCAGAGTCGAGATCAGGTCGTCGCTCGGGTCGTCCTTGCGCCGTGCGATCAGCGCGCCGGCCCACTCGTAGAACTCCTCGCACGCGCGCTCGATCGCGTCGCGCTCGTGCAGCAGGCTGGGACCGTCGAACTGGCGCTGGATCAAGTTCGACCACTCGTGCAGCCTGGGGGCGTCGTCGAGCGGAGCACCCATCACGGTGGCGATCGTCAGCGACGGGTAGGGCTTCGCGAAGGCGTCGACGAACTCGCACGCCTCGGCATCGGCCAGCGGCTCCCAGAGGCGCTCGAGGAACTCGCGCATCGCGGGACGCCATTGAGCGGCGGCACGCGGGGTGAAGGCAGGGTTGACGAGGTTGCGCAGGCGCCGGTGGTCGTCGCCGTTGATGTGCAGGATGTTGCGACGCATCTGCTCGAGCAGGGCACCTTCCGGGACCTCGAACATCTCGGCGATCCTCATCCCGGGGAACGTGGCCGCCTTGGTGCGCAGGAAGAACGCGGCGGATTCCCGGTCGAGCACGAAGAAGCCGATCGGGGAGGTGGCGAGCCAGCCGGCCTGGCTCAGCTCGTCCATCGTGCGGTGAAAGCGCTCGCCCCGCAGCCCGACGTCGAAGAAGTCGAGCTCGGGCAGATCCAGCTCCGTGACCTGGGCCATGGCTTGCAACCGTAACTAGTCTTGGAGGTGTGAGCTTCCTCTTCCGCAACAAGACCGAAATGCCAGAGGCGGCCGACGCCCTTCCCGGCCGCGACGCGCGCCCGTTCGAGGTTCCCGAGACGCACTTCGTGCTCGGCACCCCGCTCGAGCCGCCGTTCCCTCAGGACACCGAGCAGGTGATCGTCGGCATGGGCTGCTTCTGGGGCGCGGAGCGCGTGTTCTGGCAGGCGCCCGGCATGTTCACCACCGCGGTGGGCTACGCGGCGGGCTACACGCCGAACCCCACCTACGAGGAGGTCTGCACCGGACGCACCGGGCACAACGAGGTCGTGCTCGCGGTGTTCCGCCCCGCCGAGATCTCGTTCGACGAGGTGCTGCGCCTGTTCTGGGAGAACCACGACCCGACCCAGGGCATGCGCCAGGGCAACGACATGGGCACGCAGTACCGCTCCGGGATCTACGTGACCTCCGACGAGCAGCGCGCCGCCGCCGAGGCTTCGCGCGAGCGCTACGCCGAGCAACTGTCGGGCGCCGGCTACGGGGAGATCACCACGGAGATCGTGGACGCGCCGGAGCTCTACTACGCCGAGGACTACCACCAGCAGTACCTCGCGAAGAACCCGAACGGGTACTGCGGGCTCGGCGGGACCGGCGTGAGCTGCCCGGTCGGCGTCGCCGGCGCCTAAGCAGCTGGCCGACGCTCCACGGGGGCCCGGGGGCGCGAGCCCCCGGATGTCATCTGAGCATCTGGGCCATCAGCTTCAGGCGCTCGTCGGCCTCGCGCGGCCACTGATCTACGTCGGCGGGCCACCAGGCCCACTCGTCGTGCTCGTCGTCTGGGACCGGCTCGGCGGCGTCGGGCACCGTCGCGATCCCGACCAGCATCGCGATGCCGTTGGGCAGTCCGAGCAGCGCCTCCACGCTGAGCCGCTCGGGCTCGAGCCGCCACTCCTCGCCCAGCTCGCGCGTCAGGGTCTCGGCCGGGCTCTCGCCCAGGTCCACCGCGCCGCCGGCCCCGAGCGCCCAGCGGCTGGCCCAGGTCGACACCCAAGCCGCCCGCCGACCCGCCAGCCAGCGGCCGTCCGCGCTGCGGACGACGCAGAGCGCGGTCAGGCTGTCGCAGGCATCGCCCTCCACCAGACGCAGCGCCCACCGAACCGGCTGGAGGTCGAGCAGCAGCCGGTCGTCCTCCTGCGCCCAGCCGGCCAGCCGCGTGGCGACCCCGTCGTGGGCCGGCGAGCCGCGCTCGCGCAGCTCGTGCACCGCGGCGTCCGCCTGGCGCTCGATCTCGGCGGGCGCCTCGAACGGCTCGGACAGCCAGCGCGCCTCGACCTGGTCCAACTGCCAGGGCCCGCGCGCCAGGATGCCGCGACCGCCGTTCACCAGGAAGAGCCTAAGGCGCGCAGCAGGACGCGGGCGCACACCGACCCCGCCCGGGCGGCCGGGACGAGCTCGTCCGGGCCGCCCCAGCGCCAGTCGACGTACTGCGTGCCCTCACCGGCGTGCCGGACGGACGGCTCGCCCGCGACGACGCGCGCCGCCCAGTTGCTCATCGCGATCCGGTAGCTCGGGCGGTCGGCTTCCTCCTGGCCGACCTGCCGCAGCGGCTCCACCTCCACCCCGAGCTTCTCGCGTCCCACGCGCAGCAGGGCATCGCGCTCCGACTCGCCCTCGCGCAGCGATCCCGCCGGCAGTCCCCAGAGGCCTGGCAGGCTCTCGTCGTCGTCGGGCCGGCGCACCAGAAGCACTCCCGCGGGTCCCTCGATGACGAGGGAGACGGAGCGCTTCAGGGGCTTCAAGAGCGCAGGCCGGCCAGCTCCGCGTCGGGTTCGCGCTCGAGGTCGTCGAGCACGGCCATGAACGCGGCGATCACGCGCGCGTCGAACTGCGTTCCTGCGCAGCGGAGCAGCTCCACCCTGGCGGCCTTGTTCCCGATCCCGGCCCTGTATACGCGGTCGGCTGTCATCGCCTCGAAGGCGTCGGCGACCGCGATGATCTTCGCCTCGACCGGGATCTCGTCCCCCTTGAGCCGTGCTGGGTAGCCCTTCCCGTCTGGGCGCTCGTGGTGGGCGATCACCCAGCTGCGCAGGTCCTCGAGACCCTGGCCGGCGAGCACCTCCGCCCCGATCTCTGGATGCGTGCGCACCTGCGCCATCTCGCGCGAGCCGAGTGGTCCGGGCTTCTGCAGAACCGCGTCCGGCACGCCGATCTTCCCGATGTCGTGCAGCCGTCCGGCGATCTCGATCCGCTCGACGCGGTCGGCGGGCAGTCCGAGCTGCTCCGCGATCAGCGCGCTGTAGCGCCCGACCGTCCGCGAGTGATTGACGGTCCCGGCGTCGCGGACGTCGAGCTGCTCGGTCAGCGAAAGCAGCTCGGGCAGGTGGGAGGCATCGAGCCCGCGCCCGCCGCCCTCGGGGGCGAAGATCGCGGCGATCTCCCGGTTGAAGATGATCGAGCGGTTGCGCCCGAGCGCCTTGGCCGCGTACAGGGCCTGGTCGGCCGACTCGATCACGGCGTCCGCCGATCCGCCGTGGTCCGGAAAGTTCGCGACACCGAAGCTGAACGTGAGGGGCACCGGGTCCGAGGCGAACTCGCTCGCGACGGCAGTCCGCATGCGCTCTGCGGCGAGGTAGGCATCGTGCTCGGAAGTGTTCGGGAGCAACAGCGTGAATTCCTCCCCTCCGGTGCGGGCGACGGTGTCGCCGGCGCGGCGATGGGAGGCCAGGATGCGGGCCACCCGGACGAGCGCCCGGTCCCCGGCGCGGTGGCCGAGCTGGTCGTTGACCCACTTGAAGTGGTCGAGGTCGCCGACCACCACGGTCAGCTGCCGGCCGCCGCGGCGGGCGACCTCCAGCTCCTCGTGGATCTCCTGGTCGAGGGCCAGACGGTTCTTGAGTTGCGTGAGCGGGTCGGTCCGCGCGGCCTCCGCCAGGCTGCGCACCAGCTCCGTCACGCCGCCGCGGACCACCCGCAGCACGACGCCCGCCGGGACGATCACGGCGACCAGCGTGATCCAGCTGGCCGCCACGTCCTGCGCCGGGACGGTGTCGAACAGCACCCCCAAGTAGGCCACGCTCATCAGGACCATCTGGAAAACGGCCTGGCGAATCGCGAAGAAGTAAGCCGCATAGAGGGCAAGCCAGGCGTAGAGGAGCTCACCCGACAGCGCGGCGGCGTCATCGGAGAGCAGCAGGTTGGCCGAGATCAGCAGCGTGCCGCACGTGGCCGCCGCGTAGAGGGCCGACGGCGGCAGGCGGTCGGCGTTGAGGTGAAGCGCGAGCGCAGCGAGCGCGCAGGCGATCGGGATGGCGAAGCGAGCCAGCGCCGGGCCGTCCATGCCCGGGAGCAGGGCGAGCACCACGAGCAGCAGCGCCAGGCCGGCGAAGATGCCGCTACCGACACGCGCGGCAAAGCGCGTGCTCGGTTCGACTGGAGGGACGGCAGGTGCCTGTGGAGCCTCCCGCTGGGCCACCGGGGGCAGCATCTGGCCAATTTCGAGCGATCGTGCGCCGTTTGTGAGGGCGCAGCGGAAATATGGCCAAACGTTAAGCGCCGAGCTCTTCGCGAAGCAGGCGCAGCTGCTCGCGCAGCGCGTCCACCTCGCCCTCGAGGCGTTCGACGCGGCCGGCGAGGCCATCGGCGGCCGCCGCCGGCTCAGAGAAGTCCGCCGGCGTGCTCGCCGGCGTGTCCGGCGGCAGTGGCGCGGCCTCTGCCCCGGCCCCGGCCTCCGCCCCCGCCAACCGATGCTCATAGCGCTGGCCGCGCTCGCCCGGCCGCCGTGGCAGCGCCACCGCAAGCTCCCGCTCCACCAGCTCGTCGAGCGTACGGTCCACCTCGTCGCCGGAGTCGAAGCGGTAGATGCGCTCGCTGCGCTGGCGCAGCTGGCCCGCCGTCTGCGGACCGCGCAGCATGAGCACGCACAGAAGCGCCAGCTGCGGATCGCTGAGCCCGAGCGCCTGGTCCAGCAGGTGCTTGTACTTGACCGAGCGCGCCGTCGACCAGCTCGCCAGCGTCGTCCACTTGCGCCGTCCGAGCCGGTCGAGCGCCGACCGGACCGTCGCCTCGTCGTAGTCCACCACGGGGTCGCGGTTGGTCGACTGGTTGCACGCCAGCCGCAGCGAGTTCAGCGTCAGCGGATACTGGTCCGGCGTCGTCCGCTGCTTCTCCACCAGGCACGCGACCGCGCGGATCTCGACTGCGTCCGGTTCCACCGCCGCGTAGCTTAGGCAGCGTGAGCTTGTATACGCGGATCCTGCGGACGCCGGGCGTCGCCCTGCTCGTGTTCGCCACGGTGATCGGCCGGATGCCGATCGGCATCAGCGGCCTGGCGGTCCTGCTCTACGTGCGCGAGGTGACCGGCTCGTTCGCCGCGGCAGGGCTCTGCACTGGCGCGCTCGCCCTCGGGAGCGCCCTCGGCGCTCCCTTCCAGGGCCGAGTGGTCGACCGCCGCGGGATCGGGATGCTGGTCCCGCTGGCCGCCGTCCACGCCGCGGGGCTGCTCGCGCTCTGGGGCGCGGGCGCGCTGGACGCTCCGGCCGCGGCGCTCGCCGCGATCTCGCTCGTGACCGGCGTAGCGATGCCGCCGCTCACATCGGTGCTGCGCTCGCGCTGGCCCTACCTGCTCGCCGGGCAGCCCGATCTCGTGGCCAGCGCATTCGCGCTCGACTCGGTCCTGATCGAGATCGTCTTCGTCGTCGGCCCGCTCCTCACCACCGTCGTCGTCGCGACGGTCGGGCCGCAATACGCGCTACTCGTCTCTGCCGCCTGCGTGCTCACGGGGACCCTGATGATGCTGAGCGGGCTGACCGGCCGCCCCGGCCCCGAGCCCACGCCTGCGGACAAGCGCGTCTACGGACTCGGAGCGCTGGCCGATCCCGGCCTGCGCACGCTCGTGTTCGCGAGCCTCCCGGTGGGCTTCGCGCTCGGCTCGATCGAGGTCGCCGTGCCGGCCTTCAGCGACGCCGAGGGATCGAAGGCGCTCGCGGGCGTCCTGCTCGCCGTGTGGTCCTGCGGCAGCGGCGTCGCGGGTCTCACGTGGGGCGCCTACGCCGAGCGCTTCTCGTTGCTCGACGCGCATCTGCGCTTCGCCTGGCTGCTGCCGCTCGCGATCGCTCCGCTCGCGCTCGCCTCCAGCCCGCTGGCGATGGGCGTGCTGGTGGCGCTGTGCGGGCTGCCGATCGCCCCACTGATCGCGTCCCGCAACCAGCTGGTCGAGCGCGTCACCCCCGCCGGTACGGCGACCGAGGCGTACACCTGGCCGCTCACCGCCCTCGTCGGGGGCGTCTCGCTCGGGGCGGCTGTGGCCGGTGCCGTCGTCGAGGCCAGCTCCTGGAACACGGCTGTGATCGTGGCGACGGCGGTCGCCACGATCGGGGCCACGGTCGTGGTCACCCGCCGGCAGACGCTCGTGCAGCCCCAGCCCGCGTGAATGTAGAGTCGCGGCCATGGGTGTGATCAAGGGCGACAAGAGCGTGGAGATCGAGGCGCCGATCGAGCGCTGCTATGAGATCGCGGCGGACCTGGAGAACGCCGTCGAGTGGCAGGGCTCACTCAAGGACGTCGAGGTGCTGGAGCGCGACGGGGACCGGCGGCCGGTGCTGGTCGAGACGGAGTCCGACGCCAAGGTCAAGACCGTCCGAGCCGTGCTGCGCTTCTCCTACGAGCCGCCCACCGGCATCCGCTGGGTGCAGGAGAAGGGCGACACGAAGTCGCTGACCGGCTCGTGGGACTTCGAGGACCTGGGCGGCGGCCGAACGCGCGCCACCTACGGGCTCGAGGCGGACCCCGGCCGGATGCTCGGCATGCTGCTGCGCGGGCCGGCCGAAGCGAAGGTGCGCGACTTCTTGCTGGGCAACGCGGCCGACGGCCTCAAGCAGAAGGCCGAGAGCTAGCCGCAGCTGCGCGGGCGCTTGTGCGCCCGCAGGACCTGCTCGTAGGCGCGCGGGCGCGAGGTCATCGTGCCGTCCACGCACATGTCGATCAGGCGGCGCCAGGTCGGGGCGTCGTCGCGATCGTCGTCAGCGAACCAGTTCTGCCAGGCGTAGCCCTCGCGGTGCGCGCGTGCCACGTTCTCGGCCGTCGTCACGGCGAGCACGGTGGTGCCGAAGTTGAAGGTGATCGGCAGCTGGAAGGCGACCACGCCGGGGCCCGGCGAGCCGTTGCCGAGCCAGGCCCCGATGCCGCCGATCCCCGGAGCCACGTCGATCCTCGGGAGCAGCGCGTGGAAGCGATCGACGGCCTCCTGCTTGAAGGACACGACGATCAGGTCGCTGCGCCGCGTGCGCTTCAGCAGGCCGGCGAGAACGGTCGCGTTCTTGACGTACTCCGCGGTGTCCTCGTCGGGCGTGCGACCCTTGATCTCGACGTTGATCGGCGTGTGCGGGAAGGCCCGCATCACCTCGCTCAGGGTCGGCACCCGGAAGTCCGCGGCGGTGAAGCCCTTGGGCGCGGCGCGCCGGCCGGTAGCGACGCCGCGGAAGCGGTAGGCCGACGCGGCATGATCGTGGCTGTAGTGCTCGCGCTTGCCGGGCGCGAACCAGTACGCGGCGTCGAGGCGCTTGATCTGCCTCAGCGTCTTCGAGGCGACCGTTCCGTGGCCGTTGGTCTTGCCGTCGACGGTGGTGTCGTGCATCACGATGACCTTGCCGTCCTTGGTAACGCCGATGTCCAGCTCGAGCATGTCGGCCCCGGCGGCCACCGCCTTGCGGAAGGCGTACAGCGTGTTCGAGGGGAACTCGTCCTCGCCGCCCTGGTGGGCGATGTTCAGAGGTGCTCGCTTCTGGATCCAGCGGTTGGCCGCGGTGGCTGGAGCGGCCGCACAGAGGAGCAGGGCGAGGGTCAGGGCAGCCGGCGCGAGTCGACGCATCGTCGCGACGCTACCACCTAGCCGGCGAGCACCTGCCGGGCCGACTCAAGGTCCGGGTGAGGTTCCATTGCCGTGACCTGTCCGTCCCTGACCCGGGTGATCAGCGCGGCCGGCAGCTCGACCTCGATCCCGCTCACCGCGCCACGGCCGGCCACGCGCATCCATACGAGCACGGCCTCACCGTGGTCGAAGAACTCGATCGGCTCGAAGCGCACGTCCTCGATCAGGTCGTCG
>Ga0126311_10002036_pt1 | contig 10006 bp, 8 predicted proteins | sample Plot61_FD_92539 | JGI IMG/M metagenome (GOLD analysis project Ga0126311, IMG submission 92539) | Serpentine soil microbial communities from UC McLaughlin Reserve, CA, USA - Plot61 | ecosystem: Environmental > Terrestrial > Soil > Grasslands | place: USA: UC McLaughlin Reserve, Lake County... | reverse complement strand
TGGACCACCCCGAAATAGGCTTCAGTTACGGTCGCGCTCTGGGCATAAGGCCCGAGCTCCTCGAACTGATGGACGAGAGGATCTCCGGCGTCGTACGCGGAGAGGAGAAAGAGGAGACGGCCGTCCTTATAGTTGGGCGCGGCTCCTCCGACCCCGACGCCAACTCGGACCTTTACAAGGTAGCCCGCCTGTTCTACGAAGGACGCCCTTATCAGATCGTCGAGAGTGCCTACGTCAGCATGACGCCGCCCGACGTCGCGGACGGGTTGGATCGCTGCCTCAGGCTCGGCGCGAAGCGCATCGTCGTCTTCTCCTATTTCCTCTTTACCGGCGTACTCGAGGAGCGCATCCGCGAGCAGAGCAAGGCATTCGCTGAGGCGAACCCCAGCGTCGAGGTGCGCTACGCGGGATACTTCGGGCCGGACAAGAGGATAGCTGATCTCGTGATCGAGCGTTATACAGAGGCCGTGGAAGGAGACATCCGCATGAACTGCGACGTGTGTGTCCACCGCGTTGCCCTGCCTGGCTTCGAGGAGAAGGTCGGCGCCGCGGCCACGCCCCACTACCACCCTGACGAGCCTGGGCTCCACCCGCACGGACACAGTCACTAGCATTGTCTCTCGAAGACCGGGTAGTGGAACTCGCAGCGGAGATACCTCCACCCGACGAGCCCGCTGCGGAAGAAGCGCGAAGGCGACACCTCGGGCTCGCCAAGCCGCCTGGCAGCCTGGGACGATTGGAGGAGCTTGGCGCGCGGCTCGCGGGAGCGGCCGGCGAGTGCCCGCCATCCGTCCCAGAGAGCCCTGCCGTGGTTGTTTGTGCAGGGGATCATGGTGTGCTCGAACGCGGCGTCTCGCCGTGGCCGCAGGAGGTCACGGCGGCGATGGTGACTAATTTTTGCAGCGGAGGGGCTGCGGTGAGCGCCATCGCGAAGACGGTGGGGGCGAGGGTGAGCGTTCTCGATGTCGGAGTCGCCGGGGAGTTGGTGAGGCACCCGCTTCTGCGGGCCGCAAAGGTGCGGCGCGGGACCGGCGACCTGAGCCGCGGGCCCGCGATGAGCCGTGAGGAGGCCGCGCGGGCCGTGATAGCGGGAGCAGGGGTCGCAGAAGAACTCGTCGAGAGTGGTGGGGTGGACCTCCTGGTTACCGGGGACATGGGCATCGGTAACACCACGCCGGCGGCGTGTCTGATCTCCGCTTTCACGGGTCGTCCGCCGGAGGAGACCACGGGCCGCGGTGCGGGCATCGACGACGAGACACTCAAGCTCAAGGTAAGCGTCGTAGAGGAGGCGTTAGACCTGCACGCGCCTGATGCGGAAGACCCGCTCGGGATTCTGGCGACGATAGGAGGATTGGAGCACGCTGCTATCGTCGGTGTGATCCTGACCGGCTCAGTCTACGGGGTGCCGGTCCTCCTTGACGGCGTCGTCTCGAATTCCGCTGCGCTCGTAGCCCGAGCCCTCGCGTCGCATTCGGTGGGATACGTCATCGCAGGCCACCGCTCCGCCGAGGCAGGGGCTCGAATCGCCCTAAAATATCTGGAACTGGAAGCGCTCCTCGACCTCGACATGCGCCTCGGCGAAGGTACCGGAGGCCTGCTCGCCGTACCGCTCGTGCAGGCAGCGGCCCGAACGCTCGCGGAAATGGCGACGCTCGAGGAGATAGGATTCGGGTGATACCAATTCCATTTGAACCGGAGCGAGTTCGGGCTCTGCGGGCACGCCGAGGCCCTCACATACGTCATTCCTGCGGGGCCTGTCCCCGCGAAAGCGGGGAGCGAGAAGCCACTTATAGGAGGGGGCGGAGACCCGCGAGATATGGCTGGCTCCGTCGTGTCGTTGGCATTCATCCGGGCCTGGTATGAACGGGCTCTCGCCGGAGACTATCCAGGTGTTGCGAAGCCCGCTCGCCCGCCTCGTCGAGGTACACGGGGCGCTCGGCTCGACGCAGGAGCGCACCCGCGAGCTTGCCCAGACAGGAACCCCCCACGGGACGCTTGTCATTGCGGAGGTCCAGACTGGGGGACGGGGACGGCTCGGGCGATCGTGGGGCTCGCCGAAGGGAGGACTCTGGATGTCACTCGTGCTGCGCCCCTCGTTCGACGCGACCCTCGCTCCCCGCATCACCCAGACGGCGGCGGTCGGGGTAGCGAAGGCGCTCTGGGAAATCGGGGTCGAGGCCCGCATCAAGTGGCCCAACGACCTGCTCGCCGGCGGGAAGAAGATCTGCGGCATCCTCGCCGAATCGAGCGCAGAGAACGCTACCCTCCCGGCGGAGGGCAGACGCCTCGACTATGCCATCCTCGGGGTGGGAATGAACGCGAACCTCGATCCGGCCGAGCTCGGGGTCCCGGATCGCGAAGTAACTACCATCCGTTCCGAGCTGGGGCATGACGTGGTTTTACTGGATCTGCTTCGTGCCCTGCTCTCGAACCTCGAAGCCGAGCTTGGACGGATCGAGGACTTCGGCGCTGTCCTCGACGACTGGCGTAAATTGGACTGTACCCTGGGAGAGAAGGTACGCGTCCGGCGCTTCGACGATACCATCGAGGGCCGCGCTGTGGATCTGAGCCAGGAGGGTGCCCTCTTGCTCGCCACCCCTCACGGGACCGTAGCGTTATTCGAGGGTGAGATCGACCATCTCAGGCAGGGAGAAGACAACTAGAGCTGATCGCCATGGCTGAGAGCTGGCGGCGCGGTTTGCAGGAGGCGCAGCCGCTCTGCGAACCGCTTCATCTGACGCGTTGCCCGCGTCCGCCGGCCGGCCGCCGGGTTTCCAGGATGCCAAGCGTCGCACCCAACGAAGCTCCCCCGATCATTCCTGCGACGACGATACTCCCGAGCCCCTTGATGACTGGGAAGGAAGCCCGCAAGAGATCACCCGCAAGGAATCCTATACCGAACCCCAGCGCACCGGCCAGACCGAGCGCGAGTATGGTTCTCCAATCCAGGAAGGCCACACCGAGCGACGCCCCGACCACCGCACCGACCAGCGCCCCAAGCGGCGCCGGGGAATAGGCGAAGTAGGAAGCGAAGCCTAGGGTGGCGAAGATCCCGGCGGTAAGCCCCAGGGTTCCCAGCATGGCCAGGATCATCGCCCTCCTCCAATCCCTGAGGGCCAACCCAAGCGAGGCTCCACCAACTGCTCCCCCTACAAGAACCGACAACGACAGCGAGATCGGCCAAAGCATCGACAGGACAGCGATGGCTCCGCCGGCGCCGAAGCCTAGGGCTCCAAGGATGACGAACCCCGTTAGTCCGCTAAGTCGCATGGGCCTCTAACGCGAGCAACCTCCTTATCCCCGCTACTCGCAGAAGCGGTCTGCACAGACTTAGGTGATAGTCATTTCCTCGTCTTCTTCGTCCTCTTCAAGGACGGCCACCGAGGTGGCCTTGAAGACCAGGATCTTACCTCGCTCGGGGAAGTCCACGATCTCCACGTCACCGGTAACGGCGATCTGGTCCCCCACGAGCTGGTCGGCATCCTGTATGGCTGCCATGTCAATCTCTGTCTCCAGGACGTAGCCGGTATGCTCCTCTCCGGCTTCCGTGGTCGCGCGCTTGAGCTGTCCTTCGAAGTAGGCCATTGCCGATCCTCTCTATGAGTGTCAAGTGAGGACATAGTACCTGTATTCCCAATCGCGGATCGGGCTACCATTCTCTGTGGGGCTGGGTTTGCGTCACGAACTATTGCTCATCGCATCTGTGACAGCCTGCTCGAGGGGCATCGTCGGCAGAGGTCGTGGAACGGGACTACACCGGCTGAGCCCCATGTGAAGGTGGTCTATGTGGCACCTTGCAAGCTACGAAGGCACTAAATAGGGTGCTCCAGGGATGACAGCTTGCTATCTTACCGCTCGTACGATTTAATACACCGCTGGGCAGTGCCTCGAGCGTGTACAAGGCTGCGTTGGGGAGGAGATAAGAGGGATGAGCGCAACGTTGGTGTATGTTGGCATCGGGGCCGCACTGGCCACTGTTGTGGGGATCTTCGCCATGGCCGTCCTTTTCTTGCAGACGGCGCGTCGCTACGTCGACCTGACCGAGAGACGCCTGGAGCTTCTGCGCGAAGGGGAAGCGTTTCTGCTGAAGGTGGTGCAGCGACAAGGTCGGGCCCTGGAGGAGAGCCGGGAGCGAGATGTACAGCGACGAGAGTGGGTCCCCGAGATGGTCGGGTATCCTCTTGGGCAGCAGCAGGTCGAAGAGTCCCCTGAGGGCGAGTGGTCTGAGGGGTTGGATCGGCACGTGCGAGAAACGCCAGATCTAGACAAGCCCCCTGCGGAAAACAGAGAGCAGAGGCGGTATAGGATACCGAAGACGAGCGAAGCGGCGTCGCGACCCAAAGACGGTGAGCCGCTGCGTGGAGTCCAGGTGCCGCACCCTGACGACGATGTGCCCCGACGCGGCTGGAACAACTCCCCGGTCAAGTTCTTCCAGAAGTGCTACGACAGATACCTGGAGCACTACGAGGGCTACGTGCGGCTCGCCGAGAGGCTCCACAGCATGCGCGACGAGGCCGAGGCGAGTCCTGGCACCCTCGCGAGGAAAGAGTGGGAGGATAAGCTGCGCCGGGCGTACGACGCCATAGAGAGGACCACCCAGAGGCTGGACATGCTCGAGGAGCACTACCCCGAGCTGGCGACCGACAGCGATCGTATCTCGTCCCGCATCGGCACCGCCCGCCTCCATGCCGACCTCACAGAGCGCTTCGGCCCTCAACCCTGAACACAGCACCCCCACGCGCGCAGTCCCCAAAGTAGATCTTAAAGCGCTATCCGGAAGGGTTCCTTCCGGATAGCGCTTTACACAGAGCGCCTGTCGCGCCGACGTGAGGCTGCCGAAAGGTGGGGACTTAAGGGCTAACCTTGGCCTGTAAGATCTTCTGCCAGGAGAGCCGACAGTGCTTCGCTTGGAAGGGGTTCCGAAAAGTAATTCCCTTGGGCAAGGTCGCACTCCATTTTGCGCAACTGTGCCAGCTGGTCTGCGGTCTCCACCCCTTCGGCGACCGCCTCCAAACCCAGGGCGTGCGTCAGGTCGATCATCGCCGACACGATCTCCGGGTCCGTCAATGCGCCATCCGTATCTTGCCCGGGTCCGGAGATGAACGAGCGATCTATTTTCAACTGATCAACCGGAAAGCGCTTGAGGTAAGAGAGCGAGGAATAGCCCATCCCGAAATCGTCGACCGCGAGTCGGATGTTCAGGTTCTTCAGGCTACAGAGGGTATCGTTGGTCGAGTGTACGCCGTTGCTCGTCATAATGCCCTCTGTTATCTCTAGTTGCAATGACCCGGGATCTATCTCGGTCTCGGCCAGGATCTCCTCGACTAACTCGGGGCGGAACAATTGCCTCGGAGAGAGGTTTACGCTCACCGTCAAAGGCGGTAAGGTCCGGTAGCGTTGTTGCCACGCCCGCATCTGGTAACAGGCTTCTCGCAGCACCCCCTCGCCGATCTGCACGATTAGGCCCGTATCCTCGGCGACAGAGAGAAACGCCTTTGGCAGTAGCAGTCCCCGCCGCGGGTGCTCCCAGCGCACCAGCGCCTCTGCTCCGGCGATCCTGCCGGTATCAAGCTTCAGGATAGGCTGGTAGTAGATCATGAACTCTCCCCGCTCCACGGCTTGCCTGAGCTCGTTCTCCAACCGTAGGCGTTCCAACGCGTCGGTGCCCATGCTGGGTTCGAACACCTCGCAGCAGGCTTTACCCTTGTGCTTGGCCCGGTACATCGCCAGGTCCGCATGCCGCAAGAGATTCTCCGCTCGCTCCTGGGTAGAATTGTTGAGAGCGATCCCGATGCTAGTGGTGATGAACACCTCTTGTTCTTCGAGAGTGAAGGGAGGTTGCAGTACATCCGCGATCCGCTCCGCTATTCGTACTCCCTCACCTGCACCAGCAACGTCCTCGACCAAGATGGTGAACTCGTCTCCGCCAAGACGCGCGGCGGTGTCTTCAGGGCGTAGGTAGCTCTTCAGACGCTCAGCAACCGCTTTGAGTAGTTGATCTCCGGCCTTATGCCCTAGGCTGTCATTTATGACCTTGAAGTTGTCCAGATCGACGAACAGCAGTGCGATCCTGCTGTCCCGCCGATTGGCACGAGTTGAGGCGTGTTCGAGGCGTTCCATGAACAACGCCCGGTTTGGCAACCCGGTGAGTGGATCGTAGAACGCTTGATGGTGTAGCTGCTGCTCGAGGGCTTTTCGCTCCGTGATGTCCTTGAAGGTAACCACTGCGCCCACCACCTCACCGTCCTGGCGTATGGGGGAGCTCATGTACTCGACCGGAAAGCTCGTGCCGTCCTTCCTCCAGAAGACCTCATCTTCTCTACTATGGGTGGTTCCATCCTCGAGCGCCGCATGGATAGGGCACTGTTCGCGGGGATAGGGGGAGCCGTCCGGTTTCGTGTGATGGAGGACCTCGTGTTGGGGGCGGCCCACAAGCTCTTCGGCCTCCCACCTCGTCATGCGCGCCGCAGCCGGATTGATGAACGTGGCGTCACCATCCAGGTCCAGTCCGAATATTCCTTCGCCCGCCGATTCTAGGACCATCTCGTGCCGGCGGCTTAGCCGCTCGAGCGCCTCCTCGAACCGCTTGCGCTCGGTGATGTCGAGCATGAACCCTTGCCAGTAGCGGGTTCCGCTCACCTCATCCTCGACCACAACAGCTTCGTTGCGCACCCACTTTATGCGCCCGTCGCGATGGACCACGCGGTACTCTGTCGTGAAGATCTCGCCCGGCTCCCCGGCTCGCTCATCCTCTAACCGTATCCGCTCGCGGTCGTCGGGGTGCACCATGCGCCACCTGAGATCCGAGTCCCTGCATTCCTCGGAAGAGTAACCCGTCAGGGTCTGTATCTGAGGGCTCATATACATGGCGGAACCAGGGAGCCCTAGCTCCTGGATGTAGACGACCGCAGGGACTCGCTCGATGAGCGTGCGATACCTCTGCTCGGCTTCCCGCAGCTTTCTGTCCATCTCTTTTCGCTCGGTTACGTCGCGGGAGGTGATCACCACGCCCCTCACAGACGGGTCGTCGACGAGGTTGTTGACGACGTGCTCCAGATAGCGCCAAGAGCCGTCCTTGTGCGGCACTCGGAACTCCAGCGGCGGGTGAAGCCCGGGCCTTTTCAGGATCCCGGCGAATGTGTTTGACGCTTGCTCCCTGTCCTCCGGATGAACGGAGGCGAATGCGTTGATCCCTACCTGCTCTTCGGGCTTGTAGCCCATGACCCTCTCGACCGCAGGGCTTACGTAGCGGATGGTGCCGTCAGCCTCGAGGATCGTGATAATTTCGGAGATGTTCTGTACCAAAGATCGGAAGCGCTCCTCGCTTTCCTTGATAGCCTTCTCGCCTTCCTTGCGCTCGGTGACATCACGCATGACGCCCGTGAACAACCGTTCCCCATCCTCATGGGATTCGCCGAGGGACATCTCGATCGGGAATTCGCTACCGTCTTTGCGCAAACCCACGAGCTCGATCGTGCCGCCCACAACGTGGGCATCGCCCGTTCGCAGGTAACGGTGCAACCCGGCCACGCAGAGTTCTCGGTATCTTTCGGGCATAAGCAGCGTTACCGGCTGCCCGATGATCTCTTCTGCCCCGTGGCCAAAGGTTCGTTCCGCCCCGCGATTAAACCACCTGATTATCCCTTCTGGCGTTATGGTCACGATCGCGTCGAATGCCGCGTCCAGAACGGTGCGGTAGCGTGCCTCGCTCTTTCTTAGTTCGCTACCTAGTAGCCGATGAGCGTTCAGTCTGCGCATCGAACCTCCTCTACGCTAAGCGGAAGCTGTGAGAAGTATAGTTGGTCGGCCGACCTCCACGGCACCTTTCATCTGCGGTTTCCTCCTCTTCAAAAACCACCAGCCGCTGAGCCTTCCATTTCGAGTAGCTGATTGCGCCACTGGTTCGCTCCGCTCCTTGGACACACCTCTTCGGATAGTAGTTCTAAGCCCCTTCCTATGCCGATTTTCGAGCTAGGATAGTGTATTGTCGGGCGAAGCTTTACGCAATCTTCAGTCGGAGGGTCACACGTCAGCTCGACAAGGCTCGAACACCAGGGTGTTGCTACCTTCTCTGCTCACCCTTGGAGACCGTCTCGGGTCGCAGCCAGAGCGAAACATGCGCTGGTTGCATCGTAGTAAAAAGTACAAGACCGCAGAAGTAAGCGATCGCCGTGAGGATGGCCACTGCCACCCACGCCACGCGGCCGAGAACCAGCCAGCGCCCACGCAGGGTGGTGGCTGGCGTCGAGACGCCGGGGCTCATCGTACCGACGAGCCGATTCTGCTCCCTTGTCCCTTCTGTCACAACCCTACTCTACAGCACTCTCGTCTTCGACGCGTCACGAGGATCGTTTTCTGAGCAGTGAAGAACCAAATCCCTTACGGTTTACGCGCTAAAACAGAAGCGATATACGCTTGTGCCTGTGAAACCGGGCTCGGATCTACTGGCGGCCAGGAATGACATAGAAGGTAGGCTAGGTGGTGCGACGCAGCACCACGAACATAGCGCTTGTAGCCACCACTAGCAACGCCGATAGGATAACGAGCAGCACTACGGGCGGCAACCCGCCGCTCGTGGGCAGGTTCTCAAAGGAAGTGTTGGTAGACCTTTGAGGGAGATCGGCGCAGGAGATGCCGGGAGGTACTCCCTGCCCTTTCTTGACCTTGTCATGGAGGAGGATGAAGCGGTGCTGGTCCTCTCCGAGGAGTTTCTCCAGTGTGACGTCCTTGACGGTCGTGCTAGCCGATCCCGTACCGTCGGCCTCGGCCACCACGGTCTTTAGGGGTATGGTCACAGGCGCAGTCCTCCCGGCTCGATCATCAGCGCAAGTCCCGCCTGCGTGGATATGGTTGATGTGCTCGACGCCTTTTTCTGGCAGCCCCTCCATCTCTAGCTCCACCTTTACACCATCCTCGACTTCCTTGAGGGTGGCAGTTCCACTCACTCCTGAGTCGCGGCTCGGCGTAAGGTGGAGCTTGACGCTCTTCTCTTCTTTGGCCAAAGCGCTTCCGCCCAGAACCACCGACGCCAATAATGTAGCGCCGAATACCATCACGACCACTCTTTTCAGCCGGTACACGATCCTCCTTCTTCATTCCTCGCTTACACTCATAGCATTTGTCACCTACGACGCGAGCGTACAGAGCTATTACGGTGTGTTGATTCCTTGCACGCCTTCGATCGCCTTGTAGTCCTTACCCAAGATCTCGTTGGATCGCTGCAGATCATTGGCAGCCTCATTAACGATGCGCTCGTAATCGTCGAAATCGGCCTGGGTGGCCGAGATGGGATCGGCGGCCAAAGAGTAGGCTAGTTGGGCAGCCTGGTGCAACTCCTCGATCGCAGAGAGAAACGCATCCTTCTGCTCCCTGTATTTCTGAGGCGCCCTCAGATCGGTGGCCTGGTGGGCATACTCTTTGAGGGCAGCTTGGTCGGCTTGCATTTCCTCGATGTCGCCGGAGGTGAGGGCATCGTAATGTAGAAACCTCTCGTGGCTATCCAGGAACGCCTCCACAGAGTTGGCTTGTATCTCACCAACCCCAGAAACGTACGTGTTCTCTTCTTCTACTTCTTCTTCTTGGGACGCCGCTTGTTCTCGCTCGGCACCCGCTTTCTCGTGTGGCGGGCGGCCAGCGTCTGCTTGTCGACTTTGGGGAGATCTGCCTTGCTCCCCTGCCGAGCTGGGCTCTTCAGGTCCGGACCTTTCTCCTGTGAGCCAGCTTAGATTGCCGCTTAACACGAGAGCCGCGACTGCACCCACGCTTGCAGCCATGACGAAGGCCAAGAGTACTGCCACGGCGTACATTAGTAGCCTTGTGACCAGCGAGCGCCGGTTCCACCATCCGCTCATGCTCGGTAAGACCTATGGCATGGATTCTTCGTCATCGCGTTCTGCTCATTTCCCTCAAAACGCAAGAATGGCCACCGAGGTCATAGCGACCTCCGGTAGCCGGTTGCACCACTGACTCCTTCCGCCCCGGGTGCCCAAGCTTGGAGCGGGAATCC
>Ga0126311_10002035_pt1 | contig 10006 bp, 6 predicted proteins | sample Plot61_FD_92539 | JGI IMG/M metagenome (GOLD analysis project Ga0126311, IMG submission 92539) | Serpentine soil microbial communities from UC McLaughlin Reserve, CA, USA - Plot61 | ecosystem: Environmental > Terrestrial > Soil > Grasslands | place: USA: UC McLaughlin Reserve, Lake County... | reverse complement strand
CATTAGTGGGGCTGCCGAAGTTCGGGTGATTGAATATGTTGAAAAACTCAGCGCGGAACCGAAGCCCTAATCTCTCCGTCAGGTGAAGTTGCCGCTGCACGCCAACGTCCGCTTGCCACGCTCCAAAACCTCGCAACACATTACGCCCGAAATTACCCTGAGTGCCGGCAGGCGCTGCGGTAAAAGCAGCGCGATTGAAGATCTTGCCACCCGGAAATTGCGAGCCATGAATCTCGAGCGGAACGTTCGGATTTAGATTCGGTCGAGGAGCTAGTTGAGTACCCGCCGCAAAAAAACTGCCGCCAACGAGGTTAACTGGTGGAGCCGATCTCGCAAAAATGAAACTGTCAATGGACCAGCCCCGCAATACAGATGGCAACTCGTATGTAATGCCGGCGCTGAATGCATGCCGGATGTCGAAGTTGGAATTTCCGCGGTCGATGTTTGCATCAGCGATTTGCCCGGGCGTGTTGACGTTGGTTGCGATCGCATCTGTCGAAGCGATGTCAATCGAATGTGACCATGAGTATGACGCAACAGCTTGCAGGCCGCGGGAGAGACGTCGCTGAAATTTGAGTTGGAGAGCGTGGTAGTCTGAAGTCGCCGAGTTGTCAGTCAACGCGATGAACTCAAAATTCGGATTTACGTTGAATAGGTTTGTTACCCGCAGCAACTCTCTCCCGATTGCGGCGGCGTAAGTGGCCGAGAGAGTCTGATTGTTTCCAATCGACTGCTCGAACGCGACATTCCACTGATACGTCCGCGGAAGTTTCAGATGCGGATCGGCAACGAGCATTTGTGCAACCGGTGGATTCGTCGTGAGTGCGGGAGGAGCAGCGTCCTGGGGGCTCAGTGGAAACGGCGAAGATGAAAAGTTTTTGTCGGCAATGTATGGAAAAAAGCTCGAGACTCCGCCGAGCGATCCCTGTCCGAGATCGTAAAAGACTCCAAAACCCGCCCGAAGTACTGCTCTATTGAACTGATAAGCAACCCCGATTCGCGGCGCAATATTTCCATAAGTCGTTTCATACAGAGGCGTACCGCGCGGTGCGAGGGCGATCGTCGCTGGACTGTTCAGGCCCACGACTGTGAATGGATAGTTGTCCCGGTTCTTGCCCCTGAGCGCTGGATTGACGTCCCACCTCGAGCCGTAAGTCACTGTTAATCGAGGTGTGATTTTCCAGGTGTCCTGACCAAACAACGAGAAGTTTTGCGACAAAAGCGCGTTAGTTTGAAACGAGCTCGATTGGGCCAATAACGCTATCCCCGACAGTGCACCACTAATTCCAGAGAACGCCGCAAACTGATGGTAAGCAGCCGGACTGCTGAAAGGAGCGAGCCAGCGATAGTCGACACCGAATTTCATCTGGTGGCTACCCTTTGTCACTGACAGGTTGTCGATCAGATTGATCTGGCGTTGCTCGTCCGTTCCTTGTTTGCCCTGAACGTATTGTCCAACACCGAGGATGATGAACAAGAAAGTGCCATTGTCGGACGTGATGCCTGAGGGAAACAGGAGCGACTCGGGAAGCGGCCTCGCGCCGCCAAAGTCGTCCATCACAAACTTGATGCCGACACGGTGGTTACTGTAATTCGCGCGCACTTCGTTACTGATTTCCGCTCCGATCATTTGAGTGAGGCCGACTGTTCCAGTGTGTACAGTGGATGATAAGGAATTCGTCGTGCTAAGCACGCGACCGGATGAGAAGAGTGGACCACGCTGGTCCGACGTGGATGGTGAATAGTTATACCTGCCAAACAAGTTGAGCTTCGATCCAAGTGAATGATCGATGCGAATACTGTACGCATCGAGCGGTGAAGGATTCGAAAAGCCTGCGTTGAATTGCGCCACACCTGCGCCGAGTGCAGGGCCATTCGCAACGGGAAACGCGTTTAAATAAGGACGTATTGCAACTGGAGCTTGCTGTCGCGATTGGTTATCGGGCACGCTGGTTTGCAGGCTCGACGGCTGGCGCAACCGTTGCCCTTCGTATGAGAAGAAAAAGAACGTCTTGTCTCTCAGGAGAGGCCCGCCAACCACACCACCAAAATTATTCAACCGCTCCGCAGGTTTTGGCAGACCATTGAAGTTTACGAACCAGTCTCTGGCATCGAGTACGTCGTTCCTGAAATACTCAAACAACGCGCCGTGAAAAACATTCGTTCCCGATCGTGTTGCAATCGAGATCTGTCCACCCGGGGTGCGTCCGAACTCAGGCGCGAACGAAGACGTCTGGACGCGAAATTCCTGCATGGCGTCGACCGACACGAGGCTGTTTGTTCCGCCGGAAGCGCTAAGCGCCGGTAAAGCGCCGGAAGCACTCTGCATCATGGCAATGAAGCCGGTCACGCCGAAATTTGCGCTGACTCCATCCACTGTGAAATAGTTCGCGTCCGCGCGTTGTCCATTCACACTGAATTGTCCCTGATCGTTAAAGGTAGACGGAGTGACGACCACACCGGGCGCCAACTCGATCAACGTCTGAAAACTCCGGCCATTCAGTGGAACATTCTCGACGAACGTGCGGTTAATCACGGTGCTGACCGCCGCTGACTCAGTATTCACGAGTGGCGCTCCACTTTCCACGGTGACAGTTTCCGATACATCGCCGAGCGTCATCTGGAGATCCACTCTGAGCGCGTCCTGCACATGAAGGATCACATCAGGCTTGATTAACTTCTTGAATCCTGACTTTTGTATTTCGAGACGGTAGGACGTTGGCGGAAGATTCGCCAGGTGATATTCACCTGAGCCATTCGTCATATCTTCATAACGGAGATTCGTGTCGGCGCTGATAGCAACAACTTTTGCATCGACTATCAGTGCGTTCGCGGGATCCGTTATGCGTCCCGCAAGCGAGGCATTCGTAGATTGTGCGAGACTCAGCGTAAATGAAGTGAGGAGGATGAAAACTAATGCAGCAACACGGCGCATCGTCCAAACCTCACAGTTCAAAAGTGGATGGCACAGGCTACAGCCGGATTTGAGTTGTGTCAACAACCCACGCCGCAACGTGAGTCCAAAAAGGACTTTGTGCAAAGCAGGGATCGATCGCAACAACCGGAAAGAGTTATGGACCAATCCCCCAATAGAGTGATGCGCAAACTTCCAGTGGCAAAGACATACTGAGCTAAGATATGCGCACTATGGAGAACGCGCGCGGAGTCGTCCCGCCTGGCCTCATCATCGCTTTCCTGCTGCTGGCGTGGTGCCCTTCCGCGTTTGCGTTGAATCCGGCGCTGGACGTCAATCAGTATGCCCACACGTCGTGGCAGATGCGCGACGGTTTTCCCAAAGGCCAGATCACATCGATTGCTCAAACACCCGATGGTTATCTCTGGCTGGGCACGGAATTCGGTTTGATTCGTTTCGATGGCATCAAGAATGTCGTCTGGACTCCGCCGGCGAATCAACAGCTTCCATCAAACTTTATCTTCAGCCTGCTCGTCGCGCGTGACGGGACGCTGTGGATTGGAACAGAGAAAGGACTCGCAAGCTGGAAAGGCGGCAAGCTCACGCAGTACGCGGAACTCGCCGGACAGTACATTTTCAAAATCCTGGAGGATCGTGAGGGCTCAGTATGGGCCAGCGGACTCGCAGTGTCCGCCGGAAAACTCTGTGCGATTCGGAATGGCAGCGTCCAGTGCTTCGGCGACGACGGCAGTCTCGGTCGCGGAGCGTTCAACTTATACGAGGACAGCAAGGGCAATCTATGGGCGGGAGTGAAGGACGGCCTATGGCGATGGAAACCTGGACCACCAAAATTCTACGCTCTCGCCGGCGAGCCTGACGGCATCCAGTGTTTTGGTGAAGACAGTGACGGTACACTGCTCGTCGGGTGGAATGGCGGAATTCACCGGTTCACTGATGGCAAGACTGTGCCGTATCCGATTCCGGGAAAGACCGGGCAGATTCGCGCGCGAAGGATGCTTCGTGATCGTGATAGCGGTCTATGGATAGGCACGGTCAATCAGGGACTGGTCCACATACATCAGGGCAGAACAGATGTATATGGACTGTCAGAGGGCCTTTCAGGCGAGTCCGGTGAGGTACTTTTTGAAGATCGCGAAGGCAATATTTGGATAGCGACCAGGAGCGGACTCGATCGCTTTCGCGACTTCGCTGTCGCAACGTTTTCCGTGAACCAGGGTTTGTCGAGTCCCAGGATTCACTCTGTTCTTGCAGACAAAACCGGCGGTATTTGGCTGGCCACTCCCAATGGCTTGAACAGATGGAATAGCGGACAGCTTTCGGTTCTCAACAACTCCAACAGCTTCAACCCGAATTCGCTCTTTCAGGATGATACCGGGCGACTCTGGGTCTCCACGCCGTTTGGGTTTGGGTACCTCGACAATGACCGGTATGTTCCTGTCAGCACAGTCTCCGGAGCTGTTACTGCCATCACACAGGACAAAGCGGGGAATGTTTGGATCGCGAACGAGCACGCCGGTCTTTTTCAGGTGCTCGGTGGGAGTGTGGTCCAACAAATACCATGGTCCAAGTTGGGACATGCGGATCACGTGAGCGCTCTCGCTGCCGAGCCATTTCGGGGGGGATTATGGCTTGGGTTTTTCCTGGGCGGTGTCGCGTATTACAGCGGAGGTGAGATCCAGGCCTCTTACACGGCCGCAAACGGGCTGAGCGAAGGCCGCGTAAGCGATTTCACCCTCGGCCATGATGGCGCGCTCTGGGTCGCGACTGAAGGTGGGCTCAGCCGGCTGAAGGGCGGGAGTGTCGCTTCTTTAACCAGCAAAAATGGATTGCCTTGTGATGCTGTTTTTTGGGTAAGGGAAGACGACGCTGGTTCGTTCTGGCTCTACACAGCCTGCGGCCTCGTGCGCATTTCACGCGCCGAGTTGGACAACTGGGCCGCCGCGGTGGACCAGGGGATAAACGCGAAGCCACAGATCCATGCAACGGTTTTCGATAGGTCTGACGGAGTGAGGGCCATGGCTTTGGGGAACCACTTCTATCCCCAGGTCGCCAAATCTACCGATGGCAAATTGTGGTTCGCGTTCGGTGATGGCGGTATCGGCCTCGTCGATCCGGGTCGTCTTGCATTCAATAGCCTTCCGCCGCCGGTGCATATCGAACAGTTCATCGTGGATCGGAAAACCTACGATGCGATCTCTGATGAAAGCGGGTCTCTGCGCCTGCCGCCATTGATACGCGATCTGCAAATAGACTATACGGCTCTCAGTCTCGTCGCTCCCGAAAAGATCCGCTTTCGATACAAACTGGAAGGCCGCGATAACGATTGGCAGGAAGTTACCGATCGTCGACAAGTCTTCTATAACGATCTTCCTCCCGGCAATTATCGTTTTCGCGTCATAGCTTCTAATAACAACGGTGTGTGGAATGAGACGGGCACGTATCTCGATTTCAACATCGCACCCGCTTATTACCAAACTGCGTGGTTTCGCATCGCGATGGTTATCCTGTTTCTCTTCGCGCTTGGTGTGATTTATCAAATGCGCTTGCAGCAAGTTGCGCGGCAGGTGCGCGGGCGAATGGAAGAACGTCTGGAAGAGCGTGAACGTATCGCTCGGGATTTGCACGACACTCTGTTACAAAGCGTGCAGGGTTTGATTTTGAAGTTTCATGCAGTTTCGAAACAGTTACCTGCCGACACGCCGGCGTATCACGCTCTGGAGAAAACGTTGGACCACGCCGACGAGGTTTTGGCGGAAGGAAGAGACAGTATTCGGAATCTGCGCGTTAATTCTGCGTCAATCAGTGATCTGCCGGCGGCATTCCGTTCTGTTGCTGAAGAGACGTCACAGGGACGTGATGCGATCTTTAAGACTGTCGTTGAAGGGCGTGTTCGTGACTTACACCCCCTCGTGCTTGAAGAGTGCTACTGCATCGGGCGCGAAGCCATCATCAATGCGCTAAGTCATTCCGATGGTCAACACGTCGAAGCAGAGATCGCGTACGACTCGCGAGAGTTTCGTCTGCGCGTACGTGACGACGGTCGAGGGATAAATCCGAAGATCCTTGAAGCAGGTGGACGTGCCGGTCATTGGGGATTGCAGGGAATGCACGAGCGCGCTCAGAAGATTGGTGGTCAATTGAAGTTTTGGAGCCGGCCGGAAACGGGTACGGAAGTTGAACTGACAGTTCCCGCAGCGACTGCCTACGGAAACTCATCTCAGAAAGCAAAGAAGTTTCGGTCTAGATTTCGATGATACCGCGTTTCAAAGCGATCGTTACGGCGTGCGTTCGATCGTTTGCGCCGAGCTTCGAAAGGATACTCTTCATGTGCGCTTTAATTGTTTCTTCGGAAACGTTGAGGAGTTGGGCCACCCTCTTGTTGGCGTTACCGGCCGCGACTCCGCGCAACACCTGGATTTCACGTTCAGTCAACGCATCGTCGCTGTGATGCTCAGCGATATCGACTGCGATTTCGGCAGGAATCCTTTTTTTGCCGCCGTGAACCGTGCGGATCGTGTCGATCAATTCCTTGCGCACCATGTTTTTTAGCAGATAGCCTGCCGCCCCGGCTTTGAATGCACGAGCTGCCTGCGCATCGCCGCTGTACGTGGTCAGCACGATGATGCGAGCGTCGGGAAATTCCTCGCGGATTTTCACAATCGCGTCGATGCCGTTGACCTCCGGCATTTGCACGTCCATCAGAGTCACGTCGGGCCGGTGAGTGCGAAACTGTTCGATCGCTTCACGCCCGTTGCTGGCTTCCGCGACAAGGATCATGTCCTGTTCGCTTGCGAGCACGGCGGCGATTCCTTCGCGCAGCATCGGATGATCGTCTACCGTTAGAATTCGAATCATAAATTGTGTAGATTGAGTCTACTACGAATTGCTGGAAAAAGTTAGCCGCACATTTCCCGGATGAATTCGCGAAATCTGCGGCTATTTAGTTGGTTAGTCCTGCTCAAATTCGAAATCCAAACCAAACTGCTTTGGAAGGTCATCACCACCGATGCCGGCGCCCATGACCACTTCGTTTGCTTGACCGATCAGCGTTAGTTCGGGAGCTTCGTAATTGTTTTGCATTGGACTTACCTCCTTTCCCAAGAATTTTGATTTCAATCTTCATGCTACCTTTAGAAATTGTTTCGACGACTCACCCGCACGATTGCGTAGCCACAGTTCGAGCAGAATGATTTGCCGCAACTGAGATTCGTTGCAGTCAAGCCCGAGGCAAAGACGCTCGAGGCGTGAGCGAACACTCGCGCGATCCACAAACCCTCGCTCAACTGAGTGCAGTGTCTTCGCCTTTAGCAGAGCGCGTGCGAGGGGACGCGTCGCCGCCTGCCACGGAGCGTTGAATGAACCCTTCGAACGTCGTTCGCGCAACTTGAGTGGCCAGAGTTCAGAGAACGCCGAACGCATTAGTCTGCGCGGCTCACCAGGACGGCAGAGAACATCCGTTGGCACCGTCGTCAGAAACTCGACGAGAGGGCGATGAGCAAACGGGTGCGTGTAGTCCAGGTGCTGTAACGGTTCGGGCGCTTGCAGCGTACGTAGCTCGAGCGCCATCGATAGAGAGTAGAAATACTTTCGCCGTTCCGGCGCTGCGTGCAGCCAGTCGTTTGAGAAGAAGTTAGCTGGTTCGGAAAGCGTAAGAGATGTCTCAACGCTCTTTGGCGCGTACGAACCATCGCCGGCGGTGTATATGGCTGCTGGTGTGAGTGATGACGGCAGAGCTGCCTGGGCCGCATGCCAGAGAATCCGATAAACAGGAAGCCGGAGAATCTTGCTCCACTCCAGTGCTTCTCCAAAGGCGCGGCGAAGCTGAAAGCGGCGTAAGGATGCCGCCACTTGGAGGCTATCGTCGAACCAGTTGCCCGTCATCAAGTCGCCGTTCTGTCCGGTCAGAATAGTTTTGGCACCAAGCTGCCTCGCTATCGTCGCGACTGATGTCATCAGGGTTTTAAAAGCTGCCGGTGTTGGACCACTTACTTGCGCTTCGCTTAGAAGCGGAACGTCGCGTGTCGAAATGCGCGTAGCTTTGATGTCGCAGTGAGATTCGACTTCGCGAATGAACGGCTCGTCGAGCGAGTTCTCCCAGGTGAAACTCACCGCGTCGAGATGCGGAGCTTTGACGGCGCCACTTCGAACCACATGATTGGCGAGGCAAACAACGGACGACGAATCAAGACCGCCGCTGAGCTCAGCTAGCACGGGTGAGTCAGTCTGTAACCGGACGGCCACAGCCTCGCGAAACAGTGCGCGCAGTTCTTCTTCGTATCGATGTTCATTCTTGTAGCGAATTGTGTCGCCGACCGGCATGGACCAGAACCGGCTAACTCTCGTTTCTTTCGACGACACGCAGACAGCGTGACCCGGAGGAACGGAGTAAATGCCTTTGTATGGCGTACGGTTCGCGCAGCCACCAACCGTTAGGAACCCCGCGATGTATTGCTTGTCGAGATCCGTAATACCTGTTTCTTCCACGAGGGCTTGCAAGCGGTTGGACCACTGAACACGTCCTTCTTGCACGTGATAATAAAGAGGACGCACGCCGGCGAAGTCGCTCGCGAGTACGGTCATGCGATTAACATGATCGCGAATGACCAGACTCCAGTCGCCAATCAAGTGAACGAAACCGGCAGTTCCCCAACGCTCGTAAGTGGCGCGTGCGATCGCTGCGTTGCTGGTGTCACCTTTCAGCGAGAATCGTGGAAGCAGGTCGGATCGATTATCCAGTCGACCATCGAAGTGTAGGACTTTGTTCAGCATCTTCTTGCTCCTTTAGACAACATGCAATGGCATAAGCCGTTTCTGATACGCTGCCGAGCCGTACACCACCCGGCCATTTACTTCCACCCACGCGTGTGAAAAGAACGGCGTCGGGCGGTAACCGATTACGAGTCGCGCATGGATACCGTGCCGTCTGAGCAAACGCACTGTGCAGACCGCTCGCTGCAAACACAGCACTGGCTTCCAGTAGAAACACGTCGCGAGTAAGACCGCGTCGCAGATCGCCTTTTCCGAGTCAGCGCTGGTTGTCTTCGCCGTTATAGATTGACGCTTCAACTGCGAGAGAATGCGCCCGGAACCTAGTAATGACAGGACCACTTCGTAGCGAACGATCTCGTAAAGTGCTCGCGACAGGAGATTGATTCTCTTCATGACGCAACCTCCCGCTGAATCAGTGCCTGTCGCTCGAGTGCGGCGAGAAAGTTGAGCGTGTGAGCGCGTGCAGTTGTGCCGGCTATCTGAAACTCACTGGTGATTTCCTCCACGATATCGTCTAACGGTCGTCGCTGTTCGAGCCCGTGCCAGATGAGCGCGCCCGTCTTGTTCGAGCTGAACACTCGGCCTTTGCCCGTGTGCAAGATCACTATTCCGTCGTCGTGAGTGGAAGCAGTTGCTTCCGGGCTCACTGAAAAACTGAAGTTGCTGATTTGGTTTGTCATGCCTGTTTCCTCTCAATCAGAATCAACAGGCAAGAAGATAATCCCGCAGAGAAATTTCAAACACACTGATAACCTTAGAACTAAGGCAGCGACTTTCCGTAGTCGATAGATACCTCTAAAGAGGGATGTGATTTTAGTTGGATCGGGTCAGTACCACCTGCGGTAGCGGGTGGGTTGTCGATCGGCATGCGATATTCTATTGATTTGAGTCCGTATGGTTGACCCACCCACTATCGTAGGTGGTACTGACCCGATCCAAGAGTGAATTAGGATTGGCGGTGGGAAAAGGCGGTGCGACCGGGGACGACGAGGGTGATGGTGGTTCCTGAATGCGGAGAGCTTTGTAAGGTGAATTTACCACCGATGCGTTCGGCGCGTTCTTTCATGCCAAGCAGCCCGAAATGGCCTTCCTTTCCTTTCTCCACCACTTCGGAGTCGATGCCTACGCCGTTGTCGCTGATACGCAACGTCAGATCACGCGCATACTCCAGCATCACCTCGGAGCGGTCAGCGCCCGAGTGCGTGCAGGAGTTTCGAATCGCTTCGTAACCAATCCGGTAGACTTCATCACGAACAACCGGATGCAACTCTCTGAAATTTCCATTTACGGAGAATGCAATCT
>Ga0126311_10002033_pt1 | contig 10009 bp, 10 predicted proteins | sample Plot61_FD_92539 | JGI IMG/M metagenome (GOLD analysis project Ga0126311, IMG submission 92539) | Serpentine soil microbial communities from UC McLaughlin Reserve, CA, USA - Plot61 | ecosystem: Environmental > Terrestrial > Soil > Grasslands | place: USA: UC McLaughlin Reserve, Lake County... | reverse complement strand
TACGTAAACATTTTCAATTGGCGATTGCCAATTGCCGATTTTCCCCGACTCTTCCAATCGGCACTCGGCAATTGGAAACTACATAAACATTTTCGATTGGCGATTGCCAATTGCCGATTTCCCCGACTCTTCCAATCGGCACTCGGCAATTGGAAACTACATAAACATTTCGATTGGCGATTGCCAATTGCCGATTTTCCCCGACTCTTCAATCGGCACTCGGCAATTGGAAATTGGCAATTACGTAACTTGCTCGGTTGCTTCCGACACCAAAAACTCCGGCGTGACGATCATCGGCACATAAAATCCCGCGGCCGTATTGAACAAACGGATACGCGCCTGCCTGCGCACGTTCGCGAGGTGCCCGAAGTTCCACGTCACGAGATAATCGATCTTGTGGACTGATGCAATCGCCACGTGCAGCGCGTCCGCAATGTACTTGCGATGAAAGATGCCGCGCGCGATGTAGCCTTCCGCAAGAATCGCAGCCTCTTCTGTCAGATCAACCTGCTCGAGATTGGTGATCAATTTCAGGTACGACGTGCGATGCGGCTCTTTCAAACGGGACAGCTCTGACGATACGAGCGGTGAAACCACCGCGCGATACACGGGCATCTCGTGCTCCCACCATCTGATCGTCAAGTCGCGCCGGAACGGCTCCCCGTTATCGAGGTAGGCGCCAATCACGGATGTCTCCAGGTAAAGAGCTTGCTTCATGGAGTTACTACCACTTCCGGATTGACGATCTCCGTGCTCTTCGGTTTCTGGTTCAAAGGCTCCAAACGCATTGCCCCCCTTGCAAAGTCAAAATAGATGCGGAAGTGCCGCAGGAAGTTACCACCTAAGATACCACTCTGCGTGAATCCCGCAGTCTCATTCACCGGCTCCATGTCGAGCACGGCGGCATTGATCTTCTCGAGCTTACTCAATCCCAGGCTCAGTCGCGGCAGTTGCAACAGCTTCACATCTTCCGTCACACCGGCAGCTCCAAACACGCGCATCTTCGAAGGCTGCAACAAATCGAGAAGCTGCTCCTCCTGCGAAAGCTTCTCCGAAATCACCGTGATACTTGCCGCCGTATCAATAATAAAGTTCACGTTCTTGTCGAATCCGTCAAGCCCGACCTCGCCACTCAGGAACCCGCTCGACGTTGTTCGCAGCCGAACTTCAATCGCACCGTCGTTAGGCGACACCGGAATCAGCGATTGAACAATTTCCGGTCTACGCACTGTGGTCCAACTCTCAAACTGGTCTATCTGGTGTTGCCGCACCAGCGACATGCGTCTCGTTCCATAGTCGATCGAAGTCAGAAATTTTGCCACTACAGACAGTCCCAGGTACCCGTCAACCGGAATGTGACTGTCAAAGAACTTTCGAATGTAGACAGGCACATTCGAGATTCGGGCGTTGCCAATCTCGATGGAATTGAGAAAGCCGTAGACGATCTCAAACTTTCCACCGCCGCCGACCGCGCGCGCGAGACCGCCTTTCGCTACCGGCTTGAGGCCGAGACGTTTCGCGGTCTGCTCGGAAATCACCGACATGCCTGACCCGGTGTCGAGCACGAACTTCAGCGGCTCCTTTTGCCCGTTGATACGAACCTCGAGAATCGGGCGGTTATCAGTCGCTTCGAAAGGAATAGTCGAACGGTATTCACCACTGGGCACGTAAAGTGAACCCTGGCGGCCCAGGTAACGCAGGAAGTCGATGAGACCGAGAATGCGAGCACGCCGGTCGGTGTCAGTCTTCGGTGCAATCACAAGAAAGCGCTCGTAGGAATCGGCTGCTTCTTTGTACTTCTCACTTCGCGCCGCAGCCTGGCCGAGGTTGAAAACGTAGTCGGGCTCATCAGGATCCATGCTGACTGCCTTGCGCAGTGCGGGCAACGCGAGCGGCAGGCGATTCTCGTAGAAGTCGACCATCGCGAGTCCGGCGACTGCAAGCGCTTCATTCTCATCGAGCGCGAGGGCCGTGCGAAACTCTTCAACCGAAAGACGAAACTCGCCGGCGCTGAGAATTGCCGAGCCGAGTAGTGCGTGTGCGCGTGCCGACAGCGGATCGCCCATGATCACGCGCGCGGCATTGTCGTAAGCGCCCTGCAAATTTCTCTGCTTCAACAAGGCAAAACTCAAACCCAGCCGCGCCTCGTTATCATGCGCGTCTTTGCCGAGCAACTCGCGGAAGATCTTCTCAGCCTCCGTGTAGTCGCCTTTGCGCAGGGCGCGCTGGCCCTTGATGTAAGCCTTCTTGTCAGCCTTTGCGGCAACAGTGTGTGTCGCGCCGGCAAAGCTGCAACAAAGCACGAAGGCGGCCACACTGGCGGCCGCCATCCGCAAAAACCTCTTCTTGTGATTACCTTGCATGATTCACACCTTCTGCCTGCTGTGTGATGCTCAGTTTCGCGCCTGGGCCGATCCAAGCATATGTCACATAACTCTCAGGCACTGCTACTTCAAGACTTCTCCCGTCTTCATGGACCAGAGAACCAGATCGAGCTCGTCGAAGTCTATGCCAACGTCGCGAGCGAACCGAACCAGCTGTTGCTCAACTTCGAGGTACTTCCGTCGCGTCGAAGGTGGCCTGGCTGAATCGATCAGTCCCATTTCAGCCAGACATCGCATCACGTGTTTATCAAGAATCGCGTGACCTTTCACACCGATGTTTCTGAGAAAATGACTGGCCTCTTTGTAACCGAGTCCTTTGACCTGCTTGTCCTGGGCCAGCCAGTCGCGCCGCTCCAATGGATCTGAAAACGAGCGCAAGCGCTTTCGCAACGCCATGCCGCAATCGGCGTGAAAGTAGTTTCTCGTACTAACAATGTAACGCGGTCGCGCGACTGGAAAACGATGTGCGCCGGCATTCTTTAAGGCCGCGGTCATCGCGTCCGAGTCGCCTTCGAGCAACAGCGGTCGCACAGCGTGGACTGAATTCAGTCCCATGCGCGCCGAAGCGCCGGCAGTAAAAATACAGTAGGCCAGCTCTTCCCAGAGCCTGGCGTCAGATCCATTGCGCCAAACTTCCTGAAACTCACGGAGCCTCTTCCGAATCTCTTTGCGCCGCGCTCTGTGAGTGGCCACCACTCGCTCAACTGTGACGGGTTCTTGATTGCGTTGCACTGTAGTTTGTCAATACCGCGATTCTATGAGTGTGCCGGAAACATTGTCAACGATATCGGTCTCCGTGAAATCGTTGTTTATCTGTGACTCAAAGTCGGCTATGATGAACATCCCTGTTCGGCTCCTTGAGCATCAAAGATGCTCTCCTCACAAATCGAATTATGACCCAAAACCTGATCCGAAAAGAATTCGCGCGTGTCTTGCTGCTGCTGGCACTGTGTTCGACTGTCTACAGTCAGCAGCCGGAAGCTTCCCCTGAACCATCGCCGAGTCCCACGGCTGAAGCGACGCGGCCGCTTTATGGTCTGCAGGGCGTACTAATGGAAACTCTCGACGGCAAGGTGGTCGCCTCGCAGGGGGAATACGAACAGTTTAATCCCGCTTCAAACATGAAGCTCGCCACCGCGCTCGTGGCTTTGCGAACCTTCGGCCCGGAACATCGCTTCGCCACAGGTGTTTGGACCGACGGCGTGCTCGACAAAGCGACCGGTGTGATCAACGGCAACCTCTACATCTCCGGACGCGATCCCTCGTTTCACTATGAGCACGGCGTACTGCTGGCCCGTGAGCTGAACAAGATCGGTATCAAGCAGGTGAGCGGAGATGTCTTAGTCGCTCCCGGCTTTACGATGAATTTCAGCGCCTCCGCACAACGTTCCGGAGAACGTTTGTACGACACGCTGGACTCAACGCTTCGCAGCGCACAGGCACTGCAGGCGTGGAATTATGAACGAACGTTGCTTAACGATCGCGCTGGTTTGGAAACCGTGCCGAGCCTTGCAGTGATGGGCGGCGTTGACGTAGCTCCCGTGCCGTCTTCAGCGAAACTGCTGTTGACACAGAGATCGAGCAAGCTGGTTGACATTCTGAAAGTGCTGCTCTGCTATTCAAACAACTTCATGGCGGAGCGGATCGGCGAAGCACTCGGCGGCCCGGAATCCGTCAGGCAACAACTCACGACGCAGCTCAATCTTGGTCCTGAGGATCTCAAGGTTGCTTCTCTGAGTGGGCTCGGCGTTAACCGTGTTTCGCCGCGCGTGATGATGAAGATCTATCGTGAGCTTCTCACGGAGTTACAAAAACACCGGCTCTCACCGACGGCGATCCTGCCGGTGGCCGGTATCGATCCGGGAACGCTCGAGGATCGGTTTACTGGTCTGACCTGGCGCGGAAGCGTCATCGCGAAGACGGGTACACTGGTTAGAACAGATGGCGGCGCGAGTTCTTTAGTAGGTCAGATGCAAGCTGCTAATGGCGAGATCCTGCTGTTCGTGATCATGAACCAGCGCGGCAGTGTCTGGCGGTTCCGTGAAAACCAGGACTACCTCGTAATGCTCACGCAGAACACGCGTGGAGGACCGAAGGCCTTTGCCTACAAACCGTTGATGCTGACAATGCAACTCTCTCACACTGAAAGCACCGTTGCAGGCAGTGAGGAATACGAGCCACCCTCAACTTCAAATAAGTAGCCACAAAAAGGCTGAAGACGTAATTAAAGTAGTGCGCCCCGGCATCCGAAGATGACGGGGCGCTTTACCGTCCACTGTGGTCACGGCGTGCGGCACCGCAACAACACCGGACGATTCTCGTTGTACGGATTTACTTAAAGAATGAAAACGCGCCCGGTTCCAGACAAGCTCAATATTCGCGAACGCCCTCAACCGAATGCCCGCCTACAGACTTCGCCTTATCGACGGCGTCTGAGTTGTATTGAATGTTCGAGGTGCCGCCGCCGGAGATGTCGAAGACAGGAGCGCCAAACACGTCGGTATTGGCGCCGACCTTAGCAAACTTCGCAATGAACAGCGCGCCATAGAGGTTCCCGTGTCCGCCGCCGCTGCGATAGACCTCGCCTTCACCGAACACCATGATCACGCCGTTGAAGTTGAAGTTTCCATCGAGCGTGAGTTTGCCGGTGACGATCAAAGTTCCCTGACCCGTGGGATTGCCTGGCCCAAGCGTGATGTCGCCGTCAATAAAGGTGAAAACACCGTCCGGGTGGCTCGCGCCAAGACCCGGGGTGCTGGCGATGGCGTCCGCAGCGCTGGTGAAATATCGTCCCTGGTTGATGGCGGCGTTCATCATTCCCTCAGGGCCGTACATAAACGTTCTCGCGTTGGCAACGGACTGAAGAAAGCTCGGCGTATTTGTATTGTCGAGCATCATCGGATCGCTGGGCGTCACAACAGGCCCGCTGCCGCTGCAGTTGCTTCCGTTGGGGTCGCAGCCGTCCATCACGTTGTTGGCGATGTTGAAGTCGCTGCCACTAACTCCGACTGCTGGAATTGACGTGCCGGTCCCCGCTGCATCCGTGCCGGAGGTAGACGTGACGTTACTTCCTCCGAGATCGAAATCCATTAGATTCCCTGAACCATTCGGAAGCGTGATAGTTGCATTCACGTCGTATTCGAGAGTGTAACGATTAACCACAACCTCCATGTTCTTCCGGCTGTCCCTGGGCCCCAGGCCCAAAACGCGGATCCGCAAGCGGTCGGGCTTGTAAGTCGCAAGCGCACACATTGCCACGCTGTCTCGATTATCAGGATCGAAGATCGACGTGACCTGGTATCGCGTGCTGCCGTCTGTCGTAACGTTGACGGTGGCCCCGGACGTCGTGGTCCATAGGCTGGGCGTGCACAGTACATTCCGAAATGTAGCGCGTGTGCCGGCAGGGCTCGATTGCACGTTTCCACGTAAAACTTCCAGGGCCCTGGCAACGCCGGCCTCCGTGGCGTAGTAAGCCTGCATCTCGGCCGTCGAATCACGCGCTGTGATGCCGGTCATGGTCGAGGTCAGAATCAGGATTCCACCCGCAGCCAACAACAGCAGAGAAAGAAGGACCGCTGTGATCAGCGCCGCGCCTCGTTCGCCGGCGCGGCTTTCGCAGAACAGAGCCGGCTTTTGTGATCTCATTTGACGGAAGAACCTCTCTTCTGAGGGAAATCTAGTAACCCCAAAGACTAATATTGCGGAGCGTGACGTCTGAACAAAGCAAAACTGAGTAAGGCGGTTGATAACCAGCCGTGTTCGGCGAACCCACTGCGTCCAACGTAACCGAGATGGCTATGACAATGTATTTCGCATTCGCCGGAGACACTTCAGCGGCTGAGACGTTGGTGATGTCCGAGCCTCCCGGAGGCGCGGTGTAAGTAACTTTCTGATCGAAGTAATGAACGTTCATGCCGTCGATGCGGTTAGCCAGCACCGTGCTGCCGGTTCCAAAACGATCGTGTCGAGCGAGGTACTTCGTGTTGTCGGCTTCGTTGATGAAATAGGTGATATCTTCGCCTGGATCCCGGACGTCGGCTCGCGACTCGTTAGACACCAACGCATCATAGTCGTACCGGTTAAGGTTCGAGCGAACACGAATCTCATTCAATCCCGATTCGGCGACGACAAGGCCGTTCCCCGTCATGTTGAAGCCGGAATTCGCGATTTCGCGCGACATGATATTCAGCGCGCGCTGCGTATCGGCGAGTGCGTCAGATTTTTGATTCTCACGACTGCGAATGCGAAGAGCATTCGCGAGCAGCGTAGAAGCGGCAGTCATCAGTGCCATCGTGATCACCATCGCGATGAGAAGCTCGAGGAGAGAAAAACCGCCGCTCGTGGTCTTTTTGTTTAACGAACTCATAAAGTCCTCGCCGTTTGAATATCGTTAATAAATTCCGGTGACCTGTGTGGATCGATGAGTAGTAATGGTCACTGCTTCGAATGCAGTTTGCGCTCCAGCGGGAGTAACGGAAACCTGAAGACGCTTGACAGTCGGCGCGCCCGCATCCGGATTTCCCGCAGGTACAACGCTTAGATCCTCGATGACTGTGTTCACTACGTAACTGCGGCCTGCATTGGTGATGGTCTCAGTGACACCAGCGGTCGCTGCCAGGCCACCGTTGGGATAGGCAAAAGCGAGGCTGCGTGTTTGAGTAGTGAACGGTATGGTCCGCAGCCACTCCATTCGTTTTTGTGCGATTGCCATCGCCAGCTCGCGATCGTCGGCGCGGCCGTTCGCCTGAATCGCGTACGTAAAGAGCGAGGCGATGCCGAGGCCGATGATCATTAGTACGACCATAGCGATCGCGGCTTCCAGCAGCGTAAAGCCTCGCTGCGCGGCACGACTTTCCGGGTGAGCAAATTGAAGATGCATGCGGTCCATATCTGCCTCCTCAGTTGCTGATTGAAACTGTGAGCTGTTGTGGTGAGCCGCAAGCAGGATCGGCTGAAACCTCGACGATGAAGACGCCGCGATTACCCGCGCCGTTCTTCGTGCCGACAGTGATGACGCTCGATCCGTTGCCATCGATTCTTTGCAGCGACACGCCGAGCGTAACGCTGTTTCCGTTTCCGAGTAGTGAAGCACTGATGATGCGAACTCCAGTGGCATTGATCATCGTAAACGTCGCCGATCCGCTCTGCTTTGTTGGATCGCTCTGGCTCAACGAGAGACTGCTGGGACTGATCATTGAGGTGCACGGTGGAATCGGTGTTGGTGTCGGCACCGGGGTTGGCGTCGGCGTCGGCGTTGGAGTAGGTGTTGGCGTGGGTGTTGAGCCCGGGTCGTGGTTTCCGTCGTTGCCGACTCCATCGGGAGTCGGAGTGGGTACCGGCGTTGGTGTCGGGTCCTCTTCCGGGTTGGGTGATTCTTCAACAGCCGGAGTTGCAGTCGGCAGTGCAGTTGGATTTGGATGTGGATCCGGACTGGACGTGTCGACGTCGCCGTTGACTTCGCTTATCTCCACCGGCGGGATCAGCTGATCGGGGAAGTGTTGTTCGCCGACAGTGATGTCGCCAGATCCTGAGACGTCAACCGGCAGGCTTCGCTGTAGAAAGTCGCTGAAGATCTGGAATACCCAGGCTTGTGTAATTCGGCCGCGCCAGTCGAAGGTCACCTTTTTTGCGGCAGTGGAGAAGGTCAGACCGTTTTCGAGGTTGAAGTTGCGTGTCTCTACAGCACCCGAGCCGAAATCCATCGTGATCGCGTAAGTGGTCGAGCCTGGACCAAAAGTCTCGATCGACGACTCCTGGCCCACGGCGGCATGCCGCCGGATGGCATCAGCGCGCGCCTTCTCGATGTAGGTGGCAAATAGCCGGGCGGAGTTCTGAAGCCGGAACTCGGCGCGTGCCGTTCTGATTCCGAGAACTCCGAAGGTCGAGACGACCGCGATGATCGCGAGCGTCACCACCATCTGCGTGATGGTGAACCCGCGCTGTTGCTTCGCTGCTTTGCTGTTGGCTTTCATTTACGCGTTTACCTCCGACAGGCCAATCCCTGGGCCACTATGGGCAAAAGCTGTTCCGGCAAGAATTACGTGGAAATTTGCGCTTTCCTATGGACTGGGAAAGGCGAGATGTTACTTTTAGTTACGTGGTAGGAAGCTGGCTTCCTATATAATCCGGGTTAATGACCGATATCCTGCTCGTCGAAGATAAAGACAGCCTCCGTCGCGTACTGCGACTGACTCTCGAGAATGCCGGGTACACCGTCGCCGAAGCGAACGACGCTCGCGCGGCACTCAACAAAATCGCAAATTCGCGTCATCGTCTCGTACTCACCGATCTGCGCATGCCAAACGGCTCCGGCCTGGACGTGTTGCGGGCGGCACGTGCCGGTGACGCCGACGTGCCGGTGATCGTGATGACTGCCTTCGGCTCGATCGACGAGGCCGTGCAGGCTATGAAAGACGGCGCACACGACTTCCTCCAGAAACCGGTCGATTCGAATCATCTCTTGCTGCTCGTCGAGCGCGCCCTCGAACAAGCCCGACTCCGAACCGAGAACGTGCTGCTGCGTGAAGAGTGGTCTCGCCGTTACGGCTTTCCACGAATACTCGGTGAGTCAGAAGCGCTCAAGCGCTCGGTCGGCGAAACGCAGCGGGTCGCACAAACCGAAGCTACCGTCTTGCTGCTCGGCGAATCAGGGACGGGCAAGGAGCTCTTCGCACGCGCGGTCCATCATCTTTCGCCCCGCCGCGACCAGCCTTTCGTCGCGATCAACTGCGCGGCCATTCCGGAAACGCTGATTGAGAATGAGCTCTTTGGTCACGAGCGGGGTGCCTTTACAGGCGCCAACGATCGCCGGCAGGGCAAGTTTGAGCTTGCTTCAGGTGGCACGGTGTTCCTCGATGAAATTGGTGAGTTGCCGCTGGCGGTCCAGGGAAAACTACTGCGCGCGATCGAGGAGAAGGTCGTCGACCGGATTGGCGGACGCGCGCCCGTTGCTGTCGATGTGCGCGTCGTGGCTGCGACCAATAAGGACTTGAAAGGGGCGGTAGACAACGGCGAGTTTCGTGGTGACCTGTTCTTTCGTTTGGCCGTGTTTCCGATCGTAGTGCCGCCACTGCGCGAACGCGGCGAGGATATCGTGATGTTGGCGCGTCACTTCGCGTCAGAGATTGGACGCGAACTGCGCGGCCGCGAGGCACAGTTGAGTCCGGAGGCAATCGCAGCCCTGCAACAGCATCACTGGCCCGGCAACGTTCGTGAGCTTGAGAATGCAATTGAGCGTGCCTGCATCATCTCGGATACGCTCGTACTCCATCCGGGCGATCTCGGGTTAATGCCGCGGGCTGAAGCTGACAAAACGCTGGAGCAAGTCGATCTCTCCGGAACACTCTCCGAAGTGGCCCACCGCGCCCTCAGCCTCGTCGAGCGCCGGAAGATCCTCGCCGCGCTTGCGGCAAACCAGGGCCATAAAAGCAAAACCGCCGAGGATTTAGGCGTCAGTTACAAGACTCTGCTCAACAAAATCAGAGACTACGGCCTCACGTAATCCCGTAAATTCCTGAAAATACTGCATCATTAGCAGTCTCACCTCCTCAGCAGCTAACGATCAACCACAAGGAGTCTCTCGAAAATGCCCCAGTTCTTCCCCCTGAAACGTCTGATAGTCGCCT
>Ga0126311_10002032_pt1 | contig 10010 bp, 9 predicted proteins | sample Plot61_FD_92539 | JGI IMG/M metagenome (GOLD analysis project Ga0126311, IMG submission 92539) | Serpentine soil microbial communities from UC McLaughlin Reserve, CA, USA - Plot61 | ecosystem: Environmental > Terrestrial > Soil > Grasslands | place: USA: UC McLaughlin Reserve, Lake County... | reverse complement strand
TAAAGCGCGGCGAGTATCAGGACGTGTATCGCGAATCCCGGCCAGCCGATGATCCCAACCTGGCCGGTGACGGAGTCGACGAACGCTACGATGATGCCGACTATGGGGCCGCCGATCATGGTCGCGAGCGAGAGCCAGATGCCGCTGAGGCTGAAGTTCACGCCGGGCAGGTACCCCGGGATAGAGATCTGCAGCAGCTCGAAGGCGCCGGCGATGGCACCGAAGATTACGGTGATGGCGACCTGACGCGCGCTCAAGATGGGTTTGCGCTGAACGAGTTCTGTTTGGTTGTTCGCGGACTGCATGTGCTTCTCCTCTATATGTGGTCGTCCACATCTCCGCGTGCCCCTGCCCGCTCGTCGTCCCGCCGAAACTCACAGGGCTGGCGGACACGAACACCTTCAGGGAGGTACGAACAAATCCTTCCGGCCGCAACCCCGTCTCACTGCAAGGTCCTCTCTGGAGCCAGGCGCACGACCTCCAAGGTCTCAGGGTCCAGGACCACGCCGTAATCCTGCTCGGCCTGCCGCAGGCTTACGTAGCCGTCCTTCACGTCTTCGAGCACCGCCTCCACCGGTCGCTCCATTGGTTTGCCCCACCCTCCCCCCGTACCTGTAACCAGCCGCGCCACCTCCCCACGCTTGAGCTCGTAGCGGGCGCACTTGCCGAGGACGACCTCGCGACCGTCGGCGTGCAGGATGCGAACCTCGTTGCGCGAGCCCGGGCTGCCGCCGTCTACCCCCCAGGGTACGTATTTGTGGCGACCGAACGTCGCGGTCAGGGTCACGGAGTCCACGGCGACCCGGTAGTCCCTGACGCAGCCGCGCCCGCCGCGGAAGCGCCCGGCGCCGGCGTCTGTAGTATCAAGATCGTAACGATCCACGGTGATGCCATAACGCGCCTCGGCCACTTCAATCGGGATGACGTAGGTCTCGCCATCGCCGACGCACATTAGTCCCGACTCGCCGTCCTTGTCCGCGCAGGCGCCCCACCCCCCGGCCTGCGGCTCGACCAGCAGGAAGAGCTCGTCAGTCTCCGGATGCTGTCCCGCTACGACGACCCCGCAGACAGAGAGGAAATGGCCCGCGGTCAGGCGCTCCGGCACCACGGGCGCAAGGGCCCTCCATACGAGATCCGTAACGTACTCCATCGTCTCCCAATAGGTGGAGACGGGAGCAGGGCGCTCCGCCGTGAAGATGGTGCCCGGAGGGCAGATCACTTTGAGCGGCCGGAAGCAGCCCTCGTTCACCGGTATGGAGGGGTCGGTTATCGCCTTGAGTATCGTGCGAACTCCCGAGTGCAGCCCCGTGGGTGTGCAGTTGACTGGTCCGGGTACCTGAGGATGCGTACCGGTAAAGTCACACACGAACTCGTCGTCGGTTATGCTGACCTTGACGCGCACGGGGAAGGGACCGTTGCCTATCCCATCGTCGTCGATGAAGTCCTCCGCTTCATAGATCCCCTCGGGTAGCTTCGCTAGCTCCAGGCGAGTCATCTGCTCCCCGTGGTCGAGTAGCGCTTCTATGGAGCCTTGCACCACGTCGAGGCCGTACTTGTCGCAGAGTTCGACGAAGCGCCTTCCGCCCAGACGCAGCGAGGCAGCCTGCGCGTGCATGTCACCGAGGGTCATGTCCGGGAGGCGCACGTTGGCCGCGATAAGGTCGATCAGGCTCTGGACGGGACGGTCTTCCTCGTAGAGCTTGACGCACGGGAATTGCAGGCCCTCCTGGTAGACCTCGGTGGCGTCGGTGGTCCACGAGCCTGGGTCCTTGCCCCCCACCTCCGTCCAGTGTGCCTTGCTCGCTGAGAAGGCGACGAGCTCGCCCCCGTAGAAGATCGGCACGATGAGGGTTACGTCCGAGAGATGAGTGCCGCCCCCGCCGTAGGGGTCGTTGGTTATGAGGACGTCACCGACATGTAAACCCTCCTGGCCGAACTTCTCCAGCGCCGAGCGGACGGCGAAAGTGAGGGTGCCCAGAAAACCGGTTACGCCGTTGCCCTGGGTAATGAGCTGCCCTCGCGCATCGGTGAGACCGGAGGCGAAGTCCAAGACCTCGTAGATAATCGTGCTCTTCGAGGTGCGCTGCAGGGCGGCGAACATCTCATCGCCGATGGCGATCAACGAGTCCTTTACTATTTCGACCGTAAAGGGATCGAGCTTCGCCTGTTTCGGAACCGTCACCCCCGGACCTCCGTCTCGATGATCAGGCACCCGTACTCATCCACCCGGAGCCTCTGGTCCGGGAAGACGACCGTGGAGGCCGCAGGTTCCTCCACAATCGCCGGTCCCTCCAGCACGGCGCCCGCACCCAGCAGATCTCGCTCGTATATAGAGGTCCCGCGACAGCCCAGCTCGTCGAAGTCCACCTCGCGTCTGCCCTTCAACACCGCGTCGGAGTCGCCGTTTTCGGAGATCTTGCGCAGCTCAGGCTTGCTCACGGTCCCGAAGGCAGTGAGGCGGAAGTTGACGAACTCCACGGGCGAATCCTGTCGGAAAGTGTACAGTTGCTCGTGCAACTCGTGAAATCTTCGCTCGATCTCGGCAATCGGCGTCTCGCCACGATCTCCTGCCGGCACCGGCACGTTGACCGTATGCTCCTGCCCCGCGTAGCGCATGTCTGCCGAGCGGAGGAGCCTCACGGTTGCCCCGTCCATTGCTTCGGCGGCGAAGAGTTCGTGAATGCGCTTCTCGAGTTCGCGCCAGGTTGCTCCCATCTCCTCGGGATCCGCCTGCCCAGAGCGCAGCAGCCTGGTCTGAACGAGATCGTGCCGGAGGTCGCTCATCAGCATCCCCCACGCGGAGAAGTGGCCCGGGGCCGGTGGCACTATGACCCTGGGGATGTGCAGCTCGCGGGCGAGCACGGAAGCATGCATCGAACCTCCCCCACCGAACGCCACCATCGCGAACTCGCGCGGGTCCCGCCCGCGCCGTACGGAGACGAGCTTGAGCAAGTGGATCATGTTCGCGTTGGCGAGACGAATCACGCCGAGCGCCGCCTGCTCGACATCGACCCCGAGTGGATCGGCTATCTTGGTCAGGGCCTCACGAGCGAGCCCCACGTCGAGCGACATCCGCCCGCCGAGAAAGTACTCTGGGTTGATGCGTCCGGCGATTAGGTTGGCGTCGGTGACGGTCGGCTCCCTACCACCCTTCCCGTAGCAGGCCGGTCCGGGGTCCGCCCCCGCGCTCTTTGGCCCCACCCTCAGCGCGCCCACGGGGTCGAGGTGGGCGATGCTACCGCCGCCGGCCCCGATCTCCACTATGTCCACGACCGGAACCCTTATCGGGTAGCCGGCGCTAATCGGGGTCCTCTCTATATGGTAATCTCCCGTAAGCGGCACCTGGCCTCGCTCGACGAGCGAGGCCTTCGCAGTAGTGCCGCCGATGTCCAGCGTTACGACGTTAGGCTCGCCCAAAAGCTCCCCGGTGATGGCCGCCCCGACAACTCCCCCCACCGGTCCGGACTCGACAAGGTTGATCGGAGCCTCCCTTGCCAGCTCGAAACTGGTCATCCCGCCGTTGGAGCGCATCGCGTAGCGCGCGCTATCCGCGACGCCGGCCTCGTCCAGCCGCCGGGCCAGCGCTCCCAGGTAGCGGCGTGCCACGGGCTTCACGTAGGCGTCGAGGACGGCGGTGCTGCTGCGCTGGAACTCGCGCCACTCGCTCGTGAGCTCGTGCGAGGCGGTTACCGCGGCCTCTGGCCACTCCGAGCGGACGATCTCGGCAGTCCGCCGCTCGTGTTCGGGATTGGCGTAGGAGTGAAGGAAGCAGATCGCCACCGCCTCGGCGCCGAGCCGGCGCGCCTGCGCGATCGCCGCGCGCACGCTTTCCTCGTCGAGCGGCGTCATCACCTCGCCCCTGTAGTCAACCCTCTCGACGATCTCGAGTCGCAGCCGGCGCGGCACGAAGGGCTCGGGCTTGCTGTACTTCAGGTTGTAGAGGTCGGGCCGGTTGGCTCGCTGTATCTCGAGCACATCCCGGGTGCCGCGCGTCGCGAAGAGCGCTGTCTTCGCCCCACTCCGCTCCGTTAGCGCGTTGATGATGACCGTGGTCCCGTGCGCGAGGAACTCCACTTTCCGGATGTCCGCTCCTTGGATAGTGGTCATCACACCCTCTTCGAAGCGTCCCGGCGTCGTGGAGGTCTTCCCGAGCCCCAAGCGCTCGTCCTCACCTCCGGCGTAGACAAGATCGGTGAAGGTCCCCCCTATGTCCACCGCTGCACGCACGCCCGCCATCAGACGAACCTCGGTGTCAAAACCCAGAGTATCCGTACCGGCTTGCCGGTGTTGTTGTGTATAGCGTGGGGCACCGTAGAGAGTACGTGTATGCTGTCGCCGGGCCCGAGCCTGTACTCGACGCCTTCTACGATGTACATATTTTCGCCATCGAGGACGTAGACGAACTCTTTTCCCCATCGTGGGCGTAGGGCTCCTCCAAGTCGCTCCCTGGCTGCACCGTCACGAGCAGCGGTTCCAAAATCAGGCCCGAGGCCCTGGGTGAGAGCACCTTGTACACGCGCTGGTTCGATGCGATGGAGACCTGGCCGTCCTCTTCAGCCCTGGTCACATGCGGCAGCGGGTGAACCTTGCGCACCTTCCGACCGGACGGGAACAGCGCGACCAACTCAACATCCAGCGCCTTGGCCACGTTGTTGAGCGAGGTCAGCGCGAGCGACGACTTCCCGTGCTTCACCATCGACCGAAAACCCGTAGACAGCCCGGTCTTCCGGCTCAATTGCCTCAGTGACAGACCCCGCTCTCTGCGTAGCGCCCGTATGGCGCTGCCGACCACAACGACCTCGTCTTCTTTACTAGAGGAGCCTTCGCCCGACGGCTCTGGCGTCTTAGCCCTTGTCACCTATGCCGCTTCCCCACCTGTGTTCACTTCTGCTTAACTTCCCCACGAAATATTCTCTCAGATTGAAAAGGCGCCTGCAATCCGTGATACAAGCCCTTCTTACATGAGCGTCTGGCTTGACGAGCGTGCTCCTGTCGTCACGCCTACGACAGGGAAAACGGGAAGCTGCCGGCGAGGGATTCGAACCTTCACTGACCGATCCAGAGTCAATCATGCTGCCGTTACATAATCCGGTAGTGTGTGGGAGGGTGTTCCGGTTCCTGACGGCCCCAGCATCAAGTCTCGTCCTGACTGCAATCTGACCGCAATTGGGTGTCTCTCCCTGCCCCTCTGTGTCACTTTGAAAGGGCCAGATTCCTAATAAAAGCGCCCTTCTGTCTCTCCCTGTCCGCCGGTACGGCGAGCGGGTGTTCTTCCTGCCGGGGATGGCGGTCAACAGGGCCCGCGACGGCTACCGTGGTGAGCAAAAGAGCGACGAGCGGGACGCGAAGGTGATCGCTGACCAGCTCAGGATGAGGTGGAGGTCGCTGCGGGAGGTCTTCGTTGGCGAGGAGGAGGCAGCCGAGATGCGCACCCTACTCTCCTACCGCAGGGATCTGGTGGGGGAGCAGGCTCGGGGCATTACGCGCCTGAGGGCGCTCCTCGTGGAGGTCTTCCCCGGCCTCGAGGCTGCTCTCGACCTCACCAAGGACAGGGCCTTGCTGGTAATTACCAAGGCGACCACACCCGAGAGCGTGCGCAGGATCGGGGTTTCCCGCCTGGCGCGGTGGCTGAAGGGCCGGGGCGTCCGCAGGGCGCGGGAGCTCGCTGAGATGGTCGTGGCGGCCGCCAAGGCTCAGCGCCACCGGTTGCCCGCATCGGAGGCCAAGGGCGCGCTCGTCTCGGAGATGGCAGCCGAGGTCTTGAGGGCCAGGAACCGCATCGCCACCATCGAGGCTCGGCTCGAGGAGTTGCTCTGCGCGAGGCCGGAGGCCGAGGTAGTAAGGAGCCTGCCCGGTATGGGGCTGGTGTTCGCCGCCGAGTTCCTCTCGGAGGTCGGCACCCTTTCGTGCTTTGACTCCGGCGACTCCCTGGCTGCCGCCGCTGGACTGGTCCCCGTCAGGCGGGCCTCGGGCAACACCAGCTTCCAGCGAAGAGCCAAGCGGGGCAACAGGGTGCTCAAACGCCTGATGTATTAGTCGGCGTTCCGCTCCATTACCTACCACAGGCCCAGCAGGGCCTTCTACGATCGCAAGCGGGCTGAGGGCAAGGCCCATCACCAGGCGGTGATCGCGCTAGCGAGGCGGAGGGCAAACGTACTGTGGGCGATGCTTAGAGACGGCCAGCCCTACCGCGAGCGGCCCCCGGCGGAAGCGGCTTGACTATGTAATCGGGATGCAGAAGTCCCGTAGATCGGGGGAAGCAGGGCATAAAGCGTTCCACGGTAGTAGACGCTAACGGCATCACGCTCGGTGCTATCGCGGCTCCGGCCAATCGCCAGGACTCGCCACTACTGGAAGAGACTCTGGACACCATGGAGATTGTGGGAGAGCTACCCGAGCGGGTGAACGTGCGTCTCGACCGCGGATACGATTCCAAGACGACTCGCGAGAAGCTACAGCTCCGCGACCTTATCCCTGCGATCTCCGAGAAGGAGAAACCGGCCCCGATTGCGGCAACCAAGCGTTGGGTAGTGGAGCGCACGATTTCGTGGAGCAACGCCTTCAAGAAACTGGTCTAGTGTACCGAGCGTCGGGAGCCAGTCATCGACTTCTGGCTCGCCTTCTCCGGGATAATAATCACCGTAGGCAGACTCGTCCGCGAGGGCTGGACCCACTATCGTTGGGAAGGGCGGCCTTGCCGCCGACCGTAGCCTATTGGCGGATCCTCTTAGTCTTTTCTGCTAGATCTACGTAGATGAGTGTTGTCAGGTTCATGCCCACAACTCCTTGACTTTTCACCACAGCTCTTGATCCTGCCTTGAGGACGACCCAACATATGGTTGATCAGGAAGGCGTAGGTGTAGGCGGTGCTCTTAACGCTATCCTCGTGGCGTATGAGCAACGTCCTCGTCGTCATCGGCGCAGCCCGTCCCTTCTTCGTTGGCCGCCAGGAGGAGTTACCCCAGAGCGAAACAACCACCTCGTCCACCGAACGGCGTGGACTCTCCGGCGCTGTTTCAGTCGGATAGCCCATCCTGAAGCTGAAGGCTCCCTGCCACCTCGGGTCGCCCAGTAACTCTTTCAACGCGTCACCGAACCTGGGCTCTATGCCCAGCTGCTCTTCCCGATCAGCCCGCTCGTTGATCTGGTTCAGCGGCTGCATCGCAAGCTTTTCGGCGGTCGCCCACAGGTGCATCCTCTGCCAAATCCTACCGGCTCTGAGACGCTGCCCGTCGTCCCGGGCGTCGCGCACGGCGATGATACCGAAGGCTGCAGCGGTAGGGACCTGCTTGTCCTTGGTTACCGTAAGCCACGTCTTGTCGTTTTGCTCACGGGAGCTCTCCGGAAAGATCTTGCCTACCACCCGGAGCAGGAAAGGGGCTCCCGAAGCGTCGAGGGTTATGCCGTCGCGTTTGTGTTGGATCTCGTCCCAGTCGTGGCGGTACCAGGCGTTGCTGTAGCTAGATTGCTCTGCGTCGGCGATGAAGGCTTCCGTGGCGGCGATGGTGAGGTCACCAATCCTCTTGCGTTCCTCGGGGCTGGAGAACCAGAAAACCTTCACGTCCGCCTGGTCGTTGAGCGCGTCCAAGTCATCTAGGGTGCCCGCAGGAACCTGGCGTCCAGTGTCATAAGGGTAGCGGTTGGTGTGTCTATGGGGGATCGCCTCGTAGAGATCGGAGGGGCGCTCCTGCCCTGGAGACAGAGCGAGTCGGGCGACGTAGGTCGAATCCGAGCCCTCCGGCATGAGTTTTAGCTGGTGAGCGTACCCGCGCGCTTGGGCTGCCAGGATGAGATTCTCCAACGCGCACCCGAGGCTCATGTACTGCTCACGCCGCAAAGGATCAGCCGCTCCATCGTTGCGCTCCCGGTCGACGAAGAGGTCGATGCGCGACTCTTCTATCCGGAACAGCCAGGGCTGAATGTTGTGCGCGTTCGACGCCAGGATCGCCGCCGGGACCAGCGCAAATGCTCCTTCTAAGTTGTCCCCGCGCCAGTCCTCCCACGGCTTGTACGCCGGTCCCTCGCCCGTGCTGAAGACGCCCTGGTCGGCAGCCCGCCAGACCCCGCCAGCGGCCACGAGCATGACGACGGCGCCTGCTCCCTTCAGGAAGGTCCTGCGGCTTACGCCCGTCTTATGCTCCTCTATCTGGCTCAACTCCTCTGCCTCCTCTAGTAAGTGTGCTCGCAACAGCACCTTTATCCCAGTGAATTAAGGGGTCTTGACGGGAGCACTGACGGGGACCGTATACCACCACAACATACCTCATCACGCCACAACCCCCTTTAAAGGGGGGTTTCGCGCCGCATCCTACCGTATCACGCCTCCATAATCGGACTACGAATCAGAAGGCCGCAGGTTCGAGTCCTGCCGAGCGCGCCACGGGTTTTCCGCGACTGCTACTCAGTCCGGTGCGTGTCCGCGGTTTATGGTGAGCGTGTCGAGGGCGCGTAGCGTAGGGTACGTAGCCCTGAGAATGGACCTTCTCGTAGAAGGCGTCTATCTTGGGGCGCTCGCTGACGTAGTCCGTGACGAGGGCGTATAGGTGCGAGGGGTGGCACCTTTCCAGCACGAAGGAGAGGCGATGAGCAGCTCAGTGGTGCCCGAGGTTAGGCGTCCTGGGGATCCGACCGGTCCATACTCCCCGTAAGACGCACGACAGAGGCGACTATCTTCGCGAGGCGGGTCCTCTTCGGGATCGCCTCGTCGGCTCCCGCTGCAAGAGCTCCAGGGAGGAGCTCTTCGCTGGCGCTCAGCACGACCACTGGCGTGTTGGGGCTTTGCGCCTTGATCTCCCGCACGACCTCTGTCCCATCCCCGTCGAGCAGCATCAGGTCGATCACCGCCAGGTCGAACGGACCCTCCTCAGAGAAGCGCTGCAGGGCATCAGTGACCGAGGCGGCGTAGACGAACCTCGGGGACCTTCCGGGAGTTCCCGTCTTGTCGGCAAGGGCGGGGCGAAGCACGAGCTCCAGCATCTCAGAGAAGGAATAATGGTCGTCTACGATCAGGACGTTTCTCACGGCGTGCGACCTCCTCTGGCATTCGCTTGCCCAACCACAGTGCATTGTACGCTAGCCAGGTTTCCGATGGGTTCCGAGCCTGGACAAGTGAAGGGCAGGCGGCCACATGAGCAGCGTCCCTTGGTACGAGGCGCTCCTGATATTGCTCTCAGGCTTCGCGGCGGGGTGGGCATCCTTCCATTGGCGGATCAGGAGAGATAGGGAGGTGAGCAACGATGGAGCGTAACGGAGGCTCCGAGAAGAAGCTCCCGCCGGTTGATCCGACAAGCAAGATCAGCTCCCCGGGGGGTTGCGGAGGAACCCGGCGGCTTCAGAGGGGCCGGTCAGGAGGAGCAGTATAAGGAGCACGGCGGAGAGCGGTATCAGGGCGCCTGCGGCGGCCCTTCCCCAGCCGACATGCAGGGTCTCTTTGACGGCGACGGTGGCGACGAACGCGCCGTAGGGTATGGCGAGGAGGGGTGCGTAGGGGATCCAGAGCACGGCTCCTATCCCGCTGGCATAGGCTAAAGCCCGGAAGACGGGGCCGAAGCTGCGGCGCGAGGGCGCGCCCTCGAGGACGACGAGCACGAGGACCGCGAGCCCGGCTACGAGGAGCGGCGCGAGCACGAGGGCGACGACGAGCCCTACGAAGGGCGCGTAGATGAGGGCGAAGTTGAACTCGCGGAGCCAGACGGCCTGCAACGCGGCCTCGAGGAGCAAATTCAGGTAGAGGACGATCGAGGCGAAGATCGCCGGCCTGAAGAACCCGACCCCGGGATCCAGCCGCTCGAAGAAGCGGCGCGGGGCGAACCAGACCCCCTTTAAAGCGCCCCAGAAGGTCTCCGAGGAGGCGCCGACGGGCTGTGCGCGTTGCTGCCGCCGGAACACTAGGAGCCTTCCTTGTTCTCCGGGCGACCTTCGTCCTGGTTGGGGGTCTCGCGCATGATCTGGCCCACACTCGTCTCGAGGGTCAGCTCGCGGGTGTCCTCGGGCGGAAGGTTCGCGGTTAT
>Ga0126311_10002030_pt1 | contig 10015 bp, 5 predicted proteins | sample Plot61_FD_92539 | JGI IMG/M metagenome (GOLD analysis project Ga0126311, IMG submission 92539) | Serpentine soil microbial communities from UC McLaughlin Reserve, CA, USA - Plot61 | ecosystem: Environmental > Terrestrial > Soil > Grasslands | place: USA: UC McLaughlin Reserve, Lake County... | reverse complement strand
CGAGGCGAGTTGAGCGATGAAAGTTTCTCGCTACGACAGGGTTTTCAGACAGATGAGCCTTCGGAAAGCATGTTGGAAAGAATGCAAGACAGGCTTGACCATGCCAGGAGTTCTCGGGAACGAGATCTGATCTATGCGGATGTAGCGGCAATGCTTGCGATTCAAGGGGATGCACGCGCACAAGACTTTGCGCAGAAGATTGAAGAATCTGGACGCCGTGACCAGGTACGTCGATACGTGGATTTTGAGTTGGTCCGATTTGCGCTTCGCGAGAAAAAGACTTCAGAAGCAACCCGGCGCGCTGCGAGCGATCAACTAACTTACCCGCAACGTGCTTGGGCTTACATCAAAACGGCACAGCTGCTGATGGGTTCTGAACGTCAGTCCGCTCTGGAACTCCTCGAGGAGGCTGCCAATCAGGCGAGACGTATTGAGCCCGAAGATCCCAATCGTGCACGCCTGCTGATCGGAGTGGCCACACAGTTTTTTACTGTTGACCATATTCGGGCCTGGGAAACAATGGGCGAAGTTGTCAAAGCGGCGAACAACTCCGCAAAGTTTAGCGGTGAAAATGTGGAGCTTCATTTTCCGTTCGTGACGAAAAGCGGTCTCAGAATTACCTCTGTCGGCGGAGCTGAGTTCGGCCTTACTGGTGTGCTGCGTTCCCTCGCTAAAGACGATTTATACCGATCAATCGATGTGGCGAAGGGTTTTAAGAATAACTCCCCGCGTGCCGTGGCAATATTAGCGATCGCGAGTTCTCTCCTGGAAAACGATAAGTCAGTTAGATAAGAAGAAGGTCCATCAAAAAGACTTTTACCCCTGAATCCTGAAACTTCCAAAGCTTAAAAGCAGCGGATGGAGCATGCACATATACAAACTCTGCACAGCCATCTCGCTAGCAGTCATTGTCCTAATGTCGCCCGGTAGCACAAAGGTTCACGACAACTCAGTCTCTTTGTTGTCGAGAGTCGATCATCTCGTATATGCCACACCTGATCTGGAGCACGGCGCCTTTCTCAGCTAACCCTAGCGGAAGAACCTTTCTGCCGGTTTGTCCGCATTCCGTTTCATACTTTCCAATCCACGCCTGATGGCCTCGATCGCTTCCATTTTCCACTGCGGACATTTTGCCGCCGATCGTTTACATTAGCGCACGAGCAGCTTCATCCAATTTCAATTCGAACAAGGAACGTGCATGGTCAAGATCCGAATTGCGCTCGTCGTTGTGCTGTTGTGGTCCATGGTGTTTGCGTCGTTCGCCTCTGCGCAGACGCAGAAGACGTGGACGAACGCGCCCGAGATCGAACGTAGAGTCGAAGCGCTCCTCAAGCAGATGACGCTCGAGGAGAAGATTGGTCAGTTGAACCAGTACTCGTACGGGACGCCGACCGGTCCGGGGACAGGTCGCAGCAAAGTCGAGGAGTCGATACAGCGCGGCGAGGTCGGCTCGTTTCTGAACGTGGTTGACCCCGCATTGAACAACCGCTTGCAGCGCGTGGCGATGGAGCAGTCGCGCCTGAAGATTCCACTCATCTTCGGACTCGACGTCATTCACGGCTATCGCACTACCTTCCCAGTTCCGCTTGCTCTGTCCGCGACGTGGGACGCGAATCTCGTCGAACGCGTCTCTCGCATTGCCGCAGAGGAAGCGACTTCATCAGGCATTCGCTGGACTTTCTCACCCATGGTTGACATCGCACGAGACCCGCGCTGGGGCCGCATCGTCGAGGGCGCCGGCGAAGATCCGTACCTCGGTTCGATCATGGCGCGCGCATACGTCCGCGGCTACCAGGGCACGAGTCTTAACGATCCGCGATCGCTGGCCGCGTGTGCCAAACACTACGTCGCGTATGGCGCGGCAGAAGCAGGCCGCGACTACAACACGGTCGACATGTCCGAGCGTCAGTTGCGCGAAGTCTACCTGCAACCTTTTCATGCGGCAGTGGACGAAGGCGTCGCGACACTAATGGCGTCCTTCAATACGATCAACGGCGTGCCCGCATCGGCCAACGCCTTCACACTGACACAAGTCTTGCGCGGCGAGTGGGGCTTTCGCGGTTTCGTCGTCAGTGACTGGGGTTCTGTCGGCGAGCTAATTCCGCACGGCATTGCCAACGATCTCGCCACTGCCGCACGCAAAGGCTTCCTCGCCGGTGTCGACATGGACATGGAGAGCAACGCCTACTTTCAACACCTCGCCGCATTCGTCAAATCAGGTCAGGTGCCGCAACCTGCGTTGGACCAGGCTGTGCGACGCATCCTGCGCGTCAAGTTTGCCTTAGGTCTTTTCGATCGACCTTACGTTGACGAGAAGAGCGCAGTCACCACGTTGCCGGCAACGAATGTCGCCGCGGCGCGCGAGGCTGCGGAAAAGAGCTTCGTGCTACTCAAGAACGATTCAGCCGTCCTGCCTATACAAAAGGGTGTGCGCAGCGTCGCACTCATAGGACCAATGGCCGACAGCGCGCCCGACATGCTCGGCGCGTGGAGCGCGCGAGGCGATGCCAAAGACGTGGTGACACTCAAGTCAGCGCTTGAAGCACGCGCGAAGCGCGACGGCTTCCAATTGCACTACGCGAAAGGCACTGAGATTCGCACCACTTCCGATGCAGGGTTTGCAGAGGCAGCGGCTGCGGCCGCGCAAGCAGACGTGGTACTGCTTGCACTCGGTGAAGATGCTTCGTGGATGACGGGTGAAGCGGCGTCACGCGCCTTCATCGATCTCCCCGGCAACCAGCAACAACTTCTCGAACGTGTCGCCGCCGCGGGTAAGCCAACTGGGCTCGTCCTCTTTAGTGGTCGACCACTCGCGCTCACCTCCGCGGCCGCGCGCGTCCAGGCCATCATCGAAGCATGGTCGCCCGGCGTGCAGGCAGGGCCGGCGTTGGAGCGTGTGCTTTTCGGCGAAGCGGCGCCTGCAGGAAGATTAACGGTGACCTTCCCGCGCAGTCTCGGACAAGTGCCGATCTATCACAGCGTGCTCAACACCGGTCGGCCGCCAGTCGGGTTAGACCTGACGCGCCCGCCGACGAACGGCGATGAAAAATTCAAATCGCGCTATGTCGACGAGCAGAACGTTCCTCTTTATCCGTTCGGCTTTGGCCTCACCTATACAACCTTCGAATACTCTGCGCCGCAGGTGGACGCGCAACAGATCAGTGTGGATCAACTGAACGCAGGACGCGCGCAAGTGCATATCACAACCGAAGTGAAGAACACGGGGACACGCGCGGGCGAGGAAGTGGTCCAACTATACATCGGACTGCGCGGCACGAGCGTCGCGCGGCCTGTGCGCCAATTGAAAGGCTTCCGCCGCATAACACTCCAGCCCGGCAAGTCGCAGCGCGTCGAGTTCACTATCGGTCGCGACGAGTTATCGATCTGGCAACGCGATACGAAGTACGCCGTTGAACCTGCCGAGCTGAACATCTGGATCGCGCCCAACGCTCAGAGCGGCACATCAGTAACAGTGACACTGAAGTAGATATTCAAGATCTTGCCAAACGTACAAAGAAACGTATGCCCACCCATACGCTTCATTGGGACCAAGCCCACTCATCACTGAATTCGGACACGTCATCACAAACTTAACAACTAATTAATCCTCACGGCTTATCCTGCCGCCCTCCCCAATTCCTCGACAAAACTGTTACCCGTAAACCCAAGGAGTCCCCATGAAAGTTCCCTCTCGCCCTAACTATCTCTTGCCCACTCTTTTCATCATCGCTGCTGTTCTGTTGCTTCTGCCCGCGAGCGCGTTCATGAGCGGCGCAACGAACAAACCGAGCGCGGTTACACCACAAGCGTCTACGAATCCAGGACAGGTTGGAAAATGGAACTCGACCTTAATCCAATTCAAGACTGTGCCACTGCACATCAGTCTGTTGCCGAACGGCAAGATCCTTTACTGGGGACGCGACAAGGTAACGAACGGCGCCAATCTCGAGGACGTGACTGGAGCCTCGAACGCATACGTCATAGATCCACAGTTCTTCTTCAACGATCCAACCGGTCATACACTTACTTTTCGCAACAACAGCACCAACCTGTTTTGTAGTGGGCATTCGTTTCTACCTGACGGTCGACTCCTCGTCACGGGCGGGCATGAAAAGAACCCCTCTTTTCCATTCAAGGAGGGTCTCGGCGACAGGGACATCAATATCTTTGATTACACTAAGGCAAACACCAGCACGGACCTTCCATGGACCACGCTGCCGAACGTGATGAGCTGGGGTCGCTGGTATCCCTACAACGTAACTTTAGAAAATGGGAACGTCGCTATCCTCGGCGGCTCTTATTGGACCAATCGAGACACGCCGAACATGCAATCGCTTTCGGCCCTGAATCCCAATCCTGAAAAATATACTTTTACTCCAGGCGGCACTGGCAGCGTCGCCGCTTACCAGCGAGATCAAAATCCCAACGCTCCCCCTGACGTTTACCCATTGCTCCATCTGATTGGCGATGGACGCATTATGGTCACCGGACTCGCTTCACGCCTATTCGATCCGAACGATCCGAACATGATCGGACACTTTGTCGGCTATCCATCTGTCTTTCAATTTTCTGGCCCTTCTCCCGGACAGAGTCAGTGGAACCCGTCGTCCGTCTTATACGACGTTGCGAGCGGAAAAATATTAGTGATGGGTGGAGCACAAAGCGTCGGTGGCCAACCGATCAGAGAAGCAGTTGCCGCCGACACAAGCATCCAGGGTAGCTGGCAACCTGCCGGATCGATGGCGTTCAAAAGAAAATTTCATACGGCTACGATATTGCCGGACGGCAAAGTGCTTGTTTCCGGCGGGACGCAGTGCACTGGCGGCAACGATATCGTCTGTACAGAATTTCCAACTCCGACCAGCGGCGCGGCTGTTATGAACCCGGAACTGTGGAGTCCGAGCTCGCCGCAAGTCTGGACCACGATGGCCCCAAGTCCTTCCGCGATTCCGAGGATCTATCACTCGATCGCTTTATTGCTTCCGGATGCGACCGTACTGGTTGGCGCCGGTGGTTTACCGGGAGCGTTCGGTGAGCCAGGCGCCGGAACTGATACCAACAGTCCTCAGTTCCGCGGCTATGGACACCCGGACGCCGAGATATATTCACCTCCCTACCTTTTTGATGTGAACGGTAACCCGGCGGTGCGACCCGTCATCACTTCGGTGTCGGCAACCACGATTAATTACAACCAGGCGATGCAGGTTGGCTATACGTCACCCACGACGATTACGTCAGCGGTGCTGGTACGCCTCGGATCGGTAACGCACGGTAACAATCAGGATCAGCGTAGAGTGCCGCTCAACTTCAGCACCAACGGCAGCATTCTCAACGTGACGATGCCGGCCAATGGAAAAGTGTGCCCTCCTGGTCCATACATGTTGTTCATCCTCAACTCCAACGGCACTCCGTCAGTCGCAAAGATGATCACGGTGGGTACCACGACAACACCGAACGGAGATACGGTTTGGGTCGAGGACAACTTGCCGGCAGGCGCGATCCCTGACGGAATCGCTGAAGGCTGGAACTGGATCGGCGCGAATCCGACGCCGTTCTCAGGCGCTCTGGCAAATCAGTCGAATATCGTAGCCGGTCTTCATCAACACTTTTTCTACGGCGCGACAGAAACGTTGACGATCAATACGGGCGATACGCTGATGGCTTACGTCTATATCGATCCGGCGAATCTGCCGAACGAGATCATGCTTCAGTGGAACGACGGCACGTGGGAGCATCGAGCTTACTGGGGCGCCAACCTCATTGGGTGGGGAACTGACGGCACCGTCAGTCGCCGCTACATGGGACCACTGCCTCCTGCGGGCCAATGGGTGCGCCTTGAAGTGCCCGCAAGCCTGGTCGGTTTAGAAGGAAGGACACTGAATGGTCTCGCGTTTTCAATGTACGGCGGGCGAGCGACCTGGGATCGCGCCGGCAAGTCAAGCGGTGCTCCTAATACTTTAAAGAACGTCGCGTTAGCAGCAAACGGCGCCTTCGCAACTGCTTCATCAACAGCAAACGCTACTAACTATCCGCCCTCAGCGGCAATCAATGGTGATCGCACCGGACAAACCTGGGGCACTTCCAGCGGCGGCTGGAACGACGGTTCCGAAGGTGCATATTCACAAGACTGGGTACGCGTTGACTTCAACGGAGCAAAGACTATCAACGAGATCAACGTTTACACTTTGCGCGACAATTACGCGACGCAAACGACTGATCCCACCATCCTCGAAACTTTCAACACGGCGACGAACACTGGTCAGGGAGCCACGAGCTATGACGTGCAATACCTGAGCGGTTCCGGTTGGATAACGATCGACTGCGGTGTTGCAACGAATCCCTGCGGCCGCGTTTTCAACAACAACAAAGTTCGGCGGCAGTTTACTTTCCCGTCGGTAACAACTTCAGCCGTGCGTGTTGCAGTGCATGGCTCAGTTCCCTTCACGTCGGCGAACAACTACAGTCGTCTGGTCGAGGTTGAGGCTTACTCGAACATTACAGGCACCAATCTCGCTCTGGGCCGGCCCGCAACGCAATCGAGCACGTTGTACACGAGTGCCGCGGCCGCCGTCGACGGCAATCGCGACGGCAACTTCGCCAACGCATCCGTAACCCATACGAGCAATACCTTCCAACCGTGGTGGCAGGTAGATCTCGGCACTTCTCAAAACCTGGATACAGTCACACTTTGGAATCGCACTGACTGCTGCGGCGATCGCTTGAGTAACTTCTACGTGCTCGTATCAGATCAGCCGTTCGTTTCGACTGACTTGAACACGACGATCAATCAGGCCGGAGTGTCGAATTACTTCTTCTCGGGTGCAGCAGGAGTAACGACAAATTTGATGGTCGGACGCACCGGTCGTTACGTGCGTGTGCAGTTATCCGGAACGAATTTCCTGTCGTTAGCGGAAGTCGAGATCACCGGTTCAGGCAAAGTCAATGTGGCCCAGGTTGTCCCTGGCTCTACGTTCCCGCGTGCCACGGCCTCGTCGACGTTCAACGCCAATTATCCTGCGTCAGCAGTGATCGATGGCGATCGTCAGGGTCGTAACTGGGGCGCCGGCGGCGGCTGGAACGATGCCACCGAAGGACAGTTCGGCAGTGACTGGTTGCAGGTAAATTTTGCCGGAACCAGGACCATAAAAGAGATCGACGTTTTCACGTTACGTGACGGGTTTGCTTCTCGAAACGATCCACCGACGTTGAATGAAACCTTCAACACTGCACTGAATTGGGGGCAGGGGATAACGAGCTTCAACGTGCAGTACTGGAATGGCAGTAGTTGGGTGGATATTCCAGGCGGCCAGGTCGTGTTCAATAACAATGTCTGGCGGCAGTTTATCTTTAGCCCCATTTCGACCAACATGATTCGTGTGATGGTGCGCGATGCGGTTGTATGGACGTCGTTTGCAAACAACTACTCTCGCATTGTCGAGGTCGAGGCGTGGGAGCCATGAGCAAAAGAGTAATGACAATTCTGTTTGTCGCCACGGTTGCGTTTGCAGCCGTGGCGCAGACGCCGCAAAAGAGATCAGGCGCGGTCACCATTGACAAGCTACAGATCGAGATTCCCGATCTGTTGGTAGTGGATCAGGATGGCGTCAAACGTCGCTTTTATTCCGACTTGATAAAGGACAAAGTCGTCATCCTGAGTTTTTTCTACACGAGCTGTCCGAACATGTGTCCGGTGATGAGTAATACGCTTGGAAAGCTGCAAATCAATCTGGGCGATCGACTCGGCAAGGATGTGTTCATCATTACGGTCAGCAGGGATCCTGAAACAGACACGCCGTCGCGTCTGAAGGCGTGGGGGAAGAATGTTCACGTCAAACCGGGTTGGACCATGATCACGGGAGACGTGAAGTCAATCGGCAAGATTGTTCGCGACTTCACGGGCGATCGACTGGGCCAGGATATACACAACACGATCTTTATCGTCGGCAACGACAAGACCGGCACCTGGTCCGATCTCTCAGGCTACGCAACGGCAACGGATCTTCGCGAACAGATCGACAGCGCCAACGGCGCGAGATATGACAAAATTAAGCAGCCCTGAAAGGCGTGATACAGTGGTGATCACCTTGACTCACTACGACTTTGTGCATAGATTCAACTCGCCTACATTTCACCATCACTATTCGCGAGGAGTCTACATGTACACAAAATTGCTGATGAGCCTGGTGCTGCTTGCCGTGCTTAGCATGGACGCACTGGGCCAAACACCTCCGGTCAAAACACACCTGAAGGTGGGCGATCCCGCGCCTGACTTCACGCTGCGTGCAACCGACGGAAAGGCCTACAAACTTAGTGATTTCAAAGGTAAGAAAAACGTCGTACTGGCGATCTATGTACTAGCGTTCACCGGTGGTTGAACGAAGGAGTTGAAGGCGTATCAGGCTGATATCGCCAAACTCGAATCAACCGACACTCAGATTTTCGGCATGAGTGTAGACAGTGTTCCCGCCAACCGCGAATTCGCCAAACAGCTTGGAATTACGTTTCCGCTACTCAGCGATTTCAAACGCACTGTAGTTAAGAATTATGGTGTGTTCAACGAAGAGCAGGGCTTTGGAAATCGCGCCACTTTCCTGATCGATAAAGAGGGCATCATTCGTCACATCGACGAAGGAAATACCGCAATCGATCCGACTACTGTTGTCGAGGCATGTAACGTGCTCGAACATAAGAAGGCGTCAACACCGTAGCAAGAAGTAAGAGACCGTCTTGAAATCAAGAGGATCTTTTGCGCTCATCGCTACGGCTCCGCCGCCTGATGTGAGGCAAGGCTATGCCTTGCCATCAGGCCACTAAGATTTATTTTGGGCTATGCCCCTGGTGCGGGCCTGAGGCCCTGAAAGTTAAGGGCAAAGCCCGGACCGAGGGCATAGCCCAATTCAATAGCTAAAGTTGTGACGGCAAGGCATAGCCTTGCCTCACATCGGGGCGGCGAAGCCGCGGCGTGAGTATGGAACTGAAGGCGTTACTCTGTCGCGCTGGCGGACTGTAAACTTCCAACGCCGGCTGCTTGCCTCATTAGACTGGCTCGTCGTTTTGCGTCGTCGGCGCGTTTGAGAAACGATTCGGCGGATTGGCGATTCTCGCCCTGGCCCAGATGTTCGGCCATATGGCGCATGAACAACTCGCCCTCCTCGAAAGCGCGGATAGAATTCCAGAGAGCGTCGTCCATCTTCTCGTCGATGTCCGTCAGCAGGCTCTCTATCGAATACGCGTGTCCGGTGTGACAGCGAAAGCGAAAGAGCGTGCCCTCTTTCCTTTGCAACAGCACACCGTGGCATTCGGGGCAGGCATAGTTCGACGGCTCGCCGAGTTGGAGCACGCCCGCCTCGAGCGCCTTCTGCTCTTTAGCGATGTTGACTTCAATCTCGACTTCTTTCGGCACTTGATAAACTCCTTTTTCTTCCGGCGCTTCGCTCGTCAGTCGAACGAGAAGCGGCGCCATCTCCTCGAGCGGGAGACAGTAATCAACCTTCACGTGAAGTAATGCGTTTTGAGGCATGAAGGGGATCAGGGCGTCGGACGGCTCCTGTACGATCGCCGTGCCGCCGAGCTGCTTCACAGTCCAAAGTCCGGCTGTACCGTCGTCCAGATAGCCCGTGAGGATCACGCCGATGACGCGTGGACCATAAGTCTGCGCCGCCGAGCGAAAGAGCGGATCAACAGCGGGACGGAAGCGGTTTTCCTTCGGCCCGCGTGTGAGGCGCACGCGATTAGGCTCAAGGAGCAGGTGGCGGTCGGGCGGGGCGACGTAGATTGTACCGGGTCGAATGCGGTCACGGTCCTTAGGGCTGAGTGCGGGCAGACTGCCGGAGCGGTCGAGTATGTCGGCCAGCATGGCGGGTGATTCGGGCGAGGTGTGCAGCACTACAAAGAGTGATGCCGGCAAATCTGCGGGCAATCCGCCCGCCAGCACACGCAATGCTTCAATGCCGCCGGCCGAAGCCCCAACCACAATGATATCTTTTGCCATGAAACGCTCTTTGCAGGGTAGGGG
>Ga0126311_10002028_pt1 | contig 10019 bp, 7 predicted proteins | sample Plot61_FD_92539 | JGI IMG/M metagenome (GOLD analysis project Ga0126311, IMG submission 92539) | Serpentine soil microbial communities from UC McLaughlin Reserve, CA, USA - Plot61 | ecosystem: Environmental > Terrestrial > Soil > Grasslands | place: USA: UC McLaughlin Reserve, Lake County... | reverse complement strand
TGGAACAGGCGGGTCACGGGCACGAAGAGCCCCTCCTCGTAGACCTGGCGCGCGTCCGCTCCGAGACCCCGTCCCCCCACGTCGAGTGCGTGGCAGCAGTTGCCGAAGTACGCCACGATGTCACCATCGCGGAAGATCGGGGTGATCACGGTGAAGTCGTTCAGGTGGCCCGAGGTCTGCCACGGATGGTTGGTGACCAGCACGTCGCCTGGTTGCAGGGTCTCGGCCGGGACCTCCCGCAGGAAGTGGTGAACCGAGGTCGCCATCGCGTTGACGTGGCCTGGCGTGCCTGTTATGGCCTGCGCGACCATGCGACCCCGGCGGTCGAAGAGGCCGGCGGAGAGGTCGCCCGCCTCCCGGACCACGCTCGTAAAAGAGGTGCGCATCAGGGCCCGCGCCTGCTCCTCGACGACGGAGACAAACCGGTTCCAGAGGACCTCGAGCAGGATCGGGTCGAGCCGCGGATCGCTCACCCCGACCACCTCACGACCAGGTTCCTGGCCTCGTCGATCTCGGCCGTGCTGCCAGGGCCAAGGACGACCGTAGACTCCCTTTCTTCGACGACCGCAGGGCCTTCGAACGTCACGCTGGGAGAGAGCAGGTAACGGTCGTAGACCGGGACCACAAGGAAGCCTTCCTCCTCGGGTAGGAAGATCTCACGCTCACCCTTGTGCGCCTCGCCAGGGACGTCCGCGCTGCTTTTTTCACTGTCGAGTCGGATCTCAGGTCGTGGCGCCGAGACTTCGAGCCGCCAGGTGATCGCCTCCAGGGGAACGTCGGGTCCTTCTCTGCTGTACAACCTCAGGTACTCCTTGCGGAAGAGCGTCGTGATCCGGTCCGCGTCCTCGGGGCCCAGAAATCCATCAGGGAGCCCGACCGTCACCTCGTGCCCCTGGCCCGCGTAGCGCATCTCGCACAGACGCCGCACCCCGACGTCTTCGTCGGCGACGCCCGAGGCGCGCAGGAGGTCGCGGCCCTCCTCTTCCATCTCCTCTAGCGTCTCGTTCACCCCTGACCAGTCGAGCCCGTCCAGACGGCCGTAGAGGCTGCGCACGAAATCGAAGGAAAGGGGTGCGCATAGGAAGCCGAAGGCCGAGGTCGCGCCAGCCCCGAGCGGCGCTATAAAGCCGGGGACTCCTAGAGTTCGGGCGACGCGGTAGCCGTGTACGGGTCCTGCCCCGCCGAAGGCGAAGAGGGGATACGCGCGCGAGTCCTTGCCGCGCTCGATGGCGTGGACCCTCGCTGCGTTCGCCATGTTCTCGTTGACGACCTGATGAATTCCCCAGGCTGCCTCGGCGGTATCGAGGCCGAGCGGGCGGGCGATCTTCTCCTCGATAGCCCCCCACGCGGCCTCCCGGTCGAGGTGCATCTTCCCGCCGAGGAAGTAGTCGGGGTCGAGATAGCCGAGGATCAGATCCGCGTCCGTTACCGTCGGCTCGGTTCCTCCCCTCCCGTAACAGGCCGGTCCGGGCTCGGAGCCCGCGCTTCTCGGACCGACTTTGGGCAAGCCCAGAGGGCCAACGCCCGCGATCGAGCCGCCGCCGGCCCCGATCTCGATCATCTCTGTCACGGAGGCCTTGACGGGAAGCCCCGAGCCCTTCTTGAAGCGGTAGACGCGGGCGACCTCGAACTCGTTGCTCCTCAGCGGCTCTCCGCCTTCGATCAGGCACGCTTTCGCCGTCGTCCCACCCATGTCGAAGGAGAGGACCTCGGGGAAGTCCAGCGCGCGGCCGTAGAACGCGGCGGCCAGCGCCCCCGCCGCCGGACCGGACTCGAGCAACATCACGGGAAACCGGCAGGCCGTCTGTACACTGGCCGTGCCCCCGTTCGAGAGCATGATGTAGAGGGAGCCTCCAAAGCCAAGCCTCTCGAGCCGGTCCTCCAGGGAACGCAGGTAACCCTCGACGAGCGGCCTGACGTAGACGTTCGCCACCGTCGTCGATGTTCGCTCGTACTCCCTGATCTCGGGCGCCACCTCAGAGGAGAGCGAGACGGTGATCTCGGGTGCCTCCTCGGCCAGGATCTCCCCGACCCTCCTCTCGTGCGCCGGGTTGCGGAAGGAGTGCAGGAAGCTCACGGCGACAGCCTCGACCCCGCGCTCGCGCAACCCCGTGACGATGGACCGGACCTGCTCCTCGTCGAGCTCGAGCATGACCGAGCCGTCGTCGAGGGAACGCTCGCGCACGCCGTAGCGCAGGCTCCGTGCCGCGAGCGGCTCCGGCTTCTCGATGAAGATGTCGTACATGTCGTAGCGGTGCTCGGTGCCGATGGCGACGGCGTCGCGGAAACCGTCCGTCGTAAGTAGCGCCGTCGTGGCGCCTTTGCGTTCGATCAGGGCGTTCGTGACCAGCGTCGTGCCATGGATGATCGTTGCCAGCTGCTCGGCCCCGACTCCTTCATCACCTAGCAACTCGACCAGCCCGTTCTCGACGGCCTCAGAAGGGTCTTGAGGGGTAGAGAGCACTTTACCTACGGTACGCTTCCCTGTTTCGTCGTCGATGAGGACGAGATCCGTGAACGTTCCGCCTATGTCGACGCCTACCCGGTGACGTTTGATCGCCTGCAAGTCTTGATCCTAAGAGACGACCGTCAGCCCGTGCGGCAGCTTGTGGAGGCGTTCGATGCCGCCGGAGCGCACGTGCACGAGGTCTTCGATCATGATGGCGCCGGCGTCGGTGGTGTACGCGGGCGTCTCTATGGCGAGTACCATCCCCTCTTCGATCGGCGTCCGATCATCCTCCGAAACGTAGGGCGGTTCCTCGTGGAAAGTGTCGATGCCAAGGGAGTGCCCGTAGTGGCCGCGGCGGAAGCGCGGGTAACCGTTTTTCGTGATGTGGTCCTGGGCGATGCGGAAGATCTCGCCTACCTCCACGCCCGGTCTTATCTCGGCGCACGCCCGGTCGTGGGCCTCCTGCAGCACCCCGAAAAGACGTCCGGCCGCGGACTTCACCCTCCCGTAGGCGAACGTGCGGCCACCATCGCCCCGGTAACCGCCCACGGTCGTTCCGCAGTCGAACTTGATGAGGTCACCCTCCGCGAGACCGGCCTCGCGCTCGGAGTCGACGCCTACCCCCACCCCCGCGCCGACCGCGGGCAGGATCCACTGGTCCGAGTAGTTCTGGTAACGTGTGTCCTCCGTCGCCGCCCGCGCGACGCCCATCACGTAGCGATGGCGTACGTCCGACGCGCTCATGCCCGGCTCGAGGCTCTCGATCACGGAGCGCATCCCCGCCTCGGAGAGCTCCGTAGCCAGCCTGAGCCTCTCGACCTCGAAGGGGTACTTTATGCGCCTGAGCTCGTACATGTCGCCCGTGAAGTCCAAGAGCTCGGCCTCGGGCGCCAGGGACGAAAAACGCCGGTACGAGTCGAAGAGCATGTAGCGCAGATCCGTCCCGATCCTGGCGCGGAGCAGGCCCCTGTCTCCCAGCAACCCCCGTACGATCCCATCCTGCTCGTCCTCGTCGAACTGCGCGGGTCGCGGCATCTCCGACTCCCCGCTCCTTAGGGGTTCCTGCACCGCCTCGGCGTCCCTGATCTCCGGCCACAACCTGTAGGCCCTGACGTCCCCGATACCGGAGACCCGCTGCGCCGGCTTCGCCTCGAAGTCCCCGACCATCATGCCTACCTCGACGGTCTCGTCGGCGGGGATGACCGCTAGCGCCGTGCCCTGCATGCGCCACCACTGCATAAGGAAGTAGCTCTGGAAGCCGGTAGCGTAGAAGACGTTCGACGGGGTGTAGGCGATGTACGCATCCAGCCCGCGTTCCTGAAGCCGACGCCTGATGGACGAAAGGATCTGGGCGTTCATGGCGGGCTCCTCCTTGCAGCCTACTCTTCCCTCTCAGATTATACGGATCGCGGCAGCCAGACGCCGGGCCATCTGAATCGGTTCGCAGGAGAATCGACCTACTGCGTAGAGTGCAGCCGCCCGAGAGGGAGCAACTTCAGGCGCAAACGAAGAGCTGACTAGCTGAAGTGCTGAAAGGCTGAATTGCTTACAAAGAGGTCCAAGACCTCTTTGTAAGCTTCTCTAGCTCCAGTCGTCGTTCGCCGTGTCCGTGTGCTGGCCGAGGGTCGGTGGGGGGCGGCGGATGGGTAGGCGTTCGCCGTCGATGAGGATCGGCGAGGCGAGCATTTTGAGGTAGCCGGCCGAGGGATGATCCAGGTCCTGCAGGATGCCCGAGCGAAGGACATGCTCATCGGCGAGCACGTCGGCCAGCGTGTTGACGGGGCCGCTCGGGACGCCTGAGGCCCGGATCTCCTCCGCCCACTCATGCGCGGGCCGCTTGCTGAACTCTTCTTGAAGCTCCGTGATCAAGGCCCCCCGGTTGGCTACGCGGTCGGGGTTGGTCGCGTAGCGCTCGTCCTCGGCAAGCTCGGGACGGCCTACAGCCTTGCACAGGTTGGCAAACTGGGTGTTGTTGCCGACGGCCACGACAAGGGGCTTGTCGGAGGCGTAGAACGTCTGGTAGGGGACGATGGAGGGGTGTGCGTTGCCGATCAGGCCGATGTCCTCACCACTTATCAGGTACTCCTGACCGCGGTTGGCGAGCCAGCCAAGGGTGGACTCGAAGAGGGGGATCTCGATGCGCGCGCCCTCTCCGGTTACGCTGCGGCGGTGGAGGGCGGCCAGGATCGCATTCGACGCGAAAAGGCCGCACACTATATCCGAGATCGCGACGCCTACCTTCGTCGGCTCGCCGTCAGGATGGCCGGTGATGCCCATGACACCACCCCTGGCCTGCACCAGGAAGTCGTAGCCAGGGCGGTCCTCATCCGGTCCAGGACCGAAGCCCGTGATGGCGCAGTAGATGAGGCCTGGGTTCGCTTCTCTTAGCGTCTCGTAGCCGAGACCGAGCTTCTCGAGGGCCCCGCGCCTCCAGTTCTCGATCACGACGTCGGCCCCGGCCGCGAGCTTCTTGACCCGATCCAACCCGTCAGGATCTTTGAGGTCCACCCCGATCGAACGCTTGTTGCGGTTGACAGAAAGAAAATACGCCGACTCGCCACTGTCCTCGCCGCCGGCGAAGGGCGGGCCCCAGTGGCGGGTGTCGTCCCCGCGCTCGGGGTGCTCGACCTTCAGGACGTCTGCGCCCAGGTCACCGAGCACCATCGTCGCGTAAGGTCCGGCCAGGACCCGCGAGAGGTCGAGGACCTTGACGCCCTTGAGCGGCAACTTCGAGTCGTCTTCCATGCGGCCAGTGTAGCGTGCTGAGCGGCGCGAAGCGCCGCTCAGCACGCTGCGCCCTTCGGCCTCCGCTCGTCAGCCGGTCAGCCAGGTCCTGCGCACTAGAAGGCTGAAGTGCTGAATTCGCAACGCAAAGTCGCGTGCTGTGGAATAATCCGGGGTCGATGGTGAGGCTCCGAGAGAGGTGAGAAGATGGCTGTGACCCAGGCCGGAAGAAACACGGATGCCGGCTCCTCCACCCGCCCCGAGGCGAGCGACTTTCTGAACATTAACGCCCACCTCTCCGACGAGGAGAGGGGCGTCAGGGATAGGGTCCGTTCGTTTGTGCACGAGAAGATCAAACCTAACATCAAGGGGTGGTACGATGAGGCCGTCTTCCCGAAAGAGATCGTACCCGAGTTCGCCGAGCTCGGCCTTCTGGGTATGCACCTCTCCGGTTACGGGTGTGCGGGCAAGAGCGCGGTCGAGTATGGCCTCGCTTGCATGGAGCTCGAGGCGGGCGACTCCGGCCTGAGGACCTTCGTGAGCGTGCAGGGCTCGCTCGCCATGAGCGCCATCCACGAGTTCGGCTCCGAGCAGCAAAAACAGGAGTGGCTGCCGCCGATGGCTAAAGGGGAGGCGATCGGCTGCTTCGGACTCACCGAGCCGACCGCGGGCTCAGACCCGGCGAGCATGAAGACGTTCGCCAGGAAAGAGGGCCCTGAGTGGATCCTGAACGGCGAGAAGCGTTGGATCGGGCTGGCCACCATCGCCGACGTCGCCGTCGTCTGGGCGCGCACGGACGAAGAGGGAAATCCGGTTCGCGGCTTCCTCGTCCCCACGGACACGGAGGGCTTCACGGCCAGAGACATAACCCCCAAGCTCTCGATGCGGGCTTCGATCCAGTGCGACATCCACCTCGAAGACGTCCGCCTCCCCGAGAGCGCGATGCTGCCCGAGGCCAGGGGCCTCGGCGGACCTTTCGCCTGCCTGGGCGAGGCCAGATACGGCATCATCTGGGGCGCGATGGGGGCGGCCAGGGACTGCTTCGAGGCCGCGCTCGCCTACGCCACTGAGCGGGAGCAGTTCGGTCAACCCATAGCCTCCTTCCAGCTCGTCCAGCAGAAGCTTGCGAACATGCTCATCGAAATCGGCAAAGGGACGCTCCTCGCGCTCCACATAGGCAGGATGAAGGACGCGGGCACACTAAGACCCGAGCACATAAGCTTCGGCAAGCTCAACAACGTCAGGGAGGCCATAGAGATAGCGCGCGAGGCCCGCACCGTCTTCGGCGGCAACGGTGTCACGCTCGACTACCCCCCAATGCGCCACATGAGCAACCTGGAGAGCGTAAGGACCTACGAGGGGACAGACGAGGTACACACCCTGATCCTGGGCGGCGCCATCACGGGCATCCAGGCGTTCCGCTAGCTACAAGGCATCAGGCTACAGGCATCAGGTTTTTCTCGAAGACGGATGCTCGTGGTCAATCAGCGACCGGCAATACAGCCCTCGCGGAACTGCCTGAGAAAGCGAAAGGGGCGGGAAGAAGACCCCGCCCCAAATACCTGAAGCCTGAAACCTCTAAATCACCGAACTCGATGGACCACCGGCCACGTAAATCGTCTCCCCACTGATATACGAGGCGTCGTCCGAGACGAGGAAGGCGACGACGTTGGCTATGTCATCCACCCTCCCGAAGCGCTTGAGGGGGATGCTCTTGGCGAAGCGCTCCTTCATCTCCTCCATGCTCATCCCGACCCGCTCAGCCGCCTCCTTGGTCATCTCGGTCTCGATCCAACCCGGAGCCACGGCGTTGACGTTGATGTTGAAACGCCCGAGCTCGAGCGCCAGCGTCCGCGCGAGCGCCTGAAGACCGGCCTTCGCCGCGGAGTAGTTGGCCTGCCCCTTGTTCCCCAGGGCCACGATTGAGCTGGTCATCACGATCTTGCCGTACTCCTGCTCGACCATGTACTTCTGCGCGGCCTTGGAGCACAGGAAGCTGCCCTTGAGGTGCACGTCGAGCACCTTGTCCCAATCATCCTCGCTCATCTTGAACGAGAGGTTGTCGCGCAACAGCCCGGCGTTGTTGACGAGGATGTCGATCCGCCCGAAGTGGTGCGCGATCTCCTCGAATGCCTTCTCGACCTGCTGCGCGCTCGATACGTCGCAGGCGATCGCAATCGCTTCGGCCCCCACGGCCTCGACGGCCTCCACCGTCTCCTGGCAAGCCTCCGCCGATAGATCCAGGACCGCCACGTTCGCCCCCTCCTGCGCGAGCCGTATGGCCTCAGCCGCCCCAATGCCCCGCGCAGCCCCGGTTACAACCGCCGTACGTCCGTCAAGCCTCAAAGGTTCACTCCTTCTCGGTCGGGAACACTGCAATCTACACCCTCAAGGGTGTGGTCTTTGTTACATGACATTTAATTGTATACGAGATGAACTTATGTGTCCAGAACAGATATGTACATCTTTAGATGCATTCTCTACTGGCTCTCTGGCGAGATCGTATGTGTTTTGGGGTAGGCTGCCTGTCTGTGGGATCACACAACGGGTCAGGAAGCCCCGCCCGCGGGAGGGCGGGGCGAGAAGGCTGACGATAACCTCCAGTTACGTCCTTATGTAGATACCGCCGTTTATGTCGATGGATTGGCCCGTGATGTAGTCGCCGTCTTCCACCAGGTAACGGACGGCCTTGGCGACCTCTTTTGGCTTCCCGAAGCGGCCCAGGGGCACCTGTTTGCGGAGCTTCTGCTGGGCTTCCTCGGGGATGTTGGCGACCATATCGGTCTCTATGAAGCCGGGCGAGATGGCGTTCACGGTGATTCCGAACCGGGCCAGTTCCTGGGCGGCCGTCTTGGTGAAGCCGAGCAGTCCTGCCTTGGCCGCCGAGTAGTTGGCCTGGCCTATGTTGCCTGCCTCTCCGACGAAGGAGCTCATGTTGATGATCTTGCCCCCACCCTGCTCGGTCATGTGCGGCAGTACGGCGTGGACCGTGTAGAAAGCGCTGTTGAGGTCTACCTGTATAACCTTGTCCCAGTCGTCGACGGAGAGCTTCCTGAGCGTGCGGTCTATGTTGATACCCGCGTTGTTGACCAGGACGTCTATCCTATTGAACCTCTCCATCGCCTGATCTATGAGGTTCTGGGCCTGCTCTGCGTCCGAGACGTCGGCCTGAACCGCGATGGCCTCCCCACCGCTCTCCGAGATCTGGTTCACCAACTCCTCGGCAGGCTCCTTGCTCCTCGAGTAGTTGACGACGACTTTGGCCCCCCCTCCCGCCAACTCCTCCGCTATGGCTTTGCCTAAACCCCTGCTCGCGCCGGTCACGACAACAACGGCTTCGTTCAAGGTGCCCACACTATCCTCCTCTTCCAGTTCGCATGTGAGCTAGAGTTTATTGACTGCAGAAAGCAGGCGCAAACTAGGTACCGTGCGCACTTACATTCCGCCACACGAGGCAGCCAACATCGTCTCACAGCGTTTTGCTCGTATGGGGCGTTTCGCGAAACGCCCCATACGAACCGTGGCTACAGGTTACAGGATTTCTCCGGGGGCAGAGCTCGGCCAGAAGGCGATGTTTACCGCCTCGATGGTTCGACTGCCGCGATGTTCTCCTGGCGGGGGTCGACGCCGGTAGCGGTAGGATCGGCGTCCGTGCTAGGTGGTGTGTTGGAGAATGGGAAAGGAGTAGCCACGGACGCCGGTTCCCGCCTCCATGTGCACGGGTGCCTTCAGGTTACATCGCTATACAGGATGAGTCATGCACCTTTAGATGTAATTCTGACGAATACTTGCGATCGCGAACTCAGGCCGACTTCGCCAAAGAGCGCAGACATGGCCTACCCGGGTGAGGGGGACACGAAAACCACCGAGGGCCCCGGCGGCTCGCCTCACGCCCCCTTCAGGTTCGACACCACGGTTCCGAAAGATGATCGGATTTGGGCTAATATGTACTGCGTATTCATGTTCGATAGACAGATATTCTCGGAGCACCGCCATGAGAGGTTCATAAGGGGTCCAACGTCGGGCCAGTACCCTCGATGACGAAAGGGACGTTCAGAGTCTAAAGACTAGGCCGACCCTTGACAAACCACTACATATATGTAAAATGCACATAGATCATGGAAGAGAGAATCATGAACAACGACGAGCAGGAGCGCGAGGCGGGCGGCAGGGAGCGGGAGTTCCGTCGGGTCGAGGCGCGGCCCAGGAACTGGCTGGTGCCTGTGATCCTGCTGTCTCTAAGGGAGTGGAATTCCTACGGGTACGAGCTCATGGAGCGGGCTTCGGCCTTCGGGTTCGAGGCGATGAACCCTGGAACGCTGTACAGGACGCTGCGGCAGATGGAGAAAGAGGGCATCGTCGAGTCCAGTTGGGAGACCTCCAGGGGCGGGCCGGCGCGCCGGATGTACACTATCACCGACGCGGGAAGGTCCTACCTCGACTTCTGGGCCAAGTCGCTCGAGCAGTACCAGCACACCATGGACAACTTCTTCCGGCTGTACACGGGCAGGCCGTTGCAGGACAGGAACGACAAAGAGGGTAGCGAGTAGTTCGCGTAAGACGCGAGAAAGGAGATGCAGGTGGTTACTACGGAGAAGACCAACAGGGCCGTGGAGAGGCTCGCCGAGACAACGCGGGATTCCTACCAGACGGTCGTGGATCACGCGGTGGGCCTTCAGGAGCGAAACGTCAGGTTCGCGCAGGGGATGGTGGACGGCACTATCAAGGAGCTCCGCCACCAGGCCGAGAGCAACCGCAGCGTCATGGGCGAGCTCTTCGAGCGCGCCGAGGACCAGCGCGACGCCTACCAGGCTCTCGTGGAGCAGTCCCTTGACGCCTACGTTGA
>Ga0126311_10002027_pt1 | contig 10021 bp, 8 predicted proteins | sample Plot61_FD_92539 | JGI IMG/M metagenome (GOLD analysis project Ga0126311, IMG submission 92539) | Serpentine soil microbial communities from UC McLaughlin Reserve, CA, USA - Plot61 | ecosystem: Environmental > Terrestrial > Soil > Grasslands | place: USA: UC McLaughlin Reserve, Lake County... | reverse complement strand
GCTGCATCGGCCGGGCCGCCCCGATCAGCCGCGCAACGAGCACTGGCCACGCATCCGCAGCGCGACGTTGGTGCTATCGGGCGAGTCTGACCCGTTCGCGCGGATCGAGCTCCTGCGCGCGTCCGTCAAGTCGCTCGACAACGCCAAACTGGTCACCTATCCGGGCGTCGGCCATGGCCTGAAGCCGGTGCTCGAGGACGCGTCAAACCGGATCGCGGATTTCGTGGCTCGCGTCGCGAGACGCGAGCGCCTCAGCGAATAGCGATACTCGTGTTGAGCTGCTGGCTCTGCCCGCCGGTGTCGACGCCCCGAACGACGATACGTAGCGTGCCCGACGTGCCGCCACTCTTGAGCGTGACGGTCACCTTGTACTTGAGCGGTGCGACCTTCGTTGTATCAACGGTATACGTCGCCAGACCCGGCTGAGTGAGGTCGATCTTTGGCGGCCCCGACAGCGGCTCCGTGCTGAACGCGGTAAACGTCACGTTCGAGCCCCGTTTCGCGCTGAGTGTCGATGCGTCAAGCCGGAACGCCCCGACCCACAACGGCTTCAGCTCGCTGTACGTCCCGAGCGCTGTCTGGCCGGTGACGACCATCCGGTATGGCCCGGACGCCGAGTAGTTGCCGGCGCCGTCTTTGCCATTCCAGGTGAAGTCGTAGGAGCCGGCCGTCAGCTTCGTCGCGGCTTGGACTGTCCTGACCGTGGAGCCCGATCCGTTTATGACCTTGACCGTGACAGTCGTCGCCTGGTTGAGCTTCACCGGTACGGTCGTCGACTGGGCGAGGTCGTCGAGGTCGCGCACGTAGATCGCTGTTGGTACCGGCGCAAATAGCGCGACCGACGTCAACACGATGACCTTGACCGAACGCGCCGTGCCGACGTTGCCGGACGTGTCGCGCGGCTTGTAGGTAAGCGTGTACGCGCCGTCGGCGACATACACACCGGAGCTGTTCTTGCCGCCCCAAGTGCTCGTCGAGCTACCGACCGGCGCCCAGACGGTGAACTTCCTCACGATCGTTCCCGCCGAGTTGATCACCTTGACATCGAGGTAGGCCGACTTCGAGACGGCGTGGCTGATCACCAGTTTGTCGTGCAGGCCGTCGCCGTTGGGGTGGAACGTCGGTAGCGTCGTGCCGGTCGACGTGGTGGAAGTCGTCAGTGCACTCGACGCGGTGCCGTCGGTGCTCACGACCGACAATGATGTGATCGACGGCGCGGTGCCGGTGGTCGTGCCGCCGGTGTCACCCCCGCCATCGCCGCCACTGTCGGACGAACCGCCGCGCCACTCCCTTGCGGTCAGCTTCATGTCGCCCGACAGAGCGCGATAGAAACCATAGTTTTTATGCGGGTCGATGTGGATACGGGCACCGCTCGTGCGCTCCGAACTGAAGTACTTGTCGTTCCACCCGATCCAACCGTACGGGTACGTGCCGGCGGCGTTCGTGTGGAAAAGCTCGTCCATCGTCTTGTCGCTGTCCATCAGCGCCCGCGGGAGATTCCATTCCTGCATCCAGCCGAACGCGAAGACCGAGCGCGCGCCGGCGTGGAGGAAGCCGGCGGCGTAGTTGTCGATTCGCTGGCGGGCGACGTTCCAGCTTGGAATGGCCATGCCCGGTTCGCCGTTGCCCGACGCGTAGCACAGGTGGACGAGCGCGACGACCGCGTTGCGCGCGAGGTTGATGCGATCGCGGATCTGGTTGCCGCCGTAGTAGGTCACCGAGTACTTGCTCGCGCCGTCGTAACCGTCGAGACCCATGCCGTCCTTGGTTCGTTCCTGATACGGCGCGTACGGGCTGGGCCAGCCGTTGCCGTGACCCATGTACACCACGAAATTCGCGCCCTGGATGTTGTTCAGGACTCGCTCCCAGGTGGCGTGTGGGTGGAAGATCCGGCGCACGTCCATGCCGGCGTTTTCGGCCTGTCGGGCCATGATCTCGCCGTCATCGAGGAAGTGAGAGGTCGAGCTGGCGGCCGGGCCAACGATGATCACGGCCTTCGGTTTGCCTGCAGCTGCGACGGGGCTTGGAGAACGGCCCGCCTGAATACCGACGACGGCCAGCAGCAGTGCAAGGCCGAACGCAATGTTTCGGCGTGCCGCGCTCGGCCGGTCCGGGTGCGCCATCCTCACAGGTGCCCGCTGGGCACGGATACCTAACGCCAACAACCTTGCCTCCCCTCTACCAGAACGCCGCGACACGCACGGCGACGGTGGGCTTGGCCGACCTTGGCTCCGACTGGTCAGTGGCTCGACGGCTGCGTGACGATCAATCTGCAGCACTTCGCGCGGCGACACGATCGCGTGAAGTGATGGCAGCGCGGTCACCGCTGGGGCGGTTCCCGTTCGCCCGCCGGACCTGGGGGACCGGCGCCAGTCGGCCTTGGAAGGCCTTCTTAAGTTGACCTCTCTGTCGCTCCGACGACGGGCTCAGTATGGTGTATCGGGGCACCACGTGAAGCATCGTTTTCGCGCCTTAGCGGCCGGTTATCCACGAGTTTTGCGCGACTTAGACGGGCGCCAGGTCTTTCAGCCGCTCAGCTGCCGCGTCGAGTGTCCGGCGCGTCTTCGGGAAGGCGAAGCGGACCTTGCTCCGACCCAGCTCCGGGCGTGAGTAGAACGACGTCCCGGGCACTGCGGCAACGCGGGGCCGCTCGACCAAACGCCGGCAGAAGGTCACGTCGTCGTCGTCGGTCAGGCCGGCGATGTCGGTCATGACGTAGTACGCGCCGTCCGGACACGATGTCCGGAAACCGGCGCCGTCGAGCGCCGCGACAAGCAGATCTCGACGCTCCCTGTATTCCTCGGCCAGCTTCGTGTAGTAGCCATCGGGCAGGGCAAGCGCGGTGACGCCGGCCTGTTGCAGTGGAGCGGCCGCACCGACCGTGAGGAAGTCGTGAACTTTACGGATACCGCTGGTGAGCTCCGGGCTGGCGATTACCCAGCCAACGCGCCAGCCCGTTACCGAGTAAGTCTTCGAGAGCGCGTTGATCGCGACCGTGCGGTCCTCCATCCCAGGAACGGTGGCCAGCGGAATGTGCTCTCCCGAATAGCGGATGTGCTCGTAGATCTCGTCGGTGAACGCCACCACGTCCCAGCGCGCGCAGAGCTCGGCGATCAGTTCCAACTCTGCTCGAATGAACAGCTTGCCCGTGGGGTTGTGCGGCGAGTTGACGACGATCCCGCGGGTGCGCGGGCCGAACGCGGCACGGAGCTCATCAGGGTCGATCGACCAATCGGGTTCGTGAAGCGTCACGTAGCGCGGCACGGCTCCCGACAAGATGGCGTCGGGGCCGTAGTTCTCGTAGAACGGTTCGAAGACGATCACCTCGTCGCCGGGATCGATGATCGCCATCATCGAGGCGATCATGCCCTCGGTCGCGCCGCACGTGACGGTCACATTGACCTCCGGGTCCACGACCCAGCCGGGGTAGAAGTGCGCGGTCTTGGCGGCGATTGCGTCGCGGAAAGCCTTCGCTCCCCACGTGATTGCGTACTGGTTGATGTCGTTTTCGATTGCCGCGGTTGCCGCCGCCTTGACCTCGGCGGGCGCGGCAAAATCGGGAAAGCCCTGGGCAAGGTTGATGGCGCCGTGGCGGACGGCCAGGCGCGTCATCTCGCGAATGACCGACTCGCCGAACGTACCTGCCTTGGCCGAGATGCGCGGCATCGGCAGAGAGTCGCATAGCGCGGGCAGGCGTGTCCTAAGCTTTGGTCGATGATCCCGCGCGAGACGATCCGCCAGGCGCCGAAGGTGGTCCTGCACGATCATCTCGACGGCGGCCTGCGGCCGGCGACGGTGATCGACCTCGCCCGTCAGGTTGGCTACGACTCGCTCCCGACGACCGATCCGGACGAGCTGGCCCGATTCTTCACGTCCGGCGCTGACCGCAAGAGCCTCGAGCTCTACCTCGAGGGCTTCGACCACACCGTGGCGGTGATGCAGACGCGCGACGGCATCATCCGCGTGGCGCAGGAATGTGCCGAGGATCTGGCCGCCGACGGCGTCGTGTATGCCGAGGTGCGTTACGCGCCGGAACTGAGCACTCACGCGGGTCTGACGCTCGACGAGGTGGTCGAGGCCGTTCTCGAGGGCTTCGCGCGCGGGTCGAAGTCGACCGGCATCGAGATCGGTCTGATTGTCACGGCGATGCGCCAGTTCGCGCGATCGGTCGAGATCGCCGAGCTTGCCGTCCGGCATCGCGATGAAGGCGTGGTTGGTTTCGACGTTGCCGGGCCAGAGGCGGGCTTCCCGCCGACCCGCTATCTCGACGCGTTTCAGCTGATTCATCGCGCGAATTTCCACGTGACGATCCATGCCGGAGAGGCGTTCGGGCTGCCGTCAATCTGGGAGGCGCTGCAGTGGTGCGGAGCCGAGCGTCTGGGTCACGGCGTACGGATCGTCGACGACATCGAAGTCGGGCCCGACGGCGAAGTGCGCATGGGCCGCCTCGCCAACTACGTCCGGGATCGGCGCGTCCCGCTCGAGATGTGCCCGACATCGAATGTCCACACCGGCGCCGTCGCGTCGATCGAGGACCACCCCATCGGGCTGTTGCGGCGACTTCGTTTTCGAGTGACCGTCAATACCGACAACCGGCTGATGAGCGGTGTCACCCTGTCGAGCGAGTTCGAAACACTCTCACGCGTGCTTGGCTTCGGCCTCGACGAGATGCAGTGGTTGACGCTCAACGCGATGAAGAGCGCATTCGCTCAATTCGACCTGCGGCTGCGTTTGATCAACGGCGTCATCAAGCCGGGCTATGCGCGGCTTATCGCGGAGTCGGAGTACGCGGCCGCCGTTTTGCCTGCAGGCTGATGGCCGCGCCCCTCTCTCGCGCCGGGGAAATCTGCGCTCGCTGCTAGGCTCGCGACGATGAACGAAACAGAGCAGGGACCGCCTGTCGCAGCTGACGAGTCAGATGAGTCGGAAGAGCGATCGGCGCTCGCTTCAGTCGCCTCGTCGATCGGCGGCGTCGCCGAGCACATCGCCGGTGGTGCGCGACGAATGCTCGCCGAACGGGCGGGTGCGCGCGTACGGCGAGTGCGTCGGATGGGCAACCACCCGCTGCCGAACCTGTGGGAGCTCCACCCCGAGGCGCGCCAGGCGACGATGCGTGAGCTCGAGCCGCGTGTCGTTCCAGTGGAGCAGATCGCAGGCACGGCGGTCGAAGGGCCAGTCCAACGTGGCGGCGACTTCCTGCCTGTGCGCGACCGGCGCGGAAGCGACTGGCGCGCGCGATGGCAGCGGATCCTCAACGGCATGGAGGCGCTGGCCATGCTGCCACCGGTCGACCTGATCAAGTTCGGCGACGAGTACTGGGTAGTCGACGGCCACAACCGGGTAGGCGCGGCGCTCTACAACGGTCAGGTTGGGGTCGACGCGAACGTGCTGGAGGCGCGGCTGCCGGGCGTATCGGCCGAGCCGACGAGCCACAACCTCGCGCCATACCTCGAGGGGAGCATGGACGTGCGCGAAGCCGGGCGCGGTCGGTTCGTCCGCACGCACACTCGGCCGACGCATCTCCCGCCTCGCGTTACTGGCGGCGAGGACGAGTGATTCGCAGGCTGCGGATCAGCCTCAACGGCACACGTCACGCCGGCGGTGCCGCCGGCAGCCCGGTCCGGCTGCTGGCGATCTCCGACGAAAGATCGCCCACGCTCGAGATCGAATCGAACCGCCGTGACCTGGCGCCGATCGACGCAATTCTCGGCGCCGGCGACCTCGAGCCCGATTACCTGGCGTTTCTTGCCGACGCCTTCAGAGTGCCGCTCGTTTACGTCCGCGGCAACCACGATCGCGATGCCGGCTGGACGGTCGGCACGGAGCTCATCCCCGAGCCCCTTGGGGACCACTTCGAGACCGTCGCGGGAGTAACGATCGCCGGACTGTCGTGGCCGGGCCGTGATCGCGGGCGTGCGGAGCGCGACGGCACGGCCGCTTGGTGGCAGGCAGCAACGACGGCTTTCCGGGCAAAAATCGGCCGCCATGCGCCAGACATCATCCTCAGCCACGTTCCACCGCGCGGCCTTGGCGACGCACCGGAGGACGATTATCACCGCGGCTTTTCCGGCTACCACTGGCTGTGCCGGACACTCGGCCCGCGGCTCTGGCTGCACGGCCACACGACGGCCGCCGCGACGACCGACTGGCGCACGACGTGGGGCTCGACGACCCTCGTAAACGTGACCGGTGGTGTGCTTATCGAGTTGGATCGCGCCGCCGACGGCGACGCGGCTAACATCGGCCGGCCATGACCCAGCACGTGCGTTTCCCGGTGGCTGCATGACGCGCATCCTTCTCTACACAGGCAAGGGCGGCGTCGGGAAAACCAGCGTTGCCGCCGCCACCGCCCTCCTGTGCGCGGCGCGCGGGATGCGTACGCTTGTCGTCTCGACCGATATCGCGCACAGCCTCGGCGACGCGCTCGACGTGCCGGTCGGCCCCACCCCGACCCAGATCACCGACAACCTGTGGGCGCACGAGCCCGACGTGTTCTTCAACATCTCGAAGTACTGGCGCACGATTCAGAGTTACTTCTCGAGCCTGTTCTCATGGGGCGGGCTCGATGAGGTGATGGCCGAGGAGATGACCGTCCTGCCCGGCATGGACGAGTTGGGCAACCTGCTGTGGATCGCCGACCACGTCGACAAGGGCACGTACGACATGATCGTGGTCGACGCTGCGCCGACCGGCGAAACGCTCCGGCTGCTGTCGCTGCCCGAGGCGAGCCGGTGGTGGATCGAGCGCATAGCACCCATCGGCCGCCGCGTCCAGCGGCTGGGCGGGCCGGTGCTCAGGCGCATCGTCGGCGTTCCGCTGCCCAGCGACGATGTCTATGAGTCGGCCGAGCAGCTACTGGAGCGCCTGCGCTACGTCCACATGCTGCTGTCGAATCCCGAAATCGCGTCGGTCCGGCTCGTGCTCAACCTCGAGCGCGTGTCCATCCAGGAAGCCCAGCGATCCTTCACTTACTTCCATCTCTACGGCTACCCGACCGACCTGATCGTGGCCAACCGCGTGCTGCCATCCGGCGCCGGTCCGTATTTCGATGCCTGGCGCGAGGCGCAGGCGCGCTACCTGCCGATGGTCGTGGAGCAATTCGCGCCCGTGCCGGTTCGGACGGTCCCGTTTTTCGACAAGGAGATGGTTGGCCTCGAGCGGCTGACCGAACTGGGCCAGGCGCTCTTCGCCGAGTCCGACCCGAGCGAGTTCCTCTACCGCGGAAGGCCGTATTCGGTAGCCCGCGACGGCGACGGGTACGTACTCACGCTCGAGCTGCCTTTCACGTCGAAGGAGGAGATCAGCCTGTCGCGCAAGTCCGACGAGCTGGTGCTGCAGGTGGGCGGCTGGCGCCGTAACCTCGTCCTGCCACGACTTCTCTTGGATGCACCCACCCAGGGCGCGAAAATGGAGGACCGGACACTGAGGGTCCGATTTGGCGCGCCGATGCGCACGATGGCCGGAGGAGCACGCAGTGGATAGCCACCGAATGGACGATCTGGAGCGACGGCTCGACATGATGGAAGACCGCCAGAGCGCGCTCGAGCGGTCGCGCGCGATGGTCAACGCGGTCGTGCCGGCCGAAACGCGCCGCCACATGCGGGCGGCGTGGCGCGAGAACCTGCTTGCGGTTCGGAGCCTGCTCGACGCGTGGATCGACCGGTTCGACGGCGACGACTCCAAACCTGCGGTCGAAGAGGGCCGCGAAAGCATCCCGATCGACTAGGCGCCGAAGACGTGGCGCTCGAAGTCCGGACAATCGCGCCGAACGAACTGCGCGCTTGGTTCGACGCGATCTGGACCGCGTTCGGGGAGGACCTGCAGGAGGAAGCAATCGAGCGCGACAAGCGCGTCTTCGAGCTCGACCGCATCTTCGGCGTGTACGACGGTAAGAACATCGTGGGTGGCGGCGGGACCTTCTCCTTTCAGATGACCGTGCCCGGCGGCGCGTTGATGCCGACCGGCGGCGTCACGGCAGTCGGCGTGATGCCCACCCATCGCCGTCAGGGCGGCCTGCGCCAGCTGATGCTTCACCAGCTGGCCGACTGCAAGAGTCGCGGCGAGTCCGCTGCATTGTTGTGGGCGTCCGAGGGCAGCATCTACCAGCGCTTTGGTTACGGGCTCGCGTCACTGTCGGCGTCGATAGAGATCGAGCGCGAACACTCGGCCTTCCGCAACCCGGTTGACTGGGCGGGCTCTGTGCGACTGATCGACGCTGCTGAGGCGCTCGAGAAATTCCCTATCGTCCACGACGCAATTGCCGCGCTGACGCCGGGCTTCTACCAGCGCACGCCGGCCTGGTGGGAATCGCAGGTCCTGGCCGATCCCGAGCACTGGCGACAGGGCGCGAGCAAGAAGTTCTTCGTGCTCAACGAACGCAGTGGCGAGCCTACCGGGTACGCGATATATCGGATCAAGTCGGAGTGGGGAGACGGCGGCACGCGCAGCGTGCTGCGCGTCACCGAGTGGCTGGCAGTGGACCCGCCGGCAACATACGACGTCTGGCGCTACCTGTTCGGTGTCGATCTCATCCACAAGATTGCCCACGGGCACGGGCCGGCCGACTATCCGCTGCTGCTGATGCTGAACCAGCCGCGCCGATTGGGAATGCGCGTCGGCGACGGACTGTGGCTGCGCATAGTTGACGTTCCCGCGGCGCTGTCGACCCGCTCATACGCGGCCGATGGCGACGTCGTGCTGCAGGTGACCGACACGGTCCTACCAGAGGTCAGCGGGCGCTGGCGACTCGCAGTACGCAGCGGTCGAGCGCAGCTCACTCCGACCGACGAGCCGGCGGAGCTTCACATCGACATCGCCGATCTCGGGGCGATCTTCCTGGGCGGTTTCTCGTTCGCCGAGCTGGCGCGCGCCGGGCGCGGTGCGGAACTCGTTGGCGGCGCGATCAGGCGAGCCGACGCGATGTTCGCAACCGACCGCGCCCCGTGGTGCCCGCACGTCTTCTGACGCAGTAGCGGCGGGGGCGACGTAAAACAAAACGCCCGAAGGAGCCGGCCGGTCCGAGTGGCCGTCCTCGCTGGCGAACCAGCGGTGGCGGCTCCGGTTCCGTGGCCCCTTCGGGACGACCCAAATGTAGACGTCGCCGCGGTGGCCCCACAAGGGCTGTTGTCCACCAACTGGAAGTGAGTTCGGCCATTTATTCACGCCCCGTCCAGAATGTCATCCACACATGAAGACCGACCGATGAACGACTTCTCCGACCAGCCCATCGCTGACGACGACGAGACTTTCGCCGCCGACGCGGCAACCGCTCCGGTCGCGCCGGTGTCCGAGCGCTCACCAGTTACCGAGCGAGTCGGTGTCGATCGGCCGCCGCCCGAGGCGCGACCGGCGACGTGGCTGGCGGCGATCCTTGTGCTCGTACTCGTCTTCGCCGTCGGTGTCGTGGTCGGCCAGAGCGGCGGCCTGGGCGGGCTGGCGACTTCGGTCGCATCGCCAGCGGTCCGCGCGACGGCGCCAACCGGGTCCGCGGTGCCGCCGCCGAGCGTGGAGCCGGTCACTGAGCCGCCGGGCGTACCGACCGGCCAGCCGAGCTTCGCGCCCGGCGACTTCGGGGTGTTCTGGCAGGCGCTCGACAAGATTCGCCAGAACTACGTGGGCCGCGACGAGCTCAAGGATCGCGACTTGACCTACGGCGCCATCCGCGGCATGGTCGAGGCGCTCGGCGACACTGGTCACAGCACGTTCCTGACGCCGGAAGCGTTGGCCAGTGAGACGCAGTCGTTGCAGGGGACGGTCGTCGGTGTCGGCGCGTTGCTCGGCACGAAGGACGGCCATCCCGTCATCGTGTCGGTCATCAGCGGCGGTCCCGCATCGCGCGCCGGGATGCACTCGGGTGACGCGATCATCAGTGTCAACGGCACGGACGTCTCGACGCTCGCGCCGGAGGACGTCGCATCGCAGATCCGGGGAGAAGCCGGGACGACGGTCGCCGTCAAGGTTGCGCGCCCGTCGACCGGCGAAGAGCTCGAGTTCACCATGGTCCGCGAGCAGATCAATTTTC
>Ga0126311_10002026_pt1 | contig 10031 bp, 9 predicted proteins | sample Plot61_FD_92539 | JGI IMG/M metagenome (GOLD analysis project Ga0126311, IMG submission 92539) | Serpentine soil microbial communities from UC McLaughlin Reserve, CA, USA - Plot61 | ecosystem: Environmental > Terrestrial > Soil > Grasslands | place: USA: UC McLaughlin Reserve, Lake County... | reverse complement strand
AGGTGGCCGAAGGTCTGCTGCTGCGGGACTAGCTCGACGTGGTAGCGGCGCGCGTACGCGACCAGCTCGCGTATCTCCGCGGGCGTGAGCGCGCCGCCTTCGGGCGGGACGAGCGGATGCGACGCGGAGCCGAAGACGTGCTCCATGTAGAGGCTGTGCATGTTCATCTTGAACATGGCCTCCGTGCGTATCTGCCGCTTGAAGTATTCGAGCGTGGGGACGGGGCCGCGGCTGATGTCGTCGGAGAGTCCGCGCCAGCGCACCGAAGGCCAGTCGGCGACGCGCACGCCCGGCACGTACGCCCCCTCGCCCGCGCCGCGCACGAGCTGCTTCAGGGTCTGCAAGCCGTAGAAGGTTCCGGCCGCGCCGTAACCCGCCACGACCACTTCGTCAGGAGAGACGCCCAACAGGTAAGCCTCCTCCGGCATGGGATCGACGGAGCGGGCCACGTCGATGCGGCGGATGGCCTCGGTAACCCGCCTGTCGCCCAACCTGCCCACGAGTATCTGACCGCGCCCGCGCTTCGCGCCGACTTTGAGCGCGACGCCCGCCGTCTCGCGCACGTCGTCTATGAAGTCCTGTGCGGCGAAGCGGTCGTCCTCCGACTTCGGGTCGGCGAGCACGACGCGCACGTCCTTCGTCAGCGCGAAGGCTTCGCCAGTCTTCGTTACAGACTTTGGCGCGGGTATGACTTGGACGCGCTCGCCCTCTTCCTTCACCTGCTTCGGCTCGGGCGTTTGTGGGGCGAGTGCGCCGGGGCGCGGCCCGCGTGCGCCGCGTTCGTACGCCCGCGAAGCGAGCGCGTGCGGCAGCGGCGCGGACGCGAGCGCGAGCGCCGCGAGTAGGCAGAGCGTGGCGTCGCGTGTTCTACTTCTAAGCGAAGAATGATTACGGCTCACGTGTTGATTCGTTAAAAAGTTCCCGGCAAGGTCTCAGAGCACTTGCGCCGACAATTAACATGATGGCAAAAGAGAGTCAACGCGCGTGGGCCGACGGCGCGCGCCGCTCGCCCGAATAGTCCGAAAGGGAGGACGCCCGCCGTGTCACTGATGCTCGAAGAGATAGCGCAGCAGCCCGAGGCGCTGGCGCGCACAATCGCGGAGGAGCGCGCGAAGGTCGAGCGCCTGGGCGAGTTCCTGCGCAAGCGCGGGCCTGACCTCATAGTCCTCGTCGCGCGCGGCTCCTCAGACAACGCGGCGCTCTTCGGGCGCTACCTCCTCGAAGTGACGACGGGCATTCCCGTCGCGCTCGCCGCGCCTTCGGTCGTCACGCTCTACGGCGCGCGCCTGAAGCTCAAACGCGCGCTCGTCATAGGCGTCTCGCAGTCGGGCGAGGGCGAGGACATCAACCGCGTGCTCGCGGAGGCGCGCGCGGGCGGCGCTTGCTGCACGGTCGGCATCACGAACGAGCCCGACTCTTCGATGACGAAGGTCGTTGACGAGACGCTGCTGATGCACGGCGGGCGCGAGCGCTCCGTCGCCGCGACGAAGACTTACACGGGACAACTCCTCCACTTCTACATGCTGGCCGAAGCCCTCGCGGACGGGGGCCGCGCGTTGGGCTACGAGGCCATCCCCGAGTTCGCCGCGCGAGCGCTCGAAGTGCGCCCGCAGATAGAGCGGATGGTCGAGCGCTACGTCTTCATGGAGAACTGCGTCGTCGTCGGCCGCGGCCTCATCTACGCCAACGCGTTCGAGATGGCGCTCAAGCTCATGGAGACTTGCTACGTCGTCGCGGAGCGCTTCTCGTCCGCGGACTTCCTGCACGGCCCGCTCGCGGTAGTCGAGCGCCACTTCCCCATCTTCGCCTTCGCCCCGCCGGGCGTCACGCTCGGCGGCGTGCGCGAGCTGCTCTCGCGTCTGAAGGAGCTTCGCGCCGACACGCTCGCCTTCACCTCCGACGAACAGGTCGCCTCGCTCGCGACGCGCTCCGTACGCCTACCCGCGGAGATAGACGAGACGCTCGCGGTCATCCCCTACATCATCCCCGCGCAACTCTTCGCGGCCCTGCTCGCCGACGCCAAGGGCCTGGACCCCGACGCCCCGCGCTCGCTCGCGAAGGTCACGCGCACGATTTGAGGAGTGATGAGTGATGAGTGATAAGTGATAAGAGAAGGCAGCCGTCTCTTCTTCTCCTTCTTATCACTTATCACTCATCACTCATCACTAATAAACATGAAGCTACTCGTACTAGGTGGGACGAAGTTTCTCGGGCGTCACGTCGTCGAGACGGCGCTGGCGCGCGGCGACGAGGTGACGATATTCACGCGCGGGCTGCACAACGCGGATTTGTACGAGGGCGTGGAGAAGCTTCGCGGCGACCGCGACGGCGGGCTCGACGCTCTGCGCGGGCGGCGCTGGGACGCGGTCGTGGACACTTCGGGCTACTTGCCGCGCGTCGTGCGCGCGTCGGCCGAGCTGCTGGCCGACGCGGTCGAGCTATACGTCTTCATCTCCTCGATGTCGGTCTACGCGGACTTCCGTCGGCCGAACGACGAAGACTCGCCGACCGCGAAGCTCGCGGACGAGTCGGCCGAGGAGGCGACGGGCGAGGCGTACGGCGCGCTCAAAGCTCTGTGCGAGCGCGCGGCCGAAAGCGCTCTGCCGGGGCGCGTGCTGAACGTGCGCGCGGGCCTCATCGTCGGGCCTTACGACCCGACGGGGCGCTTCACCTACTGGACTGGGCGCGTCGCGCGCGGCGGCGAAGTGCTCGCGCCCGCGCCGCGCGAGCGGCAGATACAGTTCGTTGACGCGCGCGACCTCGCCGAGTGGATGCTGCGTATGATAGACGCGCGCCGCGCCGGAGTCTTCAACGCCGCCGGGCCGGACTACGTGTTAACCATGGAGGGCTTCCTCGAAGCCTGCCGCGACGCATGCGGCTCGGGCGCGCGCTTCACTTGGGTGGGCGAGCAGTTCTTACTGGACAGGGGCGTCGAGCCGTGGGGCAATCTGCCGCTCTGGATTCCGGAGTCGTCCGAGCACCAACGCTACTTCCTGGCGGAGAACTGCGAGCGCGCCTTCGCCGCGGGTCTAACCTTCCGCCCCGTCGCGGAGACCGCCCGCGACACACTCGCGTGGCAGCGCGCGGGCTCGCCCGGCGTGGCCGACGACGCCCCCAACAGCGTCGAGTCTCACACACTCGCGCCCGAGCGCGAGCGCGAACTCCTCGACGAGTGGCGCGACAGACAATGAAGGCGATGAAGGCGCGGCACCGCTTTTACAATGCCCGCTCCATCAGGATGTCCGTCTGCGCGTCCGAGCCCACCTGAAACACGTGCTCGCCGACCGCGCGAAAGCCCCACTTGCGGTAGAAGGCTTGCGCACGCCCGTTCCGTTCCCAGACGCCGAGCCAGATGGTTTCGTGTCCGGCCTGCCGCGCCTCGCCCACGCACGCGCGCATCAACGCCTCGCCGACGCCACGGCCGAGCCATTCTCCGGACACATACAAACGCACCAACTCGACGGGCTCAGCGCCTTCGATGCCCTTCTCCGGCTCGCCCGCGCGAAGCATCGCGTACCCCGCCGCGACTCCGCCGACTTCCGCAATAAAGAAGGTGGATGCGGGGTCTTCTAACTCAGCCGTCTGCTGCGCGAGGTTGAAGGACGAGGCGAGGTAGGCGGCCATATCTTCGGGTGAGTTATCGGCGGCGAAAGTCTCCGAGAAGGTGCGAGCGCCCAATTCAGACAGCAGGCCGGCGTCGTCCGTGTCGGCGCGGCGAACCGCCACGTCGGGTTTTTGAATCATGCGCCTCAACTTAACACAAAAGAGGGCGCCGACACGCCGTTTATCTCTGCGGGACGAGGCGCATGATGCGGTCGTCGTCGCGCGCGGGGCGGCCGCGGCCGTCGCGGTTTGAGGTGGAGAAGTAGAGCGCGCCGTCCGGGCCTTCGGCCACGTCGCGTATGCGGCCGAGGCGGTGTTCGAACAGTCGCTCCTGGTTAACGACGCGGCGGCCGTCGAGGACGACGCGTTGCAGCCCCTCGCCGCGGAGGCAGCCGAAGAAGAAGTTGCCGGTGAGCTGCCTGAGCGCGGTGCCGCGGTAGAAGGCCCCGCTGGCGGGCGCGCAGGCGGGCGTGTATTCGAGCAGCGGCGACTCCATTCCCGCGCGCGCGTCGCGGTGGTGTATGACGGGCCAGCCGTAGTTCTCGCCGCGCTCGATTATGTTTACCTCGTCGCCGCCGCCGGGGCCGTCGAAGCCGGAGGGGCCGTGCTCGGTCTCGAAGAGCAGGTTCGTGCCCGGCTGGAAGTCGAGCCCCTGACCGTTGCGGTGGCCGTACGTCCAGACCTCGGGGCGCGCGCCCGCCTGCCCGACGAAAGGGTTGTCGGGCGGCACCGTGCCGTCGTCGTTCAGGCGCAGGACTTTGCCGCCGAGCGAGTTGAGCTGTTGGGCTATCTCTCGCGTGGTGGCGTCGCCGGTCGTGACGTAGAGCTTGCCGTCGGGGCCGAAGCGCATGCGCGTGCCCGCGTGGAACTGCGCGGCGGGGATGTTTTCGATGACGACCTTTCGCTCGGCGAGCGCCGCGTTCGCTTCGCGGAAGCGAAGGACGCGCACGAGCTGTTCGCCGCCGGACTTGTACGCGTACGCGAGGTATAGGAAGTGGTTCTGCGCGAACTGCGGGTGGAGCGTCAGTCCCATGAGGCCGCTCTCGCCCGACGGCTCTACGTCCTGAATGACCGCGACGGGCTCGGGCCTGAGCTTCCCCCGCCCGAAGACGCGTACGCGGCCGGGGCGCTCGGTGAAGAACATGCGGCCGTCGGGCGCGAAGACGATTGACCAGGGCACTTCGAGGTTGCCTATGACCGTCTCGACGCGGAAGCCCTTCGCCGCGTCGTCGGCCGCGGACTGTCCGCCGCCTTCGGCCGACGAACCCGCGCCGCCGCCCGTCGAGGCCGACGAGCCGCCCGGCGCCGTCCCCCCCAAGTCGCCGCCCGCGCCCGGCTGCCCGCACGCGGCGAGGAACAGAAAGGCGCACGCGAGCGCCCGCATCAACTGCCCACGCATCAAACGTCCCCTTGTTTTTAAGTGATGAGTGATGAGGGGGCTGTTAGCTTCTGGCCGTTGGCTTTTAGCTAAGAGCTAAGAGCTAACAGCCATCAGCTTCTTGTCATTCATCACTTATCACTCCCCGACGAGTCAGTGCTGAATGTACTCGTGCAGGAGTTGTAGCTCCGCGCCCTGCTCTCCTATCTCGACGCGCATGATGTCGCGCATGGAGAGCATGCCTATGAACTTGTCGCCGTCCACGACGGGAAGGTGGCGGCTGCCGACCTTATCCATGCGTTCGAGCGCGTCGTGCGGCGTGTCAGCGCAGTCGATGACTGCGCGCGGTTCGCTCATCACGTCGCGTATGGGGACGGCCGAAGGTTCGAGCTTGGGCACGACGACGCGGTTGAGCAGGTCGCGCTCGGAGAAGATGCCGCAGAGCTTCTCCGCGCCGTCGAGCACGCAGACGGCCCCGATGTTCCGCGACGACATGTACTCGGCCGCGTCGAGCGCGGTCGCAGTGTCGCGCACGAAGTAAGGCTCGCGGTCGCAGACCACCTGCCTGATGTTTAGCATCGCCCCAACTCCCTCCTCTAAGTTCGTGTGCAGCCAAGAGCGCCCACATTATAGCCGCACGCGCGCGGAGGTTTGAAGAGTTTTCTGAGAGGGCGTTTGTCCTACTTTTCTCTTCCCTTTGTTCGGAGTCAGTCGAAAAGTGAGCCTTGCGGCGACGGGCGGCGGAAGGTGGAAGGGCGCGTGGCGTAGGAGTGCTTCTCCTCGTCCCTGTTGAAGCCGAGGCGCGCGCAGTGTACGCGGAAGCTCTTTTCTACCATCTGCCAGTAGACGCCGTGGCCGCGCATGCGCTCCCCGAACTCCGCGGTGTTCAAGCGCCCGCCGCGCACTTCGCGCTGGCGCGAGAGGACGCGCTCGGCCTTCGTCGGGAGTCGTTCGCGGAGGCGCTGCTCGAAGTACGGCGCGACGTTGCCGGGCAGGCGCAGGAGGTTTATGAAGGCGCTGCGCGCGCCCGCCGCGTGCGCGCGTTTCAGAAGCTCGGGGATGTGCGGGTCGCTGAGGCCAGGTATGACGGGCGCGATTGCGAGGCCGACGGGGACGCCCGCCTCCGCCAGTTCGGCCATCGCCCGGAAGCGCGCGGCCGGGAGAGGCGCGGTCGGCTCAAGCGCCTTCGCGGTCTCATCGTCCGCGAAGGGGATGGAGAAGTAGACGCTGGCGTCCGCGTCGCGCGCGAGCGCCGAGAGAAGGTCTTTGTCGCGGCGCACGAGCGCCGACTTCGTGACGACGCCGACGGGGTTTCGAAATTCGAGACAGACTTCGAGGCAGCGGCGCGTCAGCTTGTAGTGCGCTTCGAGCGGGACGTAAGGGTCTGACGTGAAGGAGAAGACGACGGTGTGCCCGCGCCAGGAGGGGCGCATGAACTCCTCGCGCAGAAGCTCGGGCGCGCGAACCTTGGCCACTATCTTCGTCTCGAAGTCTGTGCCCGCGCCGAAGCCGAGGTACTCGTGCGTCGGGCGGCTGAAGCAGTATGAGCACGCGTGCGTGCAGCCGCGGTAGCAGTTAACGGAGTAGTCGAAGCCCACGTCGGGGCTCTTGTTGTGCGTGATGATGCTGCGCGTCTCCGTCTCCTCGAAGACTTCGACGCGAGACTCCGGCGGCTCGCCTATCCACTCGACGCTGGTCGAGAGCCACGGGTTCGGAGGGTTTTCGACGTAACGCATCAGTGCCCCCTCGACGGCGCGCGCGCCGTCCGCGTCTTCCTACTTTTCGGTTTAAGTCGCGCCGACTCGGGAGCGTTTCGCGGCGCGCGTTTTAGCGGGAGTAAGACTTTGTAGATTGTAGTGACTCGGGGCTCAGTCAGGCAAGCCCAACTCCCCGCCCTTCTTCGGCTGCCGGTCTTCGTGCCACGCGACGAAGAAGAGGCGGTAGCGGTTAGGGTCTTCGACGGTGACGAAGCGGCCCCCCCAGCCCTCGTCCGCCGGCGGCGAGACTTCGAGCCCGCCCGCGCGCACGAAGTCGTAGAACTCTTCAACGTCGTCCACGGTGAAGAAGAAGTGTACGCCGCGGCCGCGACGCGCCATCGCGAGCGGAACCTGCGCGAGCATGAGACGCAGACGGCCCGCGCCGAGCGTCGCCATCGGCGGCTCGGCCTCGGGCTCGTGCGACTCGACGCGGAAGCCAAGACGCTCCGAGTAGAACTCAAGAGACTCTTCGAGGCTTTCGACTTCGAGGAACAGAAGGTCTAGTCCCGTCACTCCCATCGCTTCAAAGGGCTATCAGCGCGCAGTAGACTCCGTAGCCGCCCGCCGCCACGCACGACCAGAAGAAGACCTCCTGCGCCCACACGAACCTTCGCGCGAAGTGGCCGGGCCCCACCGTCTCTCGCGCGAACATGAGCGCGCCGTGCGCGATGAGCACGCCGAACACGATTATCCCGAAGGCGAGCAGCGCGAGCGGCCAAAGGAAGACCACGTAGTGAGCCCGCACGAGGAAGAGCAGCACGAGCCCCGCGAACAGGCACAGCAGCGCGCCGACGATTCGGCCGCTCAAGGGGTCTGCCTTCGCGCCCTGCGAAGAGACGGGCGCGTGGGCTTTGTAGGCGAGGCGCGAGGCGCGGACGCGTCCCGCGTCGTAGGCGCGTCGGGCTTCGTGGTCGCCGAGGACGCGCCATGCTTCGTTGAGAGTCTTCATCTCCTCCTCATCGCCGCCGCGGTCGGGGTGGTGCTGTTGCGCGAGCCGCTTGTAGCGGCGCTCTATCTCCTCGCGCGTGGCGCGGCCGTCCGCGCCGAGCACGGAGTAGTAGTCTTTATTCGGCCCCGAGTCGCTCATCGAAATCTTACCCGCCGGGAGATAGTAAACCGGACTTTCGCGGCGCGTCCACACCCTCCATGCCGGGCGGCGCGGGGGCGCGCGCGCGGCTTGTGTTAAGCTCTAAGAAACCTTATAGCGGACTCGGAGGGGCGCGGACTATGGCACTCGTTTACGAACCGGGCGACGATCTGGTCTTTCAGGTCGAGAGCGGCTTCGGGCTGATTCGCGTGCTCGCGCGCGAGGGCGAGGGGCGGGGGCGCGTCTGGCACATACTCGTCTACAGGGACTTCTACCCGGACGTTGAATCGGCCGACGCGGCGCTCGCCTCCGGGCGCGAGCTGGAGGCGCGCGAGCCGCACCTCGCACTCACCGAACACGCCTTCGAGAAGACGCCCGCCGCGCGACTCGGCAACCGCCCCGTTAACATTAACGAACTCGAAGCCCTCGAACGCTGGCGCGAAACGCGCGGCGGCGTGCAAGACCGCTCGGTGCTCCTCCTGCTCGGGATGCGCTGAAGGGTTTTGGGTGCCGGTTAAAACCAAAACCTAAAACCCGGAACCCATAACCCTTCCTTACTGCCCGAACCTGTGCCTGTACTCGTCGGACGAGATGAACGCTTTGACCATCTCGGCCTTGATGAAGTCGCCGTTGAACTCGTTGAGCTTCGAGAGCCAGAAGACGTAGCCGCCGCGGTCGCCGTCGGGCGGGTCTTGTGGGTTCCTACGCAAGTAGCCGAAGTACTCCATCAGCACGAAGGCTTGCCTGAAGTGGCGCGCGCGCGTCGAGGGCAGGTCGATCACGTCGAGGAGGACTTGCGTGCGCGTCTTCGTCCCCGCGTCGAGCGCGGCGACCAGCGCGTCCCTGTCGGCGTCGTTGCCGGATACGGTGCCCGCGGTCAGCCCCGCGCGGAAGAACAGCTTTTCTACGTAGGCGAAGTTCGAGGTCGCGTCGAAGTCTCCGAGGAAGTCGCTCCGCCTGACCCACGCGGCGACGAGCGCGGCGCGGTTCGCGTCGAGTCGCGCGCGCCATTCGCCCTGACCGACGACCACGCCTCGCGCCAACTCCTGCACTCCCGCGATGAACTCCGCGTAGGTCGGCTCGCGCCCGAAGCTCGCGGCGTAGAGCTTGTACAGGAAGAAGCCCGTCTCCTGAAATTCGATGGAGAGGAAGAAGGCGGCCGAGACGTTTACGCGCCGCACGTCGCGGCACTGTTGATTCGCGCCGCACTTCTCGATTTCGTTCACCCAGAAGGCGAGGCCCGAGGCGTCCGGCTCGCGGTTCAAAAAGTCGTGGTAGTGCTGTCGGACGAAGAACGTCGAGTCGTCTATCGGGTTCGGCTGCGACGACGCGTCGTTGTCCTTGACGGTGAAGGGCGCGGACGCGGGGTCGGCAATCGCGAGCGGGCCGGTCGGGTTCGAGAGCGTGACGTTGAAGGTCTCGTCAGGCTCCGCGAGGGCGTCGTCGGTGACGAGCACGTCGAAGCTCTTCTCGGTCTCGCCGGGCGCGAAGCTGAGCGTGCCGCGCGCGGTCGTGTAGTCCGAGCGCTCCGAGGCCGTGCCGTCCGAGGTCGCGTAGTCAACGGTAGACTGTGACGCGGTGTCGCCGAGTCGGAGGACTTTGACGGTCTTCGAACGCGCGGGCGTTCCTTCGTTCACGCTCGTGTCGGAGGTGTCTATTTGCACGGCCGAAGCTTGACCCGTCGCGCCGAACTGCCCGCGAATCTCGCCCGCGGGGAAGTTCTGTGTGTGAACGTTCACGTAGAAGAGTCCCGCCTTGAGGTCGCTCGCCTGCTTCGGCGTGAGCGTTATCCGGAAGTCGTCGAAGTTGCCGTCGGGCAGGTCGAAGACGGGCGGCGCGCTCTCGCCCGCCGCGGCGGGGCCGTGTATGTGCGCGTCTGTCTGCGCCGAAGAGAGATTCCGGAAGTGCAGAGAGACGAGCGCGGTCTCCTCGTCCTTGTCGAGCAGTAGCGTGGCGGTGCCGCGCGCGGGAGTGTCGTGCGGCGGGGTCTCCTGCGCGCCGTCGAGGTTCGCGACGAAGAGCGCGGGGCGCGCGAAGACTTCGTAGACCGCGCCGTCGGAGAGCGAGACGACGTAGACGCCGCCCGGCGCGGGCGCGGTCTGTATGTCCGTAGTGATGCCGAAGTCTCGGCCGACGACGAGGCTCTCGCTCTCGGAGAGGTCGAACTTGTCCGAGTTGTCGGCGACCTTGTCGTCGAGGCGCGAGT
>Ga0126311_10002025_pt1 | contig 10031 bp, 4 predicted proteins | sample Plot61_FD_92539 | JGI IMG/M metagenome (GOLD analysis project Ga0126311, IMG submission 92539) | Serpentine soil microbial communities from UC McLaughlin Reserve, CA, USA - Plot61 | ecosystem: Environmental > Terrestrial > Soil > Grasslands | place: USA: UC McLaughlin Reserve, Lake County... | reverse complement strand
ATCTTTTCATTGATGATCGCAACCGGAGGGGCGCCGGATTGCACATCCGCCACCGTCAAGTCGCGTCCCTTCAGCAACGGTATGCCGAGTGTCTTCAGATAATTTGGTCCAACCACTTGCCAGCCCGCCGCAGTGAGATTTGCCGGATCGAGTTTTAGACCTTCAATAGCAAACGGATCGCTGCCACCGTTACCGCTCGAGAAATGTTCAGCGCGCGGTAGTTGCCCCAGACCACTTGCAGTCGATCTGAGTTTGGAAATGGAAGCGGACGCAGCAGAACAGCGTTGACGACGCTGAAGATCGCGGTGCTCGCGCCGATTCCAAGCGCAAGCGTAATCACAACCACGACCGCAAACGCCGGCTGTCTAAGAAGGTTTCTCATATACTTATCCACAGATTACACAGATGAAATCAAATAATCTGTGGATGGCTTTCATTCGTAACGGAGAGAGATCGTCGGCTCCACCTTCGTCGCTCTTCGCCCCGGCAGATAACACGCCAAGAGCGCCACCGTGATCAGAATGATCGAGATGCCTGCAAACGTCGTCGCATCAGTCGGTTCAACTCCAAAGAGCATCGTAGCCATCAACCGCGTTAACGCAAAGGCGCCCACCAACCCGATGACAACACCGATCAGCGCCAGCTTCATTCCATGGCCGAGAATCATCTTGAAAACGTCGCGCGGTCGCGCCCCGATCGCCATGCGAATGCCGATCTCGTGCGTACGTTGCGTCACCGAGTAAGACATCACTCCATAAATCCCGACGATCGCCAGCACGAGGGCGATGCCCGCAAACAAACTGAACAACGTCAGATTCAAACGCTCGCCGGCAACTGACTCCGCGCGAATGTCGTCCATCGTGAGCGGGTTGTAAATCGGTTGATCGGGATCGATCGACTTAACCGCATTACGCACCGAAGAGATCAACTGATTCGGATCAGACGCGCCTTTGATTAGGACCGTCATATCTCCGAACGGAACCTCGTTGAAGGCCAGGTAACCCTGCACGCGATCGCTGTTTTGATTGAGACTCTCCATCTTCACGCGACCCACAACACCAATCACTTCCAGCAACGGGTTGTCATGATCGGCGCCTCCGATCCGCACGCGTTTTCCGATCGGATCTTCGTTGGGCCAATGACGTTTCGCAAACTCCTCGTCGATGACGATCGATTTAAGTCCCGCCATCTCGCGCAGCTCCTCGTTCAGTTTACTGAGATCCTGTCCGGCCAGATGCGATCGATCGTCGCGGTCAGTAAACACCCGTCCGCGCAAGACCGCGATGTTCATCGCCCGGAAGTAATCAGGAGTTACTACACACGCCTCCATCAGTGGAGTGCGATCGCGTTCCGGCGGCGGTTGGCCATCGATAGTGAACGAAGTCTGCCAGCCATTGTTCCCCAGCGGCAGACCCGAGGCCGCCGCCGCGGATTCAACGCCCGGCAACGCGCGGACATTCTCGAGCAGAGTGTTATAGAAAGTAGAACGCGCTTCTTCATTCGCGTATTTCTTCTCCGGCAACGAGACACTGAAACTCGTCAGGTGTTCGTGTGAGAAGCCTGGATTTACTTTCTTTAACAGGTAGAAACTGCGAATCAGCAAGCCCGCGCCGATCAGCAGCACGAGCGTCGTCGCGACTTCGAGTACAACGAGCGAACTACGCAACCACTGCCGCCCGGTCGTGCCGCGGCCAGTCTCTTTCAACGTCTCATGCACATCGACTTCTCCGGCCTGAATCGCCGGAATCAAGCCAAACAGAATGCCGGTCAGAAACGAAACGCCAACCGTGAAGGCGAGTACGGTCCAATCAAGACCAATCTCACGCGAACGTGGTATCGCATCCGGACTCACATATAAAATCAGTTCGACCCCCCAACGCGCCAGCATCAATCCGATCGCGCCGCCAATCAACGACAGCAGCACGCTTTCGGTTAACAACTGCTGCGCGATCCGCCAGCGACTCGCGCCGACAGCAGTGCGAATCGCCATCTCTTTCTTGCGAGCGGTGGCGCGTGCGAGTAAAAGGTTGGCGATGTTGGCGCACGCGATCAGCAACACAAAGCCGACCGCGCCGAAGATCACCCACAGCGCTCGTCGCACATCAACCACAAAGATCTCCATGAGCGGTCGCAGCCTTACGCGATTGCCTGGATTTGAATCGGGATACTGCTTCTCGAGGTTGGCGGCGATCGTGTTCATGTCGGCGTCCGCCTGCTCGATAGTCACTCCCGGCTTCAAACGCGCAACACCGTAGAGACCGGGGTGATTTCCGCGCTGCTGCCAGCCTGGCTGATCTGAAAGTTGGCCCACCGGCACGTACATCTCCGCGCGGGTCGGATACGCGTACGACTGCGGCATGATGCCAATAACGGTGTAGCTTTTGCCGTTGAGGGTGATCGCCTGATTGAGAATGCTCGTTTGTCCGCCAAAGCGACGCTGCCACAAGCCGTAACTCAAAACAACAACCGGTGCAGCGCCCGGCTTGTCTTCATCGTTAGTAAACACTCGTCCATGCAACGCATTGACGCGCAACACTGAAAAGAGATCCGCTGACATCTGTGCAGTGACGATTCGTTCGGCCTCGCCGGCGCCGGTGAGGTTGTAGCTGCCACGATTGTAGACACCCATCTTCTCGAACGACTGATTTTGCACGCGCCAGTCAGTGAAGTTGGGATATGAGATCGACATCTCATCGAGCACCGGGCTCTTCTCGTTGAGAAAGACCAGTCTATCTGCTCGATCGTATGGCAGCGGGCGCAGGAGCACTGCATTAACGACGCTGAAGATCGCCGTATTCGCGCCAATGCCAAGCGCGAGTGCGACGATTACGATTATCGAGACGCCAGGAGTTTTCAAAAGCATTCGGGCGGCGTACCGGACGTCTTGTAAGAGTGTATTCATGCGGACCTCCTACTCGTATCTTAATGCTTCCATTGGATCGATCTTCGCGGCGCGGCGCGCGGGAATGTAGCAGGCGATGAGCGCCACGAGTGCGAGCAGGATCGTCACGCTCGCGAACGCCAGTGGGTCAGTTGCACTAACCGGGAACGGAAGCTCCAACTCGAGTAATGAGCTCGTCAACAGTCGCGTCAGCGCAATCGAAAGTAACAACCCGACTGCCAGTCCGGCGATCACCAGGATCATTCCCTGTCGAATCACGAGCTTGAGAATGTCTTTCTGTAACGCGCCAAGCGCCATGCGAATGCCGACTTCACGCGTGCGCTGCGCCACCGAATACGCAACAACTCCGTAGATCCCGAGAGTTGCTAGCAGCAACGCCATCACACCACAAGCGCCCATGACTACGCCGAGAATTCGAAACGGATACAGCCCGAGACTGAAGTACTCATTCAAGGTCTGGACGTCCGCAACGGGCAGCCCTGGATCGAGTTCGCGGATCGTGTTGCGCACCGCGGCGATCAATGCTTTCGGATCGCCGTTGATGTTAACCATCAGCGTCGCCTGCTGTCGCTCGGTTTGTTGCAGCGCGAAGACGAAGAAAGGACGCGGATCTTTCTGCAACGACTGCCACGCGTTGTCGCGAAAGATGCCGACGATCTCACACGACTGCTGCTTCGCGTTACGCCTGGTTTCAAACTTGGTTAGATGTTTTCCGAGCGCAGCACCGCTGTTGAAGTATCGTTGCACAAACGCTTCATTGATGATCGCGACGCAAGGTGCGCCCTCTCGATCGCGCTCGTCAAAATCGCGGCCCTGTACAATCGGGACTTTCATATTCGTGAAGTAATTGGGACCAGCGAGGAAAGCGTCAATCTCACGATCCTCGCCCGGCTGCGGTTGATAGCCTTCGATCTCAGTGCTGCTGCGCGAGCGGCTCATGAACCCGTCCTGTATCTCACTAACAAGGGTTGTTGTTTGCACTCCCGGCAAAGCTGCGATTCGTTCGGACAGTTGGCGATAAAACTCCTGCCCCTTGAGTCGATCGTACTTCCCTTCTTCCAACGTTACCGGCGCGACGAGGATGTTTTCAGTGCTGAAGCCGAGGCGTGTTGGTCTAATCTTCTCGAGGCTGCGCAACACCAGGCCGGCGCCAACCAACAGCAGCAGTGAAAACGAGACCTGGACCAGCACGAGCCCCATTCGTAAACGCGACTTACGATACAAGCCGGTAAACAGACCCGAGTCGTCTTTCAGCACTGTGGAGACGTCGGCTTTAGACGCGTGCAAAGCCGGAGCGAGACCGAAGAGGATTCCCGTAATCGTTGCAAAGGCGATCGTGTAAACCACGTCACGCCAGTCGAGATGAAGATCTAAAGCAAAGCGAACGCCTCCCCGCAGTTCGGGTATAAATGCGACCAGCAGGTTAAGCAGCCAAACTGCGAGCAAGATTCCACCCGCGCCGGCGAGCAACGAGAGCAACACACTCTCGGTCAACAGTTGTCGAATAAGACGAAAACGACTGGCGCCGATCGCAAGTCGCACGGCCATCTCTTTTCGCCGCGTCACTGCGCGCGCCAGCAACATGCTCGCGAGATTCACGCAAGCGATCAGCATCACCATATTCACGATCACGAAGAGCAAAGCAGTAATGCCGTACGCGGCTGATTGCGCGCCGGGGTGAATACGAGTTTCACTCTCGGGCAGCACCGCGATCGACAGCTCGCGCACTCCACCGCTCTCACGCTTATGCAGCCACTCTTCCGGATGTGCGGCTTGCATGTCGCGTGTGAACAGATCGAAACGCGCGCGTGCCTGCGCGAGAGTCGTTTCCGGTTTGAGGCGACCGACAAGCATAAGCCAGCGATTACCACGACTCGTGACCATTGCGTCGCCGGCAATGCGCGACATCGCCGGCACCATCATCGTTGGGATCCAGACGTCGATGCCGAGACCGCGAATCATGCCGGTGTATTGCGCCGGCGCGATGCCGATTACGGTCAATGGCTGTTCGTTGAGCGTGATGGTTTTGCCAACGAGTTCCGGGTCGGAGTTGAAGCGTCTCTGCCAGAGATCGTAACTGACAACTGCGACCGGATTTTTGCGAGGAACGAGATCTTCTTCCGCAGAGAACGTGCGGCCTTTGTGAGGAACGACTCCGAGCACATCGAAGTAGTTTCCCGATACCGCTTCACCGATGATCTCCTCGACGCCATTTGGACCAGCGAGCTTGAGTTGTTGGATGCTATACGCCGCGAGCCCGGTGAAGACTTCGCTCCGATCGCGGAGCTCGAGATAGCTTGGATAGGAAGTCGTTTGGTACGGCTGGCTCGCTTCACCGACGTAGAGTTCTACGAGTTGTTCCGGCTGGGCAACAGCTCGCGGGCGGAAGAGGATCGAATTGACGAGACTGAAGATCGCTGAGTTCGCCCCGATCCCAACCGCCAGCGACACTATCGCAACAACAGTGACGCCCTTACTCTTCAAGAGCATCTTCGCGCCGTAGCGCAGATCATTGAGCATTGTTTGAGACCTATTCGTATCTGAGAGCTACTAACGGATCGACCTTCGTCGCGCGCCGCGCCGGAAGATAACAAGCCAACAATGCAACTACAGCCAACACACCACTGACTACAACAAACGTCGTCGCATCATTCGGCGTGACGCCAAACAACAACCCGCGAATCAAACGCGTCAACACAAACGCGCCAGTCAATCCAATCGCCTCGCCTGCGAGCGCGAGCGTCATACCTTGCCGCAGCACGAGCTTCAACACGTCGCCAACGCGTGCACCGAGCGCCATTCGTATTCCCATCTCCTGCGTGCGCTGCGTCACCGCGTGCGACAACAACGCATAGATACCAACAGCCGAAAGCAGCATCGCGAGTCCGCCAAACAGTCCCATCAGCAACATGTTGAGCCGTCGTTGCGCGATGCTGTTGTCGACCACTTTCTCGAGCGTGCTGACGTTCGCGATCGGCTGATTCGGATCGATGGACCAGACCGCCTGACGTACAGCGCCGACAATCGACAGCGGATCGGTCGTCGTGCGCACCAGGATCATCATGTCTTCGAGCGGCGCCTGTGAGGCAGGCAGGTAGTAAGCGGGTTCCGACGGCGCTTCGAGTCCGGCCAGCTTCACATCGTGAGCAATGCCGACGATCTCAAACGACACGAGCTTCTCACCGCGCCAAATCCTTCCCGGTGGTCCGGGTTTCATCCTTTGACCCAACGCGTTCTCGTTCGGAAAGTAGTGCTTAACAAACGATTCATTTACGATCGCAACTCCGGGATGATCCTGATCGTCCTGCGGCGTAAACTTACGTCCCGCAGTCAGACGCACGCCAACCGTGTCGAAATAGTCTGGTCCAACGGGAATGAAATTAGCCGACAATGAGCGACTGTCCGGCGGTAAAACGCGGCCTTCGATCTCGAACGAGTCGAGCCAGTTGGAAGTCAGCGGAGGATCGTAAGCGAGTGTCGCTGTCTTCACGCCCGGTACTGCCGAGATGCGCTCCAGCAACTGTTTGTGGAAGTTGTTGATCTGTTCCTTCGAATACTTCGAGGCGGGCAGAGTCAGTTCGGCGGATAAGACTCCTTCGGCCTGAAATCCGGGATCGACTTGCTCTAGTCGCCAAAAACTTTTGATTAAAAGTCCGGCCCCGATCACAAGCATCACTGCGATACTGACCTGAAATACGACGAGCGCTTGCCGGAACCGCAGCCGGCTTGCGCCGGGCCCTGAAGTGCGTCCGCTTTGTTCGAGGGCGTTGTGCAGATCGGGTTTCGAAGCCTGCCACGCCGGCGCCAGTCCAAAAATCAAACACGTGCCGAGTGAGATCAACATCGTGAACGCGAGCACCTGCCAGTTGAGACTCACGTGTGCGAGACGCGGAACGCCGGCCGGAACAAACTGCAACAACACCTTCGTGCCCGCGGCGGCGATGGCGAGTCCCGCAACCGTTCCAAGCAACGAAAGCAACAGCCCTTCGATAAAAAACTGCCGCACCAGACGCACCCGACCGGCTCCGAGCGCCGCGCGGATCGCGATCTCTTTACTGCGTCCAGCATGTTGGGCCAACAGCAGTCCCGCAACGTTCGCGCATGCAATCAACAACACGAGCGCGACTGCTCCCAGAAGCGTCAGCAGCGCCGGCCTGACATTCCCGACCACCTCGTTCATAAACTGGCTGACGATAATTCCCTCGCCTCGATTCTCAACGTGCTCCTGTTCGAGTCGAGCGCCAATCGTGTTCATTTCAGAGGTTGCTTGTTGAATAGTGATGCCGGGTTTGAGTCGCGCCACAATGCCGAGCACGTGTGCGGATCGAACAGCGGCCCAGCCAGCCGTGAACGACATGGGGATCCAGAAGTTCTGCGCCTGCTCGTCGAAGTTGAGGCGTCCGGAAGTAGTCGGTGAAACGGGATAGATGCCGGGCGACATCACGCCTACGACTGTATAAGTCGATCCGTCAAGCGTGACGTTACGATTGATGATCCCGCGGTCGCCGCCGAAGCGGCGCTGCCAAAAGGCATTACCCAGAATGACGACTTGTCCCTTTCCGGGTTCATACTCTTCAGCAGCGAACGACCGGCCCACGAGCGGCTCGACTCCAACCACCGCAAAGTAACCGGCGCTCACGCGCGTTCCGATCAGTTGCTCTGGCTCGCCAACGCCGGTGAAAGTCATCGAACCCTGTCCAAATGCGGCGACGTCTTCGAAGACAGTGTTCTGCTTCTTCCAGTCGAAGAAGTTGGCAGGCGCGGCACGCCAGCGACCATGACCGGGCACGTTCTCCCAAAGCGAGACGAGCCGATCGGGTTCTTTATAAGGAAGCGGATTGAGCAAAACCGCGTTGACAACGCTAAAGATCGCGGTGTTCGCGCCGATGCCGAGCGCGAGCGTGATCACCGCAATCGCACTCACACCCGGATGCTTCAACAACATCCGCACGCCATAGTTGAGATCTTGCAGGAGCGTGTTCATAACAAACTCCTATCCACAGATTACACAGATTTTTATTCAATCACTCGTATCGCAAAGCTACTAATGGATCGATCCGCGTCGCACGACGCGCCGGAATCAAACACGCAAGCAACGCCACCAGCCCGAGCACTAACGGCACCGTCACAAACGTCAACGGATCCGATGCATTCACGCCGAACAGCAACGAACTCATCAAGCGCGTCAACACAAACGCACCAACCAAACCAATCACAACACCCGCGAGCGTCAGTCCCATTCCCTTCTTCAACACGAGAAACAGAATGTTGCGTGGCGTTGCACCGAGCGCCTGTCGCACACCAATCTCCGCAGTGTGTTGCGTTACGAAGTAAGCGAGCACTCCGTAAATACCAAGCGACGCGAGCAACAACGCGAGCGACGCGAACCCCACGAGCATGATCATTCCCATGCGTCGCTGCGCGGCTTCCGTGCCCAGCACCTCCGCCATCGTCGCGACATTCGACACCGGCTGATCCGGATCCACTTCTCGAATCACCTGCCGCACCGAACCGACGAGACCACTCGTATCGCCACTCGTGCGAATCACAAGGTCGCGTGGCGCGTAGAATGTCATCTGACCCTGCTGGTACGGGAAATACATCTCCGCCTTCACCGGCTCATCAAGTCCCATCTGGCGAATGTCCGCGACGACGCCGACGATCTGAACCCACGGCACATCAGTATCTTCCGGACCACCGAGCTTAAAGCGACGTCCCACCGCGTTCTCGCCGGGCCAATACTGCCGCGCCATCGTTTCGTTAACGATCGCCACCGGGATCGATTGCGCGTTATCACTGGATTCGAAGTAACGACCCTGACGCAGCGGCACGTTCATCGTCTGTAGATAGTTAGCACTGACCTGACGATGGTTCGCGTCGTACGCCATACCCGGAATCGGCGACGTGACGCCTTCCGGATAAAAACCGCTCGTGCCGCCTTTCCAGGCGAGCGGAATCGAAGTGCTGTATCCGGCTGAAACCACGCCGGGAAGATGTTCGACGCGTTGCAGCACCTGCTGGTAGAAGTTATCGCGTTGTTGTGGTTCTTTATATTTCTCGCGCGGCAGGATCGTGCGCATCGTCAAAACTTTTTCAGGTTCGAGCACCGAGTATTGCCGGAAGAGCTGGAAGAGAGTCTGAATCAACAGTCCCGCGCCGACCAGCAACACGAGCGACAGTGCTACTTCGAACACGATCATGGCGTTGCGCAAACGGCCGGTTGAAGTCATGCGCGTACTGCTCTGTTTCAAAGCATCGTTCAAGTCGATGTTCGCTGCCTGTAACGCCGGCACGAGACCGAAGATGATTCCGGTAATGATTGAGATCAGAAGCGTGAATGTAAGGATGCGCGTATCGAGATTGAGCGGCGTCGATAGCGTCATCTCTTCCGGGACGAGTCCTTGCAGGAACGTGAAACTCCAGTAGGCGAGCAACGATCCGAGCACACCGGCAACACCGGCGAGCAACAGGCTCTCAGTCAAAAGTTGTCTGATGACGCGGCCACGTCCCGCGCCCAACGCCACGCGCAACGCGATCTCACGACGACGTCCGACTGCGCGCGCGAGCAACAATCCCGCGACATTCGCGCAAGCGATGAGTAGTACAAAAGCGACTGCGACCAGCAATACGATCAATGAGCCACGTGACTCACCGACCATCTGCTCGCGCATCGGCATGACCACCGCTCCGACTTTTCCTTCCATCGTTTCGTCGGGATGATCCAACCCAATTCGACGCATGATGGAGTTCATGTCAGCCTGCGCTTGTGCAATCGTAACTCCCGGTTTCAAACGCGCTACGACTTTCAAAAAGTGACGACCGCGATTCGCCCAGTCTTCCTGGTCCAACGCGAGCGGCACCCACAAGCGCACTTCACTTTCAAAGAACTGAAAGCTCGGCGGCATCACGCCGACGACCGTGTGCTTCTCTCCATTTAGCTGAATGTCGCGATTGAGAATCTGTCGATCGCCGCCGTAGCGACTCTGCCAGAGACTGTAACTGAGCACAGCGACCTTATTCGCGCCGGGGCGATCTTCTCCGTCCGAAAAGCTGCGGCCGAGTAACGGCTGCACACCGAAGAGCGGAAAGAAGTTGGAACCGACCGAATATGCCGCAACGCGTTCGGGCT
>Ga0126311_10002023_pt1 | contig 10041 bp, 7 predicted proteins | sample Plot61_FD_92539 | JGI IMG/M metagenome (GOLD analysis project Ga0126311, IMG submission 92539) | Serpentine soil microbial communities from UC McLaughlin Reserve, CA, USA - Plot61 | ecosystem: Environmental > Terrestrial > Soil > Grasslands | place: USA: UC McLaughlin Reserve, Lake County... | reverse complement strand
TTTGATGTCAGACACAGGAACGTTCGGTAGGTTCAACTGAAAAGGCTGCCAATGCGCACCGTTATCGAATGAGATGAACATACCGAATTCGGTGCCGGCATAAAGCAGTCCTTCACGATCGGGATCCTCACGGACGACACGCGTAGGCCAGTCGGCGGGAATACCATTCCTGCCGTCCGTGAGCCTGGTCCATGTAGCGCCGTAATCGTTCGTGCGGTAGATGTAAGGCTGATAATCGCCAAGCAGCCAGCGATAGACGGCGAAGTAAGCCGAACCTTTCCGATGTGGCGAGGCTTCGATATATTGCACGCGTCCGCCTGGCGGCAAATCTTTCGGCGTTACATTCGTCCACTTCCTGCCGTTGTCGCGAGTGACATAAAAAGGCCCGTCGTTCGCACCGGTCCAGATCACGCCCTTTTCGAGCGGCGACTCCGTTATCGCATAAAGCGTGCTGTAAAACTCTTCACCCGTGATGTCGCGAGTGATCGGCTCACCGCTGATACCCTGGCAACACTCGGGACGCGCCGTCAGGTCAGGCGAAATTTTCTCCCACGTTATTCCCTTATCACGCGTGCGATGCACGTATTGCGATCCGTAGTACAACACTTCCGGATCATGTGGCGACGTAGCCATCGGCGACACGCGCTGCATGCGGTAAATCAGATCGCTCGCCGCGTTTCCATACAACGACTGCGCGCCAATCCAGTAGTTCTTTTCCTGTCCGGTCTTGAGGTTCATCACGCCGTACTGTCCCTTGCAGGAGCCGTAGACGATCTCGGGATTCAGTGGATGTGGCATGATTGGACCAGTTTCACAACCTGGACCAGTGCGCCAATCAGTGGCCGTAAACGGCTCGGCCTGGCTGGAGATGATCAGTGTCGTGTTGTCCTGCTGCGCAGCGTAAAGTTTGTAAGGAAATTGATTGTCAACCCAGACCCCGTAGATCTCAGCAGTGGGTTGATTCATTTGCGACGACCACGTGCGACCGCCGTCCGTCGAAACATTGGCCCCGCCGTCGTTTGACTGGATCATGATCTGGCTGTCTTTGGGATTGATCCAGATGTCGTGATTATCGCCATGAGGCGTGCGAAATTGTGTAAACGTCTTGCCGCCGTCGATTGATTTGAAGAAACCCTCAGCTCCCGCGTAAACGACGTCGGCATTCGAGGGATCGGCGCCGAGAGTGGTGTAATAAAACGGCCTTTGAATCAGCGAGCCTTGAGAATTGATGAGTGCCCACGTTTGTCCCGCGTCCTCGGAACGATAAAAGCCACCGCCCGGTTTGGCTTCGACGAGGGCATAGACTCGATTTGGATTGGCGGCGGTCACCGCCAGGCTGGCTTTGCCAATCAACTCAGTTGGAAGTCCGGTTGTGATCTTCGAAAAGTGTTCGCCGCCATCGATGCTCTTGTAGAAACCACCTTCGCGAGAGCCGCTGATGATCGTCCACGGCTTGCGTTCGAGCCGAGACATCCAGGCATACACGACACTCGGATTGCCGGGCTGCAATTCGACATCCATAGCGCCAACGCTGTCCGACACAAAGAGGACCTTGCGCCACGTCTGGCCACCGTCAGTTGTTTTGAAGACGCCGCGCTCGTCGTTTGATTTGAAGATGTCGCCGACAGCCGACACCCAAGCGATGTCCGGGTTTGTTGGATGGATGCGAACTGCGCCAATCTGTCCGGCGTTGTAAAGACCGATGAACTTCCACGTTTGTCCACCGTCGCTCGACCGGTACATGCCGCGGCCCGTCGAGACGTTGCTGCGCACACTGTCCGAGCCGGTGCCGAGATAAATAACATCTGGATCGGAGTCCGCGACTGCGACGCAGCCGGTCGAACCGAGCGGGATTTTCCCATCGGTGATCGGTGTCCAGGTAGCGCCGCTGTCAGTCGTACGAAAGAGGCCACCGCTGGCGATGCCCATGTAAAACGTCTTCGGTTGTGAAGGAACTCCGGTGACGGTCGTAACGCGTCCGCCTCTCGCTGGACCAACAAGCCGGTAGCGCAATCCATTGAAAAACGCAGCGTCTGGAGCTTGCGCCTGGATTGCGACAGACAGAATCGCAAAGGTCAGTAAGAGAGAGCCGGACCGTAGCATTAATCGTCCTCCGGAAGTTGAGTCATCCCGTCCGAAAAGCCTTTACAGGATTGACATGATTTATCAGGATTGACGTAAATCATGTCCAATCCTGCAAATCCTGTAAGATTGACTCGGGATTATAGCGCCACCGCATGCATCTGTTGGAATACACTCCACGTTTCGACGTCGAATCAGCCGCAGCGATTGCTAACGAACAGTTCGGCATCCGCGCGAGTGCGCGGCAGTTGCCGAGTGAACGCGATCAGAACTTTCTGCTAACCGGTGCGTCAGGTGAAAAGTTTGTACTTAAGATTGCCAACGCTCTTGAAGAGCGCCAACTTCTCGAAGCGCAAAACTCGGTTTTGAAACACCTGGAGACACGCGTCTCTTTTTGCCAGCGTCTGGTGCGCGCTTCCGCGGGCGAAGAGATTGCAACGGCTCGAGGAGCGAACGAAGAAACACATTTTGTGCGGTTGGTTCGTTATCTGCCGGGCGTCCCACTCGCCGAGATCAAGCCACACACGCGTGCATTGCTAAAGGATTTCGGCCGCAAGCTGGGCCAGTTGGCCCACGCGCTGGAAGCCTTCGATCACCCGGCAGTGCATCGTGATTTTCATTGGGACCTCGCAAATGGAAATCGAATACTGAACGAGTTTGGCGAATTGATTGAAGATCCGAATCTGCGCGAAGTGGTTTTCAAATGCCGGTTCGAGCCTGAAACCACCTTGCGGCGGAGTGTGATTCACGGCGACGCCAACGATTACAACGTGCTGGTCGACCCGCAGACCATGACTGTTGCCGGCCTGCTCGATTTCGGAGATACGGTTTACAGCTACACGGTGGGGGACCTGGCTATCGCGATCGCGTATGTTGTGCTCGACGGGGATGATCCGCGTTCGGCCGTGGCCGACGTCGTCAATGGATATACCAGCGAGTTTGCGCTACTCGATAATGAACGCGAAGCGTTGTGGAGGCTGGTGCTCCTGCGGCTTGCCATGAGTGTTTGTCTCGCTGCTTACCAGCTGCGGCGGCAACCTGAGAATGAGTATTTGCGGATTAGTCAGAGAGCCATCGAAGAAAACCTCCGAGATTTATTGGCTACGGATTTTACTTAAATGACGCGGATTGAATCACTAATGAAAGCGCGAAGCAGGCTACTCGGACGCAATCTGAGCGTCGCCTACGAGCATCCGCTAAATATCGTGCGCGGCTCGATGCAGTACCTATACGACGACGGCGGACGCCGTTATCTCGATGCGTACAACAACGTCGCGCACGTTGGTCATTGCCATCCAAAGGTTGTCGCCGCAGGCCAACAGCAGATGGAACTGCTGAACACGAACACGCGCTATTTGAGTGACCTGATCGTTCGTTACGCGGAACGTCTCACTGCAACACTGCCTGATCCACTAAGCGTCTGTTTCTTTGTCAACTCAGGCAGCGAGGGAAACGAGCTCGCGCTTCGCCTCGCGCGCGCCCACACGAAAACACGCGCGATGATCGTGCTCGATCATGCCTATCACGGAAATACGACGACGCTGATTGACGCCAGTCCATACAAACATGATGGTCCAGGCGGTGAGGGCCCGCCGCCATGGGTACACAAAGCACCACTTCCTGCTGCAGCTGACGATTCACAATACGTCGTTGATCTCGTAAGCCAAATAGAAGGACAACGACTGTGCGGATTCATTGCCGAATCGATGCCGAGCGTCGCCGGACAGATCGTTTTACCTGAAGGTTATCTTGGGAAGGTATACGACGCGGTGCGTGCTGCCGGAGGAGTTTGTATTGCCGATGAGGTACAAACAGGTTACGGACGAATCGGCACTCACTTCTATGGATTCGAGAAGTATGGTGTAACTCCCGACATCGTTGTGCTGGGCAAGCCGATTGGCAATGGCCACCCGATCGGCGCGGTGATTACCACCCGAGCGATCGCCGGCTCGTTTGATAATGGGATGGAATTTTTCAGCACGTTTGGGGGCAACAACGTTTCGTGCGCGATGGGGTTAAAGGTGCTGGAGGTTGTCCAGGAAGAAGAGCTACAGCAACACGCTCTTGACGTTGGTGAACGTTTACTGGCGGGGCTACGCGACTTGCAACAGCGCCACGAAGTCATCGCCGACGTGCGCGGCTCAGGACTATTTCTAGGTGTCGAGTTGAAGGAGGAGGCAGGGGGTGTGGTGAATCAAATGCGTGATCGCGGAATCCTGCTTGGTACCGAAGGGCCACTTCACAACGTGATCAAGATCCGCCCGCCAATGCCCTTCTCTGAATTGGACGCAGATCATCTGCTCTCAACACTCGCCGACATTTTAGACAGGATTACAGGATTTCAAGATTAACAAGATGAATCTTTGTGGCTAATCTCTGTTGAGGATAAAAGATAGCGAGTGGCCTTTGGTGGTCCAACCACCGTTCGAGTACGCGATCGGCAAGTCTACGGCAGTCGTTTTCTCTTCTTTCCAGACTGCGCTCGAAACCTGCTCGCAGTGGAGCAGGTAATGCTCGATGCCGGTGAAGACGCTGCGCCAGTAACCACCGTAGATAGTTTTATAAACAACTCCGCCAACCTCTACGTAAACTCGATTACCACTGAGTATCCGGTAGTTAATGCGGCCAAGCAGATCGAGCAGCCGGCACTGTTCCCGCACAGACGGCTCGCGGGCAGGCTGCTCAGCGTCTCGCCATGCTTCGGGTTCGTATTGCGGCATGGGGCGTAGTTTAAACCACAGGTTGCGCAGATTCCACTAAAAAATCTGCGCAACCTGTGGGAAATCGTCGACGAAATTATGGAAGCTGCGACGCGATCAGTGAGAAGCGGAAGTTGAAATCGTTTCTCCTGGTGAACGTCAAGCCGCCATTCGTCGAAAGGAATGACCGGCCTAAGATTGGCGCCTGGGTGCTCAAACCAACCAGCGGCGGCTGAGCGCTGACTCCCGGGAACGGTGCCGTCGGAATTTGAATCACCAGAAACAGGTTCTGGATCGATCCGTCCGCAATGCCCTGGCGGACGATTTCGCTGAGATCCTGCGGGTTCTTGAAGTAGAACGGCGCGAAATCAGTGTCCTGCGCAACGAACGCGGCTGAGCTTGCGAGCGGGGCTGCGAGGTCAATGGTCGCGGTCGTGTCCGGATTGATCACGCCTTTAGCCAGCGCTGCTTTGGCGAAAACCACAGGAACGGAGGCATCAAGCGTGATGGTGTCGAACAGCCCTGCCTGAAGCAGTGTCGGATTGCCGCCGTTGAGCGCACTAATCTGCGAGGCCGGGAATTGCACCGCGTAGATAAAGCCGCCCGCGGGAGGATTGATGAACCCGATGTTTGTGCGCGCGCCAAAACCGCTGATATTTATCACATTGTTAGTGATGATGTTGATCCCTGAATGCGTTTCGCCGACATTGACGTGGACGTTCTTATCCTGCTCAGGATCGCGTTCAATCGCAGCTTCGCCGTTATTGTTGTAAAACTCCTCGATAAAGTTTTGTTGACCGAAGAAGTTTCCAATCTGACAGGTGAAGCTGATGTTTCCGGCGGCTGCGGGGCTTCCGTCAACCGCTTCGACACCCACGCTGTAATTACCCGTCGGCACCGGAATGGTGTAGTTACCGTTGGGGATCGCATCAGCCACGGTCGGCACAAAGAACAAGCCGCCGTTGGCAGGATTGAACGAAAGATTCGTGGTACCGCTAAATGCACTGACGACGCGCGAGTTCGTGTCCCAATTGACGGCGAAGACCTGTCCGCCCGCAACCGGTTGATTCAACACGCCGTGTCGTAACTCACCGGTAATGAGACCGTATGCACTGGCAAACGGTACATCTCCAGCCTGTAGCGCTGCTGGACCAGACGCCGCACTGCCCTCCGGATAAAAGTACGAGGCGAAGGCTATGTCGTCAGCACTCAACGTTCCCTGCTGGAGCTCTGCCACGGGGTCGCCGGTGTCGATGAATGGAAACATCGTCGAACCGTCGCCGTCAGTGCCACTTCTCTGATTGTCGAGGACGTGCGATAGACCAAACGAGTGGCCAAACTCGTGCTGGGCGACGCAATCGAGATCTACCGAACGAGTAACTGTGTCAGCCTGTGCTGGATCTGCCGTGAAACGAAATCCGTTGCTGACCTTGGTATTGAACTGAACGTCGTTATCGAGAATCGTTCCCGCTTTGTAGAAGCCGGCGGGAAACTCGATATCGCCATCGCTGTCGACGTCCTGGGCCGTCGTAATGGCGCTCGACACATCAGAATCGCCGTCCCCATCAATGTCATCTCCATTCGCCAGCGTCGTGTCACTAATAAGATTAGTGGATGGAGAAGAAGCGATGGCGGCGAAGCCTGCCGCGGTGCGGAACGAAATCTCATTGATCATGTTGAAGCCGACCAACCCAGCATTACTGGTTGTCCCTGTAATCTGCATGTTGATGTAGGAGGTCGGGATGTTGTTCCAGGCATTTAGCGAACCCTGTATCGTCGTCGTGGCGTCGGCCACACTGACAAACGCAGGTCCCAGCGGGTTGGGAATCGGGTTGAGTGTAGTGTTCATGCTATATCGAACCGGAATGCTGCGCGCATCCCAGCGAATGCCAATCACCCTGGCTAAGATATGTCCGGGGATTGGAGAAGGCGCGCCAGCAGTAATGTCGATACTCTCGAGCGCGCCGCCGGCGCGGATACTAACAACGCTCATTAGCACCATGCATGTAGTCAATAGAATCGAAGTGAGCTTTCTAATCATAATTCCTCCTAAGGAAACTCTTCTCGTAGTGATGGGGACGTTGAAGGTGGGGCTGGTTACTGGTTTAAGTAACCGTTAACCTGCGCCTTGAGATTTGCGAGCGGCATGAGGTCGGCCCCGCCGCGACGGACTCCGTTATTACTCTTGAGCGAAATCTCCGCCAGATTGCGCGAGACCATCTGCTCGCCGTTCTCATCAGTCACGATGGAGAACTTTCCTTGGGAAAAACCAGTTACGTTGTAGCTGCCGCCAACTTCACCGGTAGCAGTTAGAAATAGAAAAACATTTTCGCCGGGCGTTACGCTGGGAGCGCCGGGATAAGTCATAGCGATAGGTATTTTGCGGTTGGCGTCGACGCCGCCCGGCAGTTCTACCGTGACAGTTGAGGTCCCACTTCCTTTAAGACTTTCGCTGACGGAAATGGTGGCCAGCGTTACGAGCGTACGATCAACCCAAACGCTCTTTGTTTCGACACAATTACCAATTGCAATCACGTCTGATTGGCTGATCATATCTTGAACTGAGAGGGCAACGGCCAGGGTTGTGTCCGGTGCCGCGAGAGTATTATCAGCTGGAGCATCGACAGCCTTTGTACCCCAGCGGGTGGACACAAGGAGGGCGATCACGATAAGTAGACAACTTACCAACAAAATCTTTTTCATGCGCAGGTCCTTTCTTACGGAGCTTGAGTTTTGAAACTGACTTAACCCGAATACGGCTCGGGATAAAGATCAAGAATGATCACGAGATAAATTTTCCGCACGTTTAGCTACTGAGGTACAACAGGCACGCAGAAGGGGTGCTACTAACAGCAGTCCCGGCTCTCAAGGCGTGCGGGCACATTAATGTCCTTGTAGGATAAAGTCAAGCGAGAAACGGAAATTTTGCCGATTACAATGCTGGAAAAACGAATGTGTTGCTTCTTTGCGGCGCCGCTCTTCCGGGGAATCGTGCTTGTAATTCTTCTAGGCGCATGTAATCGCGAGAGCGTAATCGAACAAATACGTGAGAAGCCGATGACTACACGACCTATCGTTTATGTTGCACTGGGAGACTCGACCGGATCGGGTGTGGGAGCAAGAGAAGGTGGATACGTTGTGCGCCTTTTCAACCGGCTCGTCAAACGCCTGCCAGAGTCGCGGTTAAATAATCTCTGCGTGAGTGGCGCGACGACGGCGGACCTGGTGCGCGGCCAATTGCAGCGAGGCGTTGCACTCAATCCGGACCTGGTCACCGTGGGTATTGGCATCAACGATATCGGGCATGGGCTGACGCTCGACCAGTTTTCAAAAAACTACGAAGAGATTCTCACCACTTTGCGCGAGAAGACGAAAGCGCAGATCGTCGTGACGAATATTCCCGACGTCTCGAGTGCGCCGCGAATTCCGGCGTCGTTGCGCAATGAGTACCAGCAGCAAGTTATGCGGTTTAGTCGAAGGCTGGAAGAGATCGCGGCGCGTCACGGGGTGGCCGTGTTTGATGTCTACACGGTTACGCACGGACAGCTTGCGTCGCATCCTGAGTATTTTTCCGAAGACGGGTTTCATCCGTCCGATGAGGGTTATGAGTTATGGGCGACGCAGATGTGGCCCATGGTTGCAAAGGCGATCGGAGTAAGTGAGTAACGGTCTAAATACCCGGTCAGAACTGCTATTATCGGTCCATGCGACAAATCGTAACGACAGGAAACGGCAACATCAGCGTGCTGAAGGTCCAGGAGAAGCCTGAGCCAACTCCCGGCCCGGATGAAGTTGTGATTCGCGTGCGCGCTGCCGGTTTGAACTTTGCCGATATCCTGGCGCGCCAGGGTTTGTATCCCGATGGGCCGCCGAAGCCGTGCGTGATGGGATATGAAGTTAGTGGCGTGGTCGAAGCCGCGGGCAAGGACGTGAACAGTTCGTTTGTCGGCAAATCCGTGGTGGCAATGACGCGCTTTGGCGGCCAGTCTGAGATGGTGGTTGTGAGGGCCGGGCAGATATTCGAGAAGCCTGAGAAATTGACGTTTGAACAGGCAGCCGCGATTCCGGTGAACTATCTCACTGCGTATGCGCTGTTAGTGGTGATGGGCTCTCTGCATGCAGGTGAATCGGTCTTGATTCACAACGCCGGCGGCGGAGTGGGACTGGCAGCACTCGACATCGCGAAGAAGATCGGCGCCGTTACGTATGGCACGGCGAGCCCGAGTAAGCACAAGTTTCTTTCGGACCGGGGTTTGGACCACGCGATCGACTATCGTAAACAAGACTGGCAACCCGTTTTACAGCAACTGACGAATGGACACGGTGTGGACCTGATCATCGATCCGATTGGCGGCGCGCATTGGAAGAAGAGCTACGCTGCGTTGAGACACACGGGACGCTTAGGAATGTTTGGAGTCTCAACCGCATCGGCAAACGGCTTCGCGGGAAAGCTCAAGATGTTGCAGGCTGTAATTCAGACCCCATGGTTTCACGCCCTTCCGTTGCTCAATAAGAACCGTGGCGTTTTTGGATTGAACCTCGGCCACATGTGGCACGAACCGGAGAAGGTCGCGGTGTGGATGCGCGACATTCTGCGCGGCGTCGAAGAAGAATGGATTCGCCCGCACGTCGATCAGGCGTTCACTTTTGACGAGGTTGGAAAAGCTCATCGCTACCTCGAGGAGAGAAAGAACATCGGCAAGGTTGTTTTGGTGCCGAAGTAGTTGGACAGGATTTACATGAAAAATCGTGTAAATCCTGTCTATCGTTCTTCAGACTGGCGTTTCGCGAGGAAGAACGAGAGCACCGTCGAGTAGATCAATCCGAAGAGCATGGCGCCCAGAAACAATCCCGCGAACGCCTGCGCCGCGAGGCGCGACGCCGGCGTGCCCGCCACTCCCGGCTCGCTGGCCAACCACTTCGTTCCAACAACCGCCAGCACGGCGACGAAAAACAACGCGGCGGTGAGTGCGTAGACGAACGAGATTGCGACTCCCGTCTTCACTCCTTCCTTGAACGTCGGCCTCTCACCTTTCTCGCGTTCCAGCGCCTTGAGTCCGAGATAGATCATTACGAAGTGAAGGACGTTGAAAACAATCGGGGAGCCGAGGCTGTGGATCAGCGACTGCGGATTAGAGACAGTCCAACGCGCAACGAGCACCCAGGCCATCACACCGAATGTGATCAGCAATCCATATTTGAGTGGAATCTTCATGGTCACCTTTGACAGGATTACAGGATGTACAAGATTAACAGGATT
>Ga0126311_10002022_pt1 | contig 10043 bp, 10 predicted proteins | sample Plot61_FD_92539 | JGI IMG/M metagenome (GOLD analysis project Ga0126311, IMG submission 92539) | Serpentine soil microbial communities from UC McLaughlin Reserve, CA, USA - Plot61 | ecosystem: Environmental > Terrestrial > Soil > Grasslands | place: USA: UC McLaughlin Reserve, Lake County... | reverse complement strand
CGGTTCAAGCACGAACACCAGGACGTTGACGCGATGATATTTCGGTATCAAGGAAAAGAGTTCAAAGGTGTCTCCTGGATTGATGTTGTGCGCTCGCTGGAACGGGATGACAAGGAGTATCGTTCCTGTGGAGGCCCAATGCGCCAGTATCTCACCTGGTCTCTTAATCAATTGAGCGGTACCGTGGGGCCGCGAGATACCGACCTCAGCGACGAGTTGGAGGATGAGACGCTTGCACTTGGGTATCTTCTTTTACTCGACGAATACGGCGTAGGTGAAGTTGTGGGTCCAATTGATCGACCGAAGGAGTAAATTCATGAGGACGCCAATGAAGATGAAGTGAAGGCATTGGCCGCGCTAATGACGTACAAGGCAGACTCAAAGATTCCTATAAAGCTATGCCCTTTACACTTCCGCTTCTTCGACTTCGTCGACTTCTTCGTCTGTTTTCTTCTTCCTGCGAAGGCGATTGAATAGCCTCGCAAACAAACCGTAAATGCGTTCTGACTCTTTCGCCAGCAGCGGCGAAGCACTTGCCAGGATCAACACGTAAAGGGCCGCAAACGGTTGCAACACCGGCATCAAACTGCCGGCGATGGCGAGGTTGACGATGATGATGGAAAACTCGCCCCGCGCGAGCAAAGTAAATCCCGTGTTGAGCGACCCGACCGTTGATAGTTGCGCACGTCTCCCAACAATCGACCCCGCGACGACGACACAAACCAGCGAGAGCAGTGCCGCGCCTACGGCCAGCCACGCAGCGCCGCCTAAAGTGAATGGATCGATTGAAAGACCGAAGCCGAAAAAGAAGATGGCGCCGAAGAAATCGCGGAACGGCACCACAAGCCGCTCCATTCGCTCGCTATGTTCGGTTTCACCGAGTATTAGTCCGAGCAGCAACGCGCCGATAGATTCGGCAACATGTATGGTCTCGCCGAGTCCAGCAAGCAGGAACAGGCAGGCAAAAACCACGATGACGAAAAGTTCACTCGACGAAATGCTAAGCACGCGATTTAAGAACGGCGTCGCCCAGCGTCCTATAATTATCAGGCCGACGATGAAGCCCAGGGCGATGCCGCCAGACGAAGCAACACCTGTAAAGGTGGTCGCGCCGCTCAGCACAATGCCGGAGATGAGCGACAGATAAACTGCGAGAAAGACGTCCTCGAACATGGTGATGCCCAGCACGATTTGCGTTTCGGGGTTCGCCATGCGCCGATAGTCGAAGAGAATCTTGGCGACGATGGCGCTCGACGAAACGGTGGTCAGGCCGGCAATAATCAGCGCTTCGCGCAAAGGAAAACCCACGAGATAACCGAACGTAAATCCTGCGGTGAAATTGATCCCGACGTAGATCGAGCCGCCCACCAGGATGGAGCGTCCTGCCTCAATTAAGCGGGTGAGGTTTGCTTCCAGACCGAGATAAAAGAGCAGGAAGAGAACGCCGAGACGCCCCATGAATGAGATCAGCGAATCGGTTTCGATAAAGCGGAAGTCGAAGACGCCGAATTGCGGGGCATGCGGCCCCACCGCGATCCCGATCAGGATTAAAAACGGGATGTTGGACAAGCCGAGTTTTCTGGCGAGTGCGATCGCAAATGCGATCAATCCTAAGGCCAAGCCGATTTCTAAAATGATGTTATCCACCGGCTCACCCCGTACTTCCGTCAACTAATAGCCGCTTTAGAGCATTGATTGTGCGTCTGTCGCCGGCGGCGATCAGCGTAGCGCCCTCGTTCAAAACCGTATGCGCTTCCGGGTTAGTGCGCGTCGTCTGGTCGGGTTCTATGATTGAAACGATTGAGGCGCCCGTCCGCGTGCGAACTTCGAGCTCGCGAATGGTTCTCCCAATACATGCCGCGCCGCGTTCGATCGTGAACCACTCCAGCACGAGGTCGCCTAAAATGACCTCCGCCATAGGCAGACTTCGCGGCACGTAGGCCAGGCCCCCGACAATCCCGGCGATCTGCCGCGCCTCACCGTCCGAAAGCCTCAGGACTGAGGCCGGACGATCCAGATTACTTCGCGTGAAATGATACAGTTCGCGCATGCCATCATCGTGAATGACGATGACTAGACGGTCCCCGCTCATCGTCTCGATTTGAAATTTGCGCCCGACACCGGGAAGAAACACTTCGCTGATAGTAGACATGATAACTCGCTTTCCTTCGCTAAATGAGGGGCTCCGAGCATTGTTCGGCAGGTTAGTTACAAAAGAATCGCAATCGTACGTTTCAAAGGACCATCAGTAGCGAGGTCTCCCAAGCTTGAGTCCTCTCGTCCTGTGTTTAGGATGAAATCTTCTCGTGATGAAGCTTTCATCCTTTTTTGTTTTTATGAGGGAAAATGGCCTCCGAAATCGAAATCGTTATCGACACGCGCGTCAGGGAAATCGTTGACGACTTCAAAGTTCGCCGTGCGCTCCCTTCCGCTAAGCGGCGCATGGTCGGGCCCTTCATCTTCCTGGACCAGATGGGCCCTGAAGTGCTGCGGGTTAATCAAGGTCTTGACGTCGCACCACATCCGCACATCGGACTCGCCACCGTGACATATCTGTTCGAGGGCGAGCTCATGCACCGCGACGGCCTCGGTGTGGTCCAGCCGATTCGTCCCGGCGAAGTTAACTGGATGACAGCGGGTAGCGGCATCGCCCACTCCGAACGAACGCCGCCGCACATGAGACTCTCAGGATCGGAGCTATTTGGCATTCAGTCATGGGTAGCTCTGCCGAAGAGATACGAGGAGACTGCTCCTACGTTCGCTCATTACGGGGCTGACGAGTTGCCGATCGTGGAAGGCGACGGCAAGCGCATGCGTCTTATCACTGGATCAGTCTTTGGTGCTCGCTCTCCGGTCAACACACTCTCGGAGATGTTCTATGCCGACGTCACAATTATGGAAGGAGCGCGCCTCTCAATACCCACCGAACATGAAGAACGCGCCGCATATATCGTTGAAGGATCGATAGAGCTCTTACCTGACGGCGGAACTTACGCCGCCGGGCAACTGCTCGTCTTTAAGCCCGGCGCGGAGATCACATTACGCGCTGATGCGTCTGCCGCGCGAATGATGCTCCTGGGAGGAGAGCCGGTGGACGGAGCGCGCCACATCTGGTGGAACTTCGTATCGAGTTCGAAGGAGCGGATCGAGCAAGCGAAGGAAGACTGGAGGATGGGCCGGTTCGCGCCTGTTCCCGAAGAGACAGAATTCATCCCGCTGCCCGGTTCGGGCCCCGCAGTCGTGCGCTATCCATAATCGATAGCAAGGTGGTAATGAATGTATTCCGAATCGGATCGCGCATAGGCATTTGTTCTCTCGAGACGGCCGAAGAGAAAACCAATGACTGAAATATCACGTGACCAACCGCCAGTGTCTCCAATCGCAAACGTGCTGGCGGCTCTCCCCGCGACCTCCCGTTGGCAGGAAGATGTTTACAAGCAGCTCCACGCACATCCCGAACTGAGTTTTCAGGAAACTGAAACAGCCGCGCTCGCGGCCTCGAAACTCAAAGAACTCGGTTACGAAGTCCTCGAAGGGATTGGTCGCACCGGCGTTGTCGGCGTCCTGCGGAACGGCCAGGGTCGGACCGTGCTGGCGCGAGCTGACATGGACGCGCTTCCCGTCAAGGAGAACACTGGCTTGCCATACGCCTCGACACTAACCGCTGCTGATGATGCGGGGGAGACCGTCAGCGTCGCGCATGCCTGCGGCCACGACGCGCATGTGACATGTCTACTCGGCGCGGCCGAACTGCTCGCCAACGCTCGAAGATCGTGGGGCGGCACCTTCATCGCTTTGTTCCAACCCGCGGAAGAAGTCGCGGGAGGTGCGAAGGCGATGATGGCTGACGGCCTGCGCGAGCGGATTCCGAAACCCGATGTCGCATTCGCGCAGCACGTGCTGGCCCATCCCGCGGGAACAATCGGCACGCAAGCAGGTCCGGTCCTCTCTGCCGGTGACAGCATTCGCATTACTCTGCACGGCAAAGGATCGCACGGCTCAATGCCCCATAACAGCGTTGACCCTGTAGTGCTGGCCGCACTTGTTGTGGTCCGCCTGCAGACGATTGTCTCGCGCGAGACGAAGCCGGGCGAGTTTGCGGTCTTAACTGTAGGCAGTAGTGTGGCGGGCTCCAAGAGCAATATCATCGCTGACCGCGCGGTGCTGCTGGTCAATCTGCGGACTTACGACATGGCCGTGCGCCAGCGCATGATTGATAGCATCGAGCGCATGGTCGAGGCCGAGTGCGACGCATCCGGTTCGCCACACTCGCCTGAGTTCCAGTATTACGATCAATATCCGCTCACTGAGAATGATCCGGAAGTCACGGAAAAAATCACGTCCGCCTTCCGGAGCCATTTCGGATCAGAATCCGTCTTCGACCTCGGACGAGTGACTGCCAGCGAGGACTTCAGCCACATCCCCGATGCTTTGGGAACACCCTATACTTATTGGGGAGTCGGGTGTATAGACCCGGATAAGTACGAGCGGGCTTTCAAGGCCGGTCGGGTGGAGCAGGAGATACCGGTCAACCACTCGGAATTCTTTGCGCCGGTCATTGAACCGACGCTATCAATCGGCACGCAGGCCTTAGTGGTTGCGGCTCTGACACACCTGGCCAAGTGAGGATCGCGTCATGGTCTCTACAACTGCCGCCGCCGCGGTTCCCGACGAGTATCGAGGCACCGACAAACTCCTCTTTGGGATTGTGCTTGCGGTCATCACGTTCTGGCTCTTCGCGCAGACCACATTGAATGTCGCGCCTACGATGCGCGATGACTTACGACTCAGCGAGAGCCTGACAAACATTGCGGTTAGCATCACCGCCCTGTTCTCCGGCATCTTCGTCGTCGTCGCGGGCAGCCTGGCAGATCGCCTCGGTCGTGTGAGGCTCACTTATATAGGACTGGCCCTCGGTGTCCTGGGTTCACTCTTGATTGCGATCTCCCCAGCCAACACCGTCGTGTTTCTGATGGCCGGACGCATCATCCAAGGACTTTCAGCCGCTTGTATCATGCCGGCGACACTCGCCCTGGTGAAGGCATACTTCGACGGCAAGGAGCGTCAGCGGGCTCTCAGCTTTTGGTCCATGGGCTCGTGGGGTGGTTCGGGTGTTGCTGCGCTTTTCGGTGGCCTCGTTGCTTACTCTCTCGGATGGCGCTGGATTTTCTGGATATCAATCCTTGTCGCAGTCGTCAGTTTCCTGCTGATCAGAGGCACTCCGGAGAGCAAGGTCGAGATCAATCCAGAGAGTCGCTTCGACTGGTACGGCTTCGCCGCCTTTATCACTGCCATGGTGGCCGTGAACATTGTCATCGGACAGGGCGCCACACTGGGATGGCTGAACCCTGCGATTGTGACGCTGGCAACCGTGTTCGTCATCGCTGCCGTGGTCTTCTTCAAGGTTGAGTCAAAAAACGCTAACGGCTTCGTTGATCTAACTCTGTTCAAGAACAAGACGTATGCCGGCGCGACGCTCTCCAATTTCCTGCTCAACGGTGCAGCCGGGACATTGCTCGTCGCGCTAGCCCTGGTTCAGCAAGCGGCTGGGCTGTCCTCATTACAATCCGGACTGCTGACCGTTGGCTATCTGGTTGCTATCCTGAGCACCATTCGTGTTGGTGAAAAGCTTCTTCAGAGGATGGGCGCGCGAAAGCCGATGTTGATCGGCTGTGCCATTACTGCGACGGGAATCCTGCTGACGACCTTCACCTTCCTGCTCGCGCGTCAATACATGATTGTGGCCTTCGTCGGGTTCACACTCTTTGGAGTCGGTCTGGGCTTTTACGCCACCCCATCCACAGACGCAGCACTCTCGAATGTGCCGGACAACAAGGCAGGCGCCGCCTCCGGAATCTACAAGATGGCATCATCTCTGGGCGCAGCCTTTGGTGTGGCTATCTCCGCGGCACTCTTCACTGCACTCAGCGAGCTCGATACCAACTTAACGGCCATGTCAGACCTATTCCTCGGAAGGACTGACAACTTCGCTATTCGATTCGCGGCCGCTGCGGCATTGCTGTTCAACGTCCTAATGGTGATCATAGCCATAATCGCGATCATCGTAACCGTACCCAAAGACGATCACTTGTCGCCGCGAGCGTGATATCGTCGGAAGTTGATTCAGCTTTAACTACCCAATTGAGTGAGAGCGCTGACTCTTAGTGGTCGCAGCGTTTGCGAAAAACTTGTACGACGTGACGGTAACATTTAGAGAGTACGCGACGAGCACTCTCCTGGTGCTCGATCTAATCGGTACGTTTGTGTTTGCGCTCAGCGGCGCAGTCGTCGGAGTCAAGCGGCGTCTTGATATTTTCGGGGTGCTCGTTATCTCCTTTGCCGCAGCCAGCGCCGGTGGCATCACGCGCGATCTTCTGATCGGTTCGGTACCACCCGCTGCCATCAGAGACTGGCGTTACATGGCTGCCTCGGTGCTCGGGGGTTTACTGATATTCATTTGGTTCCCACGTAGCCAGCGATCGTCGAGAGTGCGCAACTTCGTACTACTTTTCGATGCCGCAGGGTTGGGCCTTTTTGCCGTTACAGGAACGCAAAAAGCCCTGGGCTATGGGCTGTATCCGATAATGGCGTCGCTACTTGGAATGCTTACGGGAATTGGCGGCGGAATAATGCGTGATGTTTTAGTCGCGGATATTCCCCATGTACTGCGTTCTGATCTGTATGCGGTGGCGGCGCTCGCCGGTGCATTGGTGGTCGTGATTGGCCACCGATTAGATGTTGCGCCTACCCTGGCGGCGGTATTGGGCGCAGTGATCTGTTTCGGCCTTCGCCTGATCGCGATCCGACGCCGCTGGCAACTGCCGGTCGCGCACCCGGGTTCCGAAGAGAACTGAAGATGAAGTTTATAACTCAGTGTATCTTGAGGTGAGGAGTATCAAACATGGCGAAGCCTATGCCTGCCATTTTCTTCGGGCACGGCAACCCGATGAACGCGTTGGACCATAATGCCTGGACGGAAGCGTGGGCTACCATGGGCAAAGACATTCCGCGCCCCCGTGGCGTGCTAGCGGTCTCGGCTCACTGGTATCTTCCGGCGACTCTGGTGACTGTGATGCCTGCGCCGCGAACCATTCACGACTTCGGCGGTTTCCCGCGAAACCTGCATGAGTTCAAATACAGCGCGCCCGGCGATCCGGAACTCGCGCGCCGCGTCCAGGAACTACTCGCGCCGCTCTCAGTGAACCTGGATAAACATTGGGGCCTTGACCACGGCACATGGTCGGTACTCTGTCACGTTTTTCCTAATGCAGACGTGCCTGTGGTCCAACTCAGCATTGATGAGACGCAACCAGCAGAGTTTCATTACGAAATCGCGAAGCGGCTCACGGACTTGCGCGACGAAGGGGTGCTCATCGTCGGCAGCGGTAACCTCGTGCATAACCTGCATGCTTACGGCTGGGGCCGCCGTCAAATCAAGCCTTTCGACTGGGCGGTGCGCTTCGAGGGGCGAGCGCGTGAGCTACTGCTCGCCCACCACCATGAACCACTTATCGCGTATGAGACTTTAGGGCGTGACGCCGCCTTGTCAGTTCCAACACCCGATCATTACCTGCCGCTCCTCTACGTGATCGCGCAGCAAAGAGAAGGCGACGAGGTCAGCTTCCCGGTGGAGGGATTCGATGGAGGATCAGTTTCGATGCTGGCAGTCAAAATCGGCTAAGCTGATGCACGCGCTTTCCGTGAGGCCGGCGCCGCACCACGGACCACCACAACAGAGCAATGCGCGTTCATCGCAACCGCCTCGGATACGCTCCCTAACAGGAATCGCTTAAAACCACGCCGGCCGTGTGAACCCACGACGATGAGATCGGCATTCCATTTTCGTGCCTCTTCCAGAATGACTTCTTTAGCGTTACCGGAGAACACCGCTCCGGTCGCTTTCAATCCAGCGGCAGCCAGCAGCTGTTCGGCGCTGGTAACTGCCTCTTTTGAGTCCATCCTTGACGACTTGATCGTCCATGGCTCTTCGACGCTCACAACCCTGAACTCGCTCTCTTCCGGCCATGGTCGCCCGACAAGGGCGCGGGCTGCCGCCGCCGAAGTATCTGAGCCGTCGGTGGCGAGCAGCACCCTTCTCGCGCTGTGCAGAGTCTGTGTGCGATCTTCCGCTACGTCACGAACGATCTGAACCGTGCAAGGTGCGGAAGTCACGACCGCTCTGGCGACGCTGCCTAACATCCAGTGCGTTAAGTTCTTGCGGACGTGGGCGCGGACGAAAATCAAATCCGAAGACCACTTCCGCGCAAAAAATGGAATCAGATGTCGCGCGTCGCCTCGCGCCACGACCACTTCTGCCCGAATACCGGTTTCTTCAAGGCGCCTGGCAACAGGGGTTACCTGTTCCCCACGCGTTTCCATTTCCCGCTGCACGGCACCCTTGCCGTAGCCTTCTTCGCGCCACACCTCTTCCGAGACGTCCATGTCTGAGACGACCGAAAGCACATGTGCCGTCGTGCCATCCGGCCAGGGACGAATCCCTACTGCGTCAACCAGCACCTCGGCCGAAGTCGCCGAATCCACTGCAATCAATAGCTTCATAGTTCCTCAATCTACCTTGAGGATAGTCACGAAGCCAACCGCCGGAACACCTGCGCCGCGAAGCCCGGCCGAATGATGTCAAAGAAGATCACACAGCGCGCTTCAGCTCGTCCGCTGCCTTGAGCGCCTCCCGCCGCACGTGGTCAGCGAGCGTCGGGTGGATGATGCTCTTGATCTGTCCGGTCTGGATGCCTTTCTCGGCTGCGGTCTTGAAATCGATGATGTCGTCCACGGCCTGCTCAACCGGCCCCTTCGACGAGGGCACGTTCTGGTGCATCTGCCGGAAAGCTTGACTGGTTTGCATGGCCTTCTGGATGAGCGCATTCTCCTCGGGGTCGAGTAGGTGCGCGATAAAGTCCGCGTGCTCGCCCATGATTATGGTCCAGAACTCCGCCGCCTCTTTCATGTTGATCGACGTGTCGCCGCGCGAGAACTGGTCGAGCCTTTTCCCGAAGCGCTCGGCCTCACGCGCCGTATGCTCGAAGAAGCTTGCCCACACGAGGCTCTGGAGGCGGCCCGCGGCCTGCTCGTCACGCATTTTGTGCTTAAAGTTGACGAAAGGCTTGACGAGTTCGATCGTCGAGCGATTGAAGTCCTTGTAATTGCCCTGGTCTAAGTTAGCGCTGCGCGCCTTCTCGAGCTGGCCGGCAAAGGTCTGCTGAAACTGCTCAGCCTGCCGGCGCGGCCCAGCCAACTCCTGGCCCGGCATCAGCATGATGAAGAACTTTGCGTGCTCCATCAACTGTTCGTTCCAAAACAGGTTGTCGGCGATGGAGTGAGCGACCGCGTCGGTCGAGCCTGCTTCCGGTAGAAAGGTCGGCTTCATGCCGCCGTCTTTAGAAGTAATCCCCCGGCGCTGCATACCCGGGCCGCCCATCGTCTGGCCAAACGCGGTCTCTAAGACCGACCCGAGCAAAGTAGCGCCGACCAGGGTACTGCCGCCGGCAATTAATACTTTGCGGCGCGTGATGCCGTTACCCGACGGAGCTTCTTGTGTCCTGTGACTGTTCATCTTCTATCTCCTCTGTTTGAAATTGGCAGGCGGAAGGGGCCGTCTGTCACGTTTTGCATGGGGGCGACGAAATACACGAAAGCGGTCACTTTGTCCCGAGCAGTAGATGTCTCACTTTGAATTGAAACCAGGGATGCTGTTAGCGCATTAACACCTGACCGCGCGAGTGTTAACACCTGTTCCGGGGTTGCCATGTCACACGAACTCCAACAGATGGCCCATTTTTTCTTTTTTGGTCCGCAGATAACCCAGGGCCGCATCGGTTGGTGGAATCATCACCGGCACGCGCTCTACAACCTTGAGCCCCATTTGTTCGAGCGCCCGGATTTTTTCGGGATTGTTCGACATTAACCGGACACGATTCACCCCCAGGTGGCGCAAGATCTCCGCGCACTGTTCGTAGCAGCGCAGGTCAACCGCCAATCCCAACTTCTCGTTTGCCTCGATCGTGTCCGCGCCCTGATCCTGCAGT
>Ga0126311_10002021_pt1 | contig 10044 bp, 10 predicted proteins | sample Plot61_FD_92539 | JGI IMG/M metagenome (GOLD analysis project Ga0126311, IMG submission 92539) | Serpentine soil microbial communities from UC McLaughlin Reserve, CA, USA - Plot61 | ecosystem: Environmental > Terrestrial > Soil > Grasslands | place: USA: UC McLaughlin Reserve, Lake County... | reverse complement strand
TCTCATTCATAAAAGATATTTTCGTAGCTAAAAAAGCATTGGCTGCATACTTGGTTAATTCTGCGGAACGTTCGTCCATGAAAATAATTGGGTTACCCTGGCGAACATAAGGAGTATATAACTCGATCAGAAGAGCCTTGGCTCTTTCAGACGTGGTGCCAATTACGATCCTATCTGGCTTCATAAAATCTTCTACGGCAACTCCCTCACGTAAAAATTCCGGATTAGACACCACATCAAATTCACCATTATAATTTCTTGCAATAGCGGCGTGCACCTTTTCCGCGGTACCTACAGGCACTGTACTTTTATCAATGATGATCTTATAGTCTGTAAGAAGGGTGCCTATTTGCTCTGCCACACCCAAAACATATTTGAGATCTGCGGAGCCATCTTCACCTGGAGGTGTAGGTAAGGCAAGAAACACAATTTCTGCTTGATCCAGGCCTTCTTTCAGGTCAGTTGTGAAAGACAGGCGTTCTTCTTTGAGGTTGCGTTCAAATAATTTTTCAAGTCCTGGTTCGTAAATAGTGATTTGACCATTTCTCAGTTTATTGACTTTACGTTCATCAATATCTACACAACAAACATGGTTTCCGGTTTCTGCAAGGCAGGTGCCAGTTACCAAACCAACATAACCGGTTCCAACAACAGTAATTTTCATAACGTATGATTAGGGGTTTATAAATTCTAAAACTTTCGTGGTGATGAAACTAAGTTGCTCATCATCCATTTCCGAATGCATTGGAAGGGAAATAACACGTTCCGTTAACCAATCTGTAACTGGGAGGTCTGTGTGTGACGAATTGAAATGTGCAAACATCTTTTGGCGATGTGCCGGCACAGGGTAATAGATCATCGAGGGAACGTTTTGGCCTGCAAGATAATCTTGTAATTTGTTTCTATCAACTCCTTTTAAAATTAAAGTATACTGGTTGAAAACATGCCTGCTATGAGTGGCCCTAAAAGGAACAGTAATCTTTGGATGACCTGAAAAAGCGGCATCGTAATGCTGAGCTGCCGCCCTGCGGGCGTCAATGTAGTCTTCCAGGTACTTCAATTTTATTTCTAACACAGCGGCCTGGAGTGTATCTAAACGGCTATTGCAACCTACTATATCATGGAAATATCTTTTGCTTTGGCCATGGTTTGCCACCATTTTCAGACTATTTGCCAACTCATCATTATTGGTCATAATCGCTCCAGCGTCGCCAAAGGCCCCGAGGTTTTTAGAGGGAAAAAAGGAAGTGGTGCCTATTGTTCCTATAGCACCTGTTTTTTTTGTGGTACCGTCTGAAAAATAATAATCACATCCAATTGTCTGGGCATTATCCTCTATTACATATAAGCTGTTAGCTGCAGCAATTTTCAAGATCTCTTCCATATTGGCAGCCTGGCCGAATAAATGGACCGGCACAATGGCCCTGGTTTTAGGTGTTATGGCCCTTTGCAAGGCTTCGGTATCAATACAAAATGTTTTTGGGTCAACATCAACAAATACAGGTGTAAGCTTTAGCAACGCTATAACTTCCGTGGTAGCTATGTAGGTAAAAGAAGGTGTAATAACTTCATCGCCTGGCTGAAGGTCAAGAGCCATCATCGCAATTTGTAAAGCGTCGGTGCCATTAGCGCAGGGAATTACGTGCTTTACGCCATTGTAAGTAGCCAGACTTTTGGTAAAATTTTGAACCTGGGGTCCATTAATAAAAAGACAACTTTCTATAACACTTGAAATTGCAGCATCGATTTCAGGTTTGATTTTTTGATACTGCTGTTTTAAATCAACCATTTGAATGGAACGCATCAGGATAATTTTAGCCTGCATCCGATGTCTATGTTACACCAGATAAATACTTAAGTATCCACATTCAGGCGCGCAAAAATAGGAAAATATGGTTTGGGTGAATGCCAGAGTTATAATTTTGATCACTTTAAACAAAACAGGCTTTGCTTTTTTTCTATAATTTTTCTATTCAACTTTATTTTATAGGTGTAAGAACAGTTGCCTTGTGGAATAAGAAAGCAAGAGAATGGCTAAGTGGCAGAAAAGATCTGTTTTCTGTTCTAAAAAAGAAAATCTCTGTAAATGACCGGATCATCTGGCTGCATTGCTCGTCAGCCGGCGAGTTTGAACAAGGAAAACCCCTTATTGAAAAGCTAAAATCGAATTATCCTGCTCACAAAATCCTGATCTCCTTTTTTTCCCCGTCCGGGTATAACACAGCTTGTTATTATAAACAGGCAGACATTGTTACATATCTTCCTCTGGACACCAAAAAGAACGCAAAACGGTTCATTGAACTCGTAAATCCTGAACTAGTCATTTTTGTTAAGTACGAATTTTGGTATCACCATTTATCTGTCGCGGCTTTTAAACACATTCCTTTGCTTTTGGTGTCTGCTGCATTCAGAAAAGACCAGCCTTTTTTTAAATGGTATGGGAAATTTTACCGGCAAATGCTTTTCCTATTTCGTCACATTTTTGTACAGGATGAAATCTCGCAGCAACTATTAAAACAGGCCAATATCACACATTGCAGCATTAGTGGTGACACAAGATTCGACCGGGTCTATGAAATAAGAGAAAAATTTACGGAGGTGCCCTTGCTCAAAGATTTTATTGCAGGCAATAAGGTAATAGTAGCAGGAAGTACATGGACAGATGACGAACAATTACTTTCCGGGTACAACGGTTTAAAACTAATTATTGCACCGCATGAAATTACGCCGTCGCATCTTACGCAAATAGAAAAACGGTTTCGGAATTCCGTCCGTTATTCGGAGTTACCAGGCGCCGGGAAAGAAAAAGCACACGTATTGATTATTGATAATGTTGGGATGCTTTCCAGGCTTTATTATTATGCTACTGTAAGCTATGTTGGTGGCGGCTTTACCAAAGATGGAATTCATAACATCCTGGAAGCGGCGGTGTATGGCAGGCCCATAATCTTTGGACCCAATTACAAAAAGTATAGAGAAGCTAATGAATTAATAGAAGCTGGCGGCGCATTCAGTGTAGAAAATGGCACGCAATTAACAGAAAGGCTAAACGCTTTATTAAAGGATGAGGAAAAACTACGAGATGCAGGCAGAAAAGCTCAAAACTATGTTCAAAAGAAAAGAGGGGCTACCGATATAGTAATTCAATTTATTCATGCAAACCGTCTTCTCACCAAATGATAAAAATGTTGCACCACTTCTTTACTATCGTTCCAACCTAATTTGAATTTCAATTCCCTGTTTATCCAATATTCTGCTTCTGAAAGAATACCAAAGCCGTTAATGGTCTTGATACTCCTTTCATACATGGCGTCATCACCGCGAAACAACTCACTAACAAAGGTGAAACGGTCATTGATACCAATGCCTTTACGTAAGTCTTTAATAGGTGTATCTTTTAACACGTGCGCCACTTCTGTCTTTTGCTGTTTTAAGCGGTCGTTCAGTGACTCTTTAGAATCAGCAATTGCCTCATGAACTTCCTTTGCGGGTTGATGCTGCACTAAGGTAGGTGTCTCCTCCACTGCATCAAATGCAGGATAAAAACTGCTTTGTGTACTAACGGGTTTGGGCTGTTCTTCTTTACGTACAAACTGCTCATTAGATACGGGTTTGGGCAAAAAATAATCGTGTTGCTTTGGTATTTCCTTTGGAACCTTTACTTGTATTTTAGGCTCTGAATCCGCAACAAATACAGGCCTGTCTTGTTTGAGAGGGGTTAGATTTTCTTCTTTGACAACTTCTGCCTGCGGTGTGGGCACAACTTCTTTTGCAAAGTTGAATTGTGCGGGCATGGTGATGGCCACTTTAGCCGTACTTAGAGAGCCATTTTTTTGTTGAAGTTGTAACAGTTCTGATTGAAGCAGTTGAACAGTGGGCAGCAATTGAGCAGGCGTAAAACCTTGTTCTTTTTGCTGGTATAACTTATCAATGAGAGTCTTAATTCTTTCCATTGTTTATGGTACTTTCGCTGTTTTTTACAATAGGATGTTTAGTAAAGAACGAAAAGATGCGCCCAAAATTACTAACAGATTGTAAATAGATCGAAAACAAGCCATAATTTATTCCTGAATGTTCATTGAACCAAACATAAGAGGCGAACGACGTGGATGGATCGAGGTGATCTGCGGCTCCATGTTTTCCGGCAAAACTGAAGAATTAATACGACGCCTGAAGCGGGCGAAAATTGCGAATTTGAAGGTGGAAATATTTAAACCGGCTATTGATACAAGATATGATGAAATAAAAATTGTGTCTCATGACGAGAACGCAATTCAGTCTACTCCCATTGACAATTCGCAAACCTTATTGCTAATGGCACAAGACGTAGATGTAATAGGTATTGACGAAGCGCAGTTCTTTGATGATGAGATTGCTAACGTATGCGATGAGTTAGCCTTACGCGGTATCAGGGTAATTGTAGCAGGGCTGGATATGGACTATATGGCCAAGCCTTTCGGACAAATGCCCTTTCTTTTGGCCAAGGCTGATTATATTACCAAATTGCATGCTATTTGTGTAAAGTGCGGCAATAATGCCAATTATTCTTACCGCATTATACCAAACGAAGAACAAATCATGCTAGGGGCAAAAAACGTTTACGAGCCCCGTTGTCGTAACTGTTTTATTTTGGACGGGGCGATTGATTAAAAGAGGTTATTCTTGTGCCGTTGTAAACAGAACTAAACAATTGTTATAAACAACTGGAGGTCATTATAATTGTTTTCCAGTGATTTTACCCCTGCTCACCATTTTTTTCTCTCCACCTGCAATCAATTCAAAATTATTTTGTAAAACAAGACCTGTATTGATATCTACTACCAGTTTAGCCGTTTGTGTACCTGAAGATGTTGTATCTCCTTTATTTAGCGTGGAGTTGGCACTAAGAATTGCTTTGTTGCCGAGGATCTGCCTTAATTTATAAGTTGTAATCATCTTGCCCTGCCCACGGCCTAGTTTTGCAGTAGATTCCCTTTCCCAGCTATCACCCTGTTTTACTTTCTTACCAGGAAAAATTTCAAAGAACTGCGAAAAAGTCGCTTTGACATCCCTGTCATTAAATTGAGTTTTAAATTGTTGGATAATCCCTGCTCTTGCTTCTGCGGGCAACTTCAATTGATTGACTACAGCCTCCCCAATTGATCGAAACCCTTTACTTCTGTAATCTCGCCCTTCTTATCAACTTTCATAGTAAAGCTCTTGCCTTTCACGGCAGCAAATAGGTTTGATATCATATTTAGCGGATTGGTGGCATTGCCCGCAGGTGCATCTGAATCAAATTCCATTTTTTGCCCACCCATGTCCATAGACATTGCTATTCGGTCATATGTAGTTTCAAGTGTTTTCTTCGTTCCATCATCACTTAACACTTTCACGTTATATTTCCATTTCATACCCGTAGACATTTTCTTGCCCTGCCTGTCCTGCCCCACTTCAAAGTCCATCGCATAGGCATACGACTTTCCTTTTTGCAGGTTGAATTTGAGATCTACTTCTTTGCTTGTGACACTTGAAGACGGTGACACGATGGTATCCATAGCCGTTGACAGGGTATCTTCTATTACCAGGCTACTATCATTCGTGGTATTAACTACCGGCTCTTTCTTAACCGTGTCATTACTACCGCAAGCATAAATCAAGACAGCAAGTAATATCCAAAAGGGAAACTTACTTTTCATAAAAAGAGATTGTTTACAAAATAATCATATCAAAGGCAGCTTAAAAAATGAATCGGTTATTTTCGCAAGAAATCTTATCAAAGCTTTTACACAAATATGGACTTTATTTAAAAAAGACGTATTGCTCGAAATTCGTCAGCAATACGCTTTTTATGGCGTTCTCCTTTACGTGGGCGCCACCATCTTTGTTTTATACATGGCCATTGAAAATCCTAATACAGGCACGTGGAACGGACTCTTCTGGATCATTCAGCTTTTTATAAGTATTAATGCAGTAGCTAAAAGTTTTTTGCAGGAGAACCGCAACCGGATGCTTTACTATTATACCATTGCCAGCCCGCAAAATTTTGTGTTAGCCAAGTTGCTTTTTAATTCCATTTTAATGTTAGTGATGAGCGCTTTAAGTATGCTCCTGTTTTCTCTTTTTATGGATTATCCTGTTAAAAAAACAGGCATTTTCGTGGGAATTGTTTTTTTAGGAGGTTGGAGTTTAAGCCTCGTGTTTACTTTCCTCGCAGCCATTGCTGCTAAAGCACAACAAAATGCAGCTATCATGGCTATCCTTGGCTTTCCTATAATTATTCCACAACTACTCATACTTATGAAAATCTCATCTGGTGTATTTCTAATCTCTGGTTCTGTTCCAGCCATCAACATTTCATTGCTTCTTGTTTCAGATTTACTGGTAGTGCTGTTAGCTATCATTTTGTTTCCCTTTTTATGGAAAGACTAGTTTCCAGAATAATTTGTAATTGAACAACCTTCCCCCTTATTTTTGCTCCCGATTAAACGATTGCTGCTTTATAAACCCCAATGCATGAAAAAATGGTGGTGGAAAATAGTATGTATTTTACTTCTGGTATACACCATAACTGCAGGCTTGCTATTTAACGTTCCGCGTAAACCGATTATACAGGAATCCATACGCAACCTTTATTTCCACGTATGTATGTGGTTTAGTATGATGATTCTTTTTACCATTTCGGTAGTACATGCTGTAAAGTACCTGCGCAATAATAACCTCAGGTCCGATATTCTGTCCCGGCACTATGCGGTGGTTGGGATTGTATTTGGCGTACTAGGTTATAGTACCGGAATGATATGGGCTTCTTTTACATGGGCTGATCCTAACAGTTCATCTTTTTCCTCTTTTGGTGCTATTGCCAAAGATCCGAAATTGATTGGAGCTGCTATTGCGCTTCTAATTTATTTTGCCTACCTGGTGTTGCGGGACTCTATAAATGATTTAGATAAAAGAGCAAGAATTGGAGCAGTGTATAACATCTTTGCATTCGCCTTTTTATTTCCTTCAATATGGATTATCCCAAGGCTCCTTGAAAGCCTTCACCCCGGCGGACAAGGTAATCCTGCCTTGAACCCACAAGATATTGATGCGCGAATGCGTCTTGTATTTTACCCTGCTGTTATTGGCTGGACCTTATTAGGTGTGTGGATAGTGAGCTTAAAAGTTCGACTACAAATGCTTAAAGAAAAAAACGTTTTAGAATCATGATAAAGGGAACCCTGTTACTACTTTTCTCGTTCTTAATTACCATACTTTCTTTTGCGCAGGATGGAGATACAATTGAAATGGCTGATACCATGCGGGAGAATGGAAAAATATACGTGGTGGTAGCTGTTATACTTACCATTTTAGCAGGCATCCTGCTCTATTTAATAAGGCTGGATAAAAAGATCTCGAAATTGGAGAAGCACAAATAGAAATCAGTTAATTACAAAATAAATGTCTCATGTCAGATAATGAAGAATATAGTTTTTTTGGCGCCGTAGAAAAAAGTTTTGATAAGGCAGCAAAATTTACTGCCTGGGATCCTGGAATTCTTGAACAAATTAAAGCTTGTAATGCAGTGTACCGTATGAAGTTCCCTGTACGCATGGATGATGGGCGGATTGAGGTAATTGAGGCCTATCGCGTACAACACTCCCAACACAAAACTCCATGCAAAGGGGGTATTCGTTTTGCCGCAGAAGTGAACCAGGATGAAGTAATGGCTCTGGCAGCTCTTATGACATATAAATGTGCCATTGTAAATGTTCCGTTTGGTGGTGGTAAAGGCGGTATCAAAATCAATCCAAGAAAATATTCTGTATACGAATTGGAAAAAGTTACCCGTCGTTATACGGCTGAATTGGTTAAGAAAAATTTTATCGGGCCTGGTACAGATGTACCCGCTCCTGATTACGGCACAGGCGAAAGAGAAATGGCCTGGATCGTTGATACGTATACAAGCTTACGGCCAGGTGAAATTGATGCTGCCGGATGCGTCACCGGTAAGCCGGTAACACAAGGGGGTGTTCGTGGCCGTAGAGAAGCAACAGGTTTGGGAATTTTTTATGGCATCCGGGAAGTTTGTAACATGAAGGATGTAATGGATAAACAAAAACTGCCAATAGGTATTGAAGGTAAAAAGGTCATAGTACAAGGTTTGGGAAATGTTGGTTACCATGCTGCTAAATTCTTTCAGCACGCCGGTGCAAAAATTGTTGCATTGGCTGAATATGAAGGGGCCATTTACAATGACGCCGGCCTTGATGTAGATGCGGTTTTTGAACATCGGAAAACTTCTGGTTCCATATTAAATTTTTCACGTGCTACTAATTTTGCAAAAAATACAGATGCTCTTGAGCACGATTGCGACATTCTTGTTCCTGCTGCGTTGGAAAATGTAATTAATGGAGATAACGCACCACGTGTAAAAGCAAAGATCATTGGCGAAGGAGCAAACGGGCCATTAACTCCTGAAGCCGATGAAGTATTTGCCGCCAACGGAACACTTGTAGTTCCGGATATGTACCTTAATGCCGGGGGTGTCACCGTTTCTTATTTTGAATGGCTGAAGAACTTAAGCCATGTACGGTACGGAAGGATGGAAAAAAGGTTCACTGAAAATTTGAACCAGCATATTCTTGGGCAGATAGAAGAATTGACGAGCAGGCGTGTCAGTGATAGAGAGAGACAATTTATCATGCATGGCCCTGAAGAAGTGGATCTAGTGCACAGCGGTTTGGAAGAAACGATGATTACCGCTACACGGGAAATTATGGATGAGTGGAGGAAAAACCCCTTAATCCCGGACATGCGTACAGCCGCGTACGTGGTGGCTATTAACAAAGTGGGTACCAGCTATGCCGAGTTAGGCATCTTCCCATAATAAAGTAAAGCACTGATAAACCCATATATAGCCCTGTTCAGGAAACAGAATGGGGCTTTTCTATTTCTTAGTGACCATGGAAGTTTTATTAGTTAGGCTGAGGTGATACTATAAAGCTTCGTTGTGTCACTCACTTCTGCCACAACAATTCTATTGGGGTATTTTCTTTGAAAACTCTTTGCGATATTCCTTCCCCAGGAGGTGGACTTTAAAATCATCTCGCAAACCTTTCAATTCAATTTGCGCTTCTACATTTTGCGCCGGGTTAACCAATAGTTTGTACACATCATCAGAAACAACAAAGCTGTTGTTCACCTTTTTTGTAGCAGCCTGCAAACGTGAGGCGATATTGACAGGCAATCCCATTACAGTAAGATTATTATTAACCCCAATCCCAATATTACCAACAATCACATTTCCTGCATGTAAACCTATACCTACTTCAAAGCAATGATTAAAATTCTTTTCCAGGTATAGCTCATTAAACTTTTCCAACTCATTTAAAATAGCTACTCCCGCATAATAAGCATCATTGATGGCCTGGGGCATGGTGCCGCTAAAACCAAATACTGCATATAACCCATCACCGGAAGTTTCAATAATCTGGCCGGCATATAATTCAATACATTTTCTAAAGAGAGTAAACAAACGCCGAATGACGTGGATTACGTCAAAAGCCAGGTATTGCTCCATAAAGGGAGTAAAATTTCGAATATCCAAAAAGAAAAGAGCCAGCTCTTTTTCTTCGCCAATATTTTGAAGATCAGTTTCCCTGTCTTCATCTATGTATAATTGTACATCAGTTTCATCCCGGATTATACGATGCAGATGAACCGGGGAACCTGTGACAAAAGTTTGACAAGCCAGGCGCACATTAGCAGGGAAATGAATGCTGCTACGCAACTCTCTTTCCTTCTTGTTACAAGGTGTTAAAAATTCCTGTCCTTCTTTAACCAGTACTCTGCAGGTAGAACATTTGGCATTACCTCCACAAGCGTGATAATGTGGAATGCCTGCTGCCAAAGATGCATTTAGAATAGATTGCCCTTCCTCAATTTTCAGAGATCTGTCGCCAATGAATTCTATCCAATATGTTTTTTTAGCAGTCATTTCAAGTAGTAACCAAATGCAACTAAAATTAGTCAGAATGATGAAACATTTAGAAGTAAATAGCGGGCCTTCACCATTTCAAC
>Ga0126311_10002019_pt1 | contig 10051 bp, 9 predicted proteins | sample Plot61_FD_92539 | JGI IMG/M metagenome (GOLD analysis project Ga0126311, IMG submission 92539) | Serpentine soil microbial communities from UC McLaughlin Reserve, CA, USA - Plot61 | ecosystem: Environmental > Terrestrial > Soil > Grasslands | place: USA: UC McLaughlin Reserve, Lake County... | reverse complement strand
GATCCGAGGAGGATCGCGAGAGGATCCGGCTCACCCTGCTCGTAGATCGAGACGAGCCGCCGACCGAGGTTCCGGCGCGAGATTGCGAACACCTGACGGACGACGACGAGCCGGCGGTGCACCGAAGCACGCTCGCGTTCGACGGCGGCGACCTGCGCTCGCAGGGCGTCGACGCGCGCGGTGGCTGCGTTCAGCTCGCTCTCGAGCGAGTAGAGCTCGACGAGCGTCGAATGCGACTGGTCCGCGAGGGTCGCGTTCTGCGCCCGAAGCGCTTCGGCGCTCCGGCGCAGGCTCGACGTATCCGCGCCGCCGGGGGCGGGAGAAACGAGGACGAGGAGGGAGGCGAGCGCCGCTGCAGAACCCGCCCGCGGAAGCCAAGCTGGACGAAGCACGGCCGCGGACCGTAGCAACTGAGACAACTTTGTGCGGGTGCGTCTTTGTGACGGTTTCCACGTTTTCGGCATGTTGATGCGGTTGCCATCGTTATAAAACCTTGCTAGGGTGCCGCCCTTGTGACGCAGCGAGCCCTCCTCGGGCGCCCGAAACCAAGGGTGGCCGGAGGTCGTCATAAGTCGAAAGCAACGCGCGCGGCAACCCTGCTGATCGTCTCGGCGGCAGTTCTGATCGGTGCCGTTCCTGCTTTCGCAGACCCCTCTTCCATCTCCGCCAAGCAAGCGGAGGTTCAGAGCGTGCTCGGTCAGATCGACCAGCTGGACGGGAGTCTCGAGCTCGCGATCGAGGCATACAACCTCGCGACCGATAAGTTGAACGCGATCGAGTCCGACCTCCGCACGAACACGTACGAGCTGCACGTGGCGCGCGCGAACCTGAAGCGCTCGCAGCGGGCGCTGGCAAACAGGCTCGTCACGATCTACACGACCGGCGACGACGTCTCCGCGCTCAGCATCCTGCTCGGCGCCGGGAGCATCGACGAGATGTTGAGCCAGATCGAAACCGCGAACCGCGTCTCGAGCCAAGACGTCGAGATCAACACGCAAGTCATCCACTTTCGTGCGGAGGTTCGCGCGCGGCGCATCCGGTTGCAGAACGCGCAGGAGCAGCAGCGCGTGATCGTGCAGGAGCGGGCAGATCAGAAGGCGTCGATCGAATCTCAGCTCGCGGAACGGCGCCAGCTGGTGGAATCGATTCGAAGCGAGATCGAGCGGATGAAGGCTGAGGAGGCAGCTCGGCAGCGCGAGCTCGCGCGCCAGGCGCGAGAGCGCGCTCTCGCGGCCGCGTCCGCACCGGCGCCGATCGTGTCGGCGCCGTCCGACACCGCGGCCAGCCCCACCGCTGCCGCGCCGCCGCCCGGCAACTACAGCGGCGTTGTCGCGATCGCGATGCGGTACCTCGGCGTGCCGTACGTCTGGGGCGGCGCCAGTCCCTCGGGGTTCGATTGCTCCGGCTTCACCATGTACGTCTACGCGCAGGTCGGCGTCTCGCTTCCGCACAACGCGGCGATGCAGTACGGGTACGGCTCGCCGGTGTCGATGAGCCAGCTCCAACCCGGCGACCTCGTCTTCTTTAGCGGGCTCGGCCACGAAGGCCTCTACATCGGCGGCGGCCAGTTCATCCACGCCCCGCACACGGGCGACGTCGTCAAGATCTCGTCGCTGTCCGGGTACTACGCCTCGAGCTTCGTGGGCGCGCGGCGCCTCTAGGTTCAACTACTCACTGTAGAGCTGCTCGATCTCACGGGCGAAGTTCTGCTCGATCGGCCGCCGCCTCAGCTTCAGCGTCGGCGTCACCTCGCCCTGCTCTGCTGAAAACTCTCGATCGACGATCGCGAACTTCTTGATCTGCTCGAACCGCGACCGATCGCGGTTTACTGCCTCGACGGCCGCCCGCACCTCTGCCTGAAGCTCGTGGGGCTCCCGCTTTGCCGCCTCGTCTTCCTCCAGCGAGATCAGCGCGACGAGGTAGGGGCGACGGTCACCGATCACGAGCGCCTGCGAGACGAGCTTCGCTGACTTGAGCGCGTTCTCCAGGTTCTGGGGAGCGACGTTCTTGCCACCGGCGGTGACGAGGATGTCCTTCTTCCGGTCCGTGATCCGGAGGAACCCCTCGTCATCGATCTCTCCGACGTCGCCCGAATGGAGCCAGCCCGCGGAATCGATTGCGGAGCGCGTCGCCTCGTCGTCGCGGTGGTAGCCGGCGAAGACCGTTTCACTCCTGATCAGAATCTCGCCGTCGTCTGCGGCTCGCACCTCGAACCCCGGCAGCGCGGGGCCAACCGTGCCGAACTTGATGTGACCCGGCCTGTTGACCGAGCAGGCCGTCGTGCACTCCGACAGGCCGTAGCCCTCGAGGATCAGGATGTCGAGGGCGTGGAAGAACTCGGCGATCTCGCGCGCGAGCGGCGCGCCGCCGGAGATCCCCAGTCGCAGCCTGCCGCCGAGCTTCTCCTTCACCTTCGAGTACACGAGGCGATCCGCGATCTGGTGGCGGAGCGCGAGGCTCGGTGGGAGGCGCTGGTCGCGGCGCTTGTATGGGCTCGCTTCGTAGCCCACTCGGAGCGCCCACTCGATCAGACGCCGGCGGAGGCCCGTCGTGGCGTCGAACTGCGCCTGGACGCGGGAGTACACCTTCTCGTAGAGACGAGGCACGCTGGGCAGGACCGTCGGCTTCACTTGCGGCAGCGCCTCTGCCGTTCGCAGCGGGTCCGGGAGGAACGCGATGGTGTATCCCTCATAAGCGCCCAGGAGGTGCAGCAGCCGGCCGAAATTGTGCGCGAGCGGGAGATAGAGGAGCATCACGTCGCCGCGCATCGTGAACTCCTCGATCAGGTCGACCGTCGCCGCCATCGCGTAGTAGTTGCGGTGGCGGATCATGCATGCCTTCGGTGGACCGGTCGTTCCCGACGTGTAGATGAAGGTGAAGAGGTCCTCTTCGTCGATCTCTGCCTCCGCCTCTCTCAGCGCCTCCGGATGCTCGGCGCGGTACGCGCGCCCGCGAGATTCGAGGTTCTCGAGCTCCGCGAAGGGAAGCACGTGGGGGAGAGGCGGCGCCAACTCGCGAGCAGCCTCGTCGACGAACACGCCGAGCGCTCCGACGAGGTCGAGCATGTATTCGCAGTCGGCGCGGGAGCTGCTCGGGTAGATCGGCGCAACCACTGCCCCAATTCGAGCGAGAGCGAAATCCGTGAGCGCCCATTCGAGGCCGGTGGCCGCGACGATCCCGAACGCGTCGCCCTTCCGGACGCCAAGCGCCAGCAGGCCGAACGCGATCTCCTCCACGCGGCGGGCCGCCTCGGCCCACGAAACCCCGCTCCAGCCGTCGGCGCTTTCCACGAGATACGCAGGCTCTGTTTTCGCCTGCTCGGCTGCGGCGCACCAAAGGGCGCCGATCGTGCGCTTTCTTCCCCGCTGTTCGCCCTCGGCCTTCTGCGGAGCGACCGTTGCCACTCACGAAGCTTATGCTCGGGAAGGGAAGGGCGCGCGGGCGGAGAAACCTGTTCGTCCCACTAGAATCGGACGGCTATGCGGACCATCTGGAACGGATCCATCAGCTTCGGCCTCGTCAACATCCCAATCGGCCTGGCCGTCGCGACTCAACGCGCCGACATTGCGTTCCGCACACTGCATCGCGAGTGCAGGACGCCGATCAAGCAGAAGCGCTACTGCCCGTTCCACGAACGCGACGTCGAGGCTGCGGAGCTCGTCAAGGGCTGGGAGGTGACGAAGGGCGAATTCGTCGTCGTCGAGGAGGAGGATCTGGAGGCCGTCGCGTTGCAGCGGTCGAACTCGATCGAGATCCTCCGCTTCGTCAACCTCGTCGACGTCGACCCCATCTACTTCGACCGCACGTATTACCTCGCGCCGGCGGACGCGACGGCTCAGCGCCGGCCTTACGTGCTGCTGCTCCGCGCGATGGAGGAGACGAGGATGGCCGCGATCGGAAAGTTCGTGCTGTGGGGCAAGGAGAACCTCTGCCTGATCCGGCCGCACGGCGACTCACTCGCGCTCGAGACCCTCTTCTTCGCGGAGGACGTCCGCTCGCGAACCGAGATCGAGGACGCCGTCTCCGAGACCGAGGTGAAGAAGCCGGAGCTCGACCTCGCGCGCCAGGTCATCGAGAGCATCTCCGGCGAGTTCGAGCCCGAGGCGTTCCGCAACGAGTACCGCGGCGACCTGAGGCAGATGCTCGAGGCCAAGCTGGCCGGCCAGGAGATCGCGAGGCCGGAGCCGGTCGTCGAGGCGCCGGTCGTCGACCTGTTGGAAGCGCTGAAGCGCAGCGTTGCCGAGACGAAGAAGGCATCTGCGCCGCGGAAAACGCCGTCAGCCTCGTCCGGTGCGAAGCGCCGGCGCGCGCCGGCGCGAAAAACCGCTTAGCCTGCCTCGCTAGCACGCAGCGGAGACGCCATTCGTCTCCTGCGACCTGAAGGCTTGCTACGAGCTCGGGACGGAGACGCCGTTCGTCGCCTGGAGCTGAGCTTGAAACAGAGTTTTGTCGATCTTGCCCTGGTAGATCGGAACGCCTTCTTCCAGACAGACGCGGATGACTTCCTGCCGGTCGATTCCAAGCTCCTTGGACAGCTCCTCAGGCGTCAGATGGTTCGGCACGTTGGTCTCCCTTCGGGGTTCAGGTGCGAGCATGAAAAAGCCCGCCTGCGCGGTGCGCAAACGGGCACGTGTGCCTGCTTTCGTGTTGCTGCGGGAATCAAAGGCCCCGCTGACCTCCTCCAAGCATCTGGCGGAAGCATACTCCCCCCGCCCGACTGACTGCAACAGCTTTTAAGACGCCACGGCCGCCTCGAACGGCACCTCCGTGGCCGCGCCCGGTCCGTCCGGCGGCGATAGGAACTGCACCGATCTCGCGACGACCTCGACTGCGCTCCGACGCTTGCCGTCGGCGTCGTCCCAGGAGCGGCTCCGGAGCCTTCCGTCGACCGCGACGCGCTTCCCCTTCGCGAGGAACCGGCTGCATAGCTCTGCCTGCTTGTTCCAGGCGGCGATGTTGATGAAGTCCGTCTCTTTGCTCGGTCCCGGCCGGTCGACCGCGAGAACGAAATTCGCCACCTTGCGTTCCTCGCCGAGCTCCCGGACCTCCACGTCGGTGCTGAGATTGCCGATCAACGTCACCACGTTCACGTTGCCTCCTCGTTGTCGATAAAGGCAACGTAGCGAGAGACGTGTGCCGCGAATGTGCCGAGGGTGCGTCGAAGGAACACCTCACGTATCTACTCGCTAACCTTTCCGCCTTCGGGGTGTGGCGCAGCCTGGTAGCGCGCTCCGTTCGGGTCGGAGAGGTCCCCAGTTCAAATCTGGGCACCCCGATTAGCGTGGGGGAACCCACGGTTCCCCCACGAGCCCGCTCCTCAATTGGGCTTCGCCCTCGTCCCTGGCGACGCTCACACGGTCCTTCGGCTGCGCCGGGCGAAGCCCGGCTCCGCCGTACGTCGCCGCGCTGTCGTCGACTAGTCCACGGCGCGCAGCCACGGCCGCGTCAGCACGAGCAGGAACATCGCTGCGGAGGAGAACGCGCCGATCGCGATGATCGTTCCAGGCGCTGCGAGACCCGCCACACCGGCGGCGAGGGCCAGGCCGACGGGCATCAGGCCGAAGGAGCCGAAGAAGTCGAGGCTGACGACGCGCGACAGGAGATGAGACGGGACGAGCTCCATCATCATCGTCTCCCAGATCGCGACGCCGAACCCGATGCAGAACCCTCGGAAGACGGCAAACCCGCAGGCGAGGCCGAACCATGGGGACAGCGCGACTCCGGCGATCGCGAGGCTGTTCAAGAACCAGATCACGTAGGAGATCACGCCGCGCCTCCGCCGCGGCTGGAGCTGCCCGAACACGAGCGTCCCCGCGACGGTTCCGACGCCCAGGAGGGACGTCAGCAGTCCATAGGCTCCGACACCGCGGCCGAAGTGCTGTTGGATCAGCTTCGGCAGCAGCACCTGCTGGGGCGCGAACTGCAGCATCAGGACGACCGAGAAGAGCGCGATCGTCACCCAGAGCCACGGAATGCCGGCGACGTAGCGCGCCCCCGCCCAGATCTCCCGCACCGTTCCCTCGCCGCCTGCCGCCTCGACCGCGCGCGTCCGCGTGAGCGCGAGTAAGCCGGCGGAGAGCAAGAACGAGGCCGCGTCGATTGCGAATACCGTTGGCGATCCGGTGACGCCGTAGATCCCGGCCGCGAAAGCCGGTCCTACGAGGAGGCTGCCCCACCGCGCGACGCCGATGAGGCTGTTGGCGGACGGTATCGCCGCGGGCTCGACGACGAGCGGCACCATGCCTCCGAACGCGGGATAGAAGAAGCCATCGCCGAGCCCCATGAGCGTTGCGAGGACGATGATCATCGTGAAGCTGAGGTGGCCGGATGCGTCAACCGCCGCCAGGGCGCCGACTGCGCCGAACCGCGCGAGGTCGGACGCGATCATCATCCGTCGGCGAGACGTGCGATCGGCGAGCGCGCCGCCGATCAGCAACGTCGCCAGCAGCCCGGCGGCCTGACAGAAGAGGACGATCCCGAAGCGGCCGGCGCCGACGAGCGTGAACGTCCGCCATCCGAGCGCCGTCAGAAACGCGGCGTCGCCGATCAGGGAGACCGTCTGCCCGGCGAACAGCAGCCGAAAATCGCGGTACCGGAGCGCATGGAAGACGCGAACGCGGCCGATCGCGGGCATGGGTCAAAGCTATCCTCACGCCGTGCCTGACACGATCCGCGTCGCGTGCGTGCAGCTCACCAGCCGGGACGAGAAGGCGGCGAATCTCGAGCGGGCCGAGCGTCTCATCGCGCGAGCCGCGGCGCAAGGTGCCGACATCGTCGTCCTTCCCGAGAAGTGGAACGCGATCGGCGATACAGCAACGCTGCATCAGGCGGCCGAACCGCTCGAGGGAGGGGAGTCGGTCGACGCCATGTCGGAGTGGGCGGCGCGGCACGGAATCACGCTCGTCGGCGGGTCGATCACCGAGCGCCGCGAAGGCCGCGACAAGCTCTCGAACACGTGTCTCGTGTTCGATCCGCAGGGCGCGCTCGCCGGTGTCTATCGGAAGATTCATCTGTTCGACGTCGAAGTGGGCGGGCACGTCTACCGCGAGTCCGAGGCCGAGGAACCCGGTGACGAGCCGGTCAGCGTCGAGGCGGAAGACTGGATCGTCGGGCTGTCGATCTGTTACGACGTCCGCTTCCCGGAGCTGTACCGCATCCTCGCACTCGACGGTGCCGACCTCTTCACCGTCCCGTCGCACTTCACGCTCCACACCGGTCGCGACCACTGGGAAGTCCTCCTGCGCGCGCGGGCGATCGAGAACCACTGCTACGTCGCGGCCGCCGCGCAGGTCGGCGAGACGCGACCCGGCAAGCCGAGCTACGGGCGCTCGCTGATCGTCGACCCGTGGGGTCTCGTGCTCGCGCAGGCACCGGATGAGGAGGGCATTGTCTCGGCCGAGCTCGATCGCGGTCGGCTCGAGCAGGTGCGACGCAATCTTCCTTCCCTGGCGAGCCGCAGGCCGGAGGCGTACAAGTCTCGAGTCAAGCACTGAGAGCCGTTCTCTTCGACGTGGACTTCACCCTCGCCCGCCCGGGGCCGGAGCTCGGGCCGGAGGGATACCTGCGTATCGGCCGCCGCCACGGAGTCGAGCTCGACATCTCCCGCCACGACGACGCGCGGGCGCAGGCGCTCGAGAGCCTGCAGAAGCACCCCGACTTCCGTCACGACGAGGAGATCTGGATCGCGTTCACGGAGCGAATCGTGTTGGGGATGGGCGGCGACCCGAGTACGGCGCGAGAAATCGCTGCCGAGATCGAGGAGGCCTGGGAGCGGTCCGAGAACTTCGACCTGTACGAGGACGTCGAGCCGGTGCTGGACGAGCTACGCACCTACGGCTTGAGCATCGGCCTCATCTCGAACGGGGCGCGTGACCTGCGTGAGTTCGTCCAGCACCACCGGCTCCACGTCGACGTCTCCGTTGGGTCGCGCTATCACGGGAAGGTCAAGCCAGACCCGACGATCTTCCGGAAGGCGCTCGACCGGCTCGGTGTCGAGCCGGCGGAGGCTGCGATGGTCGGCGATCACCTCGAGGACGACATCGAAGGCGCTCGGGCGATCGGGATGCGAGCGGTCCTGATCGACCGCGAAGACCGCTATCCGGAGGTCGAGGACCGGCTTCGGGACCTGTTCGGGCTCCCGGCGGCGCTCGGGCTCTCGCGCGTCTAGAGCCCGAGCTCGCGCCGCCAGGCGTCCGTGTGCTCGCCGGATGCCGGCGGCCGACCTTCGGGTACCGGCGACCCGAACTCGCGCGCAGCCTCGCCAAGCGTCGCAACCGGCCCCACTGCGACGTCCTCGCCTTCGAACAGGTCGAGCCACGCGTGGAGCGGCTTCGTCACGAACGTGTCGCCAAGGACGCTCGCGACCGTCCCCTGCGCGTCGGGCTCGAACTGGAGCTCTGCGAGATCGGGGCGCTCGATCAGGTCGCACAGGCGCAGGAAGAACTTCCGCTCGAGCGCAGCGACCGTGAGGAAGCGCCGGTCGGCGGTGCCGTAGATCCGGTAGCAGGCGAGACCGCCTGTCAGAAGCGCGGGAAGCGGCTCCCCGTCGAGCCGGTGCGCGACGAACCGGTGCGCGCCGTGGGTCATCGAAAGCTGGAGGCGAGCGCCGATCCCGGTTCGCTCCCGCTCCAGCAGCGCGGCCAGGATCTCGACGACGGCAGCAAGCGCACCTGCGCCGAGATCCGCGATCTGGACGGGCGGCACGGCGGGAGCGGTGTCCGCGAGTGCGCCGGCATAACCGAGGTAGTTCAGGTCGTGCCCAGCGAGCGACGCATGAGGGCCGGTCGCGCCGAAGCCGGTCAACGAGCAATAGACGACGCTTGTGGGTAGCTGATCCGGCCCGACGCCGAGGCGCTCGGCGACGCCTGGCCGGAACCCCTCGAGCAGGACGTCGGCAGCAGAACAGAGGGCGCGGCCGAGGTCGGGCTCCGCCTTCAGGTCGCAGACGACCGATTCCTTTCCCGCATTCAGCGCCGCATCCCACTCCGGCGCGATAGCGCGGAGTGGATCTCCCTCGGGGCTCTCCAGTCGGACCACGCGGGCGCCGTAGCGGAGGAGCTCACGCGTTGCGAACGGGCCGGGCAGGTAGCGCGTGAGGTCGACGACGAGCGTTCCGGCCAACGGCTTCATGCGAGGCATCATCTAGACTCGCCGCGCCTTGACGCAACGGCTCGCGGCGGTCGAAGAGGTCGTGCGCGTGCCAGAAGGTCGCCGTGGCCTCGTTTGGACGCTCGGCCTGGGCGCCTTCGGGCTCGCGTTCTCGATCACGATCGTCGCGGCCTACCTGCCGCCTCTGCTCGGCCGCTTCACGAGCTCGCCGGTGCTGATCGCGGCGGTGATCTCGGCCGAAGGCGTCTTCGCGATCGCGCTCCCGCTGGTCGTCGGCCCCTGGAGCGACAGCTTCCACACGCCGCTCGGCCGCCGCCGGCCGTTCATGCTCGTTGCGCTTGCGCCGATGGCGTTCTGCCTGACGCTCGTGGCGTTCATGCCGAGCTTCTGGCTTACGGCGCTGGTCGTCTTCGCCTTCTACTTCGCCTACTACGTCTACGAACCGCCGTACCGAGGCTTGTATCCCGACCTCCTACCGCGGTCGATCTACGGCCGTGCGCAGAGCGTCCAACACCTGATGCGCGGCGCCGCACTCGGCGCGGCGCTCGTCGGCGGAGGCTTCCTCCTGCACGTTTGGAGACCGTCCCCATTCCTGCTGGCGGCTGCGGTCACGGCCGCCACCTGCGGCGCGACGATCGTGTTCGTGCACGAAACGGGTGGGCACCGCCGCGTCTTCGAGGGAATCCGAACGTACGTCTCGCGCAGCTGGGACGTCGTCCGACACGAGCCGTACGTGCGACGCTTTCTCGTAGCCAACACCGCGTGGGAGACGGCGTTTGCCGCCGCGCGCACGTTCGTCGTCCTCTACTTCGTCAAGGGGCTCGGGCAACCACTGTCGACCTCCTCGGCCGTTCTGGGCACGATCAGCGCCGGCTACGTCGTCGCCGCGATCGCGTCAGGGCCATTCGCAGACCGCGTCGGGCTGGCGCGAGTGATCTTTGTC
>Ga0126311_10002018_pt1 | contig 10052 bp, 20 predicted proteins | sample Plot61_FD_92539 | JGI IMG/M metagenome (GOLD analysis project Ga0126311, IMG submission 92539) | Serpentine soil microbial communities from UC McLaughlin Reserve, CA, USA - Plot61 | ecosystem: Environmental > Terrestrial > Soil > Grasslands | place: USA: UC McLaughlin Reserve, Lake County... | reverse complement strand
TGGTCGACACCGCCGCGACCTTCGACTATGGAGAGGAGATCGAAGCCAACGCGAGACGCAAGGGAGCTACCCAGGAGCAGCTAGATGCGCTCGAGGCCGAGGTGACCGACGAGGCGTCATTCCGGCAGCAGATAGAGACCCTGCTTCCGCTGTACTGGCGCCGCTTCGACGCCGACCTCGGAGAACGCATCCTTTCATCGACTGTGTTGAGCGCGGAGGCGGCCGAGGCGGGCGGCGCCTTAGCGGAGGGGTGGAGCATCATCCCTCGCCTGGGCGAGATCTCCGCACCCACGCTCGTCCTAGTGGGCCGAGACGACTTCATCTGCCCGCCCTCGCAGGCGACGATCATGCATGAGCGTATCCCCAACTCGGAGTTGGTGCTCTTCGAGCACAGTGGCCACTTCCCCTACATCGAGGAACCGGAAGCTTTCTTCGACGCGGTGCGTGGGTGGCTCAAGCGTACCTAAGAGCCAGCCCTATTCATCCAACATCGTAGAAGGGTTTTTCTCGAAGTTGGACTTCCACTTAACGGCGTTCTGAGAAGTTCGCACCAGACTTGGGGTACTGGCATCATGTTCGCGTCGGAAAGGGATACGCTGGAAGGAGAGACCGTGACCGATGCGGAGAACAACAAGCAGACGGTGATCGCCTACTACAACATGGCCTTCAACGAGAGGAAGCCCGCAGAGGCGGCAAAGAAGTACGGCGGAACGTACTACACCCAGCACAACCCCCAAGCGCCTGACGGCTTCGAGGCTTTCGTCGGGTTCGTGGAGGGCTTCGCGGAGCAGTTCCCCCAGATGAGCCTCGAGATCAAGCGCGCCGTCGCCGAGGGCGACATGGTCGTGACCCACAGCCTGCTTAAGACCTCACCGGAAGATCGAGGCAGTGCGGTGGCTGATTTCTTCCGCCTGGAGGACGGCAAGGTCGTCGAGCACTGGGACGTGCTGCAGCCCGTGCCCGAGAGTGCGGCCAACGACCATCCCATGTTCTGAGTAACCCGCAACGCGGGAGGTGCTGGCTCGCTTCTAGGGCCCAGCGCAGCGGCGGCGGCTACCCAACCTCCGAGTAGGACAACTCCGCGAAGTTCGCCCAAACGGAGTTCTAGGAAGTTCGGTCGATGCACGATCCCCGCGTCGCTGATATCTTTCGTCTCATGAGGCGGCCGATCTTGGTCTCTATCGCGACGCTCTCAGCCATCTTCTTGCTGGCAGGATGCGGCAGTGGCGGTTCCCAAACCGGGAAGCACCACCACGCTGCACCATACCTCCGTCGATAAGCTCTTCTCGGGGAAGAACAAGCACGTAAACGTCCACGAGGCGGGCGCGGGCAACCCGCCCGTCCTGGCTTGCGCAGACCTGAAGCGAGCGGGGTAGCGCAACGCTCCTTACAGGCTGGTCCTGCGCAGAGTATCCTAGCCCTTATCTCCCGCCCTGGCTTAGAATACATGCTCGCGGTACGATCGGCCGTGGGCACAAGCGGCGGAAGGAGTGGCCTTGAGTAGTAAGAGAAGCCCGCGCAGGAAGAGAAGCCCGCTGGGCTCACCCCGCACTCTATTGGCCCTGATCGTGGGTGTGGCCATCGTGGTGGCCGCGCTCCTTGCCGTCCTGAGCCAGTTCGGCGGTCCCCAGGGCGGTTCCGCTTCCGGCAAGGACCTCGGCGAGCTCTACTCCGGCATACCGCAGGACGGCACCACCCTCGGCGAGGGCGGCGCCCCGGTCACGATCTACCTCTACGAGGACTTCCAGTGCCCCGTCTGTGGTCAGTTCAGCCGCCAGACGTTGCCCGAGGTGGTGGACCGTGACGTCAGGAGCGGAGGGGTCAAGGTGGTCTCGGAACCGGTCAATGTCATAGGCCCCGACTCGGTGCCGGCGGCGAAGGCCGCGTTGGCCGCGGGGGAGCAAGACCGCTACTGGCAATACGCCCAGCTGCTATTCGAGCACCAAGGGGGAGAGAACTCTGGCTACGTCACCGACGAGTTCCTCAAGAGCCAGGCCGAGAAAACGCCGGGTCTCGACGTGGGCGAGTGGGGCTCCGACTTGAAGGGGAGTTCCGTAACCCGGCAACTGCAGGCCTCCCAGGCCAAGGCACAGTTAGCGGGCGTCCAGGGCACGCCCACGCTGATCTTCAGCGGCCCTGGGGGACAGACCGAGCTGGTGGGGTTTTACGACTACGACCGGATCTCCCGGGCGATAGCCCAGGTGGACTAGCCAGAGAAGGTGTCGTCTCCGTGAAGGGAAGGGAACGCGGCCCGAGGATCGTGCTCGGCGCCCTGGCGGCGGTGGGTCTACTCATAAGCGGCTACCTCACCTGGGTCCACTACGCCGGGGTGGCTCCGGAGTGCGTCGGGGGAAGCGGGGGGTGCGAGACCGTGCAGGCGAGCTCCTACGCCACGATCCTCGGGGTACCCGTGGCCGCCCTTGGGCTCGTGGGGTACTCGGGACTGCTCCTGTCGGCCTTCCTTAGGGGCGGGGACGGCGCCTACCTGGGGTTACTGGTGGCGCTGGTGGGGACGCTCTTCAGCGCCTACCTAACCTACCTCGAATTGTTCGTGATCCACGCCGTATGCGAGTGGTGCGTGGCGAGCGCCACTGTCATGGTTGCCGCCCTGATCGGTGCCGCGGCCCGGATCTGGCGCTTGGGGGAGGAGGGCCGGGCGATGGAGCAGTGATCGCGGCATACCTGCGCCGGGGCCTGGCGGCGGGGCTGCTCGCGGGCTTCCTGGCGGGCGCCTTCGCCTTCGGAGAACCGCTGCAAGACCGGGCGGCGGCGCACGCCCACGGGGCTGCTCCGGGGCACTACGGCGGGATGGTGGAGCTCAGCAGGAGCACGCAGAAGGTGGGGCTCTTCTTCGCCACGGGCCTCTCCGGGTGCTTCTTAGGGGGGTCTTCGGTATGGCCTTCGCCTTCTTCCGCGAACGCCTGGGCGCGAGGAGCGACTGGTCGCGCAGCCTCTCTGGCGGCGTCCTTCTTTACCGGGGTGGCGCTGCTCCCTTTCCTCAAGTACCCGGCGAACCCCCCTGGTATCGGCGGCCGTCCACCATAGGGAGCCGCACCACCTCCTCCTTCGCGATGGTGGCCCTCTCCTTGCTGGTCGTGCTCGCGGCGTGGCTTGCAGCCAGGTTCCTCAGGGAGCGGGGGGTGAGTATGCCCGTGCGCCAAGCGTCGGTGGGTGTGGGCTTCGCCGCCCTCGTGGGACTCCTGCTGGCGCTGCTACCCCCCACCACCGGTCCCGGCGACTTCCCGGCCGGACTGCTGTGGGACTACCGCCTCTCCTCTTTGGGCACCCTGCTAACTCTTTGGGCGACGTTGGGGGCGACCTTCGGTGCGCTCTGCGAGCGGGCCAACCGCAAGGAGGGAACGGGGTAGAGTAGTGAACCTCCGGGGCGGCATTGCCCACCAAACCTATTCACCGAAGTGCGTGGAAGGGAGATTCTCAGAAGTTGAACTTCCACTTTACGGAGTTCTAAGAAGTTCGCCAAGAATTCATCGGGAATTCATCGGGAATTCATCGCCCCTTGCTAGCGTGGCCTCGTGGTGCAACAGGAGGAGCGGGGGTTTTCGTCTTCCCTGTCCCTCCATAAAGACGAGGAGGCACTAGACTCCATGAGACGACTAGCACTGTTGTTGACGACGATGGCCCTTGCCTTGTTGATGACTACCGGGGTGGCGCTGGCGGCGACGACATACACAATCAAAGGTAGCAGCCTAGACGACTATATTCGCGTAGTGGTGTCAAATAGAGTGGGCGGCGATGTCGTAAACGTCTACTGCGGCGAGGGTTACGACACGGTGAGGGTTACCGTCGATAATGGCGACACAGTGAACTTTTATGACTGCGAGAACACTGATATCACCTACGGTTTTTCGCTATGGCGGTGGTTTTAGCGGCTTCTAGGCCTTTACTCCCCGCCCATGACAGAGGGTCGGCTCGTAAGGGGTCGGCCCTTCCTCTTGCCCTATTCACCGGAGTGCGTGGAAGGTTAATTCTCCGAAGTCCATATTCAGCATCCTGTATATCCCTATCTATGAGACCGGGGGAGAGCCACTTAGCCTCGATCCTATGTGTCGATGTCGTCACTAGATCTAGCGGGTCGGGATAGAAATTCGCCATCGTGAATGCCCAGAGCGTTGCGTAGACTAAAAGAGAAGCCAACACAACGGCTTCCCCTTCTGAGGAGCGGTCGCGATCCCGCTCCTCATTTCGACCCGGCGCGATCTCCCGATCTCCCCATCCTCCCCGGCAGTCCTTTTCTTATGTAGGCATCTGGCGAACGTTGGGGTCTTACATAAGACAGATACAAGGGTACTCTTCGCGACCGGGGCTATGGAGGGTACCATGTGCACGAAGACTGCCATATGGGAGGGAGCAGCATGGGTGAGTACAACAAGCTCCCCGGCGAGGAGCGGCAGATGGTGGGAGCATTCTCGGTCCAATGTCCTGAATGTGGAGCTCCGCCCGGTTTCGCCTGCCGCAAGCCGAAGGGGCGCGGCCAGTACGACTCACACAAAGCCCGCAGAGAGCGTGCGTACGCACTAGCCTTGGCCGCCTCATACCGACTAGAGCGCCCCCCTCCACGTAGTAGATAAGCCCAGGACCGAAGTATTCGTCTTCCCGCATGATCATGCAGCACCGCTATGTGGGTCGGTCACGCGGCGTGACGGGCCTTAGAAGCCGACCTCGCAGCCCTGGGCGGGTGGTCTATGCAGGATCCTGCATCCGAACTTCGGAGAATTTTCCTTCTATGAGGTTGGGTAAATAGAGGGAAAGGGCGTATCAGGGAGTAGAATATATCCATGAGCAATGGCCCAGAAGGACGCTCAGATTGGCCGTTGGCAGACTCCCAGCTGTCGGAGTTGCACAACATGCGTGTGCTCCTTGAGGAAGCCAGAGGATTGAGCAGAGACCTCGCCTATCACAGGAGGGTTAGGTTGGAGGGCAGGATCGGCGAGACCCTAGAGGAGGTGGACCGACAGGTACGGGAGTTGCGGGCCGCCACCAAGGGCTAGGGGCGCCTCTTCACAGCCAACGACGCACCAGCAGGTACATCACGAACACCGCCGGAACGGCCACGGCTGAGCCCAGCACCGCCACCACCACGAACGGCATAGCGCTTGTTAGGCTCCTTTAGTTGCTCCGAGAAATGAAAGGTGCGCCTTTCGTTTGTAGCCCACGCCGTAGGAGAGCGCATATCTCAAATGGGCTAACTTTGGAACTTTCTTGCCGAACTACTTCACCCTAACGGAGTTCTAAGAAGAAGTTCGCAGAATTCACCTTCCACGCACTTGGGTGAATATGGGCAAGAGAAAGGGCTGAATCCTTGGATCCAGCCCTTTCGAAAGTACTGATTCGGCCTTAGCTGGAGGAGCCTACTTTGTTAAGCTTGCGGTCAAACTGCTCCATCAGGCTCTTGCGGTTCTTGGTACGCCGCTCGTGGTCGCGCACCAGCTTTATCTGCTCTTCGCTTAGCCCCTCTAGCCGATCCGAGATCTCCTCTACGCTCAGCTCATCATAGCCAGCGATGGGGAAGCCCCCGTTTACGGACGCGATAACGTCATTGACGCTCTTCTGCGCCTGGCGCGTGGCCTGCTTGGCATAGTCGAACGGTACGCTAGCGAACGCTTCGGCCCACTGCTCGAAGAAGCGCTTGTGGGCTTCGTCGCGTTCCTCGAGGATCTCGAAGATCTTGCTCGTGAGCTCCTCGTTGGCGTCTGTCTGGCGCCTCATACCCTCGGTGATGGTGTGGACCATCTCCTGGGCTACGTTGTTATTCCTCTCGCGGGAGGCTACCCAGTACTCAGTAGCTATCCTGGCGCTTTCCTGGGCGATCTTGGCGTTGCTTTCGGCGATCCTGCCCAAGTCCTCCAAATACGTCTTGGTCATCGTGGTCGTGGCCACTTATCGACACCTCCGTCGTTAGTGGTCGCGTCCAGTTCCAAACACGTGTATTTACCGTATACCCGGTGCAGCTAAACATGCTGTGCCACTAAACGTCAGTCGCTAGGCTGCTCCTTCTTAAGCTGCTCAACCAGTATGTCTCTCTCCCTACGCCGGTCCCGACGTGCGAGAGCTTCCTGCCTCCGGTGCCTATGCGCTCCCTGCTTGTGCCTGCGAGATTCTTCTTGGAGGCCCCGGTTTCTGGTTTGCCTGCGGTGCATCTACTCGTTCCCTCCTTGCGTTGCGTTTATAGAGGCATGTGCTAGCAACATCGCATGTTGGTAGGTATGCCCTACCCACTATTTCGGGTGACTAAAACGTACCTAGATAAGAGCGTGCTATGAACATCTTCCCCAGCAGGTGACTTCTGAGAACGCCGTAAAGGGAAGTCCACCTTCTGAGAATTAACCTTCCACGCACATGTGTAAGTAGGCCTTCGAACATAGGCGTTGACAACGGCTGTTGCGAGGCGTATATATCGACTTCTGACAACAGAATGCCATTGACGCCGAACCACCGGGTGGCGCCGGAGGGCGGGGGACCCACTTAGGACCTACCAGGTCCTCGGGGTGAATCGCCAGCGATAGCTAGCGTAGGGCTTGACTCTTTCGGCCCGAACCCGACAGCTAACTCCGTAGGTGCCGAAGAAGGAGGTAGTTCAGGTGCTCGAACAACGACCCAATTGGGAACGGATGGTGTTCGGCACGGGGCACGGTTTCCGCGCCGAACGTGAGGAGAAGGTCCTACGCTACATCAACCACCGCATAGACGCAGACGCCGACCTTCGCGAGGTGCTCCAAGAACCTTACGTGCGCAGAAACTGCTCCCAAGATGAGATCGACGAGATCCTCAGAAACCCCGAACTAGTACACCACTGCAGGGAGCATCTAGCGCACGTGTTCGGCTCCGGGGAGCTCGACCCAAGGCGGCGCCACTAGGGGCCGCTTAGGGATAGGCGACGTCCAAGATCACGCCTGCCCCGAACGCGACGTGCGCTGGTTTGTCTCCAAATTCGAGGCATGGCTTTGACTGTGTGCTCCGTTTTGACACGACGGACCAGGGAGGTTGCTACCGCGAACTTCGGAGAAAACCTCTTCCACGATGTTGGGTGAACAGGGGTTGCGGACTCTCAAGCAGACGGCGAAGATGGGAGCGATGACACACATGCGGATAGCCGACCTTCTCGAGAACGCGCCGATCGATCCCGAGGCGCACCTGGACGCCGTTCGGGTGGAGCGCTACGCCCAGATGCTCGACGCCTTGCCGCCCATAGTAGTCTTCGACACCCCGGAAGGTCTGCTGCTGGTCGACGGCTGCCATCGCCTCGCGGCTGCGCGGCTCGGAGACGGTCGAGGCTGAGGTGCGCAGCGGCTCGCGCCACGAGGCGCTGGGGTATGCGGCGAGGGAGGGAGCTTCACAGCGCGGGATCTCCCCCGAGGAGGCCGCCTCCTACATCGAGCGGTATGTCCACGACCGCCGAACCTCCGAGCACTGAGTAAGAGAACTCCGTAAAGGCGAAGTGCGCAGAATTAACCTTCCACGCACTCCGGTGAATGGCCTACCTCCATTCACCGGTTCTAGATACAGGCACTTCATCAAGAATAGGGCGATTTACCTTGTACTGGTCCTATCTTGATTCCACAATAAGGCTGTCTAGCGACATCCGGCGGGGAAAGTGGGTTGGGAAGGAGGAAGAGTTGTAGCCTGGCGCTTGGAATTGAGGGCTGAGACCGCTACTACGACCGGCACCGTGGGAATCGTGAATGTGTAGTCGCCAGGCGCTAGCAGACGATGCAGCAACTACTAAGGAAAGTACAAGACGTATTGACCTACATCCGGGCCTTTTTAGTGATCAGTCGCGTCGAGTTCATGGTGATGGGAATCCCGGTCATCGCTATCTCTGCTCTCCTAGCTGCCTCCCGCCCCGATGACCTAACGGGAGATGACGCTGTGCGCCTGGGACTACTGACGGCCTTGTGGTATCTGGCATACTGGATTTGTTCTCAGGTGAACTGCATCGCGGATTACGAGCTCGACAAGAGATACAAGAGCCGCCTGCCACAAGCTATAGATATCCTCAAAGGCCCTAGAACAATCTGGGCGATGATAGCTGTAGAGACCTTGGTCGCATCAGCCATCGTGTTCTACCTCGCAATTTCCGAATCTCGTATCGGTCTCGTTGTGCTGTGGGTGGTAGGCCTATTCCTAGTGGGAGCCTATTCGCTAGAGCCACTGCGCTTCAAACGGCGGGGGTTCCTTAATCTAGTTACTTTGTCGCTCATTCTGTATTTCTTGCCCGCACTGTACATCTATTACGCGATGGCGCCACAGATGAAGATACTCCCCCTGCTCGCCTTGTTAGGGTTCAGTACTCAAATGATCGGGCTGCTACTAGTCAATCAGATTGAGGACTACCACGAGGATAGGGAGATGAACGTTCTGACATCTACCGTTCGGTGGGGTCTGAAGAAGGCATCTTTCGTGTCGCTCTTGATCACAGCTGTGATGAGCGCAGTACTGCTCATCGTGTTCAGTATGCTCGCCAGGAACCCATACGCCTTTATGGGTGTTGCGGCAATGCTAGTCGCGTACGTTGCCACCCTACGCTACCACTTCAAACTATTTGAGGCTGCGAGTTCCTGGGAGGTCACGCATGAGCAAGCAGCCGCTCAACGAGTGAGGCAACTGGCCGCTCAGGTTCCAGTGTGGTTCTTTGTAGCAGGGATGCCGTTGGTGCTGGTGGCCGGGCTGAACTTAATCTAGGTCTAGGGGGGCAAGCTGCCACACCTTTCGCATCATAAAAGCCTAGCCGGTCTCGGGAGCACCTCGGGGCACGGAGCTTGACACGCTGAACTTCGGAGAACTCCGTAAGGAAACTGTCTAAAAACTCTGGATAGGCTCTAATCGAGGGGCCCCACGAGCCTACGAAATGGGCAATAGTGGTCTACTTCCCAGCGATGTACCAACGAAAATGTACTCCCGAGCTACCACTGAGCTACTTTTTAGACAGTTTCAGGGCGAAGTTCCGAGAATCTCTCTTCTACGAGCTTGGGAGAATAGAGCGAGAAGAAGGGCTAGAGTGCTCCTCCTAAGCTCCCCTTATCTACCGGCCCAGGCTAGCCGCCAAGGCGTATCGGTGGGTGTCGAACTCGTCGCACAGCGCCCGGCAGTGGCCAAGCATCACCTGCATCTTGGGCATCTCTCGCCACGCCACCTGTGCCTGTTGGCTCTCCCACGCTCCCAAAGAGAGGAACTTCCTGGGCTCTTCGATGCTCCTAACTAACATGAAAGACACAGCCCCGGCTGCTTCGTTCAACGTCCACTCGATGAAGCTATTCCACCTCTCGATGAACTCCTCCTCGCTTCCTGGCCCCTAACCAACCACTCACCCGAGCTGTAGGAGTGGCCTGTCTTCTCCATCCGCCGTCCTCCTTCCCGACCCGCTTGGGCTATAGAGCGGATCACGACCCTTTCCACCTAAGAGGATGATGCCAACCTCCGAAGCTCGGAGCTAACTTCCGAGAACTCCGTGATGGCGAAGTTCACTTCCTAAGACCATAGTTCCGGTGCTATGCCGGGTGGGTCTGGGAGGGGATACGTGCAGAGTCCTATGAGACCATCAGCAACCTAACGATGTGATGCAGCAGAAGGAAAGTCGAGTCCACAATGCTAAGGCCTATAGGACCAGGGCTATGGGGTGAACGTGTACCATGCGTACGGGAGCTACCGAAAGGAGAGATCGATGGAGCAAGCCGATTGGATGAATGAGCAGGTCAGGGATGAGATCGAAACCCTACAGCGCACCCACGGCTTCGAGGAGGAAGAGGCTGTGGCCTTCTGGCTTCTGCAACAGGCCTGGAAGCACATGCATGCGCTGAGGCGCGTGGACATTGTGCATGAGATGGGCCGTCACGAAGGGCGGCCCGATCAGTTGGCACTGCAGCATACGATAGTACTCAACCATGTTGCCAGGTGGTATGCGGGGATAAATCAGCATTTCATAGCCCTGCGAGAAGCACTAGGCGCTCGGGTGTTGCGGAGGACCTTTCCCGACGGATGGGGCTTGGGTCGCGGTGAGGATCTGGACCTGGAGGAAGGCTAGACGGCTATATTCA
>Ga0126311_10002017_pt1 | contig 10054 bp, 7 predicted proteins | sample Plot61_FD_92539 | JGI IMG/M metagenome (GOLD analysis project Ga0126311, IMG submission 92539) | Serpentine soil microbial communities from UC McLaughlin Reserve, CA, USA - Plot61 | ecosystem: Environmental > Terrestrial > Soil > Grasslands | place: USA: UC McLaughlin Reserve, Lake County... | reverse complement strand
GCCGCGCTCGCCTACTCGCTCACGGTGCTCGCGACGAGCGCCGCGGGGCAGCAGGTCGCGGCACTCTATACGGCGCTCGGCGTCGCCGCGCGCTGACCCGCGCCGGTTAACAGAGGCCCGCGACTTTACGAAAACGACTCGAAGGAGAAGAAGAGATGAGAAGCAACACACGCGTCAGAAACATTTCGCTCGCGCTCTTCGCGTTGCTCGCGTGCGCGCCCGACGCCCCTGCGCAGACTCGGGCGGGCGGCGGCGACGAAGCGGCCCTGCGCGAGAACGTGCGGCAGTTGGAGGCGGGCTGGAACTCGAAGAGCGGCGCGGCCTTCGCCATGCCCTTCGCCGAGGACGCAGACTACGTCGTCATCAACGGCATGCAGATAAAGGGGCGCGAGGCGATAACGCAAGGCCACCAGCGCATATTCGACACCGTCTATAAAGACTCCGTCATCAGCCTCTCCGTCAAGCAGGCGCGCATGCTGCGCGCGGACGTGGCCGTCGTACACGTCTCCGCACACCTGAAGTCCACGCCGGCCGCGGGCGCGCAGGAGGGGGACGCGGTCATAACACTCGTGATGACGAAGGAGGGCGGCGCGTGGAAGATAGTCGCCTTCCAGAACACGGGCGTGGCCGCCGGGCGTAATTAATCCGGGTTGCCGTTAGCTGTTAACTTTTAAGTTGCCGCCGGCTTTAGCCGGTGGCAATTTATTTCCGCGTGGAGGCTGCGGCTCAAGTCGGAGCGGCTTAAGCCGTCCGCTGTTTGCCCGCGAGGTCTGCGATGACTTCGAGCAGGTCGCTCGGGTCTACGGGCTTGGCGAGGTGGCGCTGGTAGCCCGCGCGGAGCGCCTGCGCGCGGTCGGAGTCGCCCGCGTAGGCCGTGAGCGCGACGGCGGGCGTCTGTCCGCCGTGCGCCTCGCCGAGCGCGCGCACCCTGCGCATCAGCTCGTAGCCGTCCACGACCGGCATCGCGATGTCCGAGACGATAACGTCGAACGCGCGCACGCCAAGCTCCTTCAACGCGGCCGCCGCCGACGTGGCCGACTGAATCTCCGCGCCGCTGCGGCCGAGGAAGGCCGCGAGCATCTCCATCGCGTCCTCGTCGTCGTCCACGAGCAGCACGCGCAGTCCCACGAGCGGCGGGGCCACCACCACACCCTCGACGCCGCCGCCCGCGCCCCGCGCGTCTCCCGCGTGCCCCGAGCCCTTCACGACTCCCGACTCCGCGCCCGCGTCGCCGACCAACGGCGGCAGGTCAACCGTGAAGGTCGCGCCCTGCCCCGCGCCCGCGCTGTACGCGTGGACGCTCCCGCCGTGCGCCTCGACCAGGTGCCGGACGATTGCGAGCCCGAGCCCGAGCCCGCCGTGCAGTCGCGTCGTAGAGCCGTCGGCCTGTCGGAAGCGGTCGAAGACGTAGGGCAGGAAGTCGGGCGCGATTCCCTGCCCCGTGTCGCTCACCGTGATGCGCGTCTGCGCGAGCAGGCGCTCGACGCCTATCTTGACGACGCCGCCCGCGGGCGTGAACTTGACCGCGTTCGACAGGAGGTTCCAGATGACCTGCTGCAAGCGCGAGGGGTCGCCCGCGACCGACCCGGCGCGCGGGTCGAACGAGCACTGAAGCTCTATGCGCTTGGCCTCGGCCGCGGGGCGCACGCTGTCGAGCGCGGCCTGCACCACGTCCAGGAGTTGGACGGCCGTCTGCTCTATACGGAGCTTGCCCGTGACGATGCGCGACACGTCGAGCACGTCTTCGACGAGCTGGCGCTGCACGTGCGCGTTCCGCTCGACGGTCTCGATTCCGTGGCGCGCGGTCGCCGCGTCCAGCCCGCCCGACTTGAGCATGTGCGCCCAGCCGAGGATGGCCGTAAGCGGCGTTCGAAGCTCGTGCGAGAGCGTGGCGAGAAACTCGTCCTTGAGGCGGTTCGCCTCCTCGGCCTGCATGCGCGCCGACTGCTCGCGCGCGAGCAGTAGTTCGCGCTCGGCCTCCGCGCGCTTGCGCTCCTGTATGTCGCGCGCGACGGTCGAGATGTAGCGCGGCTCGCCCGACGCGTCGCGGTGTACGAGCAGCACGAACGAGACGGGTATCTCCTCCCCCCCGAGCGTGCGCAGCGCGCCCTCGCCCGACGCGGAACCTTCGGCGAGAGCCTTCGGCAGCCACTCGCTCCGCGTCCGCTCGTGGGCCCATTCGGGCGCGAACGCGCCGCGCCGGAGGCCGCCCAGGTCTCCCTCTTCGGGGAGGCCGACCATGCGGCGGCCCGCGCGGTTGACGTAGACCATCGGGCCTTCGGCGTCGGAGACCGCGACGAAGTCTGTCGTGGCCTCGATGATGGCAGCGAGGCGGCGCACCTCCTCCTCGGTTCGCTTGCGCTCGGTCACGTCTATGTTGACGCCGAGCGCGCGTGAGGCCGCGCCGCCCTCGTCGGCCTCGACGCTCCCTATCGACGCGAGCCAGCGCACCTCGCCGTCGGCGCGGCGCACGCGGAACTCCGTGCTGAAGCCGCCCCCGCGCGCGAGCACTTCCTCCATCAGCTTGTCCGTGGACTCGGAGTCCTCCGGCAGCACGAACTCCTTCCAGCGCTCGAAGCTCGTGTCGAAGCTCCCCGGCTCGATGCCGAGCAGTTCGTAGATGCCCTCAGACCAGACGACCTCGCCGCTCCTCAAGTCCCAGTCCCACGTGCCGAGCCGCGCGGCCCTCTGCGCGCGCCGCAGGCGCTCCTCGCTGACGCGCATTGCGTTCTCGGCGAGCCTGCGCCGGGTCACGCCGCGCTGCGTGCCCCAGCCGCGCAGGACGCGCCCGCCCTCTATCACGCCGACGAGGTTGTTCGAGAAGAGCTTGAGGCTGCCTTCGCGGTCGCGCTCCACGGACTCAACGTCCGTGAGCCTGTAGCCGGAGGCGACGAAGGCGCGCAGGTATTCGACGTTCGCGGGGTCAGTCCGCACGAGCAAATCGCCGAGCCTCGCGCCTACTATCTCCTCGGCGCGCGCGTAGCCGTACATGCGCGCCATCGCGTCGTTGCACTCGGCGAGGTGGCCGTGCCTGTAGAAGAGTTCTATCTGCTCGTCGGCGTCGAGGTCTGTCGGCACGGGCTCGTCCAATTCGAAGCGCCAGATGCCTTCGGAGCTGTTCGAGATGAAGGCGCGGTAGCGCTCCTCCCCGGCGCGCAGCGCGTCCTCGGTGGCCTTGTGCGCGGTGATGTCGCGTATGACTCCGACGCCGCCCGTGATGCGGCCCGTCTCGTCGCGAAGCGGCGAGTAGTAGCCGTCGAAGAAGCCCTTGTGGCCCGACTCGGGCACGTCGTACGGCCTCGCCTCGGCGACGACGGTGCGGCCCGCGAGCGCGTCGCGGAAGTACTTGTCCTCGCCCGTCTCGACGAGGAAGGGGAAGACCTCGAAGGCGACGCGGCCGACGACCTGCTCGCGCGGCATGCCGGAGATGCGCTCCATCGCGCTGTTCCAGGCCGTGTAGCGGAACTCGGCGTCGAAGGCGAGGAGGCCGTCCACGCTCGCGTCGAGGAGCGCAGGTCGGAGGTCTTCGGTGGCGGGGGTCTCGTCTTTCAACTTGTTCGTTCCGACGGGGGTCGTGCTGGTAAAGCTTTGTTAGATTAACACCGCGCCCGCGCGCGTGTCGCGCCCCGCAGGGCACACGCAACCATCCCCTGGGAGCGCGGGCATCCCTGCCCGCCTAAGCGTGCTGCGAGCACGCTTGACGCCTTACGCTTTGACTCAACGTTGAGTTAAAGCGTCTCTTCTTCTTCGCGCTAAAGCGCTCAAGGCGGGCAGGGATGCCCGCGCTCCCAGCGGAGGAGTTGAGAGCTTTTGTTGAAACGGCGCGCGCGGGGTTAGAGTACGCGCGAGGGCTTTCAGGAACGTGCGACGGACGGACAAGGAGCAGCGCGGATGAGGACGACAGTCAGGCTCACACTTCTCGCCGCGGCGGCGACGCTCTCGGCGGCGACGGCCGCCGCGGGCGCATTCGCACCCGACAGAGTCAAGACCGCCGACGGCGTGGTCGTAGGCGTAGGCCGACGGGGCTCGGGCGTGCGCGCCTTCAAGGGCGTCCCCTTCGCGGAAGCGCCGACGGGCGAGTTGCGCTGGAAGGAGCCGCGGCCCGTCAAGAGTTGGAAGGGCGTTCGCGCCGCGACGAAGTTCGGCCCGCGCTGCATGCAGGCTCCCATATTCGGCGACATGAACTTCCGCTCCGGCGGGATGAGCGAAGACTGTCTCTACCTGAACGTCTGGACTCCCGCGAGGTCGGGCAGAGAGAAGTTGCCCGTGCTCGTGTACTTCTACGGCGGCGGCTTCGTCGCGGGCTCGGGCGACGAGCCGCGCTATGACGGCGCGAGCATGGCGGCCAAAGGTATCGTCGCCGTCACGGTCAACTACCGCCTCGGCGTCTTCGGCTTCATGGCGCACCCCGAGCTGACGAAGGAGTCGCCGCACAATGCTTCCGGCAACTACGCCCTGCTCGACCAGACGGCCGCGCTCCGCTGGGTGCAACGCAACATCGCCGCGTTCGGCGGAGACCCGAAGCGCGTGACCATCGCGGGCGAGTCCGCGGGCTCCGTCTCCGTCAGCGCGCAGACGGCCTCGCCTCTGTCTAAAGATTTAATCGCGGGCGCGATTGGCGAGAGCGGCTCCATCATCGCGACGCTCGGCGCGGTGCCTCTCTCGCAGGCGGAAGCGGCCGGGACGAAGTTCGCCTCGGAGTTGAGCGCGCCGACGCTCGCGGCCCTGCGCGCGTTGAGCACGCGGCAGGTTTTGGACGCCGCGACCAGAGGCGGCTTCGCGAGCATCGGCCGCTTCCCCATCACCGTTGACGGCTACTTCTTCCCCGAAGACCCCGCCGCCATCTTCGCCGCGGGCCGACAGGCGCACGTCCCGCTCCTCGTCGGCTGGAACACGGAGGAGATGACGTGGCTCGCGCTGCTTCAGGGCAAGGAGCCCACGCGCGAGAACTACGAAGCGTCCGTCCGCGCGCTCTACGGCGCTAACGCCGCGGAGGTCTTGAATGCCTACCCGGCCTCGACGCGCGCCGAAGTCATCGCCGCCGCCACAGACCTCGCGGGCGACCGCTTCATCGCATACAGCACGTGGAAGTGGGCCGAACTGCACGCGAAGACCGGCGCGGGCCGCGTCTACCGATACCTGTACGCGCGCCCGCGCCCGCCGATGCGGGCCGAGATGGGGAACGCCTCCGCGGGACTCGCGGGCGGGGTCGTGCGCGGGCCGAGCGCCGCGCCGCCGCCGCCGCCGCCCCCCGCGCTCGGCGCTGTACACTCGGCCGAGATCGAGTACGCGCTCGGGAATCTTTCGACCAACGAAGTCTACCCGTGGATGCCCGACGACTACAAAGTCTCGAAGCTCATGCAGGAGTTCTTCGCGAACTTCATAAAGAGGGGAGACCCGAACGGCCCCGGCCTGCCCCCCTGGCCCGCCGCCGCCGTCACGCGGGAAGGTCTGCCGGAGTTCATGCGCATAAACGTTGACTCGCGCGCCGAGCCCGACACGAAGCGCGGGCGCTACCTCCTGCTCGAACGCCTCTCCGCGAAGCCGTAAGGGTCGGCCACCGCGGACACGGAGGCACAGAGAATTTTAAGGGTCTGAGGATTTGAGATTTGAAGTTTTGAATTTAATCTCCGTGCCTCCGTGTCTCTGCGGCTAATTCGAAACCGAATGAGAAACGAAGAGACTTCATACCCGAGGGAGAGGGTAAAGATTCTCCTGCTCGAAAACGTGAGCGCGGCGGCCGCGGACGAGTTTAAGGGGCGCGGCTACGCGTCGGTCGAGAGGCTCGCGCGCGCGCTCGGCGAGGACGAGCTGACGGAGGCCGTGCGCGGCGTACACATCCTCGGCATACGCTCGAAGACGCGCCTGACCGGCCGCGTGCTCGCCGCGGCGGACAAGCTGCTCGCGGTCGGCTGCTTCTGCATCGGCGTTAATCAGGTTGATTTACAGTCCGCATCCGAAGCGGGCGTCGCGGTCTTCAACGCGCCCTACTCGAACACGCGCTCGGTCGCCGAGATGGTCGTCGGCCTCTCCGTGATGCTCATACGGAAGGTCTTCGACAAGAGCGCGGCCGCGCACCGGGGCGTGTGGCTCAAGGAGTCGAAGGGGAGCTACGAGCTTCGCGGCAAGACGCTCGGCATCGTAGGCTACGGCAACATCGGCTCGCAGGTCTCCGTGATGGCGGAGGCTCTGGGGATGAACGTCCTCTTCCACGACGTTATCCCCAAGCTCCCGCACGGCAACGCCCGGCCCGCCCGCGACCTTCAGGAGTTACTTAGCAAGTCCGACATCGTGACGCTCCACGTCCCCGGCGGCGCGTCCACGCGCGGCATGATTAACGAGCAGACGCTCGCGCACATGCGCCCCGGCTCCATCCTCATCAACTACAGCCGCGGCGACGTGGTAGACCTCGACGCGCTCAAAAGCTTCGTCGAGCGCGGCGTCGTGGCGGGCGCGGCCGTGGACGTTTTCCCCGAAGAGCCCGAGCGCAGCGGCGACCCCTTCGAGACCGTCCTTCGGAACCTCCCGAACGTGATACTCACGCCGCACATCGGCGGCTCGACCGAAGAGGCGCAGGCGAGCATAGGGCTCGACGTGACCTCGAAGCTGATTCAGTATCTTGAGTTCGGAACCTCAAGCGGCTCGCACACAGTCCCGCCCGTAAGCCTCCCGCCGCAGGACGGCACGCACCGCATACTGCACATACACCGCAACGTCCCCGGCGTCCTCGGCGAGATAAACTCCAAGCTCTCGGCGCGCGGCGTCAACATACTCGGGCAGTACCTCAAGACGAGCGACGAGATCGGCTACGTCATCCTCGACGTTGACACGAGCGTCTCAAGCGACGCCCTGGAGACCGTCAAAGAAGTGCGCGGCACCATCAAGACGCGCGTGGTCTACTGACGAAGCACAGGGGGCGCGCCACGGAAGCCATGTCCATAATCAAAAAACTGATACCGCGATCCGTCAAAGAGGCGGTCAAGTCTATGGGGCGAGACCGCCGGATGCGTTCGGCCGTCGAAGGGTTGGGGCGGCTCGGCGAGGGCGAGCCGCCTGCGGCCGCGCTGCTCTCGGAGTTCGAGGCGGCGTGGGGCGCGGACGGCTTCCGGGCGGTCGGAGGTTTTTTAGAAGAGGTCACGCGCAGGGCCGCGCGGACTGAAGGGCCCATACTCGAAGTCGGCAGCGGCCTGACGACGCTGCTGCTCGGGCTGCTCGCGGGGCGGCGCGGCATCGGCGTCTACTCGCTCGAACACCTGCCGGAGTTCAGAAGCCACACGCGGCAGAAGCTCGACCGCTACCGCGTTCGCGAAGTCAACCTCGTGCTCGCGCCGCTACGCGACTACGGCGAGTTTAGCTGGTACTCGCCGCCGCTTGAGGAGTTCCCGCGCGACGTAAGGCTCGTGATAGCGGACGGCCCGCCGGGCGACACGAAGGGCGGGCGCTTCGGCCTCCTGCCCGTGATGCGCGCACACATGGCCCCGTTTGTGTCGATTCTTCTCGACGACACCGAGAGGCCGGAAGAGCAGGAGTGCCTCCGCCGCTGGCGCGAAGAGTACGGCGTCCAATGGGAAATGAGTTCGAAGGGCGGCAAGGCGTGGGCCGTCTGCACGCTCGGGGGTTAAGTTAACCACAGAGACACTGAGGCGTTCACTCGGGCGCTCACCCTGGGAGCGCGGGCATCCCTGCCCGCCAAAGCGTGCCACAGCACGCTTAGCAAACAACCGCCGCCACTCAAAGATGTGTGAAGGCGGTTCTTAGTCTTCGCGCTCTCGCGCTCAAGGCGGGCTAGTGTGCCCGCGCTCCCGGCAAAAGGTTGCGTCCCGGTGAAAGCAGCTATAAGTAACTTCGGACTACCGCTGGCCCTTGAGAATCTTGCGCAGCTTCGTGCGCGCCTTGTGTAGTTGCGACTTGGAGGTTCCGACGGCGCACCCCAAAAGGCGCGCGACCTCGTCGTGCTCGTAGCCTTCGATGTCGTGCAGGACGAACGCCGCGCGGTATCCCGGCGGCAGACGCGAGAGCGCGTCTTCGAGCGTGATGCGGTCTATCAACTGCGCGCCCCGCGCGCCCGAGATGCGGCGCGGCACGCCCGACTCTTCCGGGTCGTCCTCGGCCTGCTCCTCCCTCTTCGCCTTCTTCCTGCGGAAGTGCATCAAGACCTGATTCACGGTCGTGCGGTGGAGCCACGTCGTGAAGCTCGCCTCGGCGCGGTAGTCGCCCGCCTTGTGCAGCAGGACTATGAAAACGTCCTGCGTGATGTCTTCGGCCTCGGCCTCGTTCTGCGTCATGCGAAGGCAGAGCGTGTAGACGCGCCGGTGGTGCAGGCGGTAAAGCTCCTCGAACGCCGCGGCGTCGCCGCGCGCGGCCCCGCGCGTGAGCGCGTAGTCCGAAGAGGCCGTGTAGTCCGCCTCCGGCTTCGACGCCGAGACGGGCGGCAACGCTTGCGCGACTTCCATGTTAGTAGACATCAGCTTCACCCACCTTCGCGGGCCGCGCGCGCTGCCGACGGCCGAAGCGCTTGCGTCCCCGACGCACACTCCGCCCGAGGCGGCGCGCGCGGCCGTCAAACACTCCTCACTTTTACGTCCGACTGTGTGAGAGGCTTCAGGGCTTCGGCCTGGCCGGCGGCGTCTGCGGCTCGTCGGGAACGTCGCCCGGCTCGCCCTCCTCGATGACGCGCACCCTGCCCCGGAAGCGCTTGTACTCCGTATAGCGAACCTTCATGCGTATGTGGACGACCTGCCCGTTCCCGAAGTTGAGTTCGTCGTCGGCGTACGTGTAGGTCGGGAACCAGTACTTGCCGTCTATCTGCTCTCGGTACGTCTCGAACGTGGGGAAGCGCTGCTTGCCCTCGGGCACGCCCTTGCCCTTGACCTTCACTATCTGCAAGTCGCGGTCGTCGACCCAGACGCGCCCCTGAAAGAAGCGCTCGCTGACCTTCTTCGGCACGACCTTCGGCGCAACGTCGAAGACGTACGTGCCGAGTTCGTCTACCTTCTCGCGGCCGACGTAGTTGAAGTTGTACTGGTCTATCTTCGAGGCTTCGAGCGCGAAGGGCTGCACGCCGCCGAGGTCTTCGAGGTCTTCCTGCGTGAAGGAGATATCGGTGAGCGTCGGGATGGGGAAGTACGTGATGCGCTCGAAGCGCTCGCCCGCGTCGTTGAAGGTGAAGAGCGACGTGCGGTTGTACTCGCCCGTTATCTGCCCGCCGAAGCCGATGGTCTGCACGACCGCCTCGCGCTTGAACATGTAGCCGTTGAGCGCGCGGCGGAACTCGGTCTCCTTGCGCGTGAACGCGCGCACGACGGCGCCCGCGTCAACCGCCTGCCCGCCCTCCCCGTCCTCTGCGGACGCCGCGCGGCCCGCCGTAGAGACTGACGCGAGCGACAGCGTCATCAAAGCTAAAGCGAAGAATGTTACGAATCTTTTCATAAGCTAACAGCTCCTTGGTTGCTGGGCTTTGATGAATTTTTCGCCGCCGGGGCCGTAAAGATTTCGTTGCTATTGTGTAAAGTTTTGTGATGGCGCGGGGGCGCGAGGCACACACGAAGCCCCTAACGCCCCCGCGGCGGGGCCGCCGCCCCGTATGAAAACGAAAAGGGGAGGCCGGCTCGTACCCGGCCTCCCCGCGTAAGGCGGCCCGCGCCCGCCGTCGGGAGACGCCTGCGCGCGTCCGCCTTAACACCCCCGACTACTGCCCGTCCTCGCCCGGAGGCGGCGGCCCCGGCCTGTGCTGCTCGAACTGCTGGCGCAACTCCGCGAGCTTCGCCTTCTGCTCGGCCGTGAGCAGGGAGTAAATCTGCGACATCGCGCGGGCGTGCGCGACCTCCAGCTCGACGTGTACGGCCGCACGCGCCTGCGCGGCCGAGCGGACGGAAGCCTCGTCGAAGCCGTCCCTGAAGCCGTCGAGAGGCCCGCCGCCCGAGTTCGCCAACTGCTCGTGGAGCGACTTCGTGCTCTCGCGCAGGGCGTCTTCAATCTGCTTGACCTGCGCCTTCTGCGCGTCCGTAAGATTCAGCGCGCGCGAAAGGTGCTCGACAATGCTCCCGCCGTGCGG
>Ga0126311_10002016_pt1 | contig 10055 bp, 10 predicted proteins | sample Plot61_FD_92539 | JGI IMG/M metagenome (GOLD analysis project Ga0126311, IMG submission 92539) | Serpentine soil microbial communities from UC McLaughlin Reserve, CA, USA - Plot61 | ecosystem: Environmental > Terrestrial > Soil > Grasslands | place: USA: UC McLaughlin Reserve, Lake County... | reverse complement strand
CCGAAGCGGTCGGCCTCCTGCACGATCATGATCGTCGCGTTCGGGACGTCGACACCGACCTCGATCACGGTTGTCGCGACGAGAACGTCGAGCTCCCCTGCCTTGAAGAGCGCCATCAGCTCGCGCCGCTCCGCGGGCTTCAGGCGACCGTGCATGCAGCCGACGCGGAAGCCGTTCAGCTCCCCCGCGCGCAGCCGCTCCGCCTCCTGCTCGGCCGCCCGCGCCGTCGACGTCGCCGACTCCTCGATCAGCGGACAGACGACGTAGGCCTGGCGCCCCTCGGCGAGATGGGCGCGAAGTCGCGTGTAGGCCTCGGAACTACGCTCCTCATTGACCCAGGCCGTCACGATCGGCTTGCGGCTCGCGGGCGGCTTCGCGATCTCGCTCACGGCGAGGTCGCCGTAGACGGTCAGCGCGAGCGTGCGGGGGATCGGCGTCGCGGTCATGTGGAGCACGTGCGGCGCCCGGCCTTCGGTCAGCGCCGATCGCTGCTCTACCCCGAAGCGGTGCTGCTCGTCCACGACAGCCACGGCGAGATCCCGGAACTCGAAGCCTTTCTGGATCAACGCGTGCGTGCCGACGACGACGTCGGCCTGGCCGCCGATCTTCGACTTGACGGAGCCGGTGACGAGCGCGCAGCTGACACCGAGCTCCATGCAGATGCCTTCGATCGTGAGGAAGTGCTGCTCCGCGAGCGTCTCCGTCGGCGCCATCAGCGCTCCCTGACGGCCGGCCTCGACCGCGCGCAGGAGCGCGTAGAGGGCGACGACCGTCTTCCCGGAGCCGACGTCGCCCTGGAGCAGCCGCTGCATCGGCGTCGTCCGCGCGAGGTCCGCGTCGAGCTCCGTGAGCGCGGCCTCCTGGTGCTCCGTGAGCTCGAACGGGAGCGCGGCGCGGTAACGGTCGATCAGCTCCCCCGGCTCCGGCAGCGCCGCGGCTACCTGTTGCTCCCGCTCCGCCGTCCGGCGCGCGAGCGCGAGCTGGAGCACGAGCAGCTCGTCGAAGGCGAGCCGCTGCCGCCCCGCCTCCGCCTCCACGAGCGACCGCGGCCGGTGGATGGAGGCGAGGGCGTCACCGCGCAGCGGCAGCCCCCGCTCGGCCTTCAGCGCTGCCGGGAGCGGGTCCGGGCGGTCGCGGACGAACGGCAGCGCCGCCTCGACGAGCTCGCGCAGCTTCGCCGCCGAGATCTCCTCGCTCGCCGGATAGACGGGCGCGAAGTCCGCGGTCGCCGAGCCCCCGTTCAGGTCGAAGGAGCGGACGGCGAAGCCGAACCGATTCGGGGCGCCGCGAAGGCGGACGTGGGTGCCTGGCTTCAGCTTCTCCTGCAGCCACGGCTGGTTGAACCAGGTGGCGCTGATCTGCCCCGACCCGTCCGACACCTGCGCCGTCAGGATCTGGAGGCGGCCACGGCCGCGGCGGAGGGACGTGCGGAGCACCTCGCCCTCGATCAGCACCTCCTCCTCGCCGAAGAGGTCGGCGATCCGCTTCTCGGGCGCCGCCGGCTCGTACCGCCGCGGGCGGTGGTCGAGCAGGTCGCCGACGCGCTCGAGGCCGAGCTTCGCGAGCCGCTTCTTCAGCGTCGGTCCGACCCCGGGAAGGGTGTCGAGGGGAGCTTCCAGCCGCTCCGGACGAAAGCGGCCGCGCGTGGGCGCCCACTGCTCGGGCGGGTCCACGGCGGCAAAACCGGGCTGGAGCCGGCTCATGGTTCGAGTATGGCAGCGGGTCCGGCTAGCGCTGAAACCAGAAGAAGCCGACCGTGCCGGGGCCTGCGTGTGTGCCGACGACGGCGCCGAGGCTGGTGACGAGCTTGACGTCCGCCTGCGGGCGCGCCGTGACGACGATCTGGCGCAGTTGCTCGACCGCGTCCTCCGCCTCGGCGTGGGCCATCCCCACCGCGAGCCCAGGCCCATCGGTCGTCGCCTCCTCCAAGCGCTTCCGGAACTCGTCGAAGGCCTTCGCTCGGCCGCGCGCCCGCGTCACCGGCACGACCTCGCCGTCCTCGATCGCGAGGATCGGCTTCACGTTCAGGAGGCTGCCCATCAGCGCCTTGCCCCGGCCGATCCGGCCTCCCTTCGCGAGAAACTCGAATGTGTCGACGGTGAAGAGGATTCCCGCGCGCTCGCGGTAGAGCGCGAAGAGCTCCTCGACCTCCTCGTCGGTCGTCCCACGAGCGAGCAGCTCCTGGATCGCGAGCGCCAGCATCCCGATCCCAACGGACGCCGACTCCGTGTCGAGGAGCCGGATCCGGTCGCCCTCGTCGGCCGCCGCGAGCGACGCGCTCTGGAACGTCCCCGACAGCTTGGCCGAGATGTGGAGCGAGTAGATCCGGTCGTAGCCGGAGAGCGCGTGGTAGACGGTGAGGAAGTCCTGCGGCGTCGGCTGCGACGTCGTCGGCAGCTCTGCGGCGGTGCGCAACCGGGTGTAGAAGTCGTGCGGGTCGAGCTCGACATAGTCGCGAAAGCTCTCCTCGCCGAAGCGGACGTAGAGCGGGACGACGCGCATGTTCGGGAAACGGATCTGCGCGTCGGGGAAGTCGGCGGTCGAGTCGAGCACGATCGCCGTGTTGTCACGGGTGAGGTTCACTGCAGCTTCGACTCCCCCGCGTTGCGGATCGCGGTCACGATCACGTCGAGCTCCTCGTCCTTGCGCAGGCAGTCGACGGCGCCCGCGGCCTTGAGCGCGTCGAGCTCGCGCGGGCTCGCGGAAGCGGTCAGACAGACGACCGCAACCTCGGGATACTCCTCCACGAGCGCGAGCGTCGCCTCGACGCCGTCCATCCCGGGCAGGCGGAAGTCCATCACGACGACGTCCGGCGTGTGCTCGCGGTAGGCGGCAACCGCCGAGCTGCCCTCGGAGACGGCGCCCGCTACCTCGATCCCCTCCTGCAGCTCGAGCAGGAGGATGAGCGCCTGGCGGAAGACGTCGTTGTCTTCGACGAGCAGCACGCGGATCGGCTGGGTCCGGGCCTCCACGGCTGGACCATACGGGCTATTCGGCGGAGAGGAGCAGCGGGTAGTGCGGCTGCCCGCCGGGCTGGACGTCGAGCTCGACTGCCGGGTGCTCCTCCTGGATCCGGCGCAGGAACGCGGCGAGATCGGGCTCGTCCTCGCCCGTGAGCAGCGTCAGGACCTCGCGTCCCTCGCCGAGCAGCCGCTCCGCGACCGCGTACGCGACGTCGTCGAAGTCGGCCGACGACGCGACTGCCGCGCCGTCGGCGAGGCCAAGCCACGCACCCTTGCGCACGTCGACGCCGTCGAGCTCGACGTCGCGCGACGCGACCGTGACCTCGCCTGTCGCGACCTGCTCCAGCGCCTCGAGCATCGCCGCCTCGTTCTCCGCCGCCGTGAGCGACGGGAGGTAGCGGAGGATCGCGGCGAGGCCGGCCGGCACCGAGCGGGACGGGAGGACGCGCACCTGCTTGTCCACGAGCCTTGCGGCCTGCTCGGCCGAGAGGATCACGTTCGAGTTGTTCGGCAGCACAATCACCTCCGTGGCCGGCGTCGCCTGAATCGCGGCGACGATGTCGGCGGTGGAAGGGTTCATCGACTGGCCGCCCTCGATCACCTTCGCGGCGCCGTAGCTCTCGAAGAGGCGCCGGTTGCCGGCACCGGGGACAACGGCGACGACTCCGGTTTCGAGCGTCAGGGCCGGGTCGGGCACCGCGTCCAGCAGCCGTTCCGACCGCTCCTCCGTCTGCTTGTGCATGTTCGCGATCTCAACTCCCTCGATCGTGCCGAGCGCCGTGCCGTACGCGAGCGCGCGGCCCGGTTCGTCCGTGTGGACGTGGATCTTCAGCGCGGTGACGTCACCGACGACGAGGAGCGAGTCGCCGATCTCGTCCAGCTGCGCTTCCAGCGCCGCGGCGTCCAGGTCTTCTCCCTCGACGACGAAGACGGTGCAGTAGCGGAACGGGGACAGCTCCTGGTGGACCGCGTCGAGGCCGGCCTCGTGCGCGTCCTCTGTCGGTGCGTCCGGGATCGGTTCGCCGGAGAGCGCGGCCGAGACGCCCCGGACGATCTCCAGCAGGCCGGCCGCGCCGGCGTCGACCACGCCGGCCTCCTTGAGCACGGCGAGCTGGTCCGGCGTCCGCGCGAGCGCATCCTCGCCGCGCTCGATCAGCTTCTTCAGCAGTGCCGCCGGCGCGAGTGCGGCGTTACGCGGATCCTCGGCCTCCTCGGCAAGCTCGCGGATCACGGACAGCATCGTCCCCTCGACCGGCCGGCGCACCGCCCGGTAGGCGGCGTCGCTGGCGGCACGGAAGGCACGGCGGATCGTGGCGGCATCGAGGAGACCGGCCTCGCCGAGCGCCTCCGCCGCCCCGCGGAGGATCTGGGAGAAGATCACGCCCGAGTTGCCCCGGGCCCCCATCAGCGCGGCCCGCGTGAGCTCCTTCGCCAGCGCCGCCCGATCGGCGGCGGTCGACGCCTCGAGCACGTCCATGATCGCCCGGGCCGTCAGGGTGAGGTTCGTGCCCGTATCGCCGTCGGGGACGGGATAGACGTTGAGGTCGTCGATTCGGCGGCGGTTGGCCTCGAGCGTGGCGAGCGCGGCCCGGCCCAGCTCCTGAGCACGCTCGAGCTCGGTCACGCGGATCTCCGCACGTCCTCGATGTGCACCTCGACCGCGGCCACGGGCAGCCCGGTCAGGCGCTCGAGCTCGTAGGCGACCCGTGAGCGGACGGTCGCGGCGACCTCGGCCAGATTGAGGCCGTACTCGACGACGACGTGCAGGTCGACGCGCAGACCCTGGGGCGTCGACGAGACCTCGATCCCCTGCGTCAGCTTGTCGCGGGTCAGCAGCCGCTTCAGGCCTTTGCCGGCCATCCCGACGACGCCGTAGCACTCGGCCGCCGTGTGGCCGACGATCTGCGCGACGGCGCCGGCGGCGATCCGGATCGCGCCGAGCTCGCTCTGCTCCGTGAGGTGCTCCTCCTGCATCTGCGCGACTTTAGACGGTGCGCGCGGACGGGAGGTTGCGCGCCGCCGAAGCAGCGCGACGTGTCTAGACGGCCTTCTGGACCTTGCCGGCCTTGAGGCACTTCGTGCAGATGTACGCCCTCTTGGCGACGCCGTCGATCAGCACGCGAACGCGCTGCAGGTTCGGGTTGAAGCGACGCCGAGTCGCGACCATCGAGTGGCTCCGGTTGTTCCCGAACGACGGCTTCTTGCCGCAGGATGCGCAGATCTTGGACACGGCGGCGGATGATAGCAGCGGCTCAGCGCTGAGCAGCGGCCCGGAGCTGGGCGAAGACATCCGCCATCTCGAGCCCGGTGCGGACCGCCTCCGCGCCCTTCTCGATCCGGTCGTCCGCCTGGTCGGCCTGCTCGAGCGTGAGGACGCCGAAGGCGACAGGGACGCCGGTCTCGAGCGCGGCCAGCTGAAGACCGGATGCGGCCTCGCCGGCGACGAAGTCGAAGTGCGGCGTGTCGCCCCGGATGACGCAGCCGAGGGCGACGATGCAGGCGTAGCGGCGCGTCTTCGCGAGCGCCATCGCCGCGATCGGCAGCTCGAACGCGCCCGGGACGGGCATGACCGTGATCGCGTCGCGGGCGATGCCGAGGGCCTCGAGCTGGGCGAGCGCTCCCTCGAGCAGCTTGCCGGTGACGGCGCCGTTGAAGCGGCTGACGACGATCCCGACGGCGCGCCTGCCGCCCTGCGGGCTGCCTTCGAGGACGCCGTAGCCGTCGGGGACGGCGAAGTCGCCGGCGGCGTGCTGGGTCGACTCCATCTCGGCCTGAGGCTCCTCGACCGCGGGCTCCTCGAGGACGACCGCCTCGACCTCGGGCTCCTCGACGTCCGGCTCGAGCTCGGGATCCTCGATCTCGACGGCGTCCTCCACGGCCTCGCCCTCATTGGCCGGCGGGTCCTCGAGCGGCGGCGCCTCGGGCCAGCCGTCGCGCTCGCTCACGCCTCGGCTCCGTCGTAGAGGTCGGGGTCGAAGCGCAGATCCTGATGGTGGAGCTTGTGGCCGAGCTTCTCGCGCTTCGCCTCGAGGTAGCGCCGGTTCTCGCTGTTCGGCTGCACCTCGATCGGCTCCTGCGCGACCACCTCGAGCCCGAAGCCGGCGATCCCGGAAATCTTCTTCGGGTTGTTCGTGAGCACGCGGATCGTCGAGAGGCCGAGATCGGCGAGGATCTGGGAGCCGATGCCGTACTCGCGCTGGTCGGCGGCGAAGCCGAGCCGGAGGTTCGCCTCGACAGTGTCCAGGCCCTGCGCCTGCAGCTCGTACGCCTTCAGCTTGTTCAGGAGCCCGATCCCGCGGCCCTCCTGGGCGAGGTAGAGGACGACGCCCATCCCCTCCTGCTCGATCCGCTGCAGCGACAGCTCCAGCTGCTCCCCACAGTCGCAGAGGCGCGAGTGGAAGACATCGCCGGTGAGGCACTCGGAGTGGACGCGCACGAGCACGTCCTCCTTCCCGGCGACCTCACCCTTGACGAGTGCGACGTGGTGCTTCCCGGTGAGGGTCTCACGGAAGGCGACCGCGGTGAACTCGCCGTGGGCGGTCGGCAGGCGGACCGAGGTGACGCGCTCGACGAGCTTCTCGTGGCGCCTCCTGTACTCGATCAGATCGGCGACCGTGATCATCTTGAGCTCGTGGGTCGCGCAGTACTCGATCAGGTCGGGGACGCGAGCCATCGTCCCGTCGTCCTTCATGATCTCGCAGACGACGCCGGCCGGAATCAAGCCGGCGAGCCTCGCGAGGTCGACCGCCGCCTCCGTCTGGCCTGAGCGCTGCAGGACGCCGCCGCGGCGGGCGCGCAGCGGGAACACGTGACCCGGCTGCACGAGATCGCGCGGCCCCGACGAGGGGTCGACGGCGACCTGGATCGTATGGGCGCGGTCGTGCGCGGAGATGCCGGTCGTGACGCCCTCGCGGGCCTCGACCGAGACCGTGAACGCGGTCCCGAACGGCGTCTCGTTCTGATCCGTCATCTGTCGCAGCCCGAGCTCGTCACAGCGCTCCTCGGTGAGGCAGAGACAGACGAGACCGCGCGCGTGCGTGACCATGAAGTTGACCGCCTCCGGCGTCGCGAACTGGGCCGCGATCGTGAGGTCGCCCTCGTTCTCGCGATCCTCGTCGTCCACGACGACGACGAAGCGCCCGGCGCGGATGTCCTCGATCGCCTCCTGGACGGCTGCGAATGGGCTGTCGGCGCGCGTGTCAGCGGTCGTCGTCACCGCGGCATCGTACCGCCGCCGGTGAGTCGCTCCGCGTACTTCGCGAGCACGTCGACCTCGATGTTGACGAGGTCACCGGGTGCGCGCTCGGACAATGTCGTCTCGGCGAGGGTGTGCGGGATCAACGCGAGCTCGATCCCGGCCGCATCGAGTCCGGCGACAGTGAGAGAGACTCCGTCCACCGTGATCGAGCCTTTCTCGACGCAGTAGCGCAGCAGCTCCGGCTCGAGCTCGAGGCGCATCCGGACTCCGTCACCCTCCGGTTCGACAGACGCAACGCGTCCGGTGCCGTCGACGTGGCCCTGCACCTGGTGGCCGCCGAGCGGCTCGCCGGCACGCAACGCGGGCTCCACGTTGACGCGGCCCGCGAACTCCTTCACCCGCGAGATCGTCTCCGGCACCACGTCGAAGCCGAGCCGCCCCTCGGCGTTCTCGACCACCGTGAGGCAGACGCCGTCGATCGCGACCGAGTCGCCGAGCACGGCTCTCGTCCCCGCCTCCACCACGAGCCGCCCATCCTCGAACGAGACGACTCGGCCCACCTCCCGCACGAGTCCGGTGAACATGCGCAGAGGTTACGGGTCGCGCAGGTACGCCTCGAGCAGGACGTCCTCGCCGACTTGGCGGCTGGTCAGGTGCATGAGCCGGAGCGGCCGGCTCAACCCCGGGACGACGAGCGGCCCTTCGCCCGACAGCGTCGGACCGACGAAGAGCAGCAGCTTGTCCACCAGTCCCGCCTCGATGAAGGCGCGCGCGACGGTCGGGCCTCCTTCGAGCAGGAGCGACTGGACGCCGTCGGCGGCGAGGCCGCGAAGCTCTTCCTCGAGCGGCCCGCCAAGGAGCTCGAGCTCGGAGCCTTCCGGGAGCGGTCCTGTGCCGAACGCGAGCCGCCGCGGCTGACGGCGCGCGGAAACGTCGCGGGCATCGAGCCGGGGGTTCTCGAGCCGGACCGTGCCCATTCCGACCGCGACCGCGTCGGAGCGGGCGCGCAGCTCGTGGACGAGCCGGCGCGACTCCTCCCCGGACACCCAGCGCTCGCCGGGGACGGTGACGCGGCCGTCGAGCGTCACCGCGGCCTTGTAGGTGACGAACGGGCGGCGGAGCCGAATCCAGGTTCGCCAGGCCTCGTTCTGCCGGCGTGCGGCGAAGGTGTCCGCGAGTTCCGTCTCGACGCCCTGCTCCCGAAGCCGCTCCAGGCCGCCGCCGGCTTCTGGGTTCGGGTCGAGTGAGCCGGCCACAACACGCGCGATCCCCGCGGCGAGGACGGCGTCGACGCAGGGCGGCGTCGTGCCGTGGTGCGCGCACGGCTCCATCGTCACGTACAGCGTCGCGCCGCGGGCGGCCTCGCCCGCCGTCGCCAGCGCGACCACCTCGCCATGGCGTCCGTCCGTCTCCGTCGCGCCCTCGCCGACGACCTCGCCGCCGGCGACGACGACTGCGCCGATGGTCGGCTTCGGATACGCCCGAGCATCGGCTGCGGCTGCGAGCGCGAGTGCCCGCTCCAGGCTCATGCCAGCGCTTGGACGAGGCGCCGGTATGCCCGCGCCAGGTCCTCGAACCCGAAGATGCCGGTGCCGACAACGAGCAGGTCGGCACCGGCCTCCTGCGCGGCACGGACGTTCTCGGGCTTGACGCCGCCATCGACCTGGACGAAGCAGTCCACGAGCTCCCGTATGCGCGCGAGCCGCTCGTACGCGTCCTCCATGAACTCCTGGCCCGAGTAGCCCGGGTTGATCGACATGCAGAGACAGAGATCAGCACCCTGGTTCGCCGCCTCGGCCGCGACCTCTACGGCCGTCTCCGGGTTGAAGGCGATTCCGACCTCGAGCCCGTGCTCGCGCGCCTGGGCGATCACGCCGCCGACGTCGTCGACGGCCTCGACGTGAAAGGTGACGCTGTCCCCGCCCGACTCAGCGAACTCCTGGAAGTGATGCGGCGGGTCGTCGACCATCAGATGGCAGTCGATCCGGCCGCCGAACTCGTGGATCTGCGGCGCGATCGCGCGGAGCACGACCGGCCCGATCGTGACCGGCGGAACGAAGTGGCCGTCGCCAACGTCGAAGTGAAAGACCCGCGCCCCTCCATGCGCCAGGTGCGTGATCTGCTCGCCAAGGCGCCAGAAGTCCGCCGCGTACAGCGACGGCTCGATCTCGACCGTCCGGACCCAGTCGCGCCAGCCCACGCAGGCGATCCTACGATCCGGCCCGGAGGCGGGCGACGAAGAAGCCGCTCGTGCGGTGCTCGTCCGGAAAGGTCTGCAGGAACTCGGGCCGTGTCGGATGGCGGAACTGGGCCCAACCTTCGACCGGCTCCACCTCGAGGCCCGACGAGTCGACGAGCGCCTCGGCCTCGTCCGCGTTGATCGTGCAGACCGAGTAGACGATCGTGCCGCCGGGACGCACGCGTTCGGCCGCCGCCCGCAGGAGCTCGAGCTGGAGCTCGGGCAGGGGTTGCGAGCGCCAGCGGAGGTCGGGGCGCGTGGCGAGGACGCCGAGACCCGAGCAGGGGGCGTCGACGAGCGCACGGTCGAATCCGGTCAGCTCCGGCGCCAGGTCGCGCCCGTCGGCAGGGACGACCCGGACGTCGTCGCGGCCGAGCCGCCGCACGTTCTCCTCCAGCTCGCGCGCCCGGGACTCGTTCGCCTCGACGGCGACCACGTCGCCGGCGAGCATCGTCGTCTTGCCGCCTGGGGCGGCGCAGAGGTCGAGCACGCGCTCGCCGGGTTGCGAGCCGACGAGGAGGCCGGCGAGCTGCGAGCCCCGGCTCTGCGGCCAGATCTCGCCGCGCGCCAGCGCCTCTTCGTCGACTCGGTCGACCTCGAAAGCACCCGGAACGTCGGTCGCCCGGCCCTCCGGCTCCGGCCCGCGCACGTGCCT
>Ga0126311_10002015_pt1 | contig 10056 bp, 9 predicted proteins | sample Plot61_FD_92539 | JGI IMG/M metagenome (GOLD analysis project Ga0126311, IMG submission 92539) | Serpentine soil microbial communities from UC McLaughlin Reserve, CA, USA - Plot61 | ecosystem: Environmental > Terrestrial > Soil > Grasslands | place: USA: UC McLaughlin Reserve, Lake County... | reverse complement strand
GTTCCCCCGGGAGCGAGCTTCGGCGAGTGAGCGTCGCGCCGCCGCGGTGGCGAGCCAATCTCAAGCTGCTGTGGGCGCTCTCGCTCTACTGGTGCGCGATCTTCCCGCGAACGCAGCAGGAGCTGCGCCGCTGGAGAGAACGCGCCGAGGCGATCGCCGACCCCGTCGTGCGCGAGCACGCGCTCGCCAAGCTGACCAGCGAGCGCATGGTGCTGGAGGGGGCAGCGGCGTATGCACTGCTTGCCGCCCCGCCGCACCGGCTCGACGTGATCCGGGCCTGCGTGACCTTTGAGGTCATCTACGAGTTCACCGACGTCCTGGGCGAGCAACCGGTCGAGCGCCAACTCGCCCACAACGAGCGACTCAACCGCGCACTCGTGTCAGCCGTCGAGCCGATGACGCCACACGAGGCGCACCTGCGCGTGCTCGACCGGCCCGATCCCGACTATCTCCACGAACTGATCGACGACTGCCGGGCCGGGATCATGCGCCTCCCGGGGCGCGACGCAATCCTTCCCACGGTGCAGCGGCTGGCGGCGCTGGCCGCGGACGCCCAGACACTCAACCACGCGGGGTCGCACGACGGGCACCGTCAGCTCGCCCGGTGGGCGGCATCCTGCGACGACGGTGACGCGACCTGGTGGGAGCTCGCGGCGGCGGCCAGTTCGCCGCTTGGGATCTTTGCGCTGTTCGCCGCGGCCAGCCGCCCGGGGATCGCGCAGGAGACCGCGGACGCGATCGACGCCGCGTACTTCCCCTGGATCGGTGCCGTCGTCTGGCTGCTGGAGAGCCTGGTGGACCACCTCGAGGACGCGGCCGGCGACAACCTCAGCTACTTCGGCCAGTACGCATCGCCGTCGGAGGCGGCCTGCCGCCTCGTCGCCGTTACGCGGCGGGCAGGCGCCGCGGCCGCAGGACTCCCGAACGGCGAGCTGCACACGATCCTGCTGGCCGGCGCTGTCGGGCTCTACCTCTCGAGGCACGAGGCACGCCACGCGCAGGTACGCGACGTGGCCGATGCGATCCGCGAGGCGATCGGCGGGCCGATCGAGGCGCTGATGATGGCGTCGCGCCTGCGGCGCCTCGCCGTGCAGCTCAGCCGCGCTCGGCGCCGCTTCCGCGAGCCACGCGCAGCGGCACGACGTTGGCGGGCCCGGCGCTCGCCTCCGCGCGCAGGATCCCGCCGCTGATCGTCAGCGCGCGGTCGACGCCGGAGACACCCATCGCTTCGCCAGTGGTCATCAGGACGGCGACGTTGCCGTCCGCGATCGAGCGCACGAGCAACAGGACCGCCTCGCGCTCGAGCAGGTCGACGTGCGAGGTCGGATCGTCGACGAGCAGCAGTTGCGGGCCGGTCACGAGCGCCTGGGCGATCGCGACGCGCACGCGCTCGGTCGGTTCCAGCTCGCGCGGCTGCAGGTGGGCGCAGCCGCTGGCGCCAACGCGCTCCAAGTGCAGCAGTGCGCGAGCGCGTGCGATCTCGGGCGCCGTCCCGCGCGCGAGCAGCGGCATCGCGACGTGGTCGGCGATCGACTCCCCGCCGACGCCACCGAGCCCGACCTGCACGTAGCCGATCCCGACCGGAAGCCCGTCCTCATGATGGCCGCGGACCGCCTCACCGCAGAAGTGCACCGCTCCCCCATCCGGCTGCTCGAGCCCGGCAGCGATCCGCAACAGCGTGGTCCGGCCCGAGCGCGGCATGCCCCAGATCGCGACGAGTTCGCCGGGCGCGATCGCGAGCGAGACGTCGTCGAGAGCAGTCACCTCCCGACGGCCGCGGCGGAAGCGCTTGCTGACCCGCTCAAGCGTCAGCAGGCTCATCGGCTCGTCCCGTGCGCGTCTGCTCGAACGCGTCGATCTCCTTGCGCGCGTAAGCGATCCACGCGAAGTGCGCGTCGAGCAGGCCGCGGCGCGCCGCCAGCACCAGCCGCTCGACAAGCTCGCCGGCGGCGACAGCCGGCGTCGCACCGTCGCGCGCCGGTGGGAGCGGCAGCTGGCTCGCCTCCTCGACGCAGGCGCGCTCGTAGGCATCGACCAGCGCGTGCATCGTGCCGGCGCGATCTACCCCGGCGGCGGCGGTGCCGGCGATCCGCCGCAGCATCTCGACGTGGCGCGGGTCCTCGCGCATCTGGTCGGCGACCCACTCGCGGAACGCGCGCGCACCGCTCGCGGTGGCGCGATAGTGGACCTTCGGCTGGCGCCTTGCGGGGGCGCGCAGACGCTCCTCGGGGTCGGCGGCCGCAGGCGCCTCCTCCAGCAGCGGCTCGATCAGCGATGCTCTCTCGAGCGCGTTGAGCGCTGCGTATATCTGCGAGATCGGCGGATCGAGCACGCCGCCGTAGCGACGTTCGAGGCGCTGGAACAGCTCATAGCCGTAGCTGGGTCGCTCGATCACCAGTCCGAGCACCGCCCAGTTGACGGCCGACCTCATCCTCACCGCAGCAGCCACCCAATCCCCATCCGTTGCTTTGAGAAACGGTAAAGGGGACGCTATTCCACTTGAGGGTCCGAACGCAACCGTTCAACTCGCTGCTCAGCGGATAGAACGTTCGAAGTAGGGTTCGGCGACATGACCGAGCCAGCCGTTCTGAGCGAGGTGCGCGACGGGGTCCTGCTCGTCACGCTGAACCGTCCCGAGCAGCGCAACGCCGTAAACCGGGCGGTGGCTGAGGGAATCGCCGGCGCTTTGGATCGCCTGGACGCGGAGCCGGAGCTGCGGGTCGGCGTGCTCACCGGTGCCGGCAAGGGCTTCTGCGCGGGGATGGATTTGAAGGCGTTCGTCGCGGGCGAGCGAGTTGCCGTCGACGGACGCGGGTTTGCGGGAATCGTGCAGCGCGCGTCGGCGAAGCCGCTGATCGCGGCGGTCGAGGGCTTCGCCGTCGCCGGCGGCTTCGAGATCGCGTTGGCCTGCGACCTGATCGTCGCGGCACGCGGTGCGCGATTCGGGATTCCGGAGGTCAAGCGCGGATTGGTCGCGGCTGGGGGCGCATTGCTGCGCCTGCCGCAGCGGATCCCCTACCACTTGGCGATGGAGCTGGCGCTGACCGGCGACTTCATCGATGCCTCGCGCGCATACGAGGTTGGGCTCGTGAACCGCGTGGTCGAGCCTGGCGCGGCCGTAGAGGCCGCGATGTCGCTGGCGGAGACGATCGCGGCGAACGGCCCGCTTGCACTGGCTGCCTCGAAGCGGATCCTCGTCGAGGCGCCTGGGTGGCCGGCTGGGGAGCGGTGGACGTTGCAGGCCGAAATCGCCGACCCCGTGAGAGCGTCGGCCGATGCACGCGAGGGCTCGGTGGCGTTTGCGGAGAAGCGGGCGCCGCGGTGGACGGGGCCGTGAGCGGCGCTCCGCTCACGGCCACCCCCAGCTTGACAGGTGACCAAATGGTCACCTATTCTCTCCGCCGTGGACGAGGTCTTCAGAGCGCTGGCGGATCCGACCCGCCGTAGCCTGCTCGACGAGCTGTTCCGTGAAGACGGGCAGACGCTGAGCGCGCTCGAACAGCGCCTGCCGATGACGCGCTTCGGCGTGATGAAGCACCTGAGAGTGCTGGAGCAGGCAGGCCTCGTCGTCACGCGCCGACGGGGGCGCGAGAAGCTGCATTTCCTCAATCCCGTCCCGATTCGGCTCGCCCACGATCGCTGGGTGAGCAAGTACGCGGAGCCGTGGGCCGCAGGCCTGAGCGAGCTCAAGCACGACCTGGAGGGCAGGACCATGGAGAAGGTCTTCGAGATCTACATCAAGACGACGCCGGAGCAGCTGTGGGAGGCGATCACGAACCCCGAGCTGCGCGCGAAGTACAACTTCGGCGTCGGCGTGACGTCGGACTGGACGCCCGGCTCTCGCTACACGTCGGTCCACACCGAGGCCGGCATGCCGATCGCCGAGGGCGTCAACGTCGAGGTCGACGCGCCTCGCCGGCTTGTGCAGAGCTTCACCGCGCTGTGGGGCGAGGACGTGAAGGCCGAGGGCGAGTCGCGCGTCACGTGGGAGATCGAGCCGGTCGGAGACTCCTGTCGGCTCACCGTGATCCACGACCAGCTGCGCGAGGGCGCCAACGACGAGCTGTTCGGCGGCTGGCCGATGATCCTCTCCGGCCTCAAGACGCTGCTGGAGACGGGCGAGCTGCTGACGACGCCGGGCTCTTTGCGGTACGCGAGCGCCGGTTCCTAAACGTCGGATCGGGCTGCTCGGGCAGCAGCCGGACCTCTCCGCGAACGGGCGCGTGGTCCGTTCGCGGACCGGGTAGTGATCCGCTCACAAGACGCGGCGAATAGGCGCCGCGCGTCGAGAGGAGACCGAAGATGCTTTGGCTGCTGCTTGGAATCATCTTGCTGGTCATCGCCATCGCCGGCGGTGTGATCGTTCACCCCATCCTGTTCGTGCTCGCGCTCCTCGCGCTCGCCTTCTTCTTCTTCGGCCGCTCCGGCCGAACCGTCTGACCTGAGGGGGCTGCACGCGAGAGAGGCGGCAGAGAGCGGCCCCGAACCCGGGGCCGCCTCCACGCGTGACCTCAGGCGCGTGACTTCGCGCGGCTGAGGCTGGCCTCCAGGGCGGCAAGCAGGTCGGGGACCGGATCGGGCTCGGGCTCGACATCGGGGATCTCGATCTCCCCTCCCCGTCGCTTGCGCTGGATCAGTCTCAGCAGCCGGCTGCGATGGCAGTCCTCGTAGCGGTCGGGATCGAAGTCGCGCGTCATCGCCTCGATCACTCTCAGCGCCTCGTCGACCTCTCTTCTTCTCGGCGCCGCTCCACGCTTCGACGGCACTGCGTCGATCGCGCTCGGGTCGCGGATCTCGTTCGCGAACAGCATCGTCGAGAGCGCGAGCAGGCCGTCGCGCTCGCGCACGGCCACGAGCTGCTCGCGCGAGCGCATCACGATCCGCCCGATCGCGACCTGCTCGGTCTGCGCCATCGTGTCGCGCAGCAGTCGATACGCACGCGTGATTCCCTCCGCCCCTCCCTGCGGCAGCAGGTAGTACGGATGGTAGAAGTGGGCCGGGTCGATCTGCTCGAGCGGCACGAACTCCTCCACCTCGATCGTCCGCGTACGCTCGGGCGCGGCGGCGGACAGCTCCTCGTCGGACAGGACGACGAGTCTGCCGTCGAGCTCGTAGCCGTGGCCGACGTCCTCCCACGCGACCTCCTTGCCGTCGTTCGCGCACGTGCGCTTGACATCGACGCGCTGGCCGCTGTCGTCGACTTCGTGGAAGTGCACGTCGCGGTCCCGCACGGCGCTGACGAGCTCGACCGGGACGGCGACGAGGCCGAACGCGAGCGTCCCGCTCCAGAGGCCGCGGGCCATCAGCGCGCCGCCCTTCTGCCGCCGTGCCGGTTGCCGCGAGCGCGGGTTCTGCCGCCGCTGCGTCTTTTCTGCTGCGGCCCGCGCGTTCGTCTTCTGCGACCGCCGCCGAGGCTCGCCTCAAGCGCAGCCGAGAGGTCGTCGGGCGCCTCCGGCTCCTCGTGCTCGGGCAGCTCGATCTCCTGCCCGCTCGCCTTGCGTCTGATGAGCGCGAGCACGTCGGCGGTGTATCTGTCCTCGTGCTTCGCCGCTCTCCAGTCGCCGGCGAGCGTGTCGACGAGCCGCTGCGCCATCTCGACCTCTTTCGACGACGGCTCTCTTCGCAGCGGCGGGACTCTGAGGTCGCTGCGGTCGACGACCTCGTCGGCGAAGCGCATCGTGTGCAGCACGAGCGCTCTGCCGCGCGGGCGCAGCGCGACGAGTTGCTCGCGCGTGCGCAGCACGAAGCGGCCGATCCCGACCTTCCCGCTGCGCTCCAGCGCCGCGAGCAGCACGCGGTACGCCTGCTCGCCCCCGGACTGCGCGCCGACGACGTACGGCTTGTCGTAGTAGACGGGATCGATCTGCTCGACGGCGACGAAGTGCTCCAGCTCGATCATCTTCGGTCGCGAGCCGCGAGCGGCGGCGATCTCCTCGTCGGTGAGGATCACCTGCTTGCCGCCGTTCGTCTCGTACGCCTTCTGCGTCTTCTCGCGTCTAATCTCGCGGCCGGAGTCGGCGCCGACGAGGCGGTGCTCGATCCGGCAGCCGTCGCTCAGGCGCACCTCGCGGAAGTGGATGCGGTGGTCCTCGGTCGCGGCGAACAGCTTGACCGGGATCGCGACCTCGCCGAAGGCGATCGTGCCGTTCCACAGCGAGCGCGGTCTGGTCACGGAGCAAGCCCTCTCAGCGCGGGGAGCGACTGTCTGAGCGAGAGCACCTCGGCGAACCGGTCGCCGTGCTCGGCGACGCGCGCGAGCACCGCGTCATGCTCGAAGCGCAACAGGTCCGGATCGCCCTCCGCACGGCATGCCTCGACCTCGTCCCAGCCGAGCGGCGTCGAGACGGTCGGGCGCTCCTTCGCGCGCATCGAGTAGACGGAGACCGTCGTCTTGTGCTCGTCGTTCTGCGACCAGTCGATCAGGACCTTGCCGTCGCGCTCGCCGCCCTTCTTTCTCATATCGGAGACGATCAGCTCGGGACGCTGCTGTTCCAGCAGCGCCGCGACCGCGTGCGCGAACGGCTTCGTGTGCTCGTACCGTGCCTTCGCGACGTTGAGCGGCACGTAGATCTGCATCCCCTTCGAGCCCGACGTCTTCGGGAACGCCTGCAGGCCGAGCTGCTCGAACATGTCGCGCAGCGTCAGCGCGACCTCGCAGCACTCGACGATCGTGGCGGGCGGGCCAGGGTCGAGGTCGAACGCGAGCGTCGCCGGCCGTTCGATCTCGTCCGCCTTGGAGAGCGACGGGTGCAGCTCGATGTCCGCGAGGTTCGCGAGCCACACGAGCGTCGGCAGGTCCTGGCAGAGCGTGTAGTGGATGTCGCGTCTGCTGTGGCGGCTGTAGACGGTGACGGTCTGCACCCAGTCGGGCCGGTGTCTCGGCGACTGCTTCTCGTAGAAGTACTCCCCCTCGACGCCGTCGGGATAGCGCTTGAGCGTGAGCGGGTGGTCGCGCAGGTGCGGCAGCAGCACGGGTGCAATCCCCATGTAGAAGCGGATCAGATCGCCCTTCGTGAAGCCGGCTCTCGGATAGAGGACCTTGTCGAGGTTCGTCAGTCTGAGCGTGCGGCCCTCCAGCTCGACCTCGACGCCGTTGCGGATTCTGCGGCCGGCGGCGACGAGCGCGTCGAGGTCCAGCGGGTCGTCGTCGGCCGCGGGCGCCGGCGACGGCGTCGCCCTGGGCGGCGCCTGCACGCGCTCGCGCACGACCGCGTCCGCCGGCTTGTCGTCGCGCAACCCCTCGTAGCGCGGATGGCGCAGGCGGCCGTCTCTGGTCCATTCGCCGAACTCGATCTCGGCCACGAGCGTCGGCTCGACGAAGTGCGCCCCTCTTGCGGGCTGGCGTCCGACGAACGGGGATCTTCTCCGCGCGAGCGGTCTCAGCAGCTCGCCGAGGCGGTCCAGCTCGGCTTCGTCGAAGCCCGTGCCGACCTTGCCCGCGTACTTCAGCTCGCCGGTGTCGGGGTCGTGAACGCCCAGCTCGAGCGCGCCGAGGCGGTTCTGGCGGGCTCTTCTGCCCTCCGTCCAGCCGCCGATCACGAGCTCCTGCCGGTAGGAGTTCTTGATCTTCAGCCAGCTGCCGTCACGGCGGCCGGGCGCGTAGCGCGAGTCGAGCCGCTTTGCGACGACGCCCTCCAGCCCCTGCTCGCGCGTGGCGGCGAGCAGTACCGATCCGGCTCCCGCGTGGTGGGCGGGAACGCGCCAGTGCTCGCCGTCGAGCTCGAGCGCGGCGAGACGCTCGCGCCGCTCCGTGTAGGGCAGGTCGAGCAGCGAATGGCCGTCGAGCCACAGCAGGTCGAAGACGACGTAGACGACCGGTCTTTCGGCGGCGCGCCGCTTGACGGCCGCCTCGCCGCGCAGGTGGATGCGGGGCTGCAGCGCCTGGAAGCTCGGCTTGCCCTCCTCGTCGAACGCGACGATCTCGCCGTCGAGCATCGCGGAGTGCGAGCCGAGCGCCCGGTTGAGCGCCCGCAGCTCGGGATAGGCGGCGGAGACGTCGTTGCCGTTGCGCGTCGTGAAGGACAGGCGCCCCGGCTCGGAGTGCGCGATCGCGCGGACGCCGTCCCACTTGACCTCGAAGGCCCAGCGCTCCTCGTCTCTCGGCATCGTCGAGAGACGCGCGAGCATCGGCTCGACGACGTCCGGCATCTCGGTCGCTGTGGCGTCCTGCGGCGGGTCCATGCGATGGATCATCCAGTCCTTCTCAGATCTGCCGGCGTGGAACAACGCGTAGCGGCCGTTCAGCTTCTCGCCGTCGAAGACGACGATCACTCTTCTCGGCAGCCACTTCTCGCAGGTGTACGTGCCGCTGTCCCAGATCATCACCTCGCCGGCGCCGTAGCCCGCCGGGATCGTCCCGTGGAAGTCGATGTAGTCGAGCGGGTGGTCCTCCACGTGGACGGCCTTGCGGTTGTGTCTCGGGTCCTCCGGGATGCCGTTCGGGATCGCCCACGAGACGAGCACGCCGTCGCGCTCGAGCCGCAGATCCCAGTGCAGCCGGCGAGCGTGATGCTCGTGGATGACGAAGCGGCCTCCCTGAGGCGCGGCTCCGTCGGGAGCCGCCCCGTCGCCGCTCGGCTCCGGCGTCTCGTCGAAGCGGCGCTTGCGGTGGTACTCGGCCAGTCTCGGAGACATCTAAAGGCGACATACCCACGAGGCGAGCGCGCCGCACGCCGGCTCGCTGAGCGGTGCGCTGACCGCCGTCCGGCCGGCTCGTTAGCGCGCGCGATCGGTGGGTAGCCGCAAATGGCCAACCCCGACGGCAGAGAGGACCCTCGCCATGTTCCATCACCACAAAGAGCTCGCGTACACGGTGCGCGTCGACAAGCCCAACCCAGTCTTTGCACGGATGCTGCAGCAGGCGATCGGCGGTCCCGAGGGTGAGATGCGCGTGATGAACCAGTACCTGTTCCAGGCCTGGGGAGCGCGCGGCCCGAAGAAGTACCGCGACATGCTGATCCACACCGGCACGGAGGAGATCGGGCACATCGAGGTGCTGGCGACCGCGGTCGCGATGAACCTGGAGGGGCAGCCCTCGGAGAAGGTCGACGACGTCGTGACGAACCCGCTCGTGGCGGCGCGGATGGGCGGCGTCGAGCCGCGTCACTACCTGTCCGGGGGCCTGTCGGCGATGCCGTCCGACGCGAACGGGGTGCCGTTCAACGCCGCGTGCATCGACGTCGGCGGCAACCTGCTCTCGAACCTGCGCGCGAACGTCGCGGCGGAGTCGATCGGGCGCTCGCTCGCCGCGCGGCTGCGGGAGCTGACGGACGATCCCGGCATGAAGGACCTGCTGTCGTTCCTGATCGCGCGCGACACGATGCACCAGCAGCAGTGGCTGGCGGCGATCGAGGAGCTCGGCCAGACGAACGGGACGGCTCCCGACGACGTGATCGACGACCCCGATCACGCGACCTACGCCTACCAGTTCTTCGGGCACGCGGACGCGCCGATGGATCCCGCGGCGCGCTGGCTCACCGGCCCCTCGCTCGACGGCCGCGGCGAGTTCTCGTTCGCCGACCCGGCGCCCGCGCTCGGGCAGGAGCCGCAGCTCGCGAAGGCGCCGATGAGCGTCCACGGCGGCACCGAGGCGACCCGCGGCGATGCCGACGGCAACGACGGCGGCATGATGGACAAGGTCAAGGACGCCGTCGGCAAGGGCACGTGAGCGAGGTGGCGCAGACGCTCGACCTCGACGTCGTGGACGGCGTCCACCGCATCGAGGACGCCTACACCAACTGGTACCTCGTCGAGGACGGAGATCGGCTGACGATCGTCGACGCGGGCGTCCCGACCTCGTGGGACTCGCTGACCGAGGCGCTGCGGCGCCTCGGTCGCGCCCCCGGCGACGTCGGCGCGCTCGTGCTCACGCACGCGCACTTCGACCACATCGGCTTCGCCGAGCGTGCGCGGCGCGAGCTGGGCGTGGAGGTGTGGGCCCCGGAGGACGACGTGCCGCTGACGCGGCATCCGCTGCAGTACAGCCGCGAGCGCAGTCCGCTGGCATACGCCTGGCGGCGCGGCGCACGGCCGATCATGGCGGCGCTCGCGCGCAGC
>Ga0126311_10002014_pt1 | contig 10059 bp, 7 predicted proteins | sample Plot61_FD_92539 | JGI IMG/M metagenome (GOLD analysis project Ga0126311, IMG submission 92539) | Serpentine soil microbial communities from UC McLaughlin Reserve, CA, USA - Plot61 | ecosystem: Environmental > Terrestrial > Soil > Grasslands | place: USA: UC McLaughlin Reserve, Lake County... | reverse complement strand
TTCGTCAATCCGGGCGAGGATTTCACGCCCGCGCCGCCAAACCCTTTGGGTGAGGGAACGGCGCGCCCTCTTTCGAATTTATAGCGGGCTCATCTGCCCGGCGCTTATTCGAGGCCCTTATTGTGTACTGACCTCTCCCTTAGCTATGACGGGCCACCCGCGCCCCGGCGTCAGCAAGAACCGGGGCGGAGTCGTTAAGGCTTGTGGCCGGCGTACCACATCTTCGTGATTCTCAAGATAATCGACTGCCTCTCTGACCTCATCCTCAGACAGGCCGACGGAGCTCCGCAGGCTTGCTTCATCTACGCCATTTTGCTCAAACTCTGCCCGGTGTTCTGTCAGCCAATTAACGAGGCGGGTCGCATCTTGCTGAATCTTAGCCTTGTGTTTGTCTGTCATTGTGCCCTCCTTATTGGATGTCTGTTATGGTGCAGTCACCTCCGTCAGCGCAATGATTTGCAGCGTCGAGAGCATGCAGTGAAAGCACCCGACGCCTCGAACAGCGGCCCACGGATCGCTGCGCTTACCGGCACCGGTTCCCTGCCGTTCGGGCAATGCCGCCAAAGCTACCGGCGCGTAAAAGAAAAGAAGTTCACCCCGCCGTTCTTTTCCTGATTGATAGTCTGCTGAGCGATGGCCATGCAGGTGGCAAGGCGCACTTCCGGGAGCTGAATCCTATCGCTGGCCGCTTTCGCGCGATCGAAGTCCGTCACGGCCGAAGAGCCGAGGATTAGAATCAACTCGTTCGCGATGGCCCCCAGACTGTTCCCGTTCTGCATCACCAGCTCCCCGGTCTGGAAAAACTGCTGTCCGAATCCGTTCAGAGACACGGCGGCCGCGCTCATCTCGTTGAACTGGTCCACGACCGGCTCCAGTATCTCGAACGCGCGTTTAGGCTCCAGGCGTATATAGATTCGCGCGATCTCGAACATCGCGGACATCTGTTCCTGATCTTCGGCTCTCCCCGAGCCGCCGATCAACGCCCGAGCCTGCTCCAAAAGGTCAAGCAGGGTTGCCCTCTTCTGATTTGCTCCCATCTGATTGACCATCTGGATGAGCATCATGGCTCGCTCTCTCGGCGTGCGAAGATTATTGATGGCCTGCAACGCTTCGTCGATCTTGCCATTGTTGATCGCCGTGTAGACGGCTTGCTGATCGAGGTTGCTTAAAGCCTGCCGGCGCTGGATAGGATTGGAGATGTGGTCCGTTAGAATCTGCCTCGCGAGAGTGATGTCTCCGGCCCCCGCCGCTCTCATCGCGACCTGCTGATAAAACTGGTCCCTCATCTCCTGGGGCGCCTGCCCCGCTGCCTCCAGAGCGGCGGTCAACGTGCCGGTGTTGATCCTGTTCTGGTACTGCTGCAGGAGCCGGCCCTGCGCGTCGACCGGAGTGCTGAGTTTTTCAAAGGTCTTATCCACCACTGCCGCCTTCCCCGGAACGTACCTGTCCATCTCTTCGGTCATCTGTTTGAGCGAAGCCAGTATGTTCTGAGCGACATTTCTTTCAGGCGAGTACGTGTTGGATGCCGGTGAGGTAAATGAGAGGGCGGCCGAGACCGCCTTGCTGAACAGATCGCGGTACTGCTGATCGGTCAAGAGGGGGAGGCTGGAGACTCCCTGAGGCGATGGACCGTCAATCACACGGGCTGCGGAGGGCGCGGCCATCCGCAAGAGATTGACCGCGAGATTGGCCGCCTCCTGATTCTTGAGCAGGTTCTCACCCTGGAGCCTGGCGGCGATGCCTCCGGCAAGCTTTGTGGCGGACTCGGGGGCGGACGCCTTGAGCTGGCTCAGAGTCTCAATAAGGTTATATGAATATCCTTTCTGAAGATTCTCCTCGGCTATCAGGAGGGCGCGCTTCGGGTCCTTTGCCGCGATCTGGAAGGCGAGCGAAAGCTCGAGCTGGACTTCCGGGTTCGGCTGCCCGTTTACCTGCCCTGCGTTAGGATCTATTAGTCCGCGTGTTGAGCGAAGAAAGCCGAGAGCGATCTCGGGATCGCGCGCGGCCAAAGCCGCTATCACCTCGTTTCGAATCTGCATCCCGGTCTGGTATTTCTGATAGTAGTTCGGATCGTCAATTTCTACGCCCGCGATGTACTCGCTGACGGCTGCTATGGCCTCTTCGACAAGCTTTTTCGCAAGTTTTTCGTTCGAGGCCCAGAGTAGCTGCGCGGCCTGTATCTGCATTCGCACGCGGGTTTCCGGCAGGCGGATCTGTTGCAGGCTGCTCGCCACTTCGAGGAGGAGGGCGAGCCCCCTTGCCCTGTTTGTCTCTTGGTTCCTCGCCGAATTCAACTCCTCCGTGGTCGCGGGTCGAAGCTCTAGGATTCTTATCTCATACCGGCCCGAGGCTGGATTTTCCTGTTGCTCGAGAGGTGACACGTCGATGCGGTACGCGCCGGGTAAATGGGCGACCAGCGAGACGCCCTCCTGGCCGCTCGCTCCCGTCGGGCTATCGAATTCGCCCAGGCTCTTTCCCTCGGGAGAAAAGACTCGGACCACCACGTCGATGCCGCGCTGATCGACGACGATTTGCAAAAAGTTATCCTCTTTTAAATTCACGCTGAACGCGTGAGACTCCCCTCGCTTAATCGTACGCTCGACGGTTTCGCCGACTCGCAGCGCCGCCGTTACGCCTTGCGCTCTGGATGTTCTGCTGTGCGAAAGGCAGGTGAGTACAATGAAAAGAAGCATCATGGCTGTTGGCCGACGCATCTGACCACCCCCTTGAGTAAGCTTAGAAGATAGCCGGGAGGCTCCGAACGGCGCTACTTCAGGACACCATTCAGGCGCTCCCTGCATATGGGCTGGCGCTCATACCATCTGCTCACGCCAAGTCTACCACATATTAATTATCGGGTTAACCGCTACCGGGAGACACGCTATCGGGCAACAGGCTCGTAGAGCCCATTGTGAGTCGTCGCGCCGCATTCCTCGGAATGAAGCCGGAATTCTTTGAATCACCGGGCGATTCCGAGACGACCTTTATGGCCTTCGACCTCTCGCCAATCGAAAATACTACTTCCGGTCGATCACGACGACCGCGCGCAGTCCGTCATCGAGAAAGGTCAACGTCGTCGTGAGGTCTGAGAAATCTCCGAGCAGCTTCCCGAGCGCGCTGCTCTCGACAGGCGCGGCGGGCTGTCGCGGCGAGGTCGCGGAGCCGTGCACGCTGCAACTGATCGTCTTTCCGTCGGGCATTAAGAGGTAATGTCCATCGTCGGGGCAAAAGAAATGGGACGCGTAAAGCCTGTCGGCCTGCCTCTGCACCTGCGCGCCCAGCTCTTCCCCCGACCCGGCGGTACTGCCCGCGGCGCCGTTCGATTGCCGCATGAAGGCTCGCCCTACGCTCGATAGCAGGCCGAGGTTGTTCAGGCAGGCTTCGCGGTTGTTCTCCGCCCATCCCAATCGAAAATCGGCTAACACCTGATTCCAATTCTGAGGGCGGATGCGAAGCAGGGCATGAGACCTCTGCGGCCGATCTTCAGCCATCACGTCCCCGGACCCGGCGCGGGCGGCCTCTGCCGCGATCAGGTCTTCGAGGATGAATGGCTTGCTTGAGATGTACAGGTTATCGCCTATGCGCGACCAGAAGACGCGAAACTTGATCGGCCCGAACCGTATGCCGTAAGCGCGGGCCATCTGCTCTCCGTTCAACGGGAATTTATAAAAATCGTAGTCCGTGCCGAACAGGCCGCCCCCCTTCGGAGTGCGGGTAGTAAGGGCCAGCTCCTGGTCAAGATGTTCGATGAATCGGTCCACGATCTTTGCATCCTTGACCGGCACGGAGATGTATACCGGGGCGCTGAGCGAAGCGACCAGCAGGCTGATATATACCTCAAAGGAAGAGAATGATGAAGACGAGCCGTTCGACCTGGCCAGCGCCTCGCCGAAGAAACTCGGGAGATTAAAATCGAATGTCGGATGAGAGTCGTAGAGGTGAACCGCCACTTGATTGCCCAGCCCGCTGGAAATGAACTCTTCAATCCTCCCGGCTTCTTCAGCGGAGATATCGATCAAGCCGAAAAAGCTCCCCCTGCTCCCGCCCCTCAGAGGGGCGATCAATTCCTCTTTTTTCAGCCGCAGCCCGACGCTGAAAATATTTCGCTTCGGGACGGGGGCGGAATCTAAAGATTCAGGCTCTCCAGCCAGTAAGTGCGACAGGCCCGTGTAAATCGAATTGTCGATGAGCGGGAGTATGATCGTCTCGATCCTGTAGCGCTTCGGGGTGATTTGAAGGCGGATCGCAATCGGGTCGAAGAACGTGCGCCAGTACCTATTATATTGCTTGACGAACGCGTTGTACTCATCAGCCTCCTCGCCGCTGGCCTGCCTGACCGGGATCTCGATGCAGGGAGTGAGGGAATTCGCGCCGCCGTGCACGGAGCAGAGCCCGGCCGCGCCATCGGAATGCAAGGAATACTTTCCGCCATCGGGACACGCGACGTCGCCGGCCCCGAACAATCCCGGAGAGCACTTACTCGTCGCAAGAGTCGCGAGCGAGTCGGGCTGCCTGTCGTGTTCCGTGCGATAGAGCAGGGAGGCATGCCCGATCATCCTCATATTGTTGTAGCAAATCATTCTCCGCCTCTCGGTGGTCTTTAAATCAGTACCGAAAAGACTTCGAATGAATGGGTCCGACAGGTATATCAGCCCGTCTTCTTCGGCGGCTCCGCGCGCCATAAGCGTGCGGATGTACGCGAACTCGGGGGATTCTCCCAACCTTTGGATCGGAGCGCCCGCCGCATCCTTGCCTCGAATCGCTTCGAGAATTCGCTTGAAAGCTGCCTTCGAATTGCTCCGAACGTACAGGTCCGGCGCGGGATATGCGGCGAACACGTTGATGTCCCGGTCAGGCGTCGCGAGTTCCACGTAGTCAATGTCGAGGTATTTTCCCGTCGCGCTCGTGGCATCGGGCCGGGCCTTCCGCGCGTTGGCGAGAAAGCTCTCCATCCGGCCCCTGAAGATTTCAGGAGCCTTGATCCGAAACAATAGGGACACATCGCTTCCTTCACGCACGAACGGGTCGCTCCCCGTCACGGCCACCTCTTCGACCACCTGATCGTAAAACGGCCGCAGCGTCGGGTCACTCTCCAGAGCGAGTTGCTGTTTCACCCTTTCGCTCGTTCGCTGCGTGCGGGCCTCCTGGAACGCCTGGCCTAACAGATGCGTCCCCCACAGGTCGCTCACGTCTATGGCGTCCAGCATCTTTGCGAACGAATGGAACTCCACGAAATAAAAATCATCCGGCACGCACATCGCGAGCGGCGACATTTCAGGCTTGCGGTTGCCGAGCATCTGCTTCCAGGGATGGCTCTTGACCGCCGGTCCCCTGAGGCTTGCGACAGAGACCGTCTGTTTGCGCCTCAGGGCCACTTCGGCACGCCGTTTCTCCCATTCTAATTTTAGCCGGCGGCCCTCTGCCTCAATTTCGTCTCGCTGCTCCTTCGACATCGCATCCATCTCTTCTTTCGATGGTGTGGGGGGCCGATTGCCGGCGGCATTCCCCGGAGCATTCCCTCGCATCGCGTCGAGCTGCAAGCTCTCCTGCACGGCGAGCGCGCCGCTGAAGATGCTGTAAAGGCCGATGTCGTTTTCCTGGTCCTCTTCCTGCATCGGCCGCTCAACTATCGACCTGACCTGATCGAAGGTTTCATCCAGCCTGTTTTCGCGCCGCGCTAATTGCAATGTCACGTACTGGAGATAGGCGTCGCGAGGATAGAGTTGGAGCTTCGCCCTGGCTTCTTCCAGCGTCCAGCCCCGCGACCCGGCGGCGGCCCTGTCCTGCGCAAAGACGCCGGGGTCAGGCGCCCATCCCGCAAGCATGATGATGACGAGGCCCCATGCGAAAACAGATTGTGAACGAGTACTCATTATGTCTCCTCTCGAATCAAGCTCTTCTTATGCTATTAAGCTCCCGTTATCAGATCGCTGACGCGGGCGCGGGTGGCCATCAGGCTGCCGTTCTTAAAAGGTCAATTCATATCGCTGCTCCGTCACCAAAGCGCCCCACAGCTCGTGAGTATTCTCTTCTGTCAGCCGGAACCCGGACGACCGGTAGAGGCTTGCCGCTGCGCTCAGAGCGCTGACGGTCCAGAGAAAAATGGACGAGTAGCCCGCCCGTCGGCAGAAGACTACTGTTTCCTCTATGAGCCTTTTACCGAGCCCGAGCCCTCGCAGGTCCGGGTGCAGCAGCAACCAGCGCAATTGAGCGCTTTCTCTGGAAGCTTCGACGATAGCAATCGAGCCTGCTACTCTATCATCTCTTTCGACTATCCATATTCGCTCTCGATCTCCCTGGCCCACGGCGAACTCAGCCAGGGGGCCGGCCACATATGCCTCGAAGGTATGATCCCATCCGTACTCTTCCGCGTATAACTTCCCGTGCAAGTAGGTCACATAGCCAATGTCGCCCGGCTTCAAATCGTTTCTGATCCGTATGCCGGTCGGCAGCCTGTTTTCTTTGAGCTCATCATTCATTTTTATAGTCCTGATGTTTTTAATAGAGCCGGGGCCGTTATTTCGATTACCTGACGAGAGTACCCGGCCCGGCTACCGGGCCCGTTCATCGACATCGGGCAAGAATTTTTGAGCTTGGATATGCTGCCAGGGCTCTACTCGCAGTCCGCGCAGTTTATCCTGTCGCGAGTGCCCGGATGTTAACCCTGTCCGAAACCGACGGCTACTATATCTGGCCGGAGGGAGTCAGTAAAGACTTCCCGGCAGAGCTGCCGTCGATGCCGAAATGAGGGCGGCGCCACCCGGCAACCGGGGTCAAAATGGATTTTCTCGGAAACGTAACTTGAGATGACCTCCCGCGCTGCAATCGAGCCCTCCTTCGCCGATTAACCGGAGCCGATCAAAGGCGCTCCAATAACCGAAAACGTTTACAAGCGTACGTGATCGTGTCTGTAAATAATTCGCTTGATACCTAATCTCCTGCTATTACAGCAATTAGGCAACGGCATCATAATTGCTATATGTTTATAGGGTGGTGTTGAAAGTTAAGCATTCCGGGTATCAGGTTACAAGAGATTTTGTTCCGGGCCCGGCTGAATCTACAGGTATTGACGGAAGGGTATACAAGGAGGGTGCGATGAAACTTAATATCTTTAACCGGATGGTGGGTGCGGCAGTAATCAGTTCGATGATGCTCGTCGGCACAAGCCTGCCCGCCCAGGCCGGGCAAAACGAGCAAAAGCAGCAACGAAAACAGCAGAAACAGGAACAACGGGCTCAGCAGCAGCAGCAGCAACAGCAAAAGCAGCAGCAAAAGCAACAACAGCAACAACAGATGCAGCAACAGCGCGCTCAGCAGCACGAGCAGAATCAGGCCAACAAGCAGCAGCGGCGCGCGGAGCAATTGCAGCAGGAACAGCAGCGGCGAGCTCAAGAGCAGCAGCAGGAGCAAATCAGGTTGCAGCAGAAGCAGCGCTCGCCCGAGGAGCAGCAGCGGCGCGTCCAGCAGCACGAGCAGAATCAGATCAACAAACAGCAGCAGCGCGCGGAGCAGCAGCGCCTTTCAGAGCAGCGTCAGCAGGAGCTGATCAGGCAGCAGCGACAGCGTGAGGTCCAGTACCGCCAGTACCTCGATCGCCAGCAGCGTATCGCGCAACAGCGCGCGCTATCGCTCCAGCAGCAGAGGCGCATCGCGCAGTACCGGTATCAGCAACGCTACTTCGAGCGCCTGCGGCAGCAGCAACTGCGTCTCCAGAACTCGCGGTCATACGATTACAATAACGACCCTTACTTCTACACGGCCTCCAACTATCGCTACTCCCGTGGAGGGCGTTACTACCAGACCAATCAGTACGGAGCGGAGTTGCTCCGGCAGGCCGTCAACAACGGGTATGAGGAAGGGTTCCGTGCCGGAGAGGCAGACCGTGAGGATCGGTGGCGCGGCAACTATCGGGACTCGTATGCGTATCAGGACGCGAACTACGGCTACAGTGGTTACTACGTCGACCAGAGCGAGTACAACTATTACTTCCGCGAGGGCTTCCGTCGCGGGTATGAAGACGGCTACAACGGCCGTTATCAGTATGGTAACTACTCTAATGGCAAGTATGCGATCCTCGGTGCCGTATTGTCGGGAATCCTGAACCTTCAGTCACTTTTTGACAACTAAGGAGCTACGGCCTTGAACGATAGAGCGGCCACACATGACCGGAGAGGTCATGTGTGGCCGCTCTCTTTTATCCCCTCACCTCCACCCTGCATTCTCCGCGCCACCCGTTCATTGCGATCTTTACTATGCTGCCGAGAGCCGGGGTTTACTCGCCCTGCCCGCTTCGCCCGGAAGCTGCATGAGCTTTTATTTGCCGGGTTAGACGGCGTCTTCGCGTCTATAATGTTGTTGGGTAAAAGCCAGCCAATCTAAGCAGCGTAACCGCTAATAGGAGGAAAACATGAATAGAATTATTTCAGGCTTCTTCAGTCTTGCTTTAATTATGGCCCCGTCCTTTGGACAAGCGCGCCAGTTGCCCCCTCGTTCCAGGTGCACCCTCACCGAAGCCAGCTCCCCTGCAATTCGCGGCCTTCGACTCGGCATGAGCATTGAGCAGGCACTCGCGCTGTTTCCGGGCAGCAGCAAACGATGGGAGATGAGGGACGCTATCGAGAGAGCAAGGTCGCACTCCGGCGGCGAGACCGTCTATCTAGCTTTCGACCCCTCGGCTGATGCCAGGGGGGAGAGCTTCTCCGGAGTGGATTCAGTCTCGGTCGGGATCTATAAGGGACGAGTAGTCGACTTCAGCGTTCTATACCTGGACCCGGCCTGGAAGAATATAGATGAATGGGTCGCAAAACTTGCGGGAACGCTCGGGCTGCCGCGCCCTGCGGATTGGGCGGCCGGGCCGGACGAGAATCCGAACAGGATACTGAAGTGCAACGGGGTTGATATTCAGGCCTCGGTACAAGGTAGCGGCGGATCGATCAGAGTACGGAATACGGAATACATGAAAGAGATGGAAGGGCGCACATATTCAGGAGAAGAGAAAAGACGACGAGAGTTCAAGCCGTGAATTGTAATTCGGCCCGCGCTCCGGCCGATTCTACTGTAGTACGATAATACCTCCATATAGATTTCGCACCGGGCCCGCGGCCCCGCCGTAATTACGGGGGCTGCGGTGTGCGAAGAGGTGTGCGAAAATGAACATCGCCGTACATTAGTGAACGTGTCATCTGCTCTACCCTCTCCCCGCGCCGAATGGATTCAATAAGATAGAGACCGCCAGCAGTCCGCTTTTCTGGCCCGCACATTGCCCGAGTACTGTCCGAGGAAGAAAGCATGGACCGAGAGATAAATCCGACTTTTCGCCGAAGACAGATGACGCGCCGTATTCTGGCCGCGACTGCGTTGCTGGGATTTCTTGTCGCGGGTTTTTTCTGGGGGCCCTCTCTTATCAGGGCCTCGATAAACCGCTCCCGGATACGAACCGCGCGCGTCGAGTACGGACCTGTGGAAGCGACGATCAACGCGAGCGGCACCATCGTGCCGGAATTCGAGCAGGTGCTTTCGAGCCCGATCAACGCGCGTGTCGTCAGGATAATCAAGAGAGCGGGCGAGGTAGTCTCCAAAGGCGAGCCGATCGTAGAGCTGGACGTGAGCGAATCCGTGCTCGCGCTCGACAGGATGAACCAGCAGGTTGACCTGAAGGAGAACCAGCAATCCAAGGCGAGGCTCGACCTTCAGAACACCCTGATCAATCTTCAAAGCCAGTGGGAGATCAAGAACCTCGAATTCAAATCCGCCAGGGCCGCCTCCCAGCGCAACCGCGACCTCTTCAAGCAGGGCCTCGTCTCAGCCGACGTGCTCAGAGAAGCCGAGCTTCAAGAGGAGAAGACCGGTTTCGAGTTGAAGCAGCTCGAAGACTCGAAGCGAAACGCCCAGCAATCGACAAAGACCCAGCTCGAAGGCCTCACCCTTGAGATGAATACGTTGCAGAAGGAGCGGGGCGAGGCGAGGCGACAGCTCGACCTGGCGACTACCAAGGCGGACCGCGACGGAGTGCTTACCTGGGTCGTCGCCGAAGAAGGCGCGACCGTGCAGAAGGGTGAC
>Ga0126311_10002013_pt1 | contig 10061 bp, 8 predicted proteins | sample Plot61_FD_92539 | JGI IMG/M metagenome (GOLD analysis project Ga0126311, IMG submission 92539) | Serpentine soil microbial communities from UC McLaughlin Reserve, CA, USA - Plot61 | ecosystem: Environmental > Terrestrial > Soil > Grasslands | place: USA: UC McLaughlin Reserve, Lake County... | reverse complement strand
TTCGTCTGCTTCGCGCTCTTCCCCGTGGCGGTCGTGCTGGCGCGGGGCTTCGTCGCTCTGGTCTTCGCTTTCGTCATCGGGGGCTTGCGCGAGATCGGAGAGCCGTCGCGCAAGGCCATGATCGTGGACTTCGCCGAGCCGCACCTGCGGGCGCGCACCGTGGGGCTGTATTATCTCGTCCGCAGCCTGACGATAACGCCCGCGGCCGCACTCGGCGGGCTGCTGTGGAAGGTCGAGCCGCAGGCGACTTTTATCACCGCCGGCGTCATCGGCATCATCGGGACGATAGTCTTCGCCGCAACCGTCGAGGAGCGGTACGCGGGCTGATAAAGCATAAGTCAATAAGGGGAGCGAAGGAGCGTTATGAAAACATTAAGGCGAATCGCCGCGGCCCTGATGGCAGCGGCGTTGATGACGATGTTGATGTTGGCGGCAGGCTCGGCACAAGAGGGGCAGCACCAGCACTCTGACGCCCCTGAGCAGCAGCAGGCGGACAGGGCGGACTGGAAGGCCGTCGGGCAGGCTCTGGGTAAGGAAGGCTCCATGCAGCCGGGGGACGTTTATAAGGTCAGCCTGCCACGCAGCGACTTGCAGGTCACGGCCGGGGGCGTGCGGATCAAACCCGCGCTCGCGCTCGGCTCTTGGGTGGCTTTCAAGAGGATGGGCGACGCGACGATGGTAATGGGCGACCTCGTGCTCACGGAGGACGAGGTCACGCCTGTGATGACGAAGCTCCAGGAGGGCGGCGTCGAGCAGACGGCGCTCCACAACCACGTGCTGCGCGAGTCGCCGCGCGTGATGTACATGCACATCGGCGCGCACGGCGACGCGGTGAAGATAGCCAAGGCGATTCATGATGCGCTGGCTCTGAGCAAGACGCCGATGACCGCTCCGCCCCCTGCGCCCACCGGCGGTGCGCAAGACTCGGGGGTAGACACGAAGCAGCTCGACCAACTCATGGGGCAGAGTGGAAAGGTGAACGGCGGCGTCTACCAGTTCAGCATCCCGCGCGCCGAGGCCGTCACCGACGCGGGCATGGAGGTGCCACCCTCGATGGGGCTGGCGACGGCCATCAACTTCCAGCCCACCGGCGGAGGGAAGGCCGCGATCACTGGCGACTTCGTGCTGACTGCGGGCGAGGTCAACCCCGTCATCCGCGCCCTGCGAGACGGCGGCATCGAGGTAACGGCGCTCCACAGCCACATGCTGACCGAGCAGCCCCGCCTCTTCTTCATGCACTTCTGGGCAAATGACGACGCGCGGAAGCTGGCGCGCGGACTGCGCGCGGCGCTCGACAAGATGAACGTGGTAAAGGGGCAGGCGAAGTAGCGGCCCGTAGGAAAGGAGTAGACCCATGAAGGCTTCGAGGGTCGCCGCCGTCGTAGTGACCGCGGCGCTGTTCGCCGTATGCACGGCGCAGACGGCGAAGCTGCCACTGCGAGCCGTCGCCGACGTGCCGCTGACCGGACGCGCGACGCGCCTCGACTACCAGAGCTTCGACCCGCAGACGGGACGCCTCTACATCGCGCACCTAGGCGACGACATGTTGACCGTCTTTGACACGAATACGGGGAAGGTCGTCGGCGACGTGAAAGACCTCAAGCGCGTGCACGGCGTCCTAGCCGTGCCTGAGCTGCACCGCGTCTACGCATCGGCAACGGGCACAAACGAGCTGGCCGTGATTGACGATCAGACCTTGCAGGTAATCGCCCGCGCGCCTGCCGGTGATTATCCGGACGGCATAGCCTACGCGAGCAATGTAGGGAAGCTCTACGTCTCCGACTTGCACGGCAAATCCGACACCGTGATTGACGCGAAAACGAACCAGAGAATCGCCACGATAGAGCTTGCGGGCGGGGCCGGTAACACTCAGTACGATGCAGCGTCCGGGCACATCTTCGTGACCGTCCACAGGGCTAATCAGATTGCGGAGATTGACCCGCAGACGGATAAGGTAGTCGGTAGCTACCCGCTTCCGGGCTGCTCGGAGAGTCACGGGCTGTTGATTGACGGTGAGCACCGTCTGGCGTTCGCGGCGTGTGAAGAGAATGCGAAACTCGCGGTCTTTGACTTGACGCAAAAGAAGATGACGGCCGTCCACTCAATCGGCGCCGACCCGGACGTGCTCGCCTTCGACCGAGGATTGAACCGCCTTTACGTCTCGACCGAAAGCGGAACTCTTACGATCTTCGAAGTACGGGGAAGCGGCTTAGAGAAGGTCGGTCAAGGTTTCTTCGCGCCCGACGCCCACTCGGTCGCCGTTGACAGCCGCACGCACCGCGTCTATCTGCCGTTGGAGAATGTGAACGGTAAGCCCGTCCTCAGAATAGCCGAACCATTGATGAAACAGTCGCCTTAATTCCATCTCCTCGGCTGCCACCTCTCGCGGGGGCATGCCTGCTTAACTTCTTCGGCAATACTGCGTCGAACGGGACAGCGTACGTCGCGCAATTTACTGTTGACATGGGTGGGAGAGGGGTATACGCTTCGCCACGTTTTCGACTCGAACCTCCCTCGCGTGCCCGTTGACTCTTTCGCCGACCATCCTCCGGCTTAGTCCGGCAATGCTTTACTCGGAGACCTCATAGGGGACAACACCGGCTCGTACATCTCCCCCACGACCTTCCCATTTCCGCCCGTTAGCGCCGCGGTGCCTTATCGCTCCGGCGCCACAAAGGAGAGACTCTCATGGAAGTTGATGTCATCGTCATCGGCACGGGCTTCGGCGCGTCGGTCGCCGTCACGAAACTTCTTGAGAAGGTGCCGCACGCGACCATCCACATGCTTGAGCGCGGACTCTGGTGGTTCACGCCCGAGCGGCCGCTGCCGGATTTCCTCAAGAACCAACCCGACCCGAAGGCGCAGCCGATCCAATACTGGCCGCGCCCGAACCACAGTAAGGGGCTGTTAGACCTGATCTCGGTCGTGCGCACCAACAACACACTCGTCGAGAACACGCGCACGTTCTTCGGCGGCGTCCACGACTTCTTCACGGGGAAGAAGCGCCCGCAGCCGCTCTACCGCTACAGCCTCTTTAAGGACGTAGACATCGTCACGGCGAGCGGCGTGGGCGGCGGCTCGCTCATCTACGCCAACGTCACCATCGAGCCGAAGAAGGACGACGCGGGCAACTACCCCGTGATGGCGAACTGGCCCCTCAAGCTCAAGCCCGAAGACTACGGCAGCCCGAACCCGCAGCAGAAGCAGGGCGCGAGGGACTGGATGACGAAGTACAGAGGAAAGACGCACCACGTCGTGACGCGTTTCCCGCTGCCGAAGGAGCTGAACCAGCCCCCGCTCAACCTCGACCCGCGCAACCTCGACGCGAACCACGAGCACCTGTACCTCGGCAAGAGCCGCGCGCTCAGAGAATACTCGAACGTCTCGGGCGCGGACTGGAAGCGCGCGGGCGACTGGGAGCCTCTGGACTTAGCTGTCAACGACTACGACACGACGACGCAGACGGGCGAGTTCGCGAACAAGAACGCCTACTGCGAGCGGCAGGGGCGCTGCATACAGGGCTGCCTGCCCGGCGCGCGCCACACGCTCAACAAGACGCTCATCAATCAGGTGCTAAGCGTCCACCCGAACGTCACACTCGGCAGCCTCGCCGACGTGACCCACGTCGCGCTCCGGCCAGACGGCCGCTACGAGGTCTTCTACAAGGACGGGCGCGACGGCAAAGAGAAGAGCCACGTCGCGCGAATCTGCATCGTCTCCGCAGGCACACTCGGCAGCACGGCCATACTCCTGCGCTCTCACAGGAAGGGCACGCTCAAGCTGAGCGAACAGCGCGGCAAACGCTTCTCGACCAACGGCGACTTCGCGGGCTTTGTGGTTGACGTGCAGAATGGTCTGCCCGCGAACAAGCCGCGCTACAACATCTACTCCACGCGCGGGCCTATCAACTCCTCGCACGTGCAGTTCGCCACCAACGACGGCAAGGTGCAGGTCAACATAGAGGACGGCGGCGTCCCGCCGATGCTGGCGGCGGCGGTCGGCGCTGGCATACAGGTGATAAAGGATAAGATGGCAAAGCGCGAGAAGTTCATGCAGCAGTTAAGCGGCGTGTGGTCTTCGCTGAAGCGGCCCGACTTCCAGGACTGGTTCCCCTTAGAGCCCGACCCGACGCGCCCGACGCGCTTCCAGACCGAAGACGAGATGCTCATGAGCACCTTCTACTTCAACTGCATGGGCAGCGACGACGCGACCGGCGTCTTCACGCTGAAGGAAGATCTGTTCGCCCCCGAGAAGACGAGGCTCGACCTCAACTTCACGGACAAGCCCGCAGACCAGCGCGTCTACAAGGTGACGGAGGAGATAATCAAGGCGATGGCCGAGGCGATGGGCGGGAAGTACGTGCCCTGGTTCACGTGGGACGGCTTCCAGACGCGCAAGCTCGTCACGGTTCACCCCTTGGGCGGCTGCCCTATGGGCAACGGCCCGTCGGAAGGAGTCGTCAACACGAAGGGCCAAGTCTTCCGCGCTGACCCGGCCGCGCCCGGCAAGCAGGTCTACGACAACCTCTACGTGATGGACGCCTCTATCTTCCCCGGCCCCGTCGCCGTCAACCCGACGCTCACCATCGTCGCCCTCGCGCTGAAGATTGCGGAGGGGATTCAAATCTGAGATAGGCCGCGGCGGGCAATTACGGCTGGCGGTTTATGCGGCCTCAGAAAGCAGAGGGGGACGAAGGAGTAACGAGGGCTTCATTCATTTCAGCTTGGCGAAGCCGGCCACGACGCCTGTCAATGAGACGGGTGCCGGGGCCGGCTTCGTCGGGGTTACGGACAACGAGATCATCTCTTCCGGCACGAACCTCGACCTTCCGCAGCCCCACAGCACGAGGCATGTCGCCACCGACTACGGCACGTAGTTGCGAGCGAGAGCGGTCTCACTTATACTCGCGTTCCTTCTCCCCGGAATCTCTGTGGAGAATTTAAGAATCATGCGCAAAAGCCCGAGGATCACACTGCGCGGCTTCAGGCCGGGCGCACGCGGCGCTGGGCTCGTGCTCGGCGAGTTGCAAACCGAGGTGATGGAGGCGCTCTGGCGCGAGCCGGGGCTCACCGTCAACGAGGTCGAGGAGCGACTGCGCAGGAAGCGCGGGATCGCACACACGACCGTGCTCACGACGCTCGACCGTATGCACGCGAGCGGCTACATGCTGCGTGAGAAGGAGGGCAAGGCGTTCGTCTACTCGCCGCGCTACACGCGCGAGGAGTTCGAGCGCGGTATGGCGCGGGAGGTTCTGGGCGCGCTCCTCGGGCAGCTCACCGAGCCCGCCATCTCGGCCTTCGTGGACTTAGTGGGCGACGACGCCGAGGCGCTCGACCGCCTCGAAGAGGTGATAAGAGAGAAGCGGCGCGAGAAGGGCGCGAGTAAGTCAGAGGCTAAGTAGTGTTCGTCACGGCGGTAGAAAACTTCGTCCTCTTCGGGACGCTGCTCGCGCTCGGCGGCTTTGCCGCGGGGTGGGCGGCGCGCCTGGCATCGCTCCGCGGCTGGTGGGGGCCTCACCCTCTGACCCTCACGCGCGTCTACTCCGCGGCCCTCGTTCTTCCTCCCGTGGCGGCTACGTGGATAGTCGCGGCCGCGTTCCTGCCGGAGTGGTGGCTCGGCGAGGAGGCATTCGGGGCCGCGCACCCCGCCCCCCTGCACCGGCTTCACCTGCTCAGCGACCTGACGGCCGCGTTGGAGCCGCGGCTCGCCTACGCGACGCTCGCTTTCGCGGCGGCGGCCTCGGCCTTCGCGGCGTGGTCGAGCGCGAGGGGCTACGCGCGCGTCGGGCGCGTCATAGGTAGGCTTGAGATGGGCGCAGCCCCTCCACAGCCGGAACAGGTAGAAGTCGTCAAGGAGGCAGCGGCACGTCACCGGATGAGCGTGGGGCTCTTGATGAGCGACTGCCCGCTCTCCTTCGTGTGGGGCTTCAGGCGCTCGAAGCTCGTGCTCTCTTCCGGGCTGCTGAACGCGCTCGCGGCGGAACAACTCCGGGCGGTGATCGAGCACGAGGCGGCGCACCACACGCGGCGTGACAACGCCGTCAAGCTCGCCCTCTCGGTCGCGAGCTACCTCTCGCTCGCGTTCCCGCTCTCGCGCCTCATCCTGCGCTGGCGCGCCGAGCAGGTCGAGATGGTCTGCGACGAGGTGGCGGCCGCGCGCACGTCGGCCCCGCTGGAAATCGCCGACGCCCTCGTGAGGGTGCGACGCGCGGGGGCTTCGCTCTCCGCAGGGCCTCTAGCCGCCGCCTCGGGGTTCATGCCGGACGGCGCGAAAGGCTTCGAGCGGCGTGTGCTCCGGCTCGTCTCGTTCGCAGACTCTCTGCCCACGCCCGCGCGCTCCGAGACGCTCGCAAGCCCCCCGCGCGCCGGGGCGTTGACGACCGCCATGCTTTTCACACTGACGCTCCTGACCGTCTCGGCGCTCGCGCCGCTCGCCGTCCACCGCGCGGCCGAGTCCTTCATCCGACTCTTAGCTTAAAGGAACCGTTGATGTCGCCTAGTCGCCCACTTATCGCACCTTCAAAAACTACACTGTGTCGTCGGACGCTGCTCGTGTTTCTAGTGACTGCCTCGCTCGCGCTCGCGGGATGCGGCTCAGGCAAGAAGGCCGCGGCCGAGCCCGGCGGTGAAGAGGAGGAGGCGGATTCGCGGACGGAGTTCACCGGCCGCATCGAGAACTTCTTCGAGTTCGAGCCGCTGAAGGCAGGGAAGGCCAGCCAGTTCCTCATCCACCTGACCGACCTTTCGGACGGCACGCCGGTGGAGAAGGCCGACGTGACGCTGAGCGTCCGCTCGAAGGGCGGCGCGGAGGTCGCGCAGACTAAGGCGAAGGTGGGAAAGGTGACGGGCATCTACGTGGCCGAAGTCACGATCCCTGCGGCGGGCGACTACGACATCGAGTTCCACGTCCGCAACACCAAGCTCGACGAGCGGATGCCCCTCAAAGATTTCAAGGTGGAGTGACGAGACGCCGACGTGCTTAAAAGAACCTGTTTGATAATCGCCATCGCGCTCGCCCGCGTGCCCGCCTCGCCCGCCTTCGCGCAGACGGCCGCGCCGTCCACACACGCGGACGTGCTGACAGTCGAGACGGCAACGGAGCAGTTCCTTCGTCGCAACCTCTCAGTAGAGGCCGCGAGGCTTCAGGTCGGCGTGGCCGAGGCCGAGAGGGTCGCGGCGCGGCTGCGCCCTCGGCCGGGGCTAACGCTCAGCGCCGAGAACCTGCGTGTCGCGGGCGAGACTCCCTTCAATCGGCTTTACGAGTCGGGCGCGACCATCACGCAGACCTTCGAGCTGGGAGGGCAGCGGGCGCTGCGCATGGAGGTGGCCGAACGCACGGTCGCCGTGGCCGAGGCGCAGTTGGAGAACGTGCTGCGCGGCCGCCTCTTCGAGCTGCGTCGCGCCTTCTACCAGGCGTTGCTCGCACGCGCCATGCTCGCCATCGAGGAGGAGAGCAGCCGGGACTTCGCCGAGCTGGTACGCTTCAACACCGCGCGCTTCGAGGAGGGATACATCTCTGGGGGCGAACTGCTCAAGGTGCGGTTGGAGCGCATCAAGTTCGACTCGGCCGTCGCCAACGCGCGGCTCGCGCTCCGGCAGGCGAACATACGCCTGCTCGAACTTATGGGCGAGGGTGACTACGCGCGCGCAGAGGCGCTGGAGGCGCGGGGCAGGTTCGAGTTCAGGGACGTAGAGGCTCAGCTTGCGGAACTGCGCGCTAGCGCGCTCAGCAAGCGGTCTGACTTGAAGGTGGCGGAGGCCGAGGTGTCCCGAGCGCAGTCGCTCTTCCGTCTGGAGCGCGCGCGCGGCAGAGGCGAGGTCACGCCGTTCGTCGGCTACAAGCGTGTCGGCCCCGACAACACGGTGCTCGCGGGCGTTACGGTGCCGCTGCCCTCCGGCAACCGCAATCAGGGCGGGATAGCGCGCGCCGAGGCCGAGCAGAAGGTTGCGGACACTAACCTGCGACTCGTGCGGAACCGTGCGCTCGCGGAGGTCGAGTCGGCCTTCCGCGCTTACGAGACCAGCCGCGAGCTGGTCAGGGCCTACGAAGCGGGCATACTCAAACAGGCCGACGAGTCGCGCGACATCGCGCTGGCCGCATACCGCGAGGGCGCGACCGACCTCATCACGCTGCTCGACGCGCAACGCACGCGCGCCGAGGCGCGCGCCAACTATTACCGGACACTTTTCGACTACTACACGAGCCTCTTCCAGTTGGAACTGGCGGCGGGCATTGAGATCAAGCTATGAGAAGAGAGACCTCGGACGAGCCGCGCGCACGCGAGCGCGGCGACGGGCACGGCGAAGAAGAAGTAACCGCAGAGCGGACGGTGCGGGAGCGCGTTGACGGCTCCGGCGGCGTCGTGCGTGAGGAGAGTGTGACGGTCGAAAGGCATCGAGAGTCGCCACCGCGGCGCAACCTCATGCTGATCGTCGGCGCGGTAGCAATCGTGGCGCTCGCCGCCCTCGTCTACCTGCTCTTCCTACGCGGCGCGGGTAAGGAACAGGCTGCGGAGGCACCGGCCCCTTCGTCACCGGCGGGCACTGTCGCGTTCCTCATGGAACAGCAGTGGCTCATCCGCATGAAGCTGGCGCAGGTAGAGGAGCAGACCGTGGCTCGGCAGATTACGGCCACGGGGCGCGTCGTCCCGGCCGCGAACCGGCAAGCGGTCGTGGCCCCGCCCGTCGGCGGCATACTCGCGGGGCAGATGCCGCGCGTGGGCCAGCGCGTCGCCGCGGGGCAGACCATCGCCGTCGTGCAGCAGACGGCAACCTCGGCCGAGCAGGCGCAGGTGCGCGCCGCCGCCGCGCAGGTCGAAGCACAGAACGCTCAGGTCAGGGCGCAGAACGCGCAGGTGGCTGTCGAGAACGCGCGGCTCGAAAGCGAGCGAAGGACGGCGGCCGGGGAGGCCGAGTCGGCGCGTGTGCGTTTGAACGTGGCGCGCACCGAGGCCGACAGGGCGCAAAGGCTCTACGACCGGCAGGCGTTCTCGCAGCGGCAGCTCCAAGCCGCGCAGGCCGAGCGCGAGTCGGCGCAGGCGGCTTACGACGCGGCGGTCAAACGGCGTGACGCACTCGCCGCCGCGAAGCCCGTCGCGCACGCCGCGCCTTCCTCCATCAAGGTCGGCGGCGCAAACTCAAGTTACGCCGTGCGCGCGCCGCTCGGCGGATACGTCACCAAAGTCCACAAATCACTCGGCGAGCAGGTGCAGCCCGGTGAAGGCATCGTCGAAATCTCCAACTTGGACGAAGTGTGGATCGAGGCTCCAATCTTCGAGCGCGACCTGAACCGTCTGGGCGGTAACGTCGTGACGACGTTCACCACCGCCGCGTATCCGGGGCAGGAATTCCGCGGCGTCGTGGTGGACACGGGGGCGGTGATAGACGAAAAGACACGCGCCGCGACGGTCGTCTTCCAAGTGCCGAACTCGGGACGCGCCCTTCGCATCGGGATGCAGGCCGACGTGAGGCTCGACGCGGGCGAGTCCGTCACCGCGATGATGATCCCGAAGGAGGCGGTGCTCGATAACGAGGGCAAGAAGATCGTCTACGTGCTCCTGTCGGGCGAAGAGTTCCAGCGCAGAGAGGTGACGGTCGGCGACGAGTACGGCTCACGCGTGGCGATACTCTCAGGGCTCAACCCCGGCGAGCGCGTCGTCACGCAGGGGGCTTTGCAACTCAAGTTACAGGAGCTTCGGCCCGCAGGGGCGGGCGCTCACACTCACGAGACATAATCTCTCACGGTCGCAGCCGACGCGCGGTTCGGGGACAGGAAGTATGCTGAATAAGATCATCCAGTGGTCGCTCAAGAACAGGCTGCTCGTCATGGTGGCGGCCGTAGCGCTGCTCATCTACGGGGGCATAGTCGCGCTGCGCGCACACGTTGACGTTTTCCCCGACCTGACCGCGCCCACCGTCACGATTCTCACAGAGTCGCACGGCCTCGCGCCCGAGGAGGTCGAGTCGCTGGTAACGCTCCCCATCGAGGCGGCGATGAACGGCACGGCGGGCGTCTTCCGCGTCCGCTCGAACTCCGCCATCGGCATCTCAATCGTCTTCGTC
>Ga0126311_10002012_pt1 | contig 10061 bp, 7 predicted proteins | sample Plot61_FD_92539 | JGI IMG/M metagenome (GOLD analysis project Ga0126311, IMG submission 92539) | Serpentine soil microbial communities from UC McLaughlin Reserve, CA, USA - Plot61 | ecosystem: Environmental > Terrestrial > Soil > Grasslands | place: USA: UC McLaughlin Reserve, Lake County... | reverse complement strand
TGTTTCGCAGCCAGACGCCGCGCGGCCAGTTGATCCTGCTCTTTGTTGCGATTGGCTCGGTTTCATGGTTGACGATGGCGCGAATTGTTCGCGGCCAGGTGTTGTCGCTGAAGAACCAGGAGTTTGTGCTCGCCGCGCGAGCCACGGGAGTGTCGGGGAGCCGGATTATTTTTCGGCATTTGGTCCCGAACACACTTGGTCCGGTTATCGTGTACGCCACGCTCACGATTCCGCAGATCATGTTGATCGAAGCATTTCTTTCGTTTCTCGGTTTTGGTGTCCAGGCGCCGCTGGCGTCGTGGGGCAGCCTGGCCGCTGAGGGAATTGCGAACATCGGGATCTTTCCATGGCAGCTGATCTTTCCCGGCCTGACAATGGGGCTGACGCTTTTCTCGCTGAATTTTTTAGGTGATGGATTGCGTGATGCTCTCGATCCGCAGATGCGAACTGTATGAAGGTCATTTCTACAGGATTGACATGTAGATCATGTTTCATCCTGTCAATCCTGTAAAACGAACTCTAACCACATGACCACGGCAGACGGAAACCTTCTCGAAGTAAGAAACCTGCGAACTTACTTCGACACCGAAGACGGCATCGTTAAAGCTGTCGACGACATTTCGTTTCAACTCAAGCGTGGTGAAACTCTCGGTATCGTTGGTGAATCCGGTTCGGGCAAATCAGTCACAAACCTCTCGATCATTCGTCTCATTCCCAATCCGCCCGGAAAAATTGTCTCAGGCGAAGTGATCTTCAACGGCAGCGACCTGTTACTCCTGCGAAACGAGGAGATCCGGAAGGTGAGGGGCCGTCGCATCGCGATGATCTTTCAGGATCCGATGACCTCGCTCAATCCTTTCATGAAGATCTCCCGGCAACTGATGGAGATGACTGAGCTCCACCTGGGCCATACCAGGGCTCAGGCCTACGACCACGCCATCCGCATGTTGGAGACGGTCGGCATTCCCGATGCACGCTCGCGCGCAGATAGTTATCCGCATGAGTTTTCCGGCGGCATGCGCCAGCGCGTGATGATCGCGATGGCCCTTTCCTGTCAACCTGAACTCCTGATTGCCGACGAACCGACCACAGCTCTCGACGTTACTATTCAGGCGCAGATACTCGAGCTCATCAAGACACTCAAACGTGAAACAGGCACGAGCGTGATTCTGATCACCCACGATCTCGGCGTCGTCGCAGGCATGACTGACCACGTAATCGTGATGTACGCCGGAAAGATTTTCGAGCAGGCCAGGACCCCCGAGCTGTTTTCCCGGCCGGGAAATCCTTACACCAAGGGCTTGCTTCGCTCCGTGCCGGATCCGACGGCGGAGCAGGGCAAGTTGTACCAGATACCCGGACAGCCGCCTGACGTCGCGCATCTGAAACCCGGATGTCCCTTCGCTCCACGTTGCGATCACGTCCAGGAGATTTGTCACCACGAGTTTCCACCCTTCGTAAAACTTGGAGCGGACCACTACTCACTCTGTCATTTCGCGCGCGAAGTCTACAGCGAATCCGGCAATCCACAGATTTCTGTGTAATCTGTGGACGGTTTGAAGGTGATTGAATGACGACACCAGTGGCTAAATCAACGTTGCTTTCGATCAGGGATCTGAAAGTACACTTCGATCTCGGTGGTGGTGGACCACTCGACAAGTTGATCGGCACTCATCCGGTCAAGCGCGTCGTGAAGGCAGTCGATGGTGTTTCGCTCGATATTTACGAACGAGAAACTCTTGGGCTCGTCGGCGAATCAGGCTGCGGTAAATCGACTCTCGGACGTGCAATACTCCGGCTTATTGAACCCACAGACGGCCAGGTCTTCTATCGCGATCGGGACCTCGCGCATCTATCTGCGCGGCAATTACGCGAGCAGCGCCGCCATCTCCAGATCATTTTCCAGGATCCGTATGCGTCGCTGAACCCGCGAATGACTGTCGGCCAGATCGTCGGCGAGCCGCTCGCGACGTTTGGCTTAGCGCGCGGAAGGGAAGCCGAGCAGCGGGTGCAGGAGTTACTCGAGACAGTGGGCTTGAGCAAGCGCTTCATTAAGCGATACCCGCACGAGTTTTCCGGTGGCCAACGTCAACGCATCGGCATTGCCCGAGCGCTTGCAGTCGATCCTGATTTCATCGTTGCCGACGAACCGATTTCAGCTCTCGACGTTTCCATTCAGGCGCAGATCATGAATTTGCTCGAGCGGCTGCGTCGAGAAAAGAACCTGACCTACCTCTTCATCTCACACGACCTGCGCGCGATCCGGCACGTCTCGGATCGCGTGGCGGTCATGTACCTCGGAAAGCTCGTGGAGATAGCCGACGCGAAGACGATCTATCACGAGCCGTTAATGCCTTACACGAAAGCACTCATCTCGGCCGTGCCCGTGCCCGATCCTCAGGTTGAAGCCACGCGGCAGCGTATAATGCTGGAGGGCGACGTGCCTTCGCCGATAAATCCGCCGTCCGGATGTCGCTTTCACACGCGCTGTCCGTACGCGATCGAAGCATGCAGGGAGGTGGTTCCTCAGTTGGTCGAAATCAAACCGGCGCATTTCGCCGCCTGTATCCGAATCAGTCCGGCAGAGCCTCATATCGAGAACGTTCCGCCAGGCGCCGCTCCGGGCCTTGATGATAGCCACCACAAGGCGGCACAAAAGGCACAAAACAGCTGAACCAGCAGCGCCCTTGAAATAGGCCCCCTATTAAACCTTTAGCACTAAGGTAAACTGCGTTCGTGCGGATGCAGGTTTCTTTAGGAAGCCCAGAGGTTGATGGTTAAAAAATCCCTCATTGCCCTGAATCCTCAGGAACACCGCGAAGATGCTCCGCCTTCCTGGCCTGAAGTCCAGGATTCACTGGCGGGGTCTTCCGGGCTGGCGCTGCTACTTGTCGACGGACATCAGCCGCCCGCTATAGTTGTGTCTAACAACAATTCGGTTTGTTACACCTTCCAAACTTCGCCTGAACACTCTCCGCTTTGCGATCCATATTGTGGCGCGGCCCATGCTCGCGCCATCGAAGCCGGCGGGATCGTTGAATATAAGTGTCACGCCGGACTCTCCTGTTTTGCGAAGCCGGTTGAGATCGGCGGTAAACGAAATCTGGCGGTGATTGGTGGACGTGCTTTCGTAAAGAGCTCGGACTATCAACAACTGATCGAGCGTGTCCGTACAGGCGATCTGCAAGGCATTGTTTCAGATGCCCTATTCGCCAACGTCCTTTTCTCAGAACCACAGCGTTTGGAAGAAACGGCGGAGCGAGTGGACCGAGCAGCGCATCGACTCACTTCTGCATCGTCGAACGGATCCGGAATGAAGCAGTTAGCCACTACTCCCGCGAAAGCCGTGGCTGAAAAGGGCATCCAAACTCCCGCGCCGGTTGTTAGAGAGGCCGCGCCGCGCGCTAATCAAGAGCTCGAGCGTGAAGTACAACGGCTGCGCAGTGAACTGGAAAATCGTTCGCGGCTCGGCAACTCGCTGCAACACTTTCTCGAAAGAATCAGTTGCGACGATCCCGGCAAAACCTATAACTCAATTGTCAGCAACTCCAAAGAGCTGCTTCAGTCGGAACGCGCGTCGCTCATGGTGTTGGATGAAACTGCAAACGAGTTGCTGCTGAAAGCTTCGAGCGGCTTGGCGACGGATCCCGCATCGGTTGGACCAGTGCAGGTGGGCGAAGGAGTTGCGGGAGAAGTTATCGCCACCGGCAAGGCGATGATGGTTACGGATCTCCGCAGCGCCGGACGCAAGCCTGCGCCGCGCGAGCGCGCGTACAAAACCAACTCATTTATTAGTTATCCGATCACTATCGGCAGCCGAAAAGTCGGTGTTCTCAATATCACGGACAAGTCAGGCGGAGGAACCTACGACGAAGTTGATCTGAGTTTGCTCGAGATCATCGGCCCGCAGGTCGCACTCGCTTTGGAGCGCGCGGAGTGGCAGGAACGCGCCACCGAGTTTGAACTAAGGTCGATCACGGATCAATTAACTGCCTTGCCGAACCTTCGCTACTTGCAAGAGCGGCTCCCCGAAGAGCTGAATCGTTCCAGGCGTTACAACCATCCGATGAGTTTCCTGATGATCGATATCGACGATTTCAAAGTGTACAACGACAAGAACGGGCATCCAGCCGGCAACGTCGCCTTACAGATGACCGCACACTGCCTGAAAGGAGAGCTTCGGTCGGCCGACGTGGCCTTGCGCTACGGAGGCGAAGAGTTCTGTGTTCTCTTGCCGCAAACCGGAATCGATGAGGCCAGAACGATCGCTGAGCGCATCAGGCAGCGCGTGCGGACGTGGAACTTTCCACATGGAAAGTCGCAGCCGCTTGGGCGCGTTACGATCAGTATCGGTGTGTCGACGTTCTCAGAAAAGGTTGATACCGCGGAGAAGATCATGGCCGCTGCGGATCGCGCACTCTACCAGGCCAAACATTTGGGAAAGGATCGGGTTGAATTTTACCACGAGTAGGAAGCCCCACTAGATTGGTCAAATGATATATGACCAATGATTTCAAGTATGAATAGCCGCAGTTCCACCGAAAACTTCCGCCGTGTTCTCGGCCGCGTCACGCAGAACGACTTTGTCGGTCGTGCGGGCGAACTCGACCGGATCATGGCCCACACCGAGCCGGCGAATGCCGGTCGCGGTCTGCTGTTGCTGATGGAACCGTCGGCTGGCGTCTCGGAGCTTTTGCGACAGGCCTACGATCAGATCTTCAACCAGCGCTCGGAAGTGATTCCAATCTACTTTGCAATTACGCGAAACGAATCCACTGCCGTAAGCGCGGCAATCGAGTTTCTGAACACGTTCCTGCAGCAGTACATCGCGTACCGCCGGGATGAACCGGTTGTTTCTCATGCTCCATATACGTTGCAGGACCTGCTCGAGCTTGCGCCTCCGGCTGACTTCGATTGGATCGAGCAACTGATTGACTCCTATAACAAGCTGCGATTCAGCAACGACGACAAAGCAGTCGTGCGATTCTGCCTCGGAGCCCCGCAGCGAATCCCGCGAGGACGCGGGCGCCCCATGGTGATGGTCGATGGCGCGCAGCTCGCCGAGTATCTGAATGGCGTGGTTGTACTGGGAACAGAAATACTGCGAGTGTTCGGGCGCGGCGGGTTTTCTTTTGTCCTTGCCGGTTTGCGCCGCCAGATCCTCGAAGCAGCGCACGATGCAAAGTGCAATTTTGAGTTGCTTGATTTATTACGCTTAGAGCGACTTGATGCGAGCGAGGCGGCGCGGCTTGTCGAACACGTTGCACGCCGCCAGCAGGTCGCAACCAGCGAAGCCGCGCGCGATCTGCTCGTGCAGCAGTTTGCCGGCAGTCCGTTCTTTATCAGCATCTTCCTGCAAGCGGCCCGCGAGAAACGCACGTCGCTGATCTCTTATCTCGATTGCGAACGTCTTTACGTCGACGAGCTCTGCGGCGGCCATATTCATCGTCACTTTGCAGATCTGCTGGAGGAGATTTCACCGCGGCTCGATACGCGACATCTTTTGATTCGCTTGCTTTGGGAAGCCGCGGCAGGCGAAGAGCAAACTTCGTCCTTCGAAGTGTGGCGCAAGCGCTTGCGCATGACTGCAGCCGAGCTCGAAGACGTTCTGCACCGCCTGCACGTGCAGGAGTTTGTAAACTGGGACGAAACTACAGTCGAAGCCGGAGCTGGACCACAAGCCTGGAAAGACTACCTGAAGATCAGGTATCGCCTGGATGTGCTCAACGAGCCGCGTGCCCTGGTGGTGGCGGATGCACTCGCCGATTCTCTCAAACGCGCTCCGCATACAATGGCGCGACACTACAAGCAGATCGCAAATGGGGGCCTGCGCGAATTGATCTCGCGGTTCAATTGTCAACGAGTTCCCGCGGTACTATTTGCTAACCGAACATTTAATGAGAAGTACAAAGGCGCGGAAAACGAAACTATTGTTTCCGGACTGGCAGCCGAAACTGAACACTTCAAACTGCCCCAGACTGTCCACCTCGCAAGCTGTTCAGCGTTCAACAGCGACATGCGTCAGATTTGCCAGGAGGACCATTGCCTGGTCGCGCACACGTTTGAAGAAGGAACTTACTCCGACGCGCAGGAAGTCATCTGGCTGGCCGCGGACATCGAGTCCAAGCTCGAGGTCGACGTCGACGTAGCGCGGGCGTGGTGCGAAAGATTTGAAAGTCTGGCCAATAGGATGGGCTTCACACGGTTTCAGATCTGGTTAATCTCGAAAGAAGGCTTTTCCGACGAAGCCGGCAAGCTGTTGGTGCGGCGCAAAGCGCTTACTTCGAGCCGTCAGCAATTGGAGCTACTGGCCTCGCGGCTCGGCGAGACCGTGGCGAATCCACTCGTCCACACCGGAGATCCGAATGAATTCCTGGTGGTAGTGCCAATGGGTGAGGACAACGAATTGATCGCGGCCAGCACGGCCGAACAGATTGCGAGACGCCTAAGTTTCCGGCCGGAGGCCATCAATCAGATAAAAACTGCCATCGTCGAGGCCTGTATTAACGCTTCGGAGCACAGTTTCAGCCCGGACCAAAAAATTTATCAACGTTTTCGCGTGGAAAGTGATAGATTAGTCATCACTATTTCGAGTCGCGGCATCGTGCCAGCCAATCTAAACGGCACCAAGAGCGGAACAGAAGTTAAAGAAGCGGCGGAAGAAAGACGCGGTTGGGGACTTAAACTCATCCGAACTCTCATGGATGAGGTCGAGTTTGAACGGGTCGATGATGGCACCAGCTTGCGCATGACCAAGTACCTGCGCACTGGATCTTCCTGACGCTTCAGTTTGTTTTACCGAACCAGCAAGGCAGTTTTCCTCCCAATTTATTAAGTAAGTCGCCCTTATATAACGAACATACGGGACAGAAGGGAGCTGTCAAGTGGATACACTAACTGGAGAGCTAGTACGCTCGCACTGTGTTGGTACCACCGCTGTTGTTTACGCTAGCGACTACCTTAACAAGCTAACCGGTGAACAAATCGAGCGTGAGTGCCGGAGACAACTGAGTTGCGGTTGCCGGGCCCTGATCATTGATTTCAGCGACACCCGGTTAGTAAACAGTATCGGTATCTCAATCCTCCTTGGAATAATCGATGTCGCGGAGAAGTGCGGCGCCCGCATCGTTTTTTCCGACGTTAACAATCAGACAGTCGAGTTGTTCGAAATGCTCGGCCTGACCCGCCACGTTGTGCTTGCGAAGGATGAACGCGAAGCACTGTTAAATCTCTCCCGATTTGAGACTACCGAGGTGGTCCATTGATCGCATGGAGCCTTCAACCCAGAAACTGATCCATACGTTTGGCGCGCTGGCAGACCTGGGACAGGAGATCGCCGGCGCCGGCGATTTCAACGACATGGTGCGCACGTCGATGCACCTCTTGCTCGGTACCCTTGCTCTGAGGCGCGGCGCTGTCGTGGAGTGTGCTGGTACTGGTCCACTCCGTTGCGCGGCCGTCTGGGGCCTCGGAGATCAAGCGTTCAGTAAACTCGAGATCGAGGAAGCGGAAAAGAAGGCTTTTCTCAAAGGAGACACGGCGGAGTTTCACGTTAAAAACACCGCCACGTCCAATTGCTTCATGAGTCGACATCGAGAGCAACTCCTTCAGGAAGGAATTGAGCTCGTGCTGCCGATGGTTGTTCGCGGCGAAGTGACCGGGCTGGTCCTGCTTGGAGGAAAAGCCAGCGGCGAAGAGTTTGCGAACGAGGACTTCGACACGATCCGTGCGATGGTCCGGCACATCGGCGTCGGTATTCACACGCATCGCCTGCTCGAACAGATCGCTCAACGCGCCGAAGAGAACAAAAGGTTGTACGACGAGCTGCGCGCGATTTATCGGGACACGGTACGGGCCTTTGCCGCGGCAATCGATATCAAAGACAAGTACACGCAGGGCCATTCAGAGCGAGTCGGCAAGTACAGCGAGATCATCGCCCGCGAGATGGGATGGAGTGAAGAGGAGGTTGAGGGGATTCAGATTGCGGGTTACTTGCACGACATCGGCAAGTTGGTCGTGGACCGCGACATCATCAACGCTCCTTACAACATCGACGCGAAGAATTCGAGCGAGCTGAACCGGCACCCCGCCGCCGGATACGAGATTCTCTCTCCGATTCGACATCCATATGCAGACATACCTTTGATGGCAAAGCATCATCATGAGCGTCTTGACGGTCGTGGTTACCCGGATGGCCTTACGGACGAGCAGATCCCGATGGGCGCAAAGATCGTTTCGCTGGCGGATTCGTTTGATGCGATGACTACGGACCGGCCTTACCGCCGGCGTCGCTCGTTTGAAGACGTCGTGCGCGACTTGCGGGAGAATAGCGGGAAGCAGTTTGACGGCAAGGTCGTGGCGGCGTTTGCGCGGGCGATACTGAAAGAGGTCACGGGTCAAACGAGAGAGCGCCGCATCACGAAGATGCTAGGCAAGGGTTACCTCGAGGGCGAGCACGTTGCGACGCTATTATCCGATCTCATCGCCGACCTCGAAGAAGAGGTCTCACGCAAAGGCGCAAAGGCGCAAACTTCTTAAATCAATTTACAGGATTGACATGATTATTCAGGATGAACATGTAAATCATGTCTAATCTTGCCAATCCTGTAAAACGAGTCGTGGAAAGCTATCTCGGCTGGATGCGGAGAACGAAGTTACAGATCGCGATCTTCTGATCCGGCGCAACTTCCGTCGGCTCTTCTCGAGAGATTTCTTTGCCATTCACCAGCGTTGGATTCCGTCCCTTCGCCACCAGCCAGTAACGCCCTTCGTTGTCGCGTGACAGCACCGCGTGAACTCTACTCACTTCCGGATCGCCTTTGATCGGCAGATCCACTGTAATACTTCGTGACCCGCGGCCGATCGTGATCTCGCTCTTCGTGATCGGCACTACCGCTTCTCGCACGCCGCTCCGCCATACCTCAACCGAGTAAAGCGCCATCGCTCTAGGCCGCACTACCGTCTGCTCGCTTTCACTCGTCTCGGACGCGTACTCGACAACCGTGTCGTTGGGACTAAACGTTGGAGCAGTTCGCGAAGGATCGACCCGCGGCGTCACCATGGTGTGGCCGCTCTCGGCTTCGTCCCACACCGGCTGGACGCGAAACTCGCCTTTGTTCAGCGTGCCATCGACACGTAGTTCCACCGCAAACGATTTAACGGCGAGCTGCGTGGTCCCACTCAGTTCGCGCGCGCGTTCTGACAGAACGTGAAAGAGTCCCTGTTCCAGCCCACGCCGCTTGTCGCCTTGCCACTCCTTATCGTCGTCGGCGCTGAGGTACACGATGTATTCGCGCGGAATATAAGTTGGACCGCCGGGGGGCGTGAACATTTCGCGCTGCATCGCAGCCTCGACTTCGCGCGCGATCTTGACCAGAAACTCTTCCCAAACGCGTCGCGGCTTTGCATGTTCGTCGGCGGCTTCGAGTAGATCCTCGCCTGTTTCACCGTCTATCCATTTTCTGATCGATTCGAGCAGGCCCAATCTGTCGCTCCTTTTCCGCACGCCAAAGTCTAATCAAACCTCACATACCGCTTGTTAATCCAGCCACGGTCGGATGAATACGGATCGATCTTGGGCCGGCTGTGTTCCACTACTTGCACTTCGTACCAGTTGCTGTCGGCACTCAAGACTTTAACTTTAGAGCCAGACTCGGCAAGCCCAATCGGCTCCTTTGCGATGTTCGCCACCGGGCGCAGATTCACGTCGGTGGTGGTCACACCCTGGCGGCCAATTACGACAGGCTCGACTGCCTGCGTCACACGCGTCAGCGGGTTCCAACGCGTTGTCACGTACTTGTGTGTCGCGAGCAGCATTCCGGAGAAGGCGAGAATCAACCCCAGCGCAACTAACGCTCGCCGCTTCCTGCTCGCCGGCAGCACGGAACCAGATGGCAACTCCCTCCTCAGCGGCCGGCGTTCACTCATGTGCGCAATGGATTCCTCGCGCGCTCGGGTTTCCGTTAGCCGTTCAGATTCTCGATTGATTGGAACGACGATGCGCGGCCGCTTGAGCGTGTCTAACTCCATCGCTGCGCGGCGGTCGGGAACAGCGAAGTGCG
>Ga0126311_10002011_pt1 | contig 10061 bp, 8 predicted proteins | sample Plot61_FD_92539 | JGI IMG/M metagenome (GOLD analysis project Ga0126311, IMG submission 92539) | Serpentine soil microbial communities from UC McLaughlin Reserve, CA, USA - Plot61 | ecosystem: Environmental > Terrestrial > Soil > Grasslands | place: USA: UC McLaughlin Reserve, Lake County... | reverse complement strand
GGCCGGGTGTGCCGTACCCGCTTCCCGGTGCTCCGGGCTGCGGGCCCGGTTGCTGATTCGGGCGTGACGGATAGTCCTTGTCCGCGCTCATGATGTTACCTCTCAAGGCTTGGAAGACTCGAAGAATGGAGGTTCGTTCGTTCCGGTGAGGTCGATCGGTTCCTTGAAGATGTGCGTCTTGCCGTCATTGATTTCGATCTCGAGGTCGACAACATCGTCGCCCTCTTGCAGGTGAAGCGTTCGCTTGATGACGCCGTTCTCGATGTCGACATCGGAGCGCGGGTTGTTGACGTCCGGAATGGTCAGCGGCAACGCGAAGGCGCCGCGATCGCCGCTGCGCGTCTCAAAGGGGAGCGGCGCAGGTTTCGGAATGCCGTCGGAGCCCGGCAACGCGGGTTTGACCAAGGCATCCAACCAGATGCGTGCCGCCTCAACCGGCTCCTCATCGCGTACGACAACGCCGCGTATCAGCGTCGTCGTGCTCTCGAAGGGGAAGTCCGGCCGTCGTATCAGCCTGATGAGATGACGCCTGCTCTTCCCTGCATCCGGATCGGCGGGATCAGGAAATCCAGACTCGGGCGGCGCGAAGTAGCCCGCGACCGAAGGATCGACGTTGATCCGATAGGTATTTTCTTCGGGCAGGTTGATGAAGACGAGTTGCCCGGAGATATTTTTGATCGGGCGCGCGAGTTGCCCGACGACCGATGCCTTCACGCCCGAGGTGACCAGCCGGCCGGAGAACGCGTCCATCGGCACGACGGCCAGCGAGACCCTGTCTAGCTTCGGATCATCGTCGAAGTAGATCGGGAAGCTGTGCTTGGTCATGCGACCGCTTCCTCCTTTGCGGAGGCACGCGGCGGATCGGCCGATATCCCCTGTTTCAACGCGCGCGACAGGACCGGCGGCCCAAGCGCGAGCGGTGCTTCGATGAAGACCGGCGCAGCGAGATAGGCTACGGACGTGCGATAAAAATCTTGCGGGAACATTCCCCAGATCCGGTTCATGTCGTCGCTCGTGTAAGGCTCCGGCGTCAGCCGTACGGTCTGCCCCTGGAGAGTGCTGCCCGATAGCGTCGGCTCGCGATGCAACGCGAGCATGATCTGGCCGAGGGTCGTGAGTTCGTTGGGATCGTTACCCATCCGGAAAACAGAGATGAGGAAGCGCAGGTCGACCGGTAACGCATCGACGCGGGCGCCGGCCGCGCCCGGCGCCGAACCGCCCGACGGCGGAACGACGCGATCGACATTGCGCAGGTCGCGATTCGGCACCACGTTGAACAGAAAGAGTGATGCCCTCAGTTCCTTCACGTCCTCCTTGATCGGCGGCCCAACGTAAACGGGCGCGGCAATCGCCTGTTCGAGACGCAATCTCAGCGCTTCCGTCGTGTTGAAGATCGCGTTTTCGCTCACGCGCGGATCTCCTTGCGCGGTCGGTCGCTTTCGATCATCTCGGCGAGGGTTTGCTCGGCACCGAACATGCCAAGCTTCACCAGCTCCTGGCGCGTGGCGCGCACGATGTGCTGCATCGTGATGAGAGATCTCTCGGAGTTGTCGGCCACCGCAGCGAACGCCGCGCGGATGGCGATCTGCTGAATACTTCCGCCGGTGAGCGTCAGCCGGCGCGCCAGGAACCTGAAATCGAGATCGTCCGCGAGCGGCGCTCCGGGAGGAAACGCCTTTCTCCAGATCTTCTCGCGCTGCTCGGCGTCCGGCATTGGGAAATCGATGACGAAGCGCAGGCGGCGCAGGAATGCCTGATCGATATTCTGCTTCAAATTCGTGGTCAGGATCGCCAGGCCGTCGTAATCCTCCATCCGCTGCAGCAGATGGGCGACTTCGACGTTGGCATAACGATCGTGCGCGTCCTTGACCTCGGTGCGCTTCGCGAACAGCACGTCGGCTTCGTCGAAAAAGAGGACCGCGCTGTTTTGCTGCGCCAGATCGAAAATCTGACTAAGAATCTTTTCGGTCTCACCCAGCCACTTTGAAACTGTCTTCGACAAGTCGATGCGATAGAGCACGGTGCACAGATCGGAAGCCAGTATTTGCGCGGCCATACTCTTGCCGGTGCCGCTCGCGCCGCTGAACAGCGCGGCGACGCCCCGTCCGTAGGGCATCCGTTTGTCGAAGCCCCAGTCTTCCCGCACGCGCCCGGCGAAGCGGACCTGATCCGGAATACTCTTTATTTGCTCCAGCACGTCGGCGCGCAGAACGATGTCGCCCCAGCCGCTAGCGCATTCGACGACTTGCACCGCGGAAGGCGCCGCGTCCCGCGCCATCCGGCGTACCGCCTCGCACAGCGCCGCTGCGTCATCATCGCAGGCCCGCGCGAGTCCCTTCGCGATGCCGATCGCCATGTCAATCTGGGTTTCGTCGAAGCGCGCGGTAGCGGCAAGTTCGAGCGCGGCATTCCGCGATAAGTTCAGGCCGGCGTGAACGGCCCGCCGGTGCCAGACTTCCGCCCGCGTATGGATCGTGAATTTGGTGCGTTCGATCAGGCGCACTGCACGCTCACCGGTTCCTGCACTCTCCAGCGAGGTGCCGTGCAGCACGAGCGCAGGAACGAGGCCGGCGAGACATTCGACGCAAATGCGGCTGAGCTTGAGCCGCGTTTCGTTGTCGCGCTGCTCGAATCCCGTGATCAGCAGGACCGCTTGATGAAGAGTCGCGAGACGCCCCCAGCTCTCCGCGGCCCGGGCCAATCCGCTGGCTGAAAGGTCCTCCTGTACCCCGAGGGAAACCCGAAGCACGCCGATGCCGCCAGAACGGACGACACGCTCGAACCAATGCTGAGCGTCGCGGCCGCTCTCAAGCCGGAAGACGGGGCCGTCGTCGCCCACCACGGCGCGGCGCAGGTCCTCGACAAGGGCTGAGGCCTCAGCGTTGTATTCGGGAGCGCAATCTCCCCCGTCCGGCGGCAGTAAAGTCGTACCCGACTCGCATCCGCCTGCTTCGCCGACGTGATCGAATAGGAAGCGGACCAGCTCGGGTGCCGGCGCGATGCTTTCGACGGTCGCGGGTAATCCGTGCGGGCGATCCTGAACTGAAATCAGGCGATGACGCGCGAACGGCCGCGGCCCGGACAGCTTTCCGCGCAACGACCAGGCATCGTAACCCGGAACGAGTTGGGCCAATGTCGTAAGCGTCGGCCGGCCACGCGTCAGATCGTCGTTGAGATAACCGTAAATGCGCGTGAACCGTCCATCGAGTTCAGGCCCCAGCGCGTGCCAGACAAGTTGCTTCTCGCAGCCGTCGTCGAGATCGAAGGCGGTCGCGATTTGCAGAAGCGGCAGCCGCACGCCGTGTTCGAGGCTCGCGTACTCGCGCCTCCGCATGTGATGCCACAGCGGTTCCGGCTCTGAGAATTCGGAGAGGTCGCCCGCCACCTCGAGAAGCAGCCTTTTTGCCTCGTCCTTGCCAATCGTCCAGCCCGTGATCGAAGAACCCTCGGTTTTCGGATCTTGGCTGGCAAGCAGCTGAAGCCCGGCCAACGCCGACCAGCGCTTCACGTCGCCAAGATGCTCCTCCGTGTTGCGATAAGGCTTGGCGCCACTCTTGCTCACGGTCGCGGGCGCATCGAAATCCTTGCTGTTCAGCCAATGCACGCGGCCGTGATGCTCCAACCGCGACGCATTGCTGTCGGATAGCGTCCTGATGACGCGCGCCAGCATTTCGCTCCCATCATTGCGAAACCGGACAACGATTTCCGGTTTCGTGATGTTGATGACCAGAATGCTGATGTCCGGCCGCGCCGCCAGGTATTGTTGACAGTCACCCTCATTGTGGGCGCTGGCTGGCAAGATCAGCACCTTGAAATCTTCCCGGCGGAGAATCTCTTCGAGCTCCGTCCGGCTGGCGGTCGTTACCAACTCGATCGAACGGATTTTCTGGAGGACCGCCGGAAGGGCGTAGTCGATGACCTGTTGTCGTTCCGGGTCGGCCATCGCGTTCTGGCCGGGGCCTACGCGGACCGCAGGGTCGAACAGGACGACGCGGACCGCTTCCATGACCTGATGCTGCAATCGGTGTGAGCAATCGAACAAAAAGCGTAAGGCGCACCACGCCGCTGCAATACGGATCAAACGATCTGTTTCCGATCCAGATCACTGCCTATGAAACGGTTCATGTCCGAAAATGCATTGACTCGCCCACGCTGCGAAAAAAGAGAGCGGCACCCTGGCGGTTGAGGCCGCGGGCCGTTCAAATAAAGCGAGCACCGAGTACGTGTCCCGACCACGCAACTCGAGAAGCCTCGGAACTCCCCGCGAAATGACGGCGAGCGATCGCGCTGCGGTAACGAATCCATCCGACCATCGGCCGTGGATGGAGGCTGCGCGCAGATATTACGACTGCGTCTCGTTCAGCAGTTCGATTGCGCGTGTCACGACCTGCTGCTCGTCCCAGTGAATGCGTTCGAAGCAGGTGGCGACCCGGCCGCCGATATCAAGGACGTAAGCCTCGATGCGATGCCGATTCACCAGCGATCCGATGAAGTTAACTCCGAGCTCGAAATGCCGGCGAAGGGCGTCGTTATCGTCAACGGCCCTCAGCATTCGATGGTGGGCGTTCATGCGCACGCCTCGATCCTCCCCATAAATTCGCAGACGCGCCGGGAGGTCGAACGCGGGGTCGTAGGTGATAGCCGACGTATGTATGCGATCGCCGAACCCCTGTGCTTCCAACATTTTCTGAACACGCGCGAGCTTCGTGACCGTAAGCGAGCACTTCATCGGATTGTCGCAGCGCGTGTAGAAAAAGACGACAATGCTCGGCTGCCCTTTGAAGAATTCGTTGAAGGTAATCAACTCCCCTTTGTCATCCTGCAGAGTGATGGACTCAACCGGTTCGGCGTCACCACGGCAATTCAGCGGCCAGGACGACACGCTTCTCACGCCATCCGGTGGCGTGGCGCAGCAGGAGTCCGTGCCGGGCTTGCCGGTCTCGTCGCCGCTGCGGATCGCGTGCACGGTTCGGTCGACATCGATCCGCAACTTGCGGGACAGTCCGCCGCTCTGCCCGCGGAACCGCTCGAGCTCACGCAAAATTCCTCGCGCGTTTGGTCCGAGCCACGCCAGAGTCGTCAGCAATTCACGAACAGGACTCGTGCTTGCGGATGAGACCGCGTATTCACCATAAGTCTCCAGCAAGACAGGCTCATCGCGATAGCTGATCCTTGCGAGCGCACGCATCACGAACGGAGCCAGAGCCCCGGTCGGGCGCGGATATGACCGCAACGCACGCGCTGCTGCGGCGAGGAGATAGGCATCGGTCCCGGTATCGAGTTCTTCGAGCAGGAAGATCAGCGCGGCGTCCGATACTCCGAAGCGCGCGATCGCAAGCAGGACCCAACCGCGCATGCGGACGATCGCGGCTGCGCCGCGCTCGTCATAGAGCGAATGATCTTCGCGCAACAGAGCCGGCAGCTCCTCGCGTTGGTGCGGATCGGCGGCGATCGCGTCGACCAGTGCGGCAAACTGCGTCTCCGACATCGGGCTCGCCCTGACAGCCTTCTGCACCGATGGTCGCCTCTTTATCGGTCGTATTTTTTGAGGAACCGTCGAGCGCTCTGTTTGTACTTCGATGGCGCCTTACCGGCGCTCAAGCGATCGACGCTCTCCAGCAAGGCTTTGTCCTTACCGAGGGATTCGTCGTCGCCAAACTGCGCGAGTGCGGTCAAGCTCGTGGCCTTGATGTCGTCGTAGTCTGACCTGTCGAGCAGTATCTCGCGCGCGTGCTTCTGCAGTTTCTCCGGGTTAAGTGCATTTAGCGCCGAGGCCGAGATTTGCCTGATCTCGCGCAATTCTTTTTTATCGCGAAGCAGTTTCTCGAACATTGGTGCGGAGCTTGCGTCGGCGGCCAGCAGTCGTAGCGCTTCGCGCCTGGCCTCGTCATTCGGGGGAGTTTTGACGATGTCGCGCGCGACCGAATAAGCCTCCGCGTGAACATCGTAGCTGAGGAGTTGCAACGCTTTCTCAGGCGGGACCAATGCTTTGTCTGGATTCTTCAACCCGTCGAGCAGCTTCTGCTGCGCGAAGCCGTCCTTGTCGCGCATCAATACTCCAAGCGCGCGCTGGCGAAGCTCCGGATCCGGATCGTCCACGACCTTTCGCAAGGTGGCAAGGTAGTCGCCACGATAAGGCGCAAATACGTCGGCGCTGAAACTCGCTGCCTGAAGCGACTCGAGCGCCCCAAGCCGTACCGCTATAGGCTCGTCCTTATTGCGCAGGACGCTTAGCACCGCCGCAAGGTCTTTGTCGTTTCCGAATGCGGCCAAAGGCGCCTCCGCCAGCGCCGCAACGCGTTGCTTGGCGCTCTTTTGCTCATTCGTCGCGATCGACACCGCACGGCGGGCCAGCACTTGGGACGACGCGCCGCGCTTCTTCGCCGACTTGGAGCGCTTCGCAGCTTTGCGTTTCGTGGCCATGATCGATATCTCCTTGCGCAAAACGCGCTAGAACTGCACGTCGTCGTAATCAAATCCCATACGCGAGGTGGCGCTGAGGGCACCTTGGTAGTCCAGGGTACTTTGTACTTGCGGCTTTAGTCCCGGTGCGCTGACAAAGGGTGACAGCGCCAGCGTACCGCCGGGCGCGGTTGGAGGACGCTGGCCGCCGGTGAGCCCGTTCCACGGCCACATCGTATCGGCAAGGTTGTGGCCGATCCGGTTGCCGGGATTGTTGTCGTATGAAGCCGCCTGGGCCGGATTGAAGCGGCCGTTCTGACGCTGCCACTTGGCCCACAGCCTGTCGACATTGCAGTGGAGCAGGAAGAACAGCGGATCTTTTGCGGCGGTTGCGATGCTCGAGATGGAGCCGCCCCACCGGGTGTGCGCCGTTCCGTGCGGATTGCCTTGCATGGTCCGGAACGCCGAGAACTGCGCGCCAAGAGCGAGCGTCTGCGCCTCGGTAAGGACGTTGGGTCCAGGCTGGGTATTCGGATTCCAGCCGTTGAGGGGCCGGCGGTTGATCCCTTGCACGCCATCGGTTTTCCAGAACTGGAACGGGTTGGTGTTGCTGAAATGGACAGTCCCGAGCGAATCGGGGACACCCATGAAATCGAGTGTAAAGAGGTTTGGGCCACCTTGGTCGAAGCGCCAGTATGGCAGCGCGACGCTCGGATCGATCGCCTGAAGTTCGCGTTCGAGATCGAGCAGATAGGCGCGGTGCCAAGGGAGAAATCCCGGTCCCGCATGGGCTTCCAAATCACCCGCGGCGGTATGCATGTCGCGGAAGTCGACAAAACGCCCGAGGCCCTGATTGTTGAGTTGCGCGAATGCCGCCACGAAGCGATTTCGCTCGCCCGCCGTCAGAGCGTTGGCGTTTTTCCGGATGCGCACCATCACCGGAACCGAGCCGACCAGCGTGCTTCCGACACGTGCTTCGATCTTCACGTCTCCGTTGTTGACGCTGGGCTGCCCGAATCTGCCGAGGGTGAAAAAGGGTACCGAAGTGCCGTTGACCGGCACGATGAGGTCAAGGCTGTTGGAGAATCCGCCCGCCGCACCCGCCCAAAATATGACCGCGCCCCCGCCAGCCGCCGAGACCCCGGCAACTCTTATCCTCACCGTCGGCGTCGACGTGCCCGTCGGATCGGTCACTCGGATCCGGCACGGAGACGGCGCCCATGAGATGAAACGTGCAGCAGGGCTGATGCTGTTGTTGATCTGCAGCTCAACGTCCATTGTCGCGCCTCCCGGCGAGCCGATCGTTCCCGTCGCCTTTGTGTTCGGCAGCCGCCCATCCCAGCTGCGTCGGGCGAACCCTACAACCTGACCGCACTGATGAAAACCCAATCTCGCTTAGGCAGCAAGAGGGGAGCTGGCAATCGGAGACGCGTTCAAGTGACGTGAAACCGTGCGTGGAGATGCGCCGGCAGCAGCCGCAGCGAGCCTATTGACCGTTATCTGGACAGACCGGCAGTCGAAAACGACAGCCTGCAAATCGTGGCCGATTTAAAGAAGCTTTTTGGCGCTCCCTAGGGGAATCGAACCCCTGTTTCAGCCTTGAGAGGGCCGCGTCCTAACCGCTAGACGAAGGGAGCATGGCGCCTGAAATAGCCCTGATCGGAACCCCGCGCAAGCGCGCGAAGAGCCGCGTCACCATTCAAGGCGTGCCGGAAAAATTCAGCCGTCCCGCGGGCTGCAAGGTGTTCACGTCGAACGTGCGCACCTCGATCTTGCCGTCGGTTTCCAGCGTAATGACCAGGCGATCGCCCGCGACCCCGCTCTGGATGACGCGCGCGCCGCGCGGCAGCGCCAACGTCATGTCCGCCGGGATGGCCGCGACTTCGGGCAGCTTGTCGGCGGTCTTGGCGCTCGTGCCCTCGCCCTTGAAGATGCGGTAGCCGATGAAGCCGAATACCGCGCCGACCGCGATCAGGGTCACCGCCATCGAGACGAGCATCAGCTTGCGCACCTTGGCGATGACGTCGGCCGCGTCGGCGTCCCGTTTGGGTTCCGGCTCAGCCGGCACGAGTGGCGGGGGAACGATGTCGGATTCGTTGGGCAGGTCACCGGTCTCGTTGGATGGCTGCGTCTCATGACTGAACGCGGGCTGGTCGGCGGGCGGCGGCTGAGCGTCGTCCGCCACCGGCCCGGTTGATGTCCCATCCGGCGGGTCGGGTTCCATCTGCTTCGCAGCCGCAAATAGCTCAGCCTCAAGCTCGGCGAGCGCCTTGTCGGCATCGAGCCGCGATTGCTCAGGCGTCTGCTCCGGTGTGGGTTCCTGCGCCGGATGCTCTTCAGGCGCATCCTGTTGCGCGCCCGGCCGCGGCGGATCGAACGGCCGCGTCAGCTCCTCGAGCGACTGCGCGAGCAGCTCTGACAGGCGCGTTGCGGGGTCGACCGGCTTGCCCGCGCCGAGCGTGCGCTCCAAAGAAGATTTGTCAGTGGCAGAATTCATGACCGACCGGATCCGGCGCCAGATATTGTATGTGACCGCCGCCGAGAAAGGCGAGCGGCTTGATCGCGTCCTGGCAAGCCGCCCGGACGCGCTCTCACGCTCCCGCCTCAAGGCCTTGATCTTGGCCGGTGTGGTCGCGATTGACGGAAACACGATCCGCGATCCAAGCCACCGCGTCAATGTTGGCGGCGAAATTGTGGTGGCAATCCCGCCGGATGAGCCCGCCGCGCCACAGCCCGAGGATATCCCGCTCAACATCATCTACGAGGACGACGCGCTGATCGTGATCGACAAGCCGAAGGGACTCGTGGTGCATCCGGCTGCCGGAAACCACACCGGTACGCTGGTCAACGCACTGATCGCACACTGTGGGGCGAGTCTTTCAGGGATCGGCGGAGTGAAGCGCCCCGGCATCGTGCACCGGCTCGATAAGGACACCACCGGCGTCATGGTGGTCGCGAAGACCGACAAGGCGCACCGCAGGCTTTCGGCCCAGTTCGCCGACCACGGGCGTTCAGGCCCGCTGGAGCGTGGATACCTCGCTTTCGTTTGGGGCGTGCCGGAGCGCCCAAAAGGCACCATTAATGCACCGCTCGACCGCCATCCCATAGCGCGGGACAAACAGGCTGTGCGGGCGGGCGGCCGCGAGGCGATAACCCATTGGGAAGTGTTGGAAAAATACCTCGGCATCGATGGCAAGCCGATCGCGAGTCTGCTGTCCTGCCGGCTGGAGACCGGCCGCACCCACCAGATCCGCGTCCATCTCGCCCACATCGGCCACCCTTTGCTGGGCGACGACACCTACGGACCCGGCTTCAAGACCAAGGCCGCCCTGCTGAATCCCGAAGCACGCCAAGCCCTTGCGGCCCTTGGCAGACAGGCGCTGCATGCCCATATCTTAGGCTTCGAACATCCTGAAACAGGTGCGCAGTTAAGTTTCAAAAGCCGCCTGCCGGACGATTTAAAGCGGATGCGACAATCCCTCGCGCAGCCTGCGACGGAGCGCCGCCGCTAGGCGCCTGTCCCGACAAACCTGAACAAATCCAGTCCCTTGGCACTCATCAGCTGCCGAAATCACAACACCATCAAGGTGATGTGACGTACCCGTAACTTCCTCCATCCCCGCAATTCCGTGTATGGTTCCTGCAACTGCGGTCGAGCT
>Ga0126311_10002010_pt1 | contig 10062 bp, 7 predicted proteins | sample Plot61_FD_92539 | JGI IMG/M metagenome (GOLD analysis project Ga0126311, IMG submission 92539) | Serpentine soil microbial communities from UC McLaughlin Reserve, CA, USA - Plot61 | ecosystem: Environmental > Terrestrial > Soil > Grasslands | place: USA: UC McLaughlin Reserve, Lake County... | reverse complement strand
GCACCTCGTTGTAGCCGAGGTCGAGGTCGTTCATGATTTCGATGACCTTCGTGGTCTTGCTGCCGAGCGCCGCCACGAGGTCGTCGGCCGTGTAGACCTTACGGTAGTTCGGGTCTGTCTCGGGCAAGACGCCGCCGCCTGTCGCGGCCTGCGCGAAGCCCTGAAGGTTATAAATCTGGCCGGGCAGTTGATCCGTCACGTTGAGCGTCGCGGCGTTGCTCGTCGCCGTGCCCGCGACGTTGCCGACGACGACGCTGTAGCCGCCCGCGTCGCCCGCCTGCACGTTCGAGAGGCCGAGCGTCGAAGCGTTCGCGCCCGCGAGGGGCGAGCCGTCCTTGTACCACTGGTAGCTCAAGGGCGCGGTGCCCGTCGCTATCACGCCGAAGCCCGCGTTGCCGCCCGTGACCACGGTCTGCGAGGCGGGCTGCGAAGTGATGGCGGGCGCGACGGGGGTCGTCTCGACGTTGAGGACGGCGGTCGCGCTCGTCGCGGAGCCCGCCGCGTTCGAGACGACGACGCGGTAGTTACCCGAGTCCGCGCCCTGCACGTTCGAGAGGCTGAGCGTCGCCGACGTGGCGCCGTTGATGGCCGAGCCGTTCTTCTGCCACTGATAGCCGAGCGGGGCCGTGCCCTCCGCGGCGACGCTGAACGAGACGTTCGCGCCCGCCGAGACCGTCTGCGAGACGGGCTGCACCGTGACCGAAGGCGCGTCGCCCGTGTTGCTGCCCGCGAGCGAAACGTCCGCCGACTTGACGACGAGGCTGTAGTTGGCGCTCGCGCTGGCCTTGCTCAGGTAGAACGCGGCCGTGTCGAACTGCGTGAACGAGCCGGCGGCCTGCGTGGCCGAGTAGGTCATCACGACGCTACCCGTGGCCGCGTCCCTCAGCGTGTAGGTGACGAGGACGCCGCCGCCCGTGTTCTCTACGTTGAGCGTGCCGCGGTAGTCGGTGTTGACCGCCAACGCGGTCGAGGGCGTGACCGTCGCGCCCGTGTTGAACTGCGTGTAGGGGCTCGTGCTGTTCAGGAGCGAGGCGTTCGCGCCCGTGCGCGCGTAGAGCTTGACGGGCGTGGCCGCGGCCGAAGGGCCCGCGTAGGTCATGGCCGCGTAGCCGCCGTAGTTTGTGAAGACGTTGCTCGAAGGGTTGTTGCTGCCGAAGTCGCCGCCGACGCGCGCGTTGGCGTTCGGCGAGCCGGACGCCGTGAAGCCCGTCCCGGTGACGGCCGAGGGGTTGGCGACCGAGCGCAGGAGTCCGACGGAGAAGGTCGTAGAGCCGACCGAGGCCCCTGTGTCGAAGCCCGAGAACTGGACTGTGAAGTCGAGCGTGAGCGTCTGGTTCGGCGCGACCGTGACGGGCGCCGCGGACGAGTCGGTGAAGTACGTGAGCAGCGTGCGGCTTGAGCTGACGAGCTGCGTCGCCTGCCCCGCGGTCGCGGTGAAGTTGCTGCTGCCCGAGGAGGTGAACCAGTCCGCGGAGCCTGGGAGGTTCTGCGTCACGCGCGTGCCGTCGGCGAACCGCTCGCGCAGGAAGACTGTGGGCGGCACGACGACCGTCAGCGTGGCCGGGTCGCTGGTGGCTATACCGGCGTCGTTGCTGACCTCGACGCTGTAGTCTCCCGCGTCCGAGAGTTGGACGTTCGCGAGCGTCAGGCTCGCGCCGTTCGCGCCCGCGATGTCCGAGCCGTTCTTCTGCCACTGGAAGTTGAAAGGCGCGGTGCCGCCCGACACTACGTTGAAGACGACGCCGTCGCCGACGTTCGCGGTCTGCGAAGCGGGCTGCGTCGTGATGCCCGGCGGGACGACGTGGGTCACGGTGAGCGCCGCGCCCTCGCTCGTCACGGAGCCCGCCGCGTTCGAGACGACGACGGAGTACGTGCCCGCGTCGCCGTCCTGCGCGCCCGCGACGGACATGCTCGCGCCGTTAGCGCCCGCGATGTCTGTCCCGTTCTTCTTCCACTGATAGCTCAGGGGCGCGGTGCCGCCCGCCGAGACGAAGAAGTTCGCCGTCGCGCCCGCGTTGACCGTCTGCGGCTCGGGTTGAATGTTAATCGAAGGCGGCGTGACGACCGTGAGCGCGGCCCCGCCGCTCGTCGCAGAGCCCGCGGCGTTGGAGACCGTAACCGTGTAAGTGCCCGCGTCAACGTTCTGGACGCCGGTCAGTGAGAGCGTTTCGGAGTCGGCCCCGGCGATGTCCACGCCCTCCTTTCTCCACCGGTAAGTGAAGGGCTGCGTGCCGGCGGCCGCGACGTTGAAGGTGACGTTGGAACCGGCCGGGACTGTCTGTGACGCGGGCTGCGTCGAGATGCTCGGGGGGACTTGCACGAAGTCGGCCGTGACGGATTTGTTCCCGTCCATCGTGACGGATGAGGGGTTGGCCGTCCCCGTCACGTCGCCGCCCCAGCCTGCGAACTCCCATCCGGCGGCGGGCGAGGCCGTGAGCGTCACGGCCTCGCCGTCGTGGAACATGTCGCCGGACGGGATAGTCTGAATCGTGCCCGCGCCGTTCGTCGCCAAAGTGAGTTTGAACTCGGGCTTCGCCGCGAACGCGACCGCGGAAGTCACGAGCGGCGTCGAATCGGCCTGCTGCCATGAGAGCGTCGTGGCCCCGCCGAAGACGGCCGCCTGCGCTGACCCCGCGATGCCGAGCTCTTTCTTCGCCTCGCTGAAACGCTCGGTCTGTCCCGGCCCGGCCGCGAGGTCTGCGCCGCTCTGCGACCCGACCGCGTCCACGACCCATGAATAAGCGGGCGCGCTGATGTTCGTGCTTATCTGCCCGAGCCCGAAGAGGTCTGCGTTGGTCGCGACGGCCGCGGGCGCGCCCGGCTCGACGCCGAACAGGGAGACCGCGCCTCCCGCCGCCTCTTCGACTTTCTCCGTGAAGGTGATTACCAAGTCGTACGTGCCGGGCGCGGGCAACTCGCCGCCGTTGAGGTAGAAAAGCTGTGTGGTCGTCTGCACGCGCCACCCCGAAGAACGGGCCAGCGAACCCGGCACCGGACGCAGTCCGACGACGCCCAGCCTTACCGACGCGACCTGATTATCGTTGATTAAAAAGTCGTTGAATGAGACCGCCACCACCACGGCCGCGTCCGCGCCGCCGCCGATTGTGTGTATCCAACTAATCTCGCTCGTATTGTGTTTCGCCTTCGACGCGGTGGCGTTGTCGAACGTGATGGCCGCAGACGCAGACGAGACCGCGGTCAGCAGGATAAGGAGAAGGAGCGCGCCCCGGAGTCCGAGACCGAGCGGCCGCAAAACCTTCGACGCCGCGTGAGTGTTCGCTGAGGAGTTGACTGTCTTCATCGAAAACCTTTCTGCCAATTTTTGAGGCTCAGACCAACTGAGGTTGTTTCCTTACACGTAACGCTGAGAACGTCCCGACTGATTCCGCCGGGATACACGAATCCTCCCGCGAGGGTCTCCAAAGGGCGGCGTTCCTTCCAGCCGACTGTGCAGTGAAAGCCCTACCCGCGAAGGTATGTGGCGGAGCGTAGACTCCTCTGCCGCCAAGTTCACCAGCCGAAAAGAGTTTAGAAGATGCTTAAAGGGGATATCCCAATACCACAGTGAGCGGGATATTGGTAACACCAATCTGAGCAATTGTCAACGAAATTTTCGTCGGACAGCGTAATTGTTCAAATAAATGGCCAATTTCAAAACAGAAGATACGGAATGGTTAAGCCAAGTTGCGTTTAGATGCGGGTAATGGTGATTGAATGGCTTGATCTCGGTCTGTTATTTCCAAGCTCTTTATACGTCGGCTGTCGTCGATATAATTCGACGACCCCTCATAGATAGGATAAGAGTTATTGACTATCGTGACTAAGCTCTGCACGTTAATTCAGAAGGGCCGCGTGATTCGTGCTTATTCATTCCGCCTGAATATTTGTGCAAAGCTCGTTAGCTCTTACTTCAGTTATCACTCCTTCCGCTCTCCACGTTCAATGCCCGCACGGTCGGTCGCCGCGCCCGTCACAGAAGCTCTCCGTTGTGAATCGGCCCCTCATTTGTTAGCTTACTGAATACCGATAGGAAAAATTGCAAGTCGTGTGAAACGCGGCGACGCACAAGGGCGCGAGCAGCAGGGTGCAGGGCGCGGCGAACTTCTAAGGCGTTCTTCGACGTGTACCCGCGCGGGAAGAAAGTCAAAGGTTGCTTCCGCGCCACACGAGAGAAAGGCCCTCGGGGCCTACTTCTAAAACTGGAGGAGAAAAAAACATGGCAGTGCAATGGAACAAAGACGCGGACGCGGCCCTCGCGGAAGCTAAGGCGGCGAAGAGGCCGCTGCTGGTCGATTTCAGCGCCGCCCCGGCTTGAGGCGCGTGCGTTCGGCTGGAGGCCGAATCCTACGCCGACGAGGAAGTCTCTTCCTTCATCAACGAGAACTTCGTGCCCTTAGAGGCGCACATCAAAGAGCACCCCGCCTACTTCCACCGCTTCGACGCGTTGTGGACTCCGACGGTGCTCATACTCGATTCAAACGGAGTCGAAAGACAGCGCATCGAGGGCTACCTCCCGAAGGATGAGTTCCGCGCACAGTTGGAGTTGGGGCTCGCGCGCGTCGCCTTCATGCACAAGCGTTGGGCCGACGCCGAGCAGCGGTACACGCAAGTTGTCGAGCGTTACCCGGACTCGAAGGCCGCGCCCGAAGCGGTCTACTGGCGGGGCGTGAGCCGCTATAAAGCAACTAACGACCACACGGTGCTCGGCCAAGTACCCGAGCAACTCAAAGGTGAATACGCTGACAGCGTGTGGGCGCTGAAGGCCTCGGTCTGGTCTCACTGAAGGAGGGTCTGAGGTGCGGGGATGAGCCGAACAAAGGAGTAGTCATGAGCACCGACAGGATGAGTTTGGGGGCGGGCTTCGGGCTACACGACTCCGGTGATGAAAGGCGGCGGCGATGGCGGAAGATAAGAATCGAGAGGTGCCCGATACCCGCGGGCGAGTCAGCGGGGAGATGAGCGAGGCCGAGATCGACCGCACCCTCGCGGAGACGTTTCCGGCCAGCGACCCGCCTTCGTGGACGCTCGGCATGGATCATCAAAGGGAGCTGCCGACCCCCGCGGCAGAGCCGCCCGCGCAGGGCAAAAGCGAGGTGAATGAGGAAGATAAATGACCGCGCAGTCCCCCATCCGCGTCTTCAGCGTAGACGACCGTGCGCCAGGTGCACAGGGGGAAGAAGCAGATTCCCCGGCAGATAGCGGCGAATCTGGCGGAGCACTTCGGCGACGAAGCACTGACGGTGCGAGAGATAGACGTGCTGCGACACATCTCGGGCGGGAACCGCAACCGCGACATGGCCGAGCGGCTGTTCATCTCCGAAGAGACCGTCAAGGTACACGTCAAGCACATCATGGAGAAGCTCGGTGCTTCCGACCGAACGCAGGCTGTCGCCATCGCCATCCGCCGAGGCATCGTCGAGTTGTAGGCTGACTCCCCACACGTCGCGCGCCCGGCTCCTAACTCCTCCCCTTGCCGCTTTCGTTTGAGCGTGGGCGGGGGCCGTTCACCACAGAGGCACGTAGACACGGCTAAAACTTAAAGCGGTGTACAAGCTGTGTTTCCGTGCCTCTGTGGTTAATCCTCGCCTCGTATTCACCCGACTGCGAACTGCCGCCGACCTCCCGCGACCCGACTCCGCGTTCAAATCATCCGCCACGCGTCCCGCGTTTGAGTAGGGACTTTGCCGAAGCCGTCATAGAAGTCAACGGTTATTGAGCAACGTCACGGAGCCTTCGTCATGAAAGTAAGTTTGGGCGCAAGAACCGGATAGATTCTCCAGGGCCTTCTACGTAGTATGTAGTCCGGAGGTGTTCGGCGTGACCAACGATCAGAAAATTCTCGGCGAGCTGCGTGAAATAGAGAAAGATGTCTACTGGCAGGCCGTCGAGTCCAAAGACGCGCACTTCAACGGCGTCTTCGTCTACGGCGTGCGCTCGACGGGCGTCTACTGCAAGCCGTCCTGCCCCTCTCGACGCCCGCGGCGGGAGAAGGTCGAGTTTTTCCACACGCGCGAAGAGGCGGAGGCCGCGGGCTTCCGCGCGTGCCTGCGCTGCAAGCCGCGCGAGGCCGCCGCCCTCGACCCGCGCGCCGAGCTGGTTCTGCAAGTCTGCCGCCGGATAGAGGAGCGCGAAGGCGTCGCCCCCTCGCTCGAAGAGTTGAGCGCGGAGTCGGGCGTCAGCCCGCACCACCTTCAGCGGACTTTCAAGAGCCTCACGGGCATCACGCCGCGCCAGTACGCGGCGTCGCTCCGCCTGAGGCTCTTCAAGTCGAGGGTCAAAGAGGGCGAAGACGTGACGGCTGCGATGTACGACGCGGGCTACGGCTCGTCAAGCCGCCTCTACGAGGACGCGTCCGGGCGACTCGGCATGACGCCCGCCACTTACAGACGAAAGGGGAAGGGAATGAACATCGACTACGCCATCGCCGACAGCCACCTCGGCCGCCTGCTCGTCGCCGCGACCGAGCGCGGCGTCTGCTCCGTTCAGCTAGGCGACGCCGACGAGGAGTTAGAGTCGGCGCTCGCTTCGGAGTACCCGGCCGCGGAAATCAAGCGCGACGAGACCCGGCTCGGCGACGTGGTCGAAGGACTCCTCTGCCACCTCGAAGGGTCACGGCCGAACTTAGGGCTGCCGCTCGACCTACAGGCCACGGCCTTCCAGCTACGCGTCTGGGACGAGTTGCGGCGAATACCTTACGGCTCTACGCGCTCATACGCGGAGGTCGCCGAAGCAATCGGGCGGCCCACGGCCACGCGCGCCGTCGCGCGCGCGTGCGCCACGAACCCTGTGGCGCTGGTCACGCCGTGCCACCGCGTCGTCCGCACGGGCGGGGCACTCGGCGGCTACCGCTGGGGCGTCGGGCGTAAAGAGAGATTGCTTGAGCAGGAGCGGAGTAGTGCGACGGCCGCGCCCGTCGAAAGTAAGGAGCCCGCCTGAACGTAAGAGCGAAGCGACGAACAGGAAATTAACCACATAGACACGGAGGCACGGCTTGGTCGGAGAACCGCCGGGCGAACAGGCGGCGCGTGGGCTCGCTCGTCGCCTACGAGCAGTTCGTGAGCAAGCGCTACAGCGCGACGAAGGCCACGGGCAACTACGTCTACGTGCTGACGACCGTGAAGGAGGGGAAGGAGAAGGGCGCGGGCCTCGTCGGCATACAGATGGAGACGGGCCGCGACGAGCGCCAGATTCTCTTCAAAGACAAGGAGCCCGACTATCAGGTGGACGAGCCCGCCGGCCGCGTCTTCAACCTGCGCAACTCGAAAGAACTCTCCGGCTTCTCCGTGGACGCCGCGCCCGCGGCCGAGTAGAAGAAGAACAACTAGAGCGGTATGCAGTTACGCTTCGACTTCAGCGCGCGCCTTAAAGCCGGGAGCGCGGGCATCCCTGCCCGCCTTGAGCGCGAGAGCGCGAAAAGGAGAGCCGCCGACATTCAACCTTGAGTGACGGCGGTTCTTTGTCTTCGCGCTAAAGCGCTCAAGGCGGGCAGGGATGCCCGCGCTCCCAGGGGGAGGGCGCGCCGGCGCTACGAAGCCCTTGACAATCTAGGGCCTTGGTGTTAACTATCATCCTAGATTGTCTAGGAGGTCACGATGCCGAAGCAGGACGCCAAGCTTCTACAGGGCACGCTCGACATGCTCATCTTGAAGGCCCTCTCGCTCGGCCCGCTCCACGGGTTCGGCGTCGGGCAGCGCATCATGCAGATGTCGGAGGACGCGCTGCGCGTGGAGGAGGGCTCTCTGTACCCCGCGCTCTACCGCATCGAGAATCAGGGGTGGATTTCGTCCGAGTGGGGCACGTCGGAGAACAACCAGCGCGCGAAGTTCTACAAGCTGTCGCGCGCGGGCCGCAGGCAGCTCGAAGTGGAAGAAGAGAACTGGGAGCGGCTCGCGGCGGCCGTCTTCAAGGTCATGCAGACGACTTGAATGCCATGAGTGTTACGCACAGGCTGAAGGTGGCGCGCACGCGCTTGCGCGGGCTGCTTATGCGGAACCGCGTCGAGCGCGAGGTGGAGGAGGAGTTGCGCTTCCACCTGCGTATGCGCGCCGAGGAGAACGTGCGGCGCGGCATGACGCCGGAGGAGGCCGAGCGCGCTGCGCGCGGCAGCTTCGGGCAGTGGGCGCGGATTAAAGAGAACTGCCGCGACTTTAAAGGAGGCGGACTGTTGGAGCTTCTACTCAAGGACGTAAGGTTCGGCGCGCGGACGCTGTTGAAGAGCCGCGGGTTCACCGTGGTCGCAGTCCTCACGCTCGCCATAGGCATAGGCGCGAACACGGCCATCTTCTCGGTCGTCAACGCGGTGCTGCTCCGGCCGCTCCCGTACCGCGACCCCGCGCGGCTCGTGACCGTGCTGCACGACGGCGGGAGCCCGGTCGCGCCCGCGAACTTCCTCGACTGGCGCGAGCAGGGACGCTTGTTCGAGTCGATGGCCGCGGCACAGTCCTGGAACGTGACGATGACCGGGCAGGACATGCCCGAACAGCTCAACGTCCTACAGACGAGCGCCGAGATGTTCCGCGTGCTCGGCGTTGACGCGCAACTCGGCCGCACCTACGCGTCGGGCGAAGACCAGCCGGGGCGCGAGCACGTCGTGGTCATAAGCCACGGCCTCTGGCAGCGGCGCTTCGGCGGCGACCGCTCGGCGGTCGGCCGCGAGGTCATGCTCGACGGCGAGCCTTACACGGTCGTCGGCGTCATGCCGCCCGACTTTCAGTTCGCGCCCTTCTGGGCCACGCACGCGGAGGCGTGGCTGCCCCTCAACTTTGGCCCGAGGGTTAGTGACAGGCGCGGGCAGAGTCTGCGCGTCTTCGCGCGGCTCAGAGACGGCGTGACGCGCGAGCAGGCGCAGGCCGAGATGGAGGCCATCAGCGGCCGGCTCAAAGAGCAGCACCCGCGCGAGAACGAGGGGCTGACCGTCTCGGTCGATTCGCTGCACGAGAAGGTGGTAGGGAAGTCTCGGCCCGCGCTGCTCATCATGCTCGGCGCGGTCGGCTTCGTGCTCTTGATAGCGTGTGCCAACGTCGCGAACCTCTTGCTGGCGAAGGCCGCCTCGCGCCGGAGGGAGATAGCGGTGCGCATCGCGCTGGGCGCGGGGCGCTGGCGCGTCGTGAGGCAGTTGCTCACGGAGAGCCTGATGCTGTCGCTCGCGGGCGGCGCGGCCGGGCTTCTGCTGGCCTACTGGAGTAACACGGCCCTCGCCTCGCTCGGCCCCGACACGATCCCGCGCGTCCGCAGCGCGGGACTTGACGCGCGCGTGGTCGCGTTCACGCTCGGCCTCTCGGTTCTCGTCGGCATTCTGTTCGGGCTCGTGCCCGCGCTGCGTTCGACGAAGACCGACCTGATCGAGTCGCTCAAGGACAGGGCGCGCGGCACGTCGCACGACCGGCGACAGGAACGCGTGCGGCAACTCCTCGTCGTCGGGGAGATAGCCGTGTCGCTCGTGCTTCTGGTCGGCGGCGGCCTGATGATGCGAAGCTTCCTGCGTCTCACGTCGGTCGCCCCCGGCTTCGACCCGCGCGGCGTACTGACGGCCACGGTGCCGCTCTCCGGGCCGCGCTACTCGACGGACGAGCAGCGCGCGGCCTTCTTCCGACAACTGACGGAGCGCCTGGGTGCGCTGCCGGGGGTTAAGTCTGCGAGCGCCATCAACCACCTCCCGCTCGGCGGCGACGTGTGGACGTACGGACTGACAATCGAAGGCCGCCCCGCGCCGCCGGACGCCGAGCGCCCGAGCGCGGTCTACCGCGTGGCGCGTCCCGAATACTTTCGTACGATGGGCGCGTCGCTCTTGAAGGGGCGTGACTTTACAGAGCGCGACGACGCCTCCGCGCCCGGCGTCGTGATAGTCAACGAGGCGTTCGCGCGAAAGAATTGGCCGGGCGAAGACGCACTCGGGAAGAGGATTACGGTCAACGGCGAGCGCCCGAAGCAGCGCGAAGTGGTCGGCGTGGTGAGGGACTTGAAGCAGGGCGACTGGGCGTCGGAGCCGAAGCCGGAGATGTACATGCCGCACGCGCAGGCCGCCAGCCCGCGCGGCATGACTCTCGTGATGCGCGCCGCGTC
>Ga0126311_10002009_pt1 | contig 10068 bp, 10 predicted proteins | sample Plot61_FD_92539 | JGI IMG/M metagenome (GOLD analysis project Ga0126311, IMG submission 92539) | Serpentine soil microbial communities from UC McLaughlin Reserve, CA, USA - Plot61 | ecosystem: Environmental > Terrestrial > Soil > Grasslands | place: USA: UC McLaughlin Reserve, Lake County... | reverse complement strand
TGAGGATGTGGGCGCAATGGATCCAGGAAAAATACAATCACATCACATCGAGCAAACAGAATTTCGGTGGCAATTTGAATGTCGCCACCTTTTGGACCAGAATGAAATCGCTTGATCTTATGTTGCAGGGCTGGCGCGGCTTCACCGACTTCCCTACCAGTAGTTCCGGTGGCCAGAATGTGATCGAATTTGTCCAGCTCATGTTCATACTGCATTGCGAACTCAGCCATACGGGGTTTCATCTCATCATGAGCTATCAACGCTATTGTTGGGGGCCTATACGTATCTGGTTCTGTAAACCCGAGCTCATAAGGTCCTTTGTCTCCAGCCATGGGTTTTGGTGCAAGGATCGAGTCGGCCAGTATCAGAGGCGGAGGAACGGGTTGAGGATTTCGCATCTGGTCTCTGTCGGCCTCAGTTTCAAACCATTCCAGAAGCGACCCGCTGTTGCGTAACCGCTTTACTCGCCAAACGTCACAGAGACGCATAAGCGCGAGGTTTTCCGGATTTAGCCAATGGGCTTCCGCGGGATCAAAGAACGCCCAGATGATGCTGCATTGCCGATTGACAAGATAATTTGCCATGATCGTTACGCCACCGTCTCTGCGATCTGGCAAACAAGTACTGTTCTCTAGGATAACTTGCTGAGCTGCAGATTTTAATAGCGCGGGTTCTGGCGGAACCGATTTGGGTGAGCCTACGAGTAGGCGACGGAAAGTTCCACCAGTAAAAAGGAAGTGAAAGCTTTTTAGCCGGTTAGTATCCGACTTGTAGAGTTCGTCGAAGCAGTCTGCCAGTGCGCGGTTTTTATCCTTGCTGTCGAAGCTTGCCAAAACTCCAATCACAGCCCGCTCGTTAAGCTCTCCATCGGAAGTACCCATAGCTAATTTCCTCCTTCCCGAGGATTTTTATGTGTAATAGGACTCGCAGTTCTGGAGCAAACAGGCACAAGGTAGGTTCAGAGGCCTAGCCCATATGGAGCCCTCGAGTTTCGAATATCGAAATCCGGATTTCGATATTCGAAACTCGAAACGATGACCAGGGTTCGCGAGATGGAGGAATCTTATTAGAAGCACCTGCTCGCGTCAATAATTTCAATGAAGGTGGATATAAGCGAGTTTGAAGCGTCACTTAAAACAGACATCAAGCGCTTGCGAGAATTGAAAGAAGAAAATCGGCGCTTGAAGCAGATCTCGGCTGACTTGTTGCTGGAGAATCGAGCGCTGAAAGACGTGATCGCTCTCAATCCAGCTGCGATACGCGAGCTGGCAACTGTCTTACAAACAGAACATGGGTTGAGTGAACGTCGGGCTTGTGTCGCAGTAGGGCTACAACGCTTGGTTTACCTATCAGCCGTGACCAAATCCTGATGGACCAATCGTGAAACGGCTGCTGGAGTTGGCATGGCGATGACTGGAACAAGGCTTCGGCAAGTTGTTCAAGCGGCTGCGCCCTGGGTCACTGTTGGAACCATAAACGTGTCTATCGCATCTATTGCAGCCTGAAACTGAACAAAGACGCAAAGGCAAAAGACGTTTGCCGACAAGATGTCCCGCTCCGCTGGTGGCGCCTGGAGCAATGTACGAGTGTTGGTCCGCCGACTTCATGAATGATGCGTTGTGGGGTGATCGTCGATTTCGCACCTTCAACGTGGTGCGTGGTTCAATCGTGAAGGTCTGGCAATCGAAGTGGACTTCAACCTGCCGGCCACTATTCACCTTCGCCGTCCGCCGTCACTGCTCCCTGCCGCACCGTAGCGCCGGTGACAACGTCACCAACATCTCGCACGTAAACGGGAACTCCTTCGGCGGTTCGTTCAACCTACGCTTCGCTGCTGGAAATTCTCAATAGAAATTGCTCAAGCGCGCCATGGTGCAACTCTGATCCTAAATTCAAGTGGCCAATTGACGCTGAACAACGCTTTCAACCCGGAGCGATTGAATTCAACATAGCGCTCGGCGAACAAATTCTAGAGGATGCGACAACCGCGTAGTGGGCTATCAAGACTGTTGTGGAAACGATGATGAGATCTACGTTGACACTGCTACGCGAATTACTTCCGAAAATCTAACTTCGGCGAAAAACGCGATTGGACGCTTAAACCAAACTGGCGGGGCTTGTTTTCAACGGGAATCTGACGTTGCGAGGGGCGGAGTCTTTCTCACGACATTGCCCAGCTCTCAAGGTGGTGGTTGCTCCCGGCATAAATCTGCCGAGAGCTTCGTTGCCCAAATCGAGAAACCGCAGCGATTGTATCTCGCAAGACGGCGATGTTTCTTTTTGCGGCTGAAGGGGTTTCGCAAAAACAACGGGCGAACCGATATCGATCGAGGCGCTAGCGCCTTCGCCGCTATTGTCTGGGCGTTATCAGGGGCAGTAGTTCCGATCTTCTCTAGGCATCCGCCGATCACAGTAACCTTCGGATTAGCGTTCTGTGCAATGCTTTCATATCAAGTAAGTCAAGTGCTTTCGTCTTACTTCGGATAGAACAGTGCGACTTGCAAACTTTGGGAATGCCTGTGCATGTCCCAACAAAAGAATTGCGTCCGGTTTTCACAAAACGCAATGCAGTCGAACCGCTCGAATCCCGCAAGGATCCGACGTATGCGCTCCGCGAACCCCAGGCGATCAAATATTCAGATTGCACAACTTATTTTATCGCGCGTATTAATGCCTTCCAATTCACGAGCAAGCGACGATAAGCCAGACTATCTTTTCGAGGAGTAAAAGTGAGCACGGTTTGTTTCATACTTTGGTGAATTGCAGGGACACGGCTCAGAACCAATAGCATGCGAAGTCCCGGTAGGACCATGGAGAGAAATTTGTTTATTCTGTTCCTTGCGAACCAAGCCACAGGTCTAATGGCAACGAACAGGTTTTACACTCACCTGTTGAGCCGCTACAAGCAATGAGGCTTCTCTTGCACCATTTGCATGGTAATTCAGGATAGATAGTGTCTTCAGGTCGGAAGCTTGGAATGTCAGGGTAATTTTGCTTAAAGATTTCCTTAGACAACCGCAACACAGTTTCTTTAATGTGGGTGCGCCTCGCCTCTGCCTCGGCATCGTTTATTACGCTGGTGTAAAGATATTGTTTGCCGACAGACCTAAGTCCATCACTGAACTTTCTCTGCTTGGCTTGAAGACTTTCATGGTTTTTGCGCTCAGTCATCCGATTGCCCCAGTGCCCGGTCAATATGAACACAGGAATCCCAATAATCGCTGATATAACACCGCCAATGAAACCTGCCACCACGTACGAAAGGTAGTCCATTATTTCGCTCCTTACAGTTGTCTGAAAGAGATTACGGGATGCAACTCAACTCCAATCTTTGCAACACGATTTGTCCATGAATGAAATCGCAAAATCGAATCCTATCAAAATCTTCAGGCTAAGAGTTGAACTAGCTGAGAACGAACGAGGCGAACTAATGGCCTGACTCGCGTTGCAAAAATTACACTCCACGCCAAAGAAAAGAAATCAGGTTGATTTAGAAGCCCTCGACCCGGTGTTTTGACTGATGATAGCTAACGTGCCAAGAAATAATACGGGGCGCTCCCGCCAAACTCCCAACGTCACGGAGGGCGACATGCCTGTAATAACTTACGGCTTGGAGCCGACCTTGCGAGCCAGCATGTAGAGAGCGTTTACAGAGTCAACGAGTACTGGATCGACAAGGGTTCGAGCAAGCTTGTGACGAGCCCGGGGTCACGTTCGGAGCCGTTAAACCGGGCGGGACTATCTGGCACGATTTGAGACGAACCTTTGCAACCAGACTGCGAGCACACGGTGTTCACGAGTACGACATTCAGGATCTTCTTGGGGCATTCAAAAACCCGGAGTAACGAAGGTGTATGCGCGCGTCACGCAATCAGTTTTGGAAGCAGCGGTTGAGAAACTAACGAAACCACTCGGTCAGATAGTCGAATTTGGACGAAAGGCCGGATAGACGAGTCCCTCATTTTTCCTGCATCGCCCCTTCAGGGTAGGCGGATCTCAACTAACGGAAAAGAGCAAAGCCTTGGTAGAATTCGGGTTCGGACGACATGCCGGGGTGGCGGAATGGCAGACGCTGCGGACTTAAAATCCGTTGTCCGAAAGGACGTGCGGGTTCGACTCCCGCCCTCGGCACCATACCTTTTCCTAACGTTTTCACGACTTCCATCAACTTAGCCCTGGGAATGACCTCAGCCCCAAAAGTGAAGATGGGGCTAAGATGGTGACACTTTTTTAACTGGCCCCTTTTGAATTGGATCACAGACCCTCGCGGTTCGGTGAGTCTGTTGACTGCATCTTCCAGCGCCTCGGGTGTGCTTCGTGCGTATGTGCCCGTGACGCTTTGGATCGTGTGGCCGAGTAGATCGGAAATGTCGTACTCATGCACTTGTCGCCCTCGCAACTCGGTTGCGAAAGTACGTCGCAGATCGTGCCATATCACGCCGCCTTCGACTGTCAGGCCAAAGCGTATAGGAACGCCCGCTCAGCTCCAGAGTCTCGCCAGGCGATCTTCAATGAGTTTGGATGGTAGCAATGATTCCTTCTTCGACTTCCGGTAAGGGAGAGGTTCGACATCCGGGCCATCGCATAAGCGCAAACAAGAGTCGCTCGGTCCAGAGAGAGATAGGCAAGTTCGTAGTGAGTTCTCAAGATTAGCGAGCCTCACGTGGCGAAATATAACTTCGCCGGGCTTTCACAACCAATTTGCCTTGCGATTTCTGTTGAGCGGAATCGACGTCGAGTTTCAATTTACGCGTCGTGCCGTCCCGCTTCTTGTTCGTGGAGACAAACGCCAGGTTGTAGCGGCTGCGCAGGTGATCGATCATCGTTTGAAAGGTCGTGTCGAGCTTTTCAGGTTTGTTCGCGAGTACTTCACCACCGGTTTCGGCTGCCAAGTGTTCCAGGTCCATATAGTGGGCAGCGACAACTTTGTTCACGCGGGTAGCAGCGATCTGGAGGGCATTTTCGACACGTTGGATTATGACTCTGGGAATGATGGCGCAAACGACGGCGCCTGATTCGTAAATCGCGGCCGTGGCTGCCCGATTGGAAGGACCATTGGAGCAATCGAAAAGACGCGTCATGGACGAAATCACAATTATCACTCGACGCCCCGCTGGATTGCTTGCCTTGAGCATGTGCTCCGCGGCGTCGGCAAACATCAGGTTGAAGCAATGTGCGACGTTGGTAGTTTTCGCCTGCTCTGGAATGTTGTTGAGGGCTTTCTCGATCAGTATTCGGTTGCGGGTGAACGGCTGAATCAGCTTAGTGGTGTCGGTGAAGGCCATCACTGCGATCTCATCGACAAGTTTGAGACGATCGATTGCTTCTCGGGCGGCGCGATGTGCTTCGTCGCTCCACACATCGATCCGATGAGGACAGGCCGGGCCCCCGATCGATAGCCACCACCACAGAGAGCGGCAATTGATCCTGGCTGAAGTGTGTGATCTCCTGTTTGATTCCATCTTCGTAAAGCAGGAAATCTTCTTTGTTCAAACCGCCGACGATGCGCGCAGTGTTTTTCTGCAGCACCAGCGCATCGATTTTGACGAGATCGACATCGATCTTGACGACTTCCGCTGATGACTCGGGGGTGGGCGTCGGCGCGGGTCTGGGCGGAACCTGGATCGCCTGAGGATTCGGGCCTCCCATGTTCGCGTTCAAGGGCGTCTGCGAAGTAACAGGGCTGGCTGAGTAGAAGAGCAGTGCCGCAAGGACGATCGAGGTCACTAGAAAAAGAGGCCGCAGGATTGACCGTTGATATCTCATTAGCCCTCTCGTTCAGATGCAAGTGAGCGGCATAACGCCAGGCACCAGTGGCGCGGGAACCAATTCAACTTTCAGTCCTACATCTCAAGTGACTAACGCTCCCAAGCGTCCGCTGCATGCCGTTGTTATGCTGCGGCATTAGTAAAGTTGGAACTTCCGCTTCTTTTCCGTGCCAGATCCTTTTCAAATGTGCGCCTCTCGTTTTTAGGCATCGTCGACAAATTAAGCGGATCGAAAAGCCCAGGCTCTTTTGTCTCCCCATCTAAGTCACTCAACTCTCCGTCTCACTCCTGAGTATAGACACTTATCACCTCCGCGTCACGTGCGACACTGTAAAAAAGAGTAAGTTCTGATGATGGTCCATTGTGACATGCTTTGTGACATAACCCTGGCAAACTTGAATAGAAACGCAAGCAAAATCACTGATTGTCACTCCTTCATCTGAATTGACTGAACTCGTTGGGCGCGTGAGGATTGAGTGCTACTTGATAGCACTCAGTGCAGCGTGAGGATAACTATTCGGGACCGTGAGGTTGGCGCGTCGCATCTCTCGCCCCGACCAATAGCTGCAGCGAGCAACTTGCGAGGCATGTTTTCGTCGAGGAGAATCCTCAAGCGGCTGCCGCTTCCTTTTCCTGGGCCAGCTCACGCAGCGCGCCCTGCACCGCGCTCTTGGTCAATGTAGGATAAGCATCGACGATCTCGGCTACGCTCTTTCGTTGGCCAGGCATTCAAGTAAGAACGCTAGTGAGATGCGTGTTCCTTGCACCCGCGGCTTACCACTGAGATGAGCTTTGTCTGAAACAATCCACTTCTCATCGCTCATGGTTGGCTCTTAATTAAATATCGATCGCGCTCGTCAAGAGCGAAATCTTTGTTTCCAAACTATGTGCCAACTCAAATGCAGCTATGCTTACTGGCACCCCAGTCATTATAGAGCGTAAAAGCTAACAAAGATGCACAGCGACTCCGAAAGAACCGGGAAATTGTCATGAACTCGTGGTGGCTGCAACTTTGGAAAGTGCTCAACATGAATTCTGCCGAACGGATGATTGATTGGCGCCAGGTTCAGAGATCAGATCCGTCACAAAATAAAGATGGGGCTAAGATGGTGGCGGTACGTGTTGATACGAAGCCAGCCGAAGCGATACCTTGACGACCGCTAGGCGCGTAAATACTGGCTTGTATCGTTTAGTAAGATTAGGTAGCACCGCTATCACGGGACTTAAAATCCGTTGTCCGAAAGGACGTGCGGGTTCGACTCCCGCCCTCGGCACCACAGGAGAATCAAACAGTTACGGGCAGTTGGTGAATGATCACTGACTGCCCGTTTTTTGTGTCTCTGTGTGCCTATAGTGTGCGAACCCGTTCAATTATGGCGTGCTGTTTTCCGACTAATAATAAAACACCCCTACTCCTTGTCAGGACGGTGTCGCGAAAGTAGACTGGTACCGCTCTTATTCTCTCAGGAACCCCCAAACTTGGAGAAGATCGCAGTCCTCGCGTGTTGTTTCCCCGACCCCGGATTTGCAGAACTCTCTGCTCTGGTAAACTTCAGTAGCCTGGCCTAACACCCGCAACTGCCTACAAGCTCCTTTGCGTGTGCGGAAATGCAAATTTGGCACTCCTCCCTCGGTCAGAAACCTGACACTGGTGTCGTTGACGCTTTAAGGCGGGCACTTCTTCCCCATAGTTTCTACGAATCACCGCCGTCAGAAGGCCCTGGGATAATTTTCTTTTACGAAATCACCACTCAACTTCCCAATCTGCTGCGCGAAGCGAGCCGTCGCGGAATGGAGAGAATTCTCGCCATCAGTCTATCTCCCGCAGGCAATAAGGCGGCGGGTGTTTGGAATTTGCTCAGAGCCGGCGCCTCGGATGTCCTCGCCTGGGATCATTCTCATGATCCGGCGCACGAGGTTGCCGCCAGGTTCGAACGCTGGGAAAAAGTAGATGAAATTGTGCGATCGCCTTTGGTGAAGAATAATCTTGCCGGCCAAAGCGCCACCTGGATTCGCTCCCTAAGGCAGATAGTCGAGGTTGCGGGTTTTACCGACTCGTCTGTACTGATCACTGGAGAGAGCGGAACGGGTAAAGAGTTGTTCGCCCAATTAGTTCATACGCTCGATGCGCGGGCGCACAAAGGTAGCTTGGTCATCTGCGACTGCACCACAATCGTGCCGGAACTTTCGGGCAGCGAATTTTTTGGTCACGAACGCGGCTCGTTCACGGGCGCTGTTGCAGCCCGCCAGGGAGCTTTTGCTCTCGCCGATGGTGGTACACTTTTTCTCGATGAGGTAGGAGAACTGCCGCTCAATTTGCAGGCCGAGTTGCTGCGCGTGATTCAGGAACGTACTTATAAGCGAATTGGCGGTAATTCGTGGCAGAAAACGAATTTTCGTCTCGTCTGCGCCACGAACCGCAACTTGATCGAAGAACAATCGCAAGACCGGTTTCGTCGCGACCTCTATTACCGGATTGCGAGTTGGACTTGTCACTTACCACCGCTGAGCGAACGCCCCGAAGACATCGTAGTGCTCGCCAAACACTTCATCGCACAGCTACGGCCGGACGATCCACCCGAACTGGATGAGCCTGTTCGCCAATATTTCCTCACACGTGAATATCCGGGAAACGTGCGCGACCTTAAACACTTGGTCACTCGAGTCGTCCAACATCACGTGGGTCCGGGGGCTATCACCGTAGGAGACATTCCCGAAGACGAAAGACCCAGCGGCGATCACAGATTTGATGGTTGGGGTCAGGAAAACCTGGACATCGCGGTCCGTGCGGCCCTCGCATCCGGAGTAAGTCTCAAGGAAATTGAGCGCACTGCTGGAGAACTGGCCGAAAGAATTGTTATCGAGGAAGAACAGGGCAATCTACAGCGGGCGGCCGCAAGGCTCGGAGTAACCGATCGCGCGCTGCAAATGCGCCGCGCCGCGCGTCGACTAAATGGTCTGGACGCAGCCGCAGTCAGTCTGAATTGAGCCGAGGTGATCTTCAGCGGCGAGGGGCTTGCCACGGATCGCCGCGCTCACCCTGCTCCATAAATGCGCCGGGATTCCAACCCGTGAATGACCGACTCACTTGCGAGTGTGAGTGTTGGCCGATCCTGACATTCGAAATCAGTTGCAGAAAATTCTCTCCCAATATCAGGCGCTCGTCAGTGGGCGACAGATTCAGGGCCTTCACTTTTGCCAGCTCGACTGCTGGATGAAGCCACGGGCCATCGGTGCCGAAAAGAATCTTTTTTGCCCCCGCTCTCTCGACTGCTTGTTCAAGTAGATCAAAACGGCGGACACCCGAGGTGTCAGCGTAAATGTTCGGGTGGCGAACCAGCTGGTCAATCAAACCAAGCTGGGCGCGCCAGTCGTCCGAAAAACTTCCCTGATGTGGAATGATAAACCGCACATCCGGGTATTCTTCGGCTAATAACTCAACCACAGAGATCTGACCGACAACGTCGTAGATTATCGGGAGCGAAAATGCCCGAGCGCTCTCGCAAACTTCGCGCGTGATCGGCGCATCATGGCGATGGACCTTGATTCCGACGAAACCATAACGCATGACTGCCTCTTCAATCATCGTCCTTACGCGTCCCCGGTCACGTTGCGCATTAACGAAAGCAAAACCATAAAAGCGATCCGGCCGGCTGTGGACTATGCGGGCGACCTCGCGATTAGCGACCGCATAGTCGGAATGAAAGGCCGCGAACAACACCGTGCGGTCAATTCCCGCTCGGGCCGCTCGCCGCAGATATTTTTCCAGCGGCGCGTTGGTATCCCATGGACCAGTAAGTCCATCGCCCTTTCCTGCATGACAGTGGGAATCAATAATCATCAGGTCACCAGTTTCAAAATCGGTCCACTCAGTGGATTAAAAGTGTTAGCTCCTGCCAACGACACTTACAAGGATTGCATGAGGTTGCCATCCACAGTCCCAGCTTGTTTAGCAGCCACTTCATGCAAGAACCGGATGCTGGTAGCAATGCCCTTATAAAAGTTTGGCAAATGGAATTTCTCATTCGGACCGTGAATCCGATCGTCAGGCAAGCCGAACCCTACCAGCGCCGTCGGCAGTCCCAGGATGTCGTGAAAGGCCGTCACGGCGGGATTGGTGCCACCGGATCGCACAAGAGCCGGTGGTGCGCCAAAGACTTTGCAGCAAGCAGTGACGGCTGCTTTAACGAATGGATGAGCACGGTCGACCAGCACCGGCCTGGCCGCAAGCTGTGACCTTATCGAAGAGCGCAAGGTGAACGGTGTCAGGCGAGCGATGTGCCTGCGAACTAATCCTTCG
>Ga0126311_10002008_pt1 | contig 10071 bp, 13 predicted proteins | sample Plot61_FD_92539 | JGI IMG/M metagenome (GOLD analysis project Ga0126311, IMG submission 92539) | Serpentine soil microbial communities from UC McLaughlin Reserve, CA, USA - Plot61 | ecosystem: Environmental > Terrestrial > Soil > Grasslands | place: USA: UC McLaughlin Reserve, Lake County... | reverse complement strand
TTCACCTGACAAGATATTATTGTCTTTCTTACAGAGCAGTTATGAAGCGGCAGCAGTATGTGCCAACTGGGATCGTCATACATTGGAACGTCAGCAGTAGATAGTAAAATCAATTTCTTGTGTGTTAGACACCTTCAGTTTCATTAGGTCTCATATTTTGTCTCATATTTTGTCTCATATTTTGAAGGTGTATAGATAAGAAATACAAGAAAAGTATCTTTCCTGATAAAGGAACTTTTTTCTCTTGAATATTAATTAGTTTTGATATAAAAAGTTAAAAATTGTATAGATAAAGAATAGTAAGATGGCTAATATAGCTATTATAGTTGGATCAGTAAGGCAGAATCGTCAAGGTATTAAAGTCGCTCGTTGGATGGAAGAAAAATTGAAAAATCGAGATCATGTTGTCTATTTTATAGATCCACTTCAACTTAACTTACCACTTTTAGATAAAATGTATAAGGAAATTACAAATCCATCAGAAAATTTAAAGCAATTGAGAAATCAAATTGTCACAGCAGATGGTTATATGCCTATAACTCCAGAATATAATCATAGTACATCTGCAGCAATGAAAAACACACTTGATTATTTTCTAGAGGAATATTATTTTAAACCTTCTGCAATTGTATCATATTCTGTTGGTGGATTCGGAGGAGTTAATGCTGTACAACACCTTAGATTGATATTTGCAGAGTTAGGAGCACCATCAATTTCCTCCTCGTTTTCAATATCTAAAGTTCAAGATGTATTTGATGATGATGGTAAATTAAGAGATCAACTCTATGAGAAAAGAGTAATACGATTTATTGAAGAATTCGAATGGTATATAGAAGCTTTCAAAAACCAAAGAGTCAAAGGAACACCATATTAGAACCCTATTGCGGAATAAGGAATTCTTGATTAGTGTTGAGCAGCAATCGTTGTTCAATTTGATCATGGGACAAATATAGTTTCTCATAATAAGCTAGTGGAAATGGATATAGAGTTCAATCCTTTGTTGTTATATGCTTTAATTATTCACCATTCGAATCTTCTTTATTATTGGTAATAATATCAACAAAAGAAGCAAAGTATTTTTGAATTAATAAATACAACAATAGGTTATTGATTAAAATTACAACTTACATCTACAAATAATGATAGACATTTTAATAATTTATATTTGTCTTATAAAATACATTTCATTGTCTATACCAGATAGGATCTTGTTAAATATTTAATTTAATTCTTGGGATTCAATAACTCTAATAATATCAAATAAGAGTATCTTTTCTTTTCAAGTATATTTCTGTACTCTTTTACCGGCTGTGTTAATTTAAGAAAAAATACTTAGCTGTGAATGTTCTATTCTAACAACATATGTTGTTAAAATTTGTTAGAAATAGAACATCCACTATTGTAGTAATGTATTCTCTTTATCTATACTTTCTTGGTCTTAGTCTGCGAAATACTTCCAAGGCATTAGTAATCTTTAGAGATAAGAAAAGAAGTTATGTTTCTATATGGAATTGGATACAAAGGTTTGGTTCTTCTCAAATCTACAAAAGGAAAAGAATCTCTGCTTTCATAGTTGATGAAACAGTTATTCAGATTGGTAATCAGCATTTCTGGTTATGGATAGCAATTGAACCAGTTAAAAGAACTGTACTAGGAATACATATTTCAAATGAAAGAAATATGTTTGTAGCAGAGAATTTCCTTAAATCATTAGTTGATAAATATGGTATACATACAGTTTATACAGATGGTGGTACCTGGTATCCTCAAGCCTGTACTTTTTTACATCTAAAACATAGGTTACATTCTCCATTAGAGAAAAATCTGATTGAAAGAGTAGTACAGTATTTTAAAGATAGAACTGAAAATTTTGATGATTATTATCCTTGTATTCAAGATAAAAATGAATACAACTTATTACATGTACATAACTGGATACAATTTTTTGTATCTATATATAATGATATAACATACTATAAGGTTTATTCGATTACTCATTTAAAAAAAGGAGGTGAATATACTTTAAATTAACACAGCCATTTAAACTAAAAAGGAATTAAATTCGAAACCTATCTACTATTCCTTTAATTCTAGATTTTACTTTTATATGGATCACTAGAATGCATAAAAATCTTTAAACAAGCTGAAAGAAGATGATAATGACTGAATATAAGCAGATAACTACTTGTAATAAGATGGAAACAAGATTTCTATTTAAGGATCAAGATCACAAAATATTCTAACAATGACCGAAGAAAGCAGGTTAAACAAGTTTGAAAAGGAGAAACGTGTAATAGAACTTCATAAGCAAGGGAAAACAATCAAAGAAATAGCTAAGGAAGTACATATGGCATTTCGTGATATAAGTAAAATTATAAAGAAATATGAGGATTCAATAGATGAAAATAAAAAAACAAAAGATAATTTGTATATTAAGACACTTTCATTATTTCATAAAGGCAAAAAACCTATTGAGGTAGCTATCTCTCTAAAGCTTAATTGTAATCAAGTTGAAGAATCATACAAAGATTTTTGGAAATTAAATAATAGTTATAGTTTTTTTAGCGTATATGAAGATATAAAAGATGAAATTCCCTCATTAGTCGAATTATATCAAATATGCAAAGAAAGAGGATTCCTCGACGAGATTAAAAAATGGGTTAGAATTCTACACGGAATATCAAATTTAGAAGAATATCGTGATAGATTAGAAAAAGAAATTAGATAATGTGAAGAAAATCGTAGATAAATAATGTTGGATATCATGAAATTTAGACTAACACAAAAACTAAAAAATATTTAGGTTACTAATTATGATAAAATTGAAATTCTACATTTATCATAAATACTCTATTGTTGGTCCTATTTAACAACGAAACAGTATTAGCTGTAAATGTCACATACTGTTAACTTAAGGGTAAAGTAGCTATATTATATAATTCTATTATGTTCTGTGCTCACTTTACAAGATTTTTTCAATTCTAGTCATCTATTTTCCTTAACTTAACAGAGCTCTTTTACCAATCAATTATATTAACCAAATTTCTATAATACATATTTTAGAAATGTACATTGATTTAGAAGAAGGATTTAAAATAAGATATGATGAATATGGAAAAGATAAACAAAAGCATATTCTATTTATTCATGGTCTTGGTTCGTCTCCTATTGTATGGAGAGATATTCCACAAGCATTATCAGAACATTTTCATACCATAGCTGTTGATTTAATAGGATTTGGTGAAAGTGATAAACCTGAATTAGATTATACAATAAGCTATTTCGTTCAATTCATACAAAACTTTCTTAGACACATAGGGATAAACAGTCAAGATAAAGTAACAATAATAGGTCATTCTTTAGGAGGATATATAGCAATAGAATATGCAATAAAGAATAGAGAACATATTGAAAAACTTGTATTGATAGATACATCAGGTATGTTGGATAAACCTACTCCATTACTAGAACAATATCTTGATGCAGCAATGGAAACTGATCCTAATTTAAGATACAATAAAGTGAAAAAGGTATTTGAAAATTTATTGGCAATACCATCAAGATTACTACCAATTATTGTAGATATCTTTATTTTAGTAATTGAAAAACCTGGAGCAAAGCATGCCTTTGAATCTGCTTTTAGAAATAGTACAACAACTTCTATTAATGTGGAGAAGTTAAAGCAAATTAAAAATATTCCTTGCTTAATAATATGGGGTGAAAAAGATAATCTTATACCTATCGATCACATGCACAAGTTTGGACAAATTCTCAAAGATGCTGAACTTTTGGTGATTGATGATACCGGTCATTCTCCATTTGTAGAGAAAACGGCTATTGTTTACCAAAAGTTATTGACATTCTTATTAGATAACAAGTGCTAAATAGAACAAGTCTTCGACACCGTGTTTAGCACTCTAGCATGACATGAGTTGAAATCTATATTTTTCAGTTATTTATCTTCTGTTCTTTAACTATTTTTTTCTTTATTTTTATGTAAACTCTCAGTTGACATTGTCATATCCTTGGGATAACTATTATTACCAGACATGTCTACTACTTTTTCTAACCGTCTACATAACATTTTCAAAGAATCCAAAACATCTATTTCAATTACTCCTGGTAGATGCTGAATATTAGGTACATAATTGTTTATGGTGTATAGATTTTGTATTCTGATTTCTATCTTGATGTCACGGCTTTTTAGATCTTCAGAATCTGATCTATTTATAACTTCCACTAAATTTGTCAAATGTTTCTGTTGTTTATCCTGTAATGGATATTTTCCAGAATGAATCGAATCTTCAATCATTTTGCATAATTCTGAAATTTTCATAAATGTTTAAGAATGATATGGTAATACTTAATTTATATCAATCATCCATTTCATAATAAAAAGTAAAACTATAGTTTGTTAATATATTCATATAAACTAAAGTTTTCATATTATTACTTTCTATTATTATTATTATTATTTTCAAAATAATTAGTATAGTAAATATTATTTATATACTTTTTATTTTTTATTTTTTTATCTTATTTCTATATTTTCTATTTTTAGTAATATGTAAGGTGACATCATATTCTTCAAAAGTAGTCTTCTATTATCCTCTTTTTTGTAGATAAGATCTTTAACATATATTTTTTATCACTTCTTTGTAGGTATTGTTATATCTTCTGGTGATTGTACAGGATTCTATATCTCTATTTTGGCAATTGGAGGTATTTCTCAAGTTTAATCGTTATTTGTAGCGGAGCTTCTATTTTTTTAGTTTCTTTAACTTGTTTTTTCTTAATTTCAAATGATTTTTCTTGGATATTTCAGATACATCTTACCTATCTTCTTCTAATGGAACAGGTGATTTGCTAATTACTTCTTTTTTATTTTTTACTGCTTTTGTCTTGTTCTTAAAATCTGCATCTTGAACTGTTATTTCTTCTTCCATTTTGATAGTATTAATCTAACTACCTTAAAAAGATAGTTCATATTGATAATTACTCAATTCTTGTTCCGAGAACTTGAATTTTATTACATTACCATAATAACTTTCTGCTTGATCTTTGGAATATAGAATATTTCTTTCTTAATTATTCCTCTTTGTACAAATAAGGTTATATGAAAAAGGATGTCTAAAATTTAACTTTAACTTTTAATTAATAACAGGTATGACTATATCAACAACAAAATTAAAGCTGCAAAGAGGTGGTATCTCTTGAAAGATATTGACATTAGGCTTGTCTAATTATGCTTTAAAGAAATTTTATAATGAAATCTTATTAATACCGTCAATAACAGAAAATAATACTACTACTGCAAATCAAAATTACCTTAAAAAACTTGAAAATGGATTAGTAGAATTCAATATCGCAATAAAAAATAAAGAAGATCCAATGAAAGTAATGGAAATTGTTCATACTAAAATACATCCTAATTTACAAATTCTCTTTAATTTGAAAACAAATTAAGCTAATAAAAAACTAATTTTTCACTATCTAGAAGATTGTTAACGTAAGGTTATACACATAATAATAAAATGTGTTGCTGTTATTGTTGTTCATAATGTTAATTTAATTTAATTTTATTCTTTTAAATTCATTCATAACTTCTTTTTCTTCTTTCCATTTTCAATAAAAGTACCTGTTAGTGTCTTTTGATCACTTTCTAATGCAATTATCTAATATTCCAAAATTACCATCTATTCCTTCAGCTGCAAAATCACCTAAAGAAGATAATAACATATCAAGAGCTCATTCTGTTCCCACAGTTACAAAAATTGGTGCTTTGGATTTTTATAGATATTATGACTAAATCTTGTACTATGGGATCATCATCACCTCCACCAAATTAACTCTATTACTCAATCTATAATCTCTTATTTCTTCTATTTCTGAGCTAATAATGAATCAATAAATTCTCCAAAGTTCTTATCTGGATGTGATTCCTTTGTCTTGATCCAAATGCTTCTAAACTTTGGTATTGTCATGATTGTTTCCGTAAGAACCTTCCAGCGTTTCCATAATGTCTTATCTATCATTTGCATCTCATTAAGGCGGAATACATACTCAAACAAGTCAAGAAATGATGCTATTGTATAATATTCTGATGGACTATCGACAAGAGCAAATCGTTCCCTAAATACATTACTTTCACTTGCCATTTTTGTAAACTCTTTAGTATTTTCCAGTTTAAGTCTAGCCTCTATTATTCTAGAATAAATCTCCTGCTCATTTTGTATTTTTAAATTAGCTATTTGTTGTTCACTCTGTCTTTGCATATTCTTTCTTGAAATTGAAAAATTAATGAATGCAAATACAAGAAGACCTGAAACGATTGCGACAGAGATCAATGGTACGAATTGTAAAATTGATTCAAGCATGATAATAATATTTTAAATGCAGATAACTATTTCTTTGCATCAAATCTAAGTTCTAAAATAGATGCAAATTTATTTAGAGACTAAAAGATAAAAACATCATAGAATTATATTTTAATCTTTATTATCTATATGTTCTTCTTTGATTACGGCAGGGATTATAGCAATAAATACCAATATTGAAGATACAAAAAATATTATATGAAGTGAAGACAAAAACTTATTTGCAATTGCTTCATCATTATTATCATTAGGTATCTGAGAGTTTAAAGATTTTGATGCCTCGATATTATCTGTTATGGTTATTATTGTATCAGTATTTCTAAAATCTATTACAATATCTTTTACATATTCTGATGGCAAGATGCTCGTCATTATTAAAAATGAGATTCCTACACTCAACGTGTTTGGGCTTGTCAATAAATCATTATTATATGATAATTATTATATTATTCTCATTATCTCACCAGCATTACAGGACAATTTGCTTTTTCTGATATATTTCTAGCAACACTGCCAAAGACGAACTTTTTAATGCCACCTAGTCCAGTAGTTCCCATGACTATTAGTTCTATTTTTTCATCATTAGCAAATTTGATTATTTCGTCAGCAGGATTGCCAATACTAACTTTTGATTTTACAGACACATTTTTAATATTTCCATATTTTTTGATTTTCTCATCAAGCATTTTTATTGCATTTTCTTTTATTTCTTGATTTAATTCTTTTGTATATTCTCTTAGTGGAATAGTTTCACCTGTTTTCTCTGACTTTAATAATACTGTTCCAATAGTAAATGGAATATGTATTATAGGAGTGATGTATATCAATATAACATTTACAATCTTTCTAGAAGAAATTTCTGACATTTTTGCAATTTTTATAGCATGATCTAATGCAGTATCCGATGGTTTTGAACTATCATATGGAACTAATATCTTATTGTATGTCATTCTAATTAATTATTTCAAAACAAGGTTAAAAAAAGTGATGGATTTTTATAATTAGTGTATTAAATAGTGTATAGTTTCCTACAAATATCTTAGCATTATTCCATTATCATAAGTTATGCCATGTTGATTCTGAGCATTGCCTCCTAGTTCAAGCTTCCATATGTTTAATCCAATGTTTAGATCAATTGCGATAATCCAATTATAAGCATTGGATTTTGTATTATAAAGGGACTATTGAATATCCATTTGACTTGGAGGTCGTTTACATTATCCTTTCCAATCCTTTCCAATAGTAGTCTGATTACTATTTCTTGTTCCAAATATGTCATGATTAGCAGTTATCCAATTATTCTTGTGTTCTGGTTCTGTACCTAAATCAATGGTGTTAGTTACATTATTTGATTTTGGTAATACTTTAAACACTTGTGGTTCTGCTGGTATAGGAATTGGTGGAGGTGTTTTGGCTTCCTCTTCTTGTTGTCCTAGTACAGTAGATTGGTCAAGAAAAGCAGTAATAGATAGAATGATTGTAAAAGCAATGAACAGTATTATAGTAAAATAGTTTAATTATTATTCTTGTACAATATGATTTACTATCTTCTTTATTATTTATCTATGCCTAATTTTATTTAAAAAAATTAAACCAATTAATAGTCCTTAAAGATAAAATATTAAAAAGATATACCTACTATCTTTAACAATAATAATTTTTCAGATTAGTATCTCAATAAAAATTATTTCAAATATTTCTAAACTAGAAACATAAAAAAAAATTGTAATAAAGAAAATTTAATTTCTCTAAAGAAAAAGAAAGCAAATTATTTTAGATATGCATTGCTTGAGAAATAAATATTTATTCCGCGGTCAATATAGACAGATGAATTTTATATTTTGCAATTTCCAAGAAAAAAATTTCTAAAGTTATAATAATAATAATCTATTAGAGATTGTAAAATAAAGCCTTCAATTCAATAATTTTATAATAATGATATGATATTTACTTTCAATATGCTACAAGTAAAGATTGGCAAAAAAGTAGTTAATTTTGGTCTTATAGTAGTTGATATGCAAAATGGTTTTGTAAGTAGCGAAGGTTCGTATGATAAATTAGGTATGAATATAGAAAATTATCAAAAAGTAATTCCGAAAATTAAGGAATTAATTAATTTTTGCAGAAATGAAAAAATTCCAATTTTTTATACAGAAGCAATACGTGAACCAAGTGGAATTGATTTACTGCTTAATGTACATAATATTCTTCCAAGAACAAGAGAAGAAAGACTTCAAAATAAGAATATACCAATTTGTGTACGAGGAACATGGGATGCACAAACAATTGATGAAATTAAACCAACAGAAGAAGATCATACAATATTAAAAAGACGTGATTCGGCATTTCAAGATACAGAATTAAGGATGTGGTTAAACACTTTAAAGATAAATACATTGATATTTTGTGGAGTAGATACATCCATTTGTGTGGAGACTTCTTTAAGAGATGGATTTAATATTGGCTATGATGCAATATTGGTTTCAGATGCTACTGCTTCAGGAATAAACAAGCATTATGATACAACAATAGAAAGAATTAGAGATTATTATGGGATTGTTACAGATTTATGTGATTTGCAAAAGATGATAAAAAAATTAGAACAGATTAATAGCGGTGAAATCAAGTATGATATCAAGTCTGACGAAAGCGTAAGCGAATTTCTTGAAAAACACAAATTAATAGACCTAAGAAAAGGAGTATAGGAAATCACCTCCTATTAAATTACTCTGAAGGAGAAGATCATCTATTTTGTTTTCATATATACAAGACTTGTCTATTAGAGACTTTAAATAATTCTTATATCAGGCGATCAATTATTTTCAAAAGTACTTGTTCCTATAGATGGTTCAGAACCATCTTTTCATGCAGCTCGAGTCGGTATTAACATTGCTAATAAATTTAATTCAAAAATTATTGTTCTTTATGTTGTAGAGTCTCTCCTTCTAAAAATGAATATGCTAATCTGACAGGATTTGTAACACCTAAACAAATTGATATAATTATTCAAAATGCAAAAGAAGAAGCAAAGAATTGGTTTAAGAGAATAGAAGATATGGTAAGACGGAGAATCCAAATATTAAATTGACAACTACAGTGAGAGTAACAGGAGAATCTATCTATGGTGAAATAATCCATTATGTTGAGAAAGAAAGTATTGATTTAATAGTAATAGGTACTAGAGGTAGATCAGGATTTAAAAAATTATTATTGGGAAGCACAGCCTCTGATGTAGTCACATATGCAAACTGTCCAGTTTTAGTTACAAAATAGATATTTTTAACAATTATCTTACTGTTTAATATATGAATTGCAAATACATCAAATACCATACCGCCATCTGAAAATAAGTTGAAAATCCTGTTTAACTAAGGATTAAAATATTACAATTAAGATTAGTATTATCATCCGGAATATAACATATGAATAAAAGTATTGATTCAAACGTATACATGATATTCTTGCAAGTCCTTATTTGCAGATTAAATGCCGAGTTAAATAGTAAAGATATATTATAATAAGAATTATTTATGAAATTGGTTTATTGATAGATATGGTAAGTATTGGGAAGAATAAAAATGATAAATGCCATCGTATTATTACCTTGTTGAATTATCATAATTAACCAGTTGTCTCTGCCATCTTTTTATGAACGTCTAAATTGGCTTCCTCTACCTTTATTGCAGTAGTAGGA
>Ga0126311_10002005_pt1 | contig 10083 bp, 10 predicted proteins | sample Plot61_FD_92539 | JGI IMG/M metagenome (GOLD analysis project Ga0126311, IMG submission 92539) | Serpentine soil microbial communities from UC McLaughlin Reserve, CA, USA - Plot61 | ecosystem: Environmental > Terrestrial > Soil > Grasslands | place: USA: UC McLaughlin Reserve, Lake County... | reverse complement strand
GGAAGAGATTCCTAACATTATTAAAGATATTTTATAATGGAGTCTAAAAATATCTATGTTACAATATCTTTAATTCTATCATTTGAAATAGCTTCTTTTATTTCCATAGCAATTCTTCTCCCCACTCCAAATGTAGTACCATAATAATATTTTGTATAAGGACTCGTAGTAGATAAAATTGGATTTCCAGGAACACGAAAAGATATATCATATACATATATATCTAAATCTTTAGTAACAATACTTTGAAGAGAAAAAGGTCCGATCAAGCCTGGAGGATACTCTTGGCTTACAGTATTTACAAATTTATCTCCCAACTCAAATACTTTTTCCAACATTGATTCACGAATACTAGCGGGTGTATGACCTATCTCTATATTTTGTAATTCAATATTTAATTCTAGTTGTTGTTTAGCAGTAAGAGATGTTGTAAAATCATTTAGATTTGTCTGTAATCTTCGCTCAATTCCTAAGAATTCGAGATCCCTTCTAAGAGGAGAATAAAAAAAGTTAAAATTAAAATAAGTACCAATTATATACTCTTCAATTATAGCAGATTCAATATCTATCTTACTAATTAATCCATTTTTTATTTTTGTTTCTGTTTTTTGTAAATAATCATCATAAGAATTGACAAAGAAAAAAGCACGTTCTAACTTTCTTTTTGCTTCTTGAACTTTGACAATAGACGGTCCTGATATATCTTGAGGTTTATGTAATTGGGGATGTTTGATTTTAGATTTATGTAACAAGTAATACTGGTTTTTAGGGGCTGTTCTTTCTTCGGCTCTTAAAAGAGATCTATTTCCAAAAATCGGTATTAAAAAGTTATTTTCTATATTATCATATCCAATATATACAGAAAAAGATCTATGAGCTATCATTAAAACATTTAGATTTATTAATTGCTTTTGAATTTCTGGATTTATGATATCTATAAACTTATCTAAAATCAATACAGTATCAGATAGTCTTTTAAATCTCAAGTAAGGCGTTTCTCTACCTTTTTGGCAGATACAAACAGTCCTAATAGATTCATCAACAGCTCCATCCATTACTTCAAGAGCCGAATGACTCCCCAGAACTCCAATGTTGATATTTTTATTGTCATAATTTTTGATAATGTCAACAATTTGAGCTGAATTAATCATTACTAATGAAATTTTAATGGTTTAATAAATTGTTTAAGGAAAAAATAAAATTCCATTTATTAAGTATTTTTCTTTTTATTGATTTCATTCTCAATAGATTTCTTCAAATCTTCATTATTTTTATCAGTATAATCTATTCCTAAAGTTTCCGCAATAGATTCAAGCTTTTCCCGTTCAATATCAATATTTTCCTGTTTGTATTTATCTAAATCTCTTTTAGCTTCGATCTTAGCTTTTTGAAATTCTGCCGTAGCCTTACCGAAAGATTTTGCCAATTCAGGAATTTTTTTTACTCCAAAAAACAATACAACGATAATCACTATAATAAATAACCATTCAAAACCAAATGGCATTTGCATTAAAAGACTATGTAAAATAATCAAACTCTTTCTAGAATATATTAAAACCAATAACAATTTAAGTGTTAAATCATTTGAGAAAAACTTTTTGTTGAAGATTGGTTATGCATGTATTGACAATAAGTATTGATTCTAAAAACGCGATAGAAATTAATACGTAAATACCAAAATAATAGCATTCCTAATGCAATATCATAAAGCTGCATACCTTGGCCAAGAAAGGTCCCGAAAAGCTCAGATGAAACTATTTGAGTATACAGGATTTTCGATGTTAACATACACCATCAAAAAAGGAAATTCTGGATTTGAGCCAGTAGGAGAAGAAATGTTAATTGGAAATTTGAACAATGGCAAAGAAATGATTTTATTTATATGTGATAATGACGGCTATGCAAAAGCGCAATCAAAATCCATGACAATTGAAGAAGGTAATAAAACCGTAGAAAAAATGATTCTTGACGGCTTTATAAAATTTGAAGGAGAAATCAAAACAGTAACTGGAATTTGATTCAACTACTATGCATAGATAATAATAGCATAATGTAATGATAAATTATTGTATACTCACAATATTAATTCTGTTCCTATATAGTTTCTACCTTGTATGGTATTATATATATTTGTAGGACTGGAAAGAATTACTTTTGTTTTAATTTTAGATCTTTCTATTACTTTTAAAGCTACAATATCTAGTAAATTATATTCACCAGCCATTGAACTTTCTTTTAATAGCATCTTTAGTAATTTATTTATTTCAATTTTCTCAAACAGTCGTGCATTGTTATTTTTTCTTGGATCAGAATCATAGATTCCATTGACGTCAGTTGCATTGATAAATTCACTTGCTCCTGTTTTTTCTGCAATGAGGGCTGAGGTTGCATTAGTACTCTGTCCAGGATGTAATCCTCCTGAAATAATTATTTTATTACTTTCAACAAATCTTCCTACATCATCTAATGATTGGGGAACATCAGGATATGCATAATTACCCAATGAAGCAATAAGCAATTTTGCATTTATTCTAGATATGGCTATGCCAAGTAAATCTAAACTTGCTTCATCTTGTCCTAACTTTCTTGCAAAATTGATATAGAGTCTTGCTATACTACCACCTCCAGTAATAACTATAGGCTGTACCTTATTCGTAAGATTAGTTAACACATCACTATATTGTTTAAAGGTATTGTAATATTCGCTATTATCTTGTTCATTATTATTAGAAAGACTAAAAATACTTCCACTCAATTTTATTACTACTCTTTTTTTTTGTGGATGTTCAACCATGTTCATTCTCATTTAAGATCCATATTACTCAACGCTTTTTCAAGTTTTTCTCTATTTCCTTCAGTAGTGTAAATACGAATCATATCTAGGAATCCTGTTATTGAATCAATTAACGGAATATCAGAAGTTGGTGTTTCGAATTCTAAATCTTTATCAACTAACATTACCGAATTTAGTTCTTCTTTTGAAGGAGTAAGGGGCATTGAAGGAGTGCGAGAGATATCAATAAAGATAAATCTTTCATCAATATCCAAATATTCTGTTATTTCTCCAAGAAAGTCTCCAATTTGTTTACTTGCAAATTCTTTATCGAAGACATTATGTTTGTTTTGTAAAAACTTTTCATAAACGCATTTGAATAGTTTTCTTTTTTTATAATCCAAAGCCAAGTCTGAAGCAAATTTATTTCCTTTTAAAGAACTAATAATATCTATAGTTTTTTCATCTGTATATTCTAAATACTCTTCAATAGAAAAATTTGAAAATTGGAGTTGTTTATCTGCACTTGCAAGAGAATGCAATAACATTACTTCACCCGCTCTAACAGTTTTATGGAAATATACAGCTTTAAACATTTGATATCTAGAAATTAACATAGATTCAAGAGAATTAATTGCAGATTTGTTGATACCTAAATGACCATTTGAAAGAACTTCGAAAGAACTAATTAATCTGTAATAATCAATTTTTCCATATTCTGCGCCAGTAAAGAAACTATCTCGAGGCAAATAATCCATAATATCTGCAGATAAACTTCCTGCTATCATCTCATTGTAAAACATATTTTGAGTTTCTCCAAAAGAAAGTTGACAAATGTAATCAGGATTATATCCATATTGTCCTAAAATATCAATAATTATTGTTTCTTTAATTATTTTTTTTCCAATTATTTCATGATTAATTTTCTTCTTTGACTTATTCTGCACAAGAACTTCTTCAAAAAGATGAGAAAAAGGTCCATGTCCTATATCATGTAATAACGCAGCTATGCGTAAACTTTCCATGTCTTCCTTACATATTATATATCCTTTGTCAAGAAGAGTCTGAGCTGCCAATCCAACTAAGTGCATGGCTCCTATGGAATGTTCGAAACGTGTATGTTGAGCACTAGGATATACTAAGTGAGCTCCCGCTAGCTGCCTTATTTTTCTCAATCTTTGAAAAACTTCAGTATCGATTAATTTTTTTTCTACTTCTGTAAAACGAATATGCTTATGGATAGGATCTGTTATTTCTCCTGTAAATTCTAAAACCATTTAAGTAAAATATTAAAAAAGATATTTTCTTATAAATGGTATTGATATAACAAATACAAATAAATGAATTCAACAAAATAGCAATAATTAAATTAAATACGTTATCTTATACAAGGAAATGATAAGTTTTTTAATAAATACTAATATTTAGAGAAATAGAAATAATAGTAATCAAATAAATGAATTTAGACTCAACATTAATAATATATTATGTGATAGTGAAGATATTTGATATTCTAACAGATAAGGTAATTAATTATGTACTAATTTAATGTTGAAGTAAGAATATTTGCTTTTTTAGGGACAAATTGACCACTATTATAAATAAATGATTTAAATATTATTGAACAATAACTTGTAAATTGTTAAATAATTGTTTTAATTCTGTACAGGATCCAACAATATCAAGATTTATACTTGATTGAATTGAAATTTTTGCGCTTCTAAATACTAATCCCTTTTCACAATATTTTATTTCACGTAACTTATCTAAGCGTTCACTAATAACATCATCAGTTTTTAAAATATGTCCTCTTTGTGCATAGAGAATTATTCTCATATCTGTAATCAAAACACTGTATCTTTTTTCACCATATTTCACATTTATTTTGCTATGGAATCTTATATTTTCATCTGGAAGAAGAAATTCTTGAATCGACATATTTAATATAATACAATGATACTATTGATATTATTTATCATCTATAGTCATAACAAATTATCCAAATTGATAATTTAATTGAATACCAATATTTACAAAAAAGATTTATTCAAAAACATTAACAATATCGTCTTCTTTCTTAATATATAAAATTATTCTATTGATTTAAAAATAAATATCAAATATATTTCACTAACAAGATCTTTAAACAAATGCCCACAGAAATGTCATTAAGAGATCATTTTTACGAAATGAGATCACGAATACTGAAGGTTTCTATTATTATCTTGATAATCATTTTATTTTGTATTACATTTGGATTTAAGATGTATTCAATTAATTTAAGCATAATAAATATTTCAAATACCTTATACCTTCCATTTATCTATCCTGATCCTTTTAATAATTTAGCTATACAGATTACCTCTTTTATGAAAGATACATTACTTCCTGTTGAAGTTAAACTTATTCAGACTGCTCCAGGACAAGCATTTTTTGCTCAGATATACGTAGCGGCATTAATAGGAATTATTATTTCCATTCCGCTATTAATTAGAGAATTATATGAATTTATTTCTCCTGCAATAGAAGAAAAAGAAAAAAAGAGAATTAATTTACTTAAAATGTTAACCTCTACTATAGGTTTATTTACTATAGGTATTATTTTTTCATATTCATTTGTAATTCCATTTACGCTTGAATTTTTATATAAATATGGAGAATCAATTGGTGTAGAGACATTTTTAAATATTAATGATTTTATTACTTTTGTATTACAATTTCTTATTGGTTTCGGAATTTCATTTGAACTTCCACTAATGATGTATATTATATCATTATCACAGATAATAGATCGTGACTTTTGGAGAAAAAATTTAAGATATTCAATAATTATAATAGTAGTTTTTGGAGCTATCATCACTCCCGATGGTAGTGGTATAACGATGTGGTTAATTGCTGGACCCATGATTTTCTTATATATAACAGGTATTTTTCTTGTTGAACTCAAAATCTTGAAAAAACAAGTTTAATATGTTTATTCTTTTTATTTTTTGTAATATTGTATGAAACGATTAAATTTTAATAGAATGTAAATATGGTAGAGTATAGTGACGCAAGAATATACCATTAAGCATGAAAAAACATCAAGTAAGACATCAACTAATAGTATATTAGAACTTCCAGAAAATAAAAAGGTTGTATTATTATCAGCAATCTATTCTGGTGAAGATCAGAAAGTTTTATTAAAATTTTATGATCCTGAATTAAAATTAATATATTTCTGGAAAGATAGAACTAATCATAAGCCATATTGTTATACAAAAATAGAATATAAAAAAAAAGTAGAAGAAATTATAGAAAAGGAGCCAAAGTACAAGACTATAGAAAATAAAAAAATTGACCTAATTATAGATAAGGAAATTAATATAATAAAGATTATTGCTCCAGATCCTTTATCGATAGGAGGAACTAACAATAGTATAAGAGAAAAATTAACTGCATGGGAAGCCGATATAAAATATCATGAGAATTATTTATATGATAATGCACTTGTTCCCGGTACTTATTATTATAGAAAAAATGATGACATTTATCAATATAAATACGAAATAGATCCACAAATACAGAATAAACTTTACAAATTAATCGATAACAATATTCAGAACTTACTTGACAATAAAATCAAAAATTATAACTATTATATCGCTCAATGGGTTGACCTATTAAACCAACCAATTCCGAATATGAAAAGAATAGCAATAGATATTGAAGTAGAATCTGAAGAGGGAAGAATTCCTCATCCACGGGATCATGACAAAACAATAATTGCTATAGGATTAGCAGGAAATGATGGTTTCAGAAAGGTATATGTATTAGATAATGACGGATCAAATGATAAAAAACCATTTATTTCAGAGGCAGAAGTGGTAAAAACTGAAAAAGAATTAATATTAGCTGCATTTAAAGATATCAAAAATTATCCTATCATTCTTACCTTTAATGGAGATGATTTCGATCTTCCATATCTATACATGAGATCTCAAGATTCACGAATCGATCCAATAAATAAAGAAATCATAAAAAAAGAGGATATTCCATTTATTGTAAAAAGAGAAACATTTGTAAAAAGAGGAATGCAAGCAGAACCAGTAAACATCAAACACGGAATTCACATTGATTTATTTAGAACATTTCAAAATAGATCGGTTCAGATTTATGCCTTTAATCACAAGTATGCAGATTACACCTTAAATTCTATTTCGGAAGCTTTACTTAATGATCACAAAATAGAATTTGATGGTAACATATCAGATATTCCTATACACAAGTTGGCAGAGTATTGTTTAAAAGACGCCGATCTTACATTAAGACTTTCAACATTTAACGATAACCTTTTAATAAAATTACTAATAGTAATTTCGAGAATTGCGCATTTACCACTCGATGACGTTTCAAGGTTTGGAGTAAATCAATGGATAAGGGGAATGTTATATTATGAACATAGGCAAACTAATTCTCTAATACCTAGAAGAGATGAGCTCATATCAAAAGGAGTCTCTTCCACCACTGCATTAATCAAAGAAAAAAAATATCGAGGAGGCCTTGTAGTCGAGCCTAAACTAGGAATCCATTTTAATGTAGTAGTTGTTGATTTTGCATCACTTTATCCAAGTATTATAAAAGTTCATAATCTATCATATGAAACTGTGAATTGTCCTCACCAATCATGTAAAAATGATCTAAAACAACAAATTTCAGGAACAACTCACTGGATATGTAAAGAGAAGAGAGGTTTGACATCTCTTCTAATTGGTTCTCTAAGAGATTTGAGAGTAAGATACTACAAACAACTTTCAAAAGACAAAACAGCAACTTTAGAAACTCGTCAGCTTTATGAAGTAATTAGTCAGGCTATAAAAGTAATATTGAATGCTAGTTATGGTGTTATGGGAGCAGAAATATTTCCACTCTATTGTCTTCCAGTAGCAGATGCTACTGCAGCCATAGGAAGAATAACAACAACAAGAACAATAGAAAAATGTAAAGAAATTGGTATTGAAGTGATATATGGTGATACAGACTCTTTATTTTTAAAAAATCCATCTTCAGAAAAGGTAAAAACTATTTCAGAATGGGCAAGAAATCAGTTAGAAGTAGATTTAGAAATAGACAAAACATACAGATATGTTGTCTTTAGTGATTTAAAAAAGAATTACCTTGGAGTATTAGAAGATGGTACAGTAGATGTAAAAGGACTAACAGGTAAGAAGTCTCATACCCCGCCATTTATAAGAAAGGCATTTTACAGAATTCTAGAAATACTAAAAGAAGTAAACTCTGAAAAAGATTTTGAAAAGGCAAAAGAGAAAATTAGAGAAGTAATAAAGAGTTATGCTAATAATTTAGAGACAGGTAAAATTAATCCCTCAGAATTAAGTTTTAATGTAATGGTTAATAAATCACCAGATAGATATGGAGAAAAAACAAATAATTCGAAGGTGCAATCAATTGTTGATGGAAAAAATATTGATTATATTACTTACAAGGGACTTCCTCAACACATTAAAGCCGCATTGTTACTTCATGAATCAGGAAGGAAGATCAAAGCAGGAGACATTATATCATATGTTAAAACCAAAACTAATGATGGTGTTAAGCCAGTGGAATTGATTAAGAATATAAATGAGGTTGACACAGAAAAATATGTTGAAGCTATGGAATCGACTTTTGACCAATTACTATCTGCATTAAACTATAATTTCAAATCCATATTAGGAAAAGACAGACAATCTAATTTAGATGAATTATTTTGGTCTAACAATAAGTAAAAATATTAGGAAGATAAAACAGGAAACAATTTAATTCGTAATTCAACAAACACAAACCAAAGAAGATTGAATGCTTTAGAAAGATTAGATAAATTATTCATAGCTCCTGAAAAAACCAATGCAAAATGTACTTTTGGCGATTTTCCAACTAAAATAACATTTCAAGATTCTAATGCAATTCTATATGGAATTCCTTTAGATATTACTACAAGTTTTGGTAAAGGTACATCCTTTGGTCCTGAAGCAATTAGGATAACCTCTGCAAAACAGATAGAATCTTTTGTACTAGATGAAAAAAAAGAGATTTACGAAAAAATCAAGATATTTGATATAGGCGACCTAATATTAGTCAAGTCTAAAAATGATAATAAAGATAATAAGGTTTCAGAAAATATTTTTAATGAAATTTCATTAAAAATAGAAAAGATTAATTCAACAATAAGAAAAGAAAAAAAAATCCCAATTATATTAGGAGGTGAACATACATTATCATATTTTAGTATAAAATCCATTTCTCAGGAAAACCCTATAATAATACATTTTGATGCACACCGAGATATGAAACCAATTTATGATGGAAAAAAAATTTGCCATACAACACCATTTTTTCACCTTATTAATGATGGATATATTAAAGGAAATAATATTATTCAAATTGGAATTCGTCAAACAGACAAAGAAGAAAACGATATCGCTATTAATAATGGAGTTAATACCTTTACTGGATGGCACATTAACAAAAACATTTACCAAGTTAAAGAAGAAATAAAGAAATTAACAAATAATAGAAACATATACATTTCTTTTGATATTGATGTATATGATATCTGTTATGTGCCTTGTACAGGTACACCTGAGCCATTTGGACTAAATCCTTTTCAAATAATAGAGATATTAAAGTCAATAAACAAAACTTCAAAACTCATTGGAATTGATATTGTAGAAGTTGCAGTTAAGAATAATGATTATAGAGAAGGAACTTTAGCAACTCAGACACTTTATAGAATTTTTTCATATACTAAATTTAATTGATGGATGAGAAAACATAATAATTAAAAAATGTAAAAAAGGTATGTAGGTGTGTACATTTCACCGTATATAGGATCGTCATCATTGCCATCAAGTTATTTTATTACCACCCATAATAGAAGTAATAATAATTGTAATAATAATAGTAGAAATCACTTTCATCCATATTCTTGACCTTTACGTATACTACTCAACTATCTTATCATCATTCATCCATCAATTAAGCAGATCAATGATAAAGAAGATGAAGAAGATGAAGAATAAGCATTAGTTGATTAACTAATATAATATCAGGTGCCTTGGGTTGTTGGTAATGGCAGGCTGAACATCTCGCCGAAGCTTGATGATTACACCTCCATCCCATCAATGCTATCTTCTATAGCTACCCTCCTCCTTACGGAAGGCTGTCTTTTCTCGAGAATGGCTTCCTCCTTAGATGCTTTCAGGAGTTATCCAAAACAGCTTAGCTGCTCAGCGTGCCCTGTCGGACAGCTGATAAACCAGAGGCTGCGT
>Ga0126311_10002004_pt1 | contig 10085 bp, 4 predicted proteins | sample Plot61_FD_92539 | JGI IMG/M metagenome (GOLD analysis project Ga0126311, IMG submission 92539) | Serpentine soil microbial communities from UC McLaughlin Reserve, CA, USA - Plot61 | ecosystem: Environmental > Terrestrial > Soil > Grasslands | place: USA: UC McLaughlin Reserve, Lake County... | reverse complement strand
TCATGGTCAACAACGTGGCGTCGCCCCTCGTCATACAGATGGGCGGCGGCGACTCGACGATAAACATCCCGTCGCTGATGGTCTCGCAGGCGGACGGCAACAATATCAGGAGCCAGCTCACGGTCGGCGTCAGCGCGACGCTCCTCTTCGACGCCTCCGCGCCCTCGGGCGTGGACTCGCAGGGGCGCGCGCTGATGTACGCGCCGTCCACGGTCTCGTCCGGCTCGTCGGTCTCGCACTGGGACACGAGCCTCGCGCCGAACCAGCTCATGGAGCCCGCCAACAGCGGCGACCTGCGCCACACCGTCGCGACGCCCGCAGACCTCACGGGCTCGCAGCTCCGGGACATCGGCTGGTCGTTCAACTCAATCGGCGACGTGAACTTCTTCGTGCGCCAGCACTACCTGGACTTCCTCAACCGCGAGCCCGACACGGCGGGGCTCGACTTCTGGACGAACAACATCTTCGCGTGCGGGCTCGACCAGGCGTGCGCGGAGGTGCGGCGCATCAACACGTCGGGCGCGTTCTTCCTCTCAATCGAGTTCCAGCAGACGGGGAACCTCGTCTACAAGATGAACAAGGCGGGCTTCGGCGACCTGCCGGGCAAGCCCGTCGCCGTGCAGCGCGCGAGCTTCATCGCCGACACGCGGCGGATAGGCAGCACGCCCGCGCAGGTCATCGTCGGGCAGCCGAACTGGGAGGCGCAGCTCGAAGCCAACAAGCAGGCGTTCGCGCTCGACTTTGTCCAGCGCCCGGCCTTCCAGGCCGCGCACGGCGGGCAGACGGCCGCGCAGTTCGCGGACTCGCTCTTCGCGAACGCGGGCGTCACGCCGACGACGCAAGAGCGCGACGCGGCCGTGGCCGCCTTCGGCGCGGGCGGCGCTTCGGGGCAGGCGGCGGCGCTGCGCTCGGTCGCCGACAGCGGCTCGGTCACGTCGAAGACGCTCAACGAGGCGTTCGTACTGATGCAGTACTTCGGCTACTTGCAGAGAGACCCGGACGCCGCGCCCGAGCCCGGCCTGAACTTCAACGGCTTCAACTTCTGGCTCGGGAAGCTCAACCAGTTCAACGGCAACTTCGTCGCCGCCGAGATGGTCAAAGCCTTCCTCGCCTCGGACGAGTACAGGCACCGCTTCGGGCAATAAATAGGACTGAGTACTGAGTACCGAGTACTGAGTTAAAAACGCAAGCTCTTCACTCAGTCCTCAGTCCTCAGTCCTCAGTACTTTCTTTCGCCTTGCCCCCGGTTGCGCAAGGCTCGGGCTTACGCGTAAAATGCCGTTTCTTTACACCTGCGGGGCGAAGCCGTCAGGCCGAGCCGACCGCCGCCGCCCGAAAGTCTCCCTTGGGCCTTATTCGTCAGCAGTTTTTATGCTCCATCTCGGAGGATTTTTCGTGAAGCACGCTTTTCGTCTGTCGCGCGCGGCGTCGTTCTTTGCCGTCGCGCTCTTCCTGTTTTTCGGCGCGTTCGCCGTCGCCCGCGCTCAGACGCTCACGCCCACACCAAACTCGGTCGTCTTCCAGATAACCAACTCGACCATCCCGCCGACGCCCACGCCGACGGCCAGTCCCACGCCGACGCCCACGACGACGCCGACCCCCGCGCCGGTTGTCCCGCTCAACCGCGAGTCGTTCGTGGGAGACGTGAGCGGCGACGGGCGGTTCGTCGTCATAGAGTCTTCGGGCGACATCTCCACCGAGCGCACGTCGGCGCGTAACAACGCCGACGGCAACCAGGAAATCTTCCTCTTCGACTACGCGCAGCGCCGCATATTCCAGATAACGAACACGACGAGCGCGCTCAAGAACGCGGCGGCCGCGGCCATAGACCCGGCCAACATAGACGTGCGCGTCGTCAACCTCCGCCCCGTCATAAGCCACGACGGCCGCTGGATAGCCTTCATCTCGAACGCGTACAGCGACGCGAACACCGCGCTCACGCCGAAGGACTTCGACGGCAACGCCAACGCCGCCGCGCTCAAGCTGGACGGCAACACGGAAATCTTCCTCTACCAGATTCCCGCCGTCACCGCCGTAGACCTCTCGACCGGCGCGGACGTGACGCCCGTCGATCTGACCTCGGGCACGATGACGCGCGTGACGACGACGCCCGCCTCCGCTATCCCGCGCGCGGGCGCGGCGAACGTCACGCCCTTCTTCGCGCGCGACAACGACTCGCCCGCGCTCAACGACGACGCCTCGGTCATAGCCTTCGTCTCGCTCTCGAAGACCGGCATCCCCGGCGAGTCGAACGCCGACGGCAACTCGGAAATCTTCATCGCCTCGCGCGCGGAGACGATGTCGGGCCAGACCTTCGCCTTCACGCAGGTGACGACGACGACCGACGAGCCCGCGACTTCGGCGAACCCCATCGGCACGCTCGTCTTCAACCGCAACCCCTCGCTCTCCGGCTCGGGCGGCGTCATCGCCTTCGAGTCGAACGTTGACGCCAACAGCGAGACCGAGGCCGAGCAGGGCAACGGCGAAATCTTCCTCGCCAACTTCTCGGGCGGCGCCGTCACGAACCTGCGCGCCGTGACCAAGACCCCGCGCGAGACGCGCGCGGGCTTCGAGGGCATCAGCGTCAACCTGCTCAGCCCCGGCCGGCGCCTCAGCCGCGACGGTAACTTCGTGGCCTTCGAGTCCACGGCGGTCTACAACTCCAACGGCACGCTCAACGGCGCGCTCGCCAACTCGACGGGCATATACGTCTACAACGTCGGCGCGGGCACGTTCACGCTCGTCGTCTCGCGCCCGCCCGACACGCAGGCCGACGTAGGCATTCGCTTCCCGACCTTCACGGGCGACAGCTCGCGCGTCGTCTTCACGTCGAACCTGAACTACAACGCGGACGGCACGGTCAACACGAGCGCGACCGAGGGCCTGAACCCTTCGCGCAACGTGCAGGTGTTCAGCGCGCCCGTCACGGCCTTCAACCAGCTCTCGCGCGTCACGAGCTTCTCGCTGCCGGGCGTCAGCGCCGCGCAGGCGAGCTTCATAGCCGTCCAGCCCTACGTGTCGGACACCGTCCGCCGCATGGCGCTCACGCTCGGCTCGAACCTCGGCTTCGACAACGCAGACCTCTCCAACGAGGCTTTCTACGTGCTCGTGCCGCTCGCGACGAGCGAGACGCCCGCGCCGAGCCCGACGCCCGCCGCCACGCCCGCGCCCGTCACGTTCTTCACGGGCGCGAGCGACCGCGCGGTGGTCGCGCCCTCGCCCTCGCCGACGCCGCCCGACGTGACGGGGCTCGCGCCCGGCATGCTCGGTATACTCCGCTCGACGCTCACGCTCGCGCCCGCCGACCGTCAGGTCAGCATCGCGGAGGCGAGCGAGACCCTTCGGCGGCCGCCGCTGCCCGTCGAGTTGAACGGCGTGACGGTCTCGGTCGCGGGCGCCGCGGCCGGCCTATACTTCGTCTCGTCGGGGCAGATAAACTTCGTGGTGCCGCGCGGGCTCGCCGCGGGCACGACCGCCTTGCCGGTCACGATATTCAACAACGGCGCGGTCATACGCACCTCGCTCGTCCTGAACCCGGCGCAGCCCGACATTTTCACTTCGACGAACGGGCCGGGCGGGCGCGCGGCCGTGCTCAACGTGACGAACCCCTGCGTCGCGCCGCCGGGCGAGCCCTTCGCCGTGACGACGACGCGGCCCGTCGGGTCGGGTGGCGGCGACTGCACCTCCGCGGAGACCGAGACGGTCGCGACGCAGTTGCTCATCGTGCTCACGGGCGTGCGCGGCGTGGCGACGGCGAGCGGCATCACGGTTCGCATAGGCACGACCGACATCGTCGGCACGGCCGCCGCCGACAGCCCCGTCACCGTGAGCCCTTCGAACACGCCGGGCTTCGACCAGATAAGGGTGACGCTCCCGGCCTCGCTCGCGGGCGCGGGCGACGTGCCCGTCATCGTCACGGTCGTCACCACGGGCGGCACGTTCACGAGCCGTCCGGCCGACACCGCGCCGCACATAACGATTCAGTAGGGCAGTGACGAGTGACGAGTGACGAGTGACGAGTCGAAGGCGGCAAGCCTCCTGCTCGTCACTCGTCACTTTTTTCGACACGTCTCGTCACCCGTCACCCGCCACTTCTCTTATGCTCTTCGGCCTCGACGCAATCCCTCTGACGGAGCCGCGCGCGGGCGTCGGGCACTACACGTTCGAGCTGGCGCGCGCACTCTCCGAGACTTCGGCGCGCGACGAGTTCGAGCTTCTTTATCCTTCCTCTTACGAGCCGATCAATCCGGGCGAAGCGGGCCTGCCGCGGAACCTTTCGGCCGTGCGCGTGGGCGTGGGCGCGCTCGGGCGGCGCTGGTGGGCCGTGGGCCTTCCGCGATACCTCCGGCGAAGGCGCGTGCCGCTCTTTCACGGGACGAACTACGAGGTGCCACTGTGGGGCGGCGCGGCGCGCGTCGTGACGATTCACGACCTCTCGCTACTGCTGCACCCGGAGACGCACGAGGGGCGGCGCGTGCGGCGCGCGCGCATGCGACGGCCTTTGACGGCGCGCGCGGCCGACGCCGTTATCACGCCGACCGAGAGCGTGCGGCGCGAAGTGTGCGAGCATCTCGGCGTCGCGCCGTCGAAGGTCTTCGCCGTGCACGAGGCCGCGCGCGAGTGCTTCGCGCCGATGGAGTTCGGAGAGACGGAAGGCGTGAGGCGCAGGCTCGGCGTCGGGCCGGAGTTTCTGCTCGCGGTCGGCACGCTTGAGCCGCGGAAGAACCTTCGCGCGACGCTGCGCGCGTTCGAAGAGGTCTTGCGCGCGCGGCCCGGCTGTGAACTCCAACTCGTCGTCGCGGGCGGGCGAGGCTGGATGTCAGGGCCGTTCACCGAAGCGTTGGAGAGGTCGCCCGCGCGCGAACGCGTCGTGCTCACGGGCTACGTCTCTGACGAAGACCTGCGCGCGCTCTACTCGGCGTGCCGTGCCTTCCTCTACCTCTCGCTCTACGAGGGCTTCGGGCTGCCGCCGCTCGAAGCGATGAGCTGCGGCGCGCCCGTAGTCGCCGGCCGCGCGTCCGCGGTCGCCGAAGTGACCGGCGGCGCGGCGCGACTCGTCAGCCCTGACTGTCCCGAGGAGGCCGCCGCCGCCGTGCTCGAACTGCTCGGAGTCGAGGGCGCGCGGCGCACGCTCGCCGAAGCGGGCCTGCGCCGCGCCTCCGACTTCTCATGGGCACGCGCCGCGCGCGAGACGCTCGCCGTCTACGAAGAGACGCTTCAAAAACAGAACCGCGGACGGTGGTGAGCGGGTCGCAAGCCCCGACAGACATAACCCATCTCGTAGCTTGAGACCCGGTCGCTACCGCCCCCGGTTCTGTTTGACGCCCGCCGACAGCGCTGACTTCACCAGTCGAACCAGCCCGACTCGACGCGCACGGGCGCGCGCGCCGTCTTCGAGCCCTTGAGCGCGAACCACGAGACGCCCTCCTGCAACACGTCAACTTCGAGCGCGTATTCGCCGGGCTCCTTCGGCGCGTTGATGGTGAGTTCCAGCTCGCGCGACTCGCCGGGCCGAAGGTCTGACGCGAGCGGCGCGCGGCCGTCGTCGTGCGTCACTTCAAGCCCCCCGGCGTCGAGCCAGTGGTTGCCTATTCCGACTTGAAAAGCGTCAGACTTCCACGCGCGTCCGGGCCACGCGGAGTCGCCCGCGTTCGTGACTTTGACTCGCAGCGTCGCCCGCGCGCCCGCGCGCATCGCGGCGGGCGCGTCGAGGAGAGTTATCTCCGCGCGGAACGCGCCGTCGGGCATCGGCCCCCGCGTGCGGTCGGCTTCGCCCGCGACGTAGACGACGTAAGGCGGCTCTTCGGCGACGACGCGGCAGCGCGTGCAGATGTCTCTCGTCGTGATGACGGCGGAGCCTTCGGGCGGCTCCGCGCCTTCGCCGAGGTGCGCGAAGTTCGAGAGCGGGACGCCCCGGAGGGTCGCGTGCCAGTACGCCTGCATGTAGCCGGGGATGCCCTGCGCGTCGTAGAGGTAGACGGGCCGCCGCGGGAGCGCGAGCGCGGCGGGAAGAATCTCGCGCGCGTACCCCGAGTCGAAGATGTGCAGGCGCTTCGGCGAAGCGACGGCTTCGTCATAGCGCGCGCGGAAGAGTAACCCTTGCGCGAGCGTAAGCAGCACCAAGGCCGCGAGCGCCGCGCGGCGCGCGAGAGTCGGGCGACCCTCTTCGAGAAGCCACGCGAGCGGGCAGACGGTCAGCACGACGACGAAGACCGCGACGGGCGCGAGCCGCAGCGCGTGCACGTACTCGTTGGTGAGCGACGCGGGCACGGCCGACGCCAGTAGCCCGTAGAGCACGAATCGCCACCACGCGTCGCGGCGCGCGGCGGCGAGGGCGAGCCAAACGCCCGCGAGCGCGAGCGCGAGCGTCGCCGCGAGCACGAGCGGCGTCCCGTTGACGCCCACGACGTTGTACTCGTTCGGGTCTCCCGTCACCGCGAACGCCCACGGGCTCATGTTCGACGCGTAGTGCTTCACGAACTCGAACGCGTCGCGCGCGTAGCCGCTCCGGGGCGTGACGTAGGTGATGAGCTTGAAGCGCTCGGTGAGCGCGCCCGGATGTCTGAAGCTGAAGACGACGAGCGGCGCGAGCGAGAGGGCGTAGAGCGCGAGCGTCTTTAACACGGAGCGCAGGCGCGCGCGCGTCGTCGCGAACAGAAAGAGCCCCGCGGCGAGCAGCGGCGCGAGCAGTCTCCCGATCGAGTACGTGTACGTGAGGAGCGCGAGCGCCAGCGCGACGGCGAGCGCGTCCGTCAACGTCCACGACTCGCGACGCGACGCGCGCAGTAGGAAGAGAAGCAGGAGCGCGACCGCGAGCGGGTACGCGGCGACCTCAAGGACGAGGCGGCTCAACTCGAAGAGCCACGGCGTCAAAAGCGCGGTCAGCCACGTGAAGAGTCCGACCGCGCGGCTCCCCGACATTCGCGCGCCGAGCAGCGCGAGCACGAGCGCCGTCAGAGCGCCGAGCGCCGCGCTCAGGAGACGCGCCGCCGTCACGCTCGGCCCCGTCACGCGGAAGAGCGCCGCGAGCACGTAGACGTAGACCGGATTCTTGTAGTCGCCGAACGCGCGGAAGTAGAGCGGGAACGGTTCGCCGTGCTCGTCGCGTCCCGTCTCGGAGATGGCGTGCGCGTTGAATGCGATTGAAGACTCGTCTATGAAGAAGCCGGGCGGGTTCGTCGCCGCGCCGCGCGCGTAGAACGCGAAGCCCGCCGCGAGCAGCAGCAGCGCGGGCAGTATTAAAATAAGAGTCCGGAATTTCAAATCCTCAAAAATTCTTAAGCCCTCTGTGTCTCCGTGTCTCCGTGGCAGCCTCTTCCTTTAGTACTCGCGGAAGAGGTAGATAGAGCCGCCGAAGATTTTCTCGGGCGTGCGTCGGCGGTACTCGTCGAAGGCGTTGACGCGCTCCTCTTCGGTCGTCCAGCGGCCGTCGCGCGCGTGGCCGGGCACGGTCGAGCCGTTGAGGTAGCTCGCGCCCACGGCCGTGTAGCGCGGGCGCGGCGTGCCCGGAGGGCGCTGCGGAATCGAGTCTTCGAATCCCACGCCGTAGTGGCGCAGCGTGATGAACGCGCCGAGGAAGCTCCCGCCGACTTTCGTCTCGCCGCGCTCGCGAAGGTACTCGGCGAGCTGGCGCACGTCGTCGCCCCACTCGACGTTAGAGTCCGAGAGGTACCACCAGTGCGGGCGCGCGCTCGCGAACTGGTTCATGTAGCTGACGTGGTCGGGGAACGCGCGCACGGCCTCGAAGCACATCCAGCCGACAAACGAGACCGCGACGACGAGTCCCGCGCGCCTCGCCTTCGTGCCCCGCGCCATGCGTTCGAGCAGCGCGCCGCACGCGACGAAGAGGAACACGTACGCGGGCAGAAGATACCGCACGCCGATGTCTATGCGGCTCATCAGGACGAAGGCCGCGTAGACGGCGAAGGGCGCGAGCACGAATAGGAACCGCCGGTCTCGTCTCCTGAAAAGCTCGTACGCGCCCCACGAGAGCGCCGCGAGCGAGAGCGCGAAGAAGGGGATCGTCGTCTTCAGCGCGAAGGCGACGGGGAAGTAGTACCACCAGCCCGTCTGGCTGTGCATGCCGAGGAGCCCCGCGTTGTGCCCGTCGCCGTTGTGCCAGACTTGCCAGAAGACGCCGAGCACGAAGTCCGTCGGCAGCACGTACGAGAGAGCGTCGGTCACGTTCAGCACGGCCTCGTGGCTCGCGGGGAAGTAGTCCTTCGCCCACACCACGTCCTCGTTGTCGAGCGCGCGGTGGTCGAAGAAGTAGGTCGCGTTTACGAAGAGCACGGCGGCCAAGGCGACGAGCCCCGCGTGCGCGAGAACGGTCTTCCGACTTCCTTTCTCCCGGCGCGCGCGCCAGAGCCGTATTAAGAAGACGGCCCCGACGACGGGCGCGACCAGGAGCATCGAGAACTTCGCCGCGCACGCGACTCCGCCCGCGACGCCGAGAATCAGGGCGCGTCGCGGCGAGGGCGCGCTCAGATACCTCCGTAGCGTGTGGAAGACGAGCAGGTAGCCGAACGACGCGGCCATGTCCGTCTGCACGACGCGGCCGTGCGCCAGCGCCGTCGGCTCGATGCTGAAGAGCGCGACGGCCAGAACCGCGGCCCGCGGGCCGAAGAGGTCGCGCGCGAAGTGGAAGAGGAGCACGCCCGTCGCCACCGAGAGCAGAATCATCGGCAGCCGCCCCCAGAACGAGAGGGCGTCGAAGAGCGCGAAGTTGTCCTCCCAGAAGCGCTCCTCGTACTTCCACTTGCCCGCGGGCGAGTTCGCGGGCACGCCGAACTTCTCGGGATTCGTCTCGTTCGGCTGCACGAGCAGCAGCGGCAGGCCCGCGACCAGCTTCGCGAGCGGCGGGTGTTCGTGGACGAGTTGGCAGTTGCCCGCGGCCCAATGGTAGTATGCCGCGGGAATCAAGACTATCTCGTCCACAGTGATGCTCTTGCGCGCGACCACCGCGAACATCTGCAAAGCCATCGCGGAGAGGAGCGCCGCGCACGCGAGCGCCGCGGCGTGCGCGCGGGCCCACTCGCGCGCGCGCGCGAGTGCGTCGCGCGGCGCGAAGTCGAGCACTCGCGCGCCCGAAGCCCCCTGATTAAATGACTCGTCCATTCAACCCTCGCGTAAGGATAAAGTCGGACACGCTGGCCGCGCTCGCCGTAGCGCTCGCGCCCGTCCTATACTTCCTGCCCGCCGTACGCGGCCAAGTCGCGCTCTGCCCCGACGACGGGCTCCTCTTCAACGTGCCGCTCAGGGCCGCCGCCGCGCAGATAACTCTGTCGGGCAGCCTCCCGCTCTGGAACCCGTACATCTTCTCGGGCATGCCGCTCTTCGCCTCCGCGCAGGGCGGGCTGCTCTTCCCGCTAAACTGGTTCTACCTGGTCTTTAACACGGTCGCCGCGACTAACCTCATGGTCGTCTCGAGCTACGCGGTCGCGGGCCTCGGCGCGTACCTCTTCGCGCGTCGCAACGGCTCTTCAATCACGGGCTCGCTCGTCACGTCGCTCGCGTGGCAGCTCGGCGGCTTCACGGTCGCGCAGCTCGCGCACATAAACGTCGCGCAGGTCGCGGCCGTGCTGCCGTGGGTCTTCTGGGCGCTCGAAGCCTACGCGCGCGGCGGCGGGCGCAAGCGGGGGGCGCTCGTCTCCGTCTTCGTCGCGCTGCAAGCCTTCGTCGGCCACCAGCAGACGCTCTTCTACTCGCTGGAGCTGGTCGTCGCCTACGCCGTCGTCATGGCCTGGACGCGGAGACAGTCGCGCCCCCTTTACTTGAAGTCACTCGCCTTCGTCGCGGCCGGGATGCTGCTCGCCGCCGTGCAAATCCTACCGACCTTCGAGTTGCTTCGCAACAGCCTGCGCGCGGAGGCGACGTACGAGTTCTTCACCTCTTTCTCGCTGCCGCGCCGCGGCGCGCTGACCTTCTTCGCGCCCTACGTGATGGGCGGCGGCGACGGGAGACTCTTCCGCGCGCCCTACGTCGGCCCGCCCTTCTACGCGGAGATGGTCGGCTACGTCGGCGCGCTCGGCCTCATGCTCGCGCTCGCGGCGCTGCTCCTCAAGCGCGACGCGCGCAACCTCTTC
>Ga0126311_10002002_pt1 | contig 10087 bp, 9 predicted proteins | sample Plot61_FD_92539 | JGI IMG/M metagenome (GOLD analysis project Ga0126311, IMG submission 92539) | Serpentine soil microbial communities from UC McLaughlin Reserve, CA, USA - Plot61 | ecosystem: Environmental > Terrestrial > Soil > Grasslands | place: USA: UC McLaughlin Reserve, Lake County... | reverse complement strand
GTGGCGACGACGTCCTTGATCAGGACGAACGTGCTGCCCCACACGGCGGTCACGGCGACCAGGCCGGCCGCCGCCGTGGCGGTAGTGCGGCGCGAGTCGCCGCGTGGCGGCGCAGCGGGGAAGCCGGGCCGGACGACGGGCTCGGTCACGCGCTCAAACCACCGTCAGCGTAATCATCGAGCCGGCCGGCACGCGCGCACCGGGCTGGGGGTCCTGAGCGCGGACCGTGCCGAAGAACCCGCCGAGCACCTTCTCGGTCGCCACCGAGAAGCCCTGCTCCTGTAGCACGCGGGTCGCCGCGTCGAGCTGTTGGCCGACGACGCTCGGCACGGTGACGAGACGCGGGCCCTTGGAGACGACCAGCCGTACGGTCGTCCCACGCCTGCCCGTGCCGGCCGACGGCGACTGGCTCACGACGTCGCCCTTGTCGACCGTGTCACTGAACTGCTCGGTGCGGGTGACCTTGAAGCCGGCACGGGTGAGCGCCGTGCTGGCCTCCTCGCCCGGCTTGCCGACGTACGACCGCACCGGGATCGGGCGCGGGCCCCGGCTCACGACGAGGTCGACGTCGGTGCCGCGGCGCACCAGGGTGCCGGGGCCGACCGACGCCGAGACGACCTCGCCCTCCGGGACGTCCTCGTCGTAGGCGCGCCGGACGTCCCCGACGTCGAGCCGCTCGTTCTCCAGCGCCTTACGCGCGGCCGACTGCGTGCGTCCGGTCAGCTTCGGGACGGCGTACCGCTCCTGGCCCTTGGAGACGACGAGCGTCACCGTGCCGTTCTTCCGCAGTCGTGAGCCCTCGGTCGGGTCCGCCCGCACGACGTTGCCGCTGGGCACGGCCTCGTCGAAGGCGGTGGTGAGGTCGGGGTCAAGCCCTCGGGCCTGCAGCGCCTGCTCGGCCTGCGCCTCGGTCAGGCCCGAGACGCGCGGCACGGTGGTGAAGGCCCCCGGGCCCGCGCCGACGTACCAGGCCCCGACGCCGAGCAGCACCGCCAGCACCAGGACCGCGACCAGGGCCCAGCGGCCGCGGCGGCGTGGACCGCGTGGGGTCGGCGGTGCCGGCAGGTCGCGGGTGTCGAAGGCCACGGTGGCACCGTCAAGCCGATCGGCGCTTGTGGCTCCGGTGGCGCCGGTGGGGTCCTGGGCGGCCAGCGCGTGGGTGTCCGTTGCGGCGCCGGCCGCGGTCTCGGTGTGGGCCCCCGCTGCAACTCCCGCAGCGGCGTTCTTCGATTGGCCCGCGGGCAGCGCTGCACGGGAGTCCAGGTCGGCGGCACTCATCCGGTGGCGCGTCTCGCGGACCAGCATGAGCAGCTCGCGGGCGTCCGCGGGGCGCTGCTGCGGGTCGCGGGCGGCGGCCTCCGCGACCAGCTCGTCCATCGCCCGCGGGATGCCGGGCGCCCGCGAGGACGGCGCGGGGACCTCGCTGGTGACGTGCTGGAAGGCGACCTGTACCGCCGTCTCACCCTCGAACGGCTTGGTGCCGGTGAGCATCTCGAACAGCAGGACACCCGCGGCGTACACGTCGCTGCGCGCGTCCGCCAGGCCGCGCTCGACCTGCTCGGGCGCCAGGTAGGCGACGGTGCCGAGCAGCAGGCCGGTCTGGCTGGTGGTGGCGCTGTTGACGGCCCGCGCAAGACCGAAGTCCGCGACCTTGAGCCGCCCGTCGTCCGCCAGCAGGACGTTCTCGGGCTTGACGTCCCGGTGCACCAGCCCGGCGGCGTGGGCGGCGCCGAGCGCGTCCAGCACGGGCTCCATCACGTCGAGCGCCTCGCGCGGGCTGAGGGTGCCGCGCTCGCGCATCAGGTCGCGCAGGGTGCGTCCGGGCACGTACTCCATCGCGAGGAACGCCACCCCGTCGTGCTCGCCCTGGTCGTAGACGTGGACCACACCGGGGTGGGTCAGCCTGGCGGCGGAGCGGGCCTCCCGGATGAACCGCTGCAGGAACTCGTCGTCGTCCGCGAGGTTGCCGTGCATGACCTTCAGCGCGACCTTGCGGTCCAGCCGCTGGTCGATCGCGAGGTAGACGGTGGCCATCCCACCGCGAGCGATCCGCGCCTGCACGGCGTAGCGCCCGTCGAGCAGCTGCCCGACGAGGGGGTCTGCCACCCGCGCGCCCACCCGGCGATTCTACGGGCGGCGCGAGGACCCTGGTCTCGCGGCGCGCGGGCACCGGGAGGGTGCGGCGCCGGTGGCGCTGCGGCGGGGGTGGCGCTGCGCCGGCCCGGGCAAGCGGTGGCGGCCCGGGCAAGCGGCCGGACGCCTCAGCCGAGCCGCTGCGCCAGCCGCTCCACCCGGCGTACGTACACGGCGGTGTCCGCGAACATGCCCTGCTGACGCACCGACCGCAGTCCCTGGTAGTAGCCGGCGATCGCCTGCTCGCGGCTGTCCGCGCCGCGCAGCAGCGACTTCAGGATCACGACGCCGGCGGTGACGTTGTCCTCGACGTCGAGCAGGTTGAGCCGCCGGCCGACCAGATCGGAGGCCCACCGCCCGGATGCAGGGATGACCTGCATCACGCCCAGCGCGTTGGCCGGCGACACCGCTCGGTGGTTCCAGCTCGATTCCTGGAAGCCGACGGCGAGGGCAAGTGCGGGGTCGACGCCGTACCGGGCGGCGGTTCGGCGGATGATCCGTCGGGTCGCCTCGGGGCCGGGCGCGGCGCGGCGGGCCAGCGCCCTGCGGTTGGCGTCGGCGGCGCTGACCACGGACCGCGGGTAGGTGCGGCCGGCGAAGGTCTCGTGCGAGAACCGCGGCTTGACCGCGACCCGGAGCCGCTGGCCAGGCACGATGACCGACGATCGCCGGAGGCCGTTCGCCTTGAGCACCGCGGCCTGCGTGCTCCCCAGCCGCAGGGCGATGGAGCCGATCGTGTCGCCCGGGCGCACCCGGTAGGTGGTCATCCGCATCCCGCTGGAGGCAGCGCGCGAGGACCTGACGACGGCGCGGGCCGGTCGCGCCGGGACGACGAGGTGCTGGCCGGCGTAGATCCGCCCCCGTACGTCCAAGTGGTTGAGTCGCAGCAGCGCGCCGGGGGAGACGTGCAGCCGATGAGCGATGCCCCAAATGGTGTCGCCGGCGACGACCCGGTAGCGCCCGGTGCGCACCCGGTCCGCTCGGCTGGCCGGGCGCGGCGTCCCCGCCACCGGGACGCGCAGGGTGGCGCCCGCCCGGATGAGGTGCCCTCCGTCGGAGAGGTGGTTCGCCCGCACCAGGGTGCGGACGTCGGTCCGGTGCGCGGCCGCGATGTCGTACACCGTGTCGCCCTCGCGGACGGTGTACGTCGTCCAGCCTCCGGCGCCGGCGAGCAGGAGCGGCGTACCGACGGCGGCGATGGCAGTCGTGACTACGGGCATGGGTTCTCCTCGTCGGCCCTGCCAAGCGGGAAGCGGCAGTGTGGCGTGGCGAATGTGACCGCTGGAGCGGTTGTGGCGTCGCCAGACCGTACCCGAGACGACGCTCCTATGAGCGGTGAACGTTGCTCCCGCAAGATGTACCTGACGCGCCTTGCGCCGGCCACCGATGGGTGTCGGCCCGACCGCTGACCCCCTCATGGCAGGCTGGGGCGCGTGGAGGATCTGGACAACCTCGTGGGCAGCTGGCTGACGCTTCCGGAGGTCGCCGAGCGCCTCGGCACCGACGTGGGCAAGGTGCGACGCATGCTGCAGGACGGCCAGCTGCTGGCCGTGCGCCGCGGCGAGCGCAACGTGCTCAGCGTGCCGGAGCGCCTGCTCGGGCCGGAGGGCGTGTTGGTGCACCTCGCCGGCACCGTGACCGTGCTTACCGACTCAGGCCTGACCGCCGAGGAGTCCGTCCGCTGGCTGTTCACGCCGGATGACTCGATCGTTGGTGGAAGCCCGATCGAGGCACTGCACAACGGGCACAAGACCGAGGTCCGCCGCCGGGCGCAGGCGCTGGCGTTCTGAGCGGCCACCCCGCCGGCCTTCGGACCGGCTGAACCCGTGCGCTCGCTCGGCTATGTCGCCATGCTCGTCTTCTGCCTGCTCGGGACCCTGCCGCTGGAGTTCGTGCTGCACGTCGGCGTGTACCGGCGGGTTCGCCGCCTGGCCCTGACAGTGCTCCCAGTGCTGCCGCTCTTCGTTGCCTGGGACGTGTACGCCGTCGCGAACGGCCACTGGCACTTCGACCGCTCGCAGCTGCTCGACGTCGAGCTGCCGGGTGGCCTGCCGGTGGAGGAGGTCGCGTTCTTCGTCGTCGTCCCGCTCGCGGCAGTGCTCACGATCGAGGCGGTCCGTGCCGTCCGGGGCTGGACGGTGGGCGACGAGGAGCCCCCGGACCGGCGTCCATGACCTACACCCAGCTGTGCCTGGTCGCCGTACTCGCCAGCGTGCTGCTCGACCTCGTCGTGCTGCGCACCCGGTTGCTGACGCGTCGGGCGTTCTGGGTCTCGTACGCGATCGTGCTGTTCTTCCAGCTGCTGACGAACGGCTGGCTGACGGGTCGGGGCATCGTGCGGTACGCCGACTCGGCCGTCCTCGGCGGGGCTCGGCCGCTAATCTTCGGTGAGGGACGGCTGCTCTACGCGCCCGTCGAGGACATCGCGTTCGGCTTCGCCCTGGTGCTGCAAACGTTGTCGTGGTGGGTCTTCTGGGGCCGCCGCGGCGTCCAGCGAGAGACACCGGGACGTCCCCGCCCGCCCCACTGAGCAAGGTGCTGGCTCAGGCCGCGTGCCAGCGGGCCGCCTCCCGGCGCGCGGCCGCGGCGCGCACGAGCCCGGGCAGGGCCACCGCGGCGCGACGCCGGTTCGGGACGCTGACCCGCCGCCGCAGCACCTCGTAGTCCGCCGCCTCCACCTCGTCCAGGATGCCGCCGTACAGGGCGATCGCGGTCTCCAGGCACGGTCGGCTCTCCGGGCGCACCATCGGCACACCACGCCGGGCGACGGCGTAGAGGGCACGGGTGCGGTCGACCTCGAAGGCGAGCAGCTCGCGAACCGGGGCGGTGAGGACGCCGGCCTGCAGGTGCGCGCGAGTGACGCCGAAGCGGTCCAGGTCCTCCTGCGGCAGGTACACGCGCCCCCGCAGCAGGTCCTCGCCGACGTCCCGGATGAAGTTGGACAGCTGGAACGCCTCGCCCAGCGCGATCGCCGGCTCGCGCGCCTCGGGGGTGAGCGGGCCGAGGACGGGCAGCATCATCAGGCCGATGACGGCGGCCGAGCCCCACATGTAGCGGCGCAGGTCCTCGTACGTCTGGTACCCGGTGACGTCGATGTCCTGGCGCATCGCGGCGAGAAAGTCCTCGAACAGGCCGATGTCGATGCCGAGGGTGTGCGCCGAGTGGGCGGCGGCGGCGACCACGGGGTCGTCCGACCGGCCGACCCCCAGGTCACGCAGCGCCCGGTCGCTCCACTCGACGAGGCCCTGCGGGTCCGGTGCGTCCAGCGAGTCGACGAGCTCGTCGGCCCACCGGGAGAAGGCGTAGAGCGCGTAGACGTGCGGACGGCGGTCTGCCGGGAGCAGCAGCGCGGACAGGTAGTACGTCCGGCCGTGCTCGGCGTTGATCCGGCGGGCCGTTTCGTACGCCGAGCGCAGCCACGGGTCGGTGATGCCGGCGGCGTCCAGCGCGCGCTCGTGCGGCCAGCGGCTCGGCGCCTGGAGCCGGCGGCCGGCCGCCTCATGTCGGCGGTTGGAGTCCTGCGACGACCGGCGGGACTTCTGCGGCCACCGCCCAGGGGCCTGCGACGATCGGCCCGCCAGCTGCGCCCCCCGGCCGGAGGTCTGTGACGATCGGCCCGACGGCTGCGCCCCCCCGCCGGAGGCCTGCGACCACCGTCGGGACGTCCGCGCCCACCGGCCCGAAGCCTGCGGCCACCGGGTGAGCGTCGTCCACGAGGTCACTCCGTCATCCTGCCCGCTCACCGGCGCCTATCCGAGCGCTGGCGCGCTTTGCTCCCCAGCGGCGCCGATGCTCACGGGCAGCGCCATTCAGCGGCGCAGACCCGCCGTAGAACGGCGTTCCTCGGGAGTAACGGCGTCCGGAGAGAGTAGGCCGCCGTCAAGGGGACTGCTCGTAGGCAGCCCGCAGCAGGGCCCGGACGTCGTCGTCGACGTCCTCGACCGACGTCAGCGCCACCTTGTGCGTGGCTTGCCCGGGTGCCTTCGCCGGACGCAGCCGCTCACCGGCCGGCCCCGGGGGCGGGTCCGGCAGCCGCAGCCCGAGGTCCACCCGAGTCGCCGTGGCGGCCGCCACCGCCGCGAACTGCCGCCGTCGCACGAATGGCACGTAGGTGGAGCGGCCCTCGATCCGGACGTCGTCGCCAAGCGCGAGGGCCGCCGACCGCACCGCCTCGAACACCGGCCGCAAGCCCGCCCGCGTTCCGGCGTACTGCTGCTCGACGTACTGCTCGACAGTGGGCCGCACCCACCCGGCCCGCCGGGCCACCTCGTCGGCGATCGCCCACAGAGTGTTCTGCCCGACCTCGTGCACGTCGCGGAGCCAGCGGCGCACGGCGGGCTGGTCCAGCGGGTCGACCCCGGACCGATCGACGAGCGCCACCCACTCGTCCAGGGACCGGCCGGTGCGCTCCTGGATCGACGACGTGACCGCGCTGAGCATGTCCTCCGGTGACGGCATGGCGGCCACCCTAGACAGTCCCTGAACGGCTACCGCCAGGCCCGCGACCGGTACGACGGGTCGTGGCCCAAAACCCGCTCGGCCGCGAGCCGGCCGGACACCAGCACCATCGGGACGCCGACGCCCGGCTGCGTCCCGGACCCGGTGAACACCACGTTCTCGCCCCACAGGTTCCCCGGGCGGAATGGGCCGGTCTGGCTGAACGAGTGCGCCGCGGCGAACGGCGCACCCCGCTCCATGCCACGCCGCGCCCAGTCCAGGGGGGTCGTCACGTGCTCGACCTCGATCGCGTCCGCGAAGCCCTCGTAGCCACGGGCCTCCAACGTGCGCAGCACGTGCTCGCGGTACACGGGACCGATCCGCCGCCAGTCGAGGTCCGCGTCCAGGTTCGGCGTCGGGAACAGCGTGTAGTAGATCTCCCGACCGTCCGGAGCGAGCGACGGGTCGGTGCGCGTCGGGTTGGTGACCAGCACCGAGGGGTCGCTCATCAGCCGCCCCGACAGCAGCTCGTCGAAGACCCCGCGCCAGCTGTGCCCGAACGAGATCGTGTGGTGGGCGCCCCGGTCGTAGCGACGGGTGGAGCCCGCGAGCAGCAGGTAGCAGGACGGCGAGTAGCGCAGCCGCCGCACCGACCACGGGGTGCTGCCGAGCAGCTCGCGGTGCGCCACCGGCAGGTCCGGGTTGAGCACCACCACGTCGGCCGCGATCCGCTCGCCGTCGGCCGTGTGCACGGCCGCGGCGCGGCTCCCGTGGTGCTCCACCCGCGTCACCTCGGTGCCGTACCGGATCTGCACCCCGTGCTTCTCCGCCGCAGCGGCCATCGCCACCGGGACCGCGTGCATGCCGCCGCGCGGGAAGAAGACGCCGGCCACCGAGTCCATGTAGGCGATGACGGCGTAGATGGCGAGCGCCTCGTACGGCGACAGCCCGGCGTACATCGCCTGGAAGCTGAACAGCTTCTGGGTGCGCTCGTCCTCGAGGTACTGCTCGACCTTGGGAGCCAGCCGACGGAAGCCGCCGATCGCGGCCAACCGAGCGAGGTTCGGAGTCAGCAGGTCCAACGGTGAGTCGATGTTGCGGTCGATGAAGTCGCGCATCTCATACCGGTACAGCCGCGACACGAACTCGACGTACCGCTCGAAGCCGGCCGCCTCCCGCGGTCCACAGGTCTCCCGCAGCTCGGCCGCCATGGCCGCCGGATCAGCGTGGACGTCGATCCGCGAGCCGTCGGGGTGGAAGCTGCGGTACAGCGGGGCGACCGGAATGAGGTCCAGCCAGTCCGCCATGTCCTCGCCGACGGCGTCGAAGCAGTCCGCGATCAGGTCCGGCATCGTCAGGACGGTCGGCCCGTTGTCGAACCGGTAGCCGCCGGCGCCGTCGGGCGCGGGGATCTCGACCAGGCCGGCCCGGCCGCCCGGCACGGCCTCGCGCTCCAGCAGCGTGACCCGGCGCCCGGCACCGGCCAGCCGCAGTGCCGCGGAGAGTCCGGCCAGGCCGGCGCCCACGACGACGACGTGGTCGGTCGGGCCGGAGACGGTGCGCGGCGACCGACGTCGAACCAAGGGGCTCATCCGGGCTGCCCGCGGCGTCGCGATCTGGTCACGCCTGCCGCGCGGTCGCGGCCTCGACCAGCTCGGCCAGGACGCCGCGGGTCGGCTCGGCGACGGCTGCGCCGTCCAGGGCCTTGGCGGCCTCCTCGACGAGCTCGTCCACCAGCCGCTCCACGACGTCCAGCGCCCCGGTCTCGACGATGATCTCCCGCAGCACCGCCACGCCCTCGGCGTCCAGCCGCGGGTCGCCGAGGCGCCGGCGCACCTGCGCCGCCTGGCTGGGGGAGGCGTGGGCCAGTGCCTCGGCCACGAGCACGGTGCGCTTGCCCTCGCGCAGGTCGTCGCCCGCCGGCTTGCCGGTCTCGGCCGGGTCGCCGAACACGCCGAGCACGTCGTCGCGCAGCTGGAACGCCTCGCCGAGCGGCAGGCCGTACGCGGAGTACGACGCCATCAGGTCGCGGGACGCGCCGGCGAGGGCGCCACCGAGCAGGAGCGGGTGCTCGATCGAGTACTTGGCGCTCTTGAAGCGGATCACCCGGCGTGCGCGCTCCGTGGTCCCTCCGCCGGCCCCCTCGCTCAGCACCTGCTCCAGGACGTCCAGGTACTGGCCGCCCATCAGCTGGGTGCGCATCAGGTCGAACACCTCACGCCCTCGGTCCAGCTGCTCGGTCCCCAGCCCGGAGCGGGTGAGCATCTCGTCGCTCCAGGACAGGCACAGGTCGCCGGCCAGGATCGCCGCCGCCACGCCGAACCGCTGGCCGTCGCCCGTCCAGCCGTTGCCTCGGTGCAGGCTGGCCATCCGCCGGTGCGCGGCCGGGCGACCCCGGCGGGTGTCGCTGTCGTCCATGACGTCGTCGTGCAGCAGCGCGGCGGCCTGGAAGAGCTCCAGGGCACCGGCGGCCTCGACGATCTGCGGGCTGTCTGGTCCGCCTGCGCCGCGCCAGCCCCAGTAACAGAAGGCCGCTCGCAGGCGCTTGCCGCCTTGCAAGAGATCGGTGATGACGTCGACCATGCTGCCCAGGTCGGGGCCGAGCTCGTCCAGCCGTGCCGCCTGCACGCTGAGGTGGTCGTCGAGGGCCTTCTGCACGCGGGTGCGCAGGTCCTCGGCGTCCAGCGGGTTCGCCACGCGCTCCTCCTGGGTCCGGTGCCGTCGAGCCTATGTCTCGTCCAACGGGCCAGCACTCGGGCCAGTGCCCCTGGCGCGGTTAGGCTTCTCCGCATGTCTCACTCCCTGCGGCCCGGCGGTCCGCGCAGCGTGCACGAGAGCCTGCGCGAGCTCCTGTCCAGCGGGGGGCGCTCGTACTCCTTCGAGTTCTTCCCGCCCAAGGACGACGCGGGCGAGGTCCAGCTGTGGTCGGCGATCCGGCGGCTGGAGCGGTTGCGCCCCACCTTCGTGTCGGTGACCTATGGCGCCGGCGGCTCGACGCGCGACCGGACGGTCCGGATCACCCGGCGGATCGCCCAGGACACGACGTTGACGCCGGTCGGGCACCTCACCTGCGTGGGCGCCTCGGTCCGCGAGCTGCGCCAGGTGATCGGGCAGTACGCCGACGCCGGCGTCCGCAACGTGCTCGCCCTGCGCGGCGACCCGGCCGGCGGCCCGTCGTCCCCCTGGGTCAGCCATGACGAGGGTCTGGACCACGCGGTCGACCTGGTCCGGCTGCTGCGCGACATGGGCGCCTTCTGCGTGGGGGTCGCGGCCTTTCCCGACAAGCACCCGGAGTCCGTCGACCTCGACCACGACGCCCGGGTGCTCGTGGACAAGGCCCGTGCCGGTGCGGAGTTCGCGATCACGCAGCTGTTCCTCGACCCCACGGCGTACGTCGGGCTGGTCGACCGGGTCCGGGCGCTCGGCTGCGACCTGCCGATCATCCCGGGGATCATGCCGATCACGAGCGTCGCGCAGGTGCGCCGCTTCGCCGAGCTGTCCGGCGTGGCGGTGTCGC
>Ga0126311_10002000_pt1 | contig 10089 bp, 5 predicted proteins | sample Plot61_FD_92539 | JGI IMG/M metagenome (GOLD analysis project Ga0126311, IMG submission 92539) | Serpentine soil microbial communities from UC McLaughlin Reserve, CA, USA - Plot61 | ecosystem: Environmental > Terrestrial > Soil > Grasslands | place: USA: UC McLaughlin Reserve, Lake County... | reverse complement strand
CTGCGCCGAGATCGCGAAGAAGTGAGAGCGATTGGCCCAGTGGACGTTTCGTTGATCGACGAGACGAACGTAAGCTTCGTTTATTAGAGCAGTGGTTTGGAGGGTGTGGCCTTTGCGCTCCCGGCTCATGTAGCGCCGCGCGAGCCGGTGTAGTTCGTCATAGACCAGCGGGTACAGCTCGTCGAGCGCGGATTGATTCCCGTCGCTCCATTCCGCGAGTAGTTGGGTGATGTGATGCTGCTGTGGGGGAGGGTTCTTCTTCAATATCGGCCAAGGCTCAATTTCAAAACTTCAAATCTCGCCGGGTTTTCTTAGCATCTTGTTCACTTCTCCGACGTGGAGTTCTTCTTCCGCGATCATCCGGCGCGCGTAGTCTTCGAGTAAGACTGACTGATCGCGGGCGAGGTCAAATAATTGTCTGTACAGCGCGAGTCCGTCCTTCTCGGCTTGCAGCGATTCGGTAAGGATGTCGTTGATACCGTGCTTGTGAGTCTCGAGTAAGCTGCCAATCTTGAGCGACGGGTGTTCGCCGAACTGGGTGACGAGCTCCCCCGCTTCGTTCGCATGCGCTAAACACGTGGCGGCCTCGCCACGCAGCCAGCTCACGATCGGGATTCTGTTGTGACCAAAAATCATTAATGAATAGTGCGTGTAGCGAACGACCCCGGCCAGCTCCGCCTCCAGGATCTGATTTAGAAGCTTCACTGCGGCCGCCTTGTCAAATCGTTCCTCAGACATATTCTCCTCCGTTTTTGACTTGGTCAGAACCTCAACGAGAGACAGCTAAGTCCGCCGTCCATCTTCTGAAACTCCGACATATCGAGAGCGATAGTTTGAAACCCCCAGGTGGTTCAACTCTTGTTTCACCGCCGGGTACCAGAACTCTGCCGTTTAGCAATAAACAGTTTCCGGCGTACTCTTCGGCTGAGTTTAGACGAATCAGCTCGTAACTGGAAAACTCCTTTAGACTGCGAAGCGCTTCAATCACCACGAGGTGCTTGCCGCCAAGATAAGCCAGTCCGCTCTTCAGGTGAAGGATATTACTAATGCCGCGTATGTCTATCAAACTCCAGGTATGATTGCTTTAGAAAACATTGGACAGGATTACAGGATTTTTCATGATTTACAGGATACGTATCTTGTTCATCCTGCAAATCCTGTTAATCCTGTCAACTAACGCGGCCCATCAACCTCTTAACTGTTGGAGTTAAGAACGCCAGGACCACCGCTGACACGAGTAGCCCAACTGCGATCCCACCGTAAAGCTTGCTCAGTTGCCCCGGGTTAGCCACGTAGAACCCGGACAGGTAACCCGCCAATTTGCTGCCAAGTGAGGACGCCAAAAACCAGACGCCCATCATAATACCTACCAGTTTCGCCGGCGAAAGCTTGGTCACCGTGCTGAGCCCGACCGGACTCAAACACATCTCTCCACATACTTCTAAAAAGTACAGGCCGACGAGCCACAATGGACTGATCCTCCCGTAAGCCGTCAACATCGACGCCGGAATCATGAGCAGGTAAGCCACACCGATGAACAGCAGTCCGAGCGTAAACTTCACCGGACTCGACGGCTGGCGATCCTTCAGGCTCACCCACAGGTACGAGAATACCGGCGCCAGCATGATCACAAAGAGCGGAGTGCACGATTGTAAATAACTTGAAGGAAATGCCCTGCCGAAAAACTCCGTGCGCACGAGGTCTTTCGCAAACAGATTCAAACTCGCGCCCTTCTGCTCATACGCCGCCCAAAACAAGATCGTGAACACAAAGAAGATAAAGATCGCTGCGACGCGTTTCCAATCCCCGGAGGTTAAAGGCTGATTCGCCGCGACCTCACCCACTTTATCGACCGCCCGCTTTTTAATCCGGCTGCCCACGTGGGCCAACCACTTCCCGAAAATCACGAACACAATCAGGCCGAGAATCATTCCTACAGCCGCGGCGCCGAACCCCCAATGCCAGCTCTTCGTTGGATCGAACCCATTGTTCACAAGTGTTCGCTTGAAAGTCTCGCTTTGCGCGAAGTAGCCGCAAACAAGCGGGGCCAGGACCGCGCCTACATTGATGCCCATGTAAAAGAGCGAAAAACCACTGTCGCGTCGAGGATCGTTTTCACCGTAAAGACCGCCGACCATAGCGCTGATGTTTGGCTTGAGCAATCCCGTACCGGCAGCGATGAGCACCATCCCGAGATAAAAGGACGACATCGAGTGATAGATCATTGAGAAGTGGCCGGCGGCGATGATGAGGCCTCCGAGGAACACAGCCAGCCGTGCGCCGAGCAGGTAGTCTGCTGCGAGTCCGCCCGGCAAGGCTGTCAGGTAGACGGCCATCGTATAAGTCCCGTAGATCGAGGCGGCACGCTTTACGTCAAACCCGAGGCCACCTTGCGCCGGCGGCGCAACCATATAAAGGACAAGAATCGCGCGCATGCCGTAATAACTGAAGCGCTCCCAAAGCTCCGTGAAGAAGAGCGGGCCAAGACCTTTCGGGTGTCCGAGAAAGGCATCGTCGCGTACTGGTGGTGCTTCGATTGCAGTGGTCATATGTGGTCGGCCAGTTCTCTCCGCTGATATTCAAATAAATTGCGCGGCAATATATCCCGCCAAGGTACAAAGAGGCAAAGTTTAATTGGGTTGCGTCTTTGCGCCTTAGCGGGAAACTTCTGATTAAGCCCCGGCATCTATCCTCCACAACCGAAAACCCACTCTCCCGAAACGTAGCCGCACTTCCAGGCCAGGAATCCGTTATGAAGAAAATCAAGCTGTTGCTGATACTGCTTCTGAGTGTCTCTTTGTCTCTCAACCTTTACGGGCAATCGGGCCGCAACCGCACAACCGAGCCTAAACCCGGCAAACCCCAGCCGGCGAAAAAGACTGACGAAGGCGTTACCGAGTCGCGCATCGGCCCGGAAGGTGAGACTGTTGAAGGCGACGTTATTCGCGTCGATACTTCGTTAGTGATGGTCCCGGTGACGGTTCTCGATCGCAACGGCAGGTACGTTCCCCTTCTCCGTCGCGAGCAATTTCGTGTCCTCGAAAACGGCGTCGAACAGAAGATCGCTTACTTCGCCACCACCGATGCGCCTTTTAGCGTAGTTCTACTGATCGACACCAGCGGTTCGACACAGTTTCGTCTCGACGACATTCAGGATGCCGCGATCAAATTCGTCGACAAGCTGAAACCCTCGGACAGCGTGATGGTGATGGCGTTTGACGACCGGATCGAGGTGTTGTGCAAAGCGACGACGGATCGCAACGTGATCACCAAAGCCATTCGCCGTACGCGCACGGGTGGAGGGACGCGACTCTACGATGCAGTTGCAGACATTCTGACCAAACAGCTTAGAACTATCCCCGGCCGGAAGGCAGTTGTTCTTTTTACCGACGGCGTGGACACCACGAGTCATCGTGCCTCTTACGACACCACGATCCGTCTGGCTGAGGAATCAGACGCGCCGATTTATTCGGTTGATTACGACACTTCCGGGTCAGCCAGTATTTATGGTCAGGGACTGCCTCTACCCGGTGGTCGAGGCACTATCCTTGGCCTGCCGCTCCCTCGCCCGGGAATTCCCGGCACGACCGGCGGCGCGACACCCGGTGATTACAAAAGGGCAGTCAGATACTTGCACGCGCTCTCAGATAACACCGGCGGACGCTTTTACAGCGGCGATTCTTTATTTGGGATCGCACAGGCCTTCACCTGGATCGCCGAAGAACTCGGACGCCAGTACAGCCTCGGCTACTACCCGTCAACAGCGGGCAAGAGTGGGGAACGACGTCAAATAAAAGTGAAAACTACTGAATCGGATTTGGTGGTGAAGGCTCGCGATAGTTATATCTATTCCGGTTCTAAATACTCCGCAACAAGATAATCCACAGATTACGCAGATTATCTGTGTCATCTGTGGATTAGTTCTTGTAGAAGAACCCCCCCTGCATTTCCCAGTTACCCAGGTTAAACTGCCGCTGCGCCCCGCAGCTCAAACAAGTCCGGAATGCCCTGCCCTCGCGCGAAAATGGCCGGCTGAGCTCCGCATGCCAGCAACCAAACACACGCGCCATCAGGTTGCCAATCTTTCCAGCCAATGACGAAGCATCAATATGCCCGATGTTTGAATTTGCTATGATTAACTCGCCTGCCTGCATGATTGTTGACCTCTTTTAAGCCTTCGAAATATCCTTCAACCAATAACGCGCAAAGAAACACCGAATTGGGCCACCGAGCCGGTTCGGGAAAGTTCGCGCTTGTCGCTACCACGAGAGGTTCTATTGGCCTTATACTTAATGCGCCTAACCGTAGATTCCGGGAGAGTTAACGATTGAGTGAACACCCCGCAGATAATGTAACTCGTCTACTGATCGAGCTCTCTAATGGAGATCGTGCGGCGGTTGATCTTTTACTACCCGTCATCTACGATGAACTGCGCAAGCTCGCGTCGAATTATCTGAGGCGTGAACGGCCGGATCACACCCTGCAACCGACCGCACTGGTTCACGAGGTGTATCTGCGTCTCGTCGATCAGACAAGGGTGAACTGGCAGAATCGCGCTCATTTTTTTGGGGTTGCTGCACAGATAATGCGACGCTTGCTGGTAGATCATGCGCGCAAGCACAATGCGGAAAAGCGGGGCCACGATTTTCAGAAACTCTCCCTGGATGAAAATATCGATCGAGCGGTCGAACGCAGCGCGGAATTGATCGCGCTGGACGACGCGCTCAAACAACTGGCAACGGTAGACGCACAGAAGGCACGCATGGTTGAGTTGCGCTATTTCGGCGGGCTCTCCATTGAAGAGACAGCAGACGTTATGGGTGTCACTCCTACAACCATCAAACGTCATTGGCGTTTTGCCAAGGCCTGGCTTCACGGAGAGATGCAAAGAAATAGTTGATGCACGCAGCAAGTCCAATCCACTTCATTGCCGATTGCAAATTGCCGATTGCCGATTGATTTTCTAATCGGCAATTGGCAATCGACAATTGGCAATAACGATAATGACCCCTGAACGCTGGCAACAAGTTGAAGAAATCTTCCAGACGGCGCTCGATCTTTCACCGGGAGAACGAACGCGCTACGTGTCCGAAGTGTGCGCCGCTGACACGGAACTTAGGCGCGACGTCGAGGTGCTGCTCTTGCAGTACGACAGCGCCGGAGAACTGCTGGAGGAACCGATTTACGGGAATACCGAACTGAACATGCTCGACTCGTTTGTCGAAGAGCAGGATCCAATGCTTGGGCGCCGTCTCGGCTCTTATCGAATCGATAGGGAGATCGGCCGCGGCGGCATGGGCGCAGTCTACGAAGCGTCGCGCGCCGACAACGAATTCAACAAACGGGCTGCAATAAAATTGGTCAAACGCGGGATGGATACCGACTTTATCCTGCGCCGCTTTCGTAAAGAACGACAGATTCTCGCAGCTCTCGATCACCCGCACATCGGCGGGCTCCTCGATGGCGGCACGACCGAAGACGGTCTGCCCTACTTCGTAATGGAGTACATCGAAGGCCAGCCACTCTACACTTACTGCGACACGCACAAGCTGAATATCACCGAGCGGCTGAAACTCTTTCGTTCAATCTGTGATGCCGTTCACTATGCACACCAGAAACAGGTCGTGCACCGCGACATCAAACCTTCAAACGTACTCGTGACTTCCGAGGGCGTACCGAAACTGCTCGACTTCGGGATCGCGAAGTTGCTCAATCCGCAACTTGCCGGCGACATCACGCACGATCCGACTGCCACCGCAATGCGTTTGATGACTCCGGAATATGCCTCACCGGAACAAGTGCAGGGTGCACCCACGACGCCCACGACCGACGTCTATTCCCTCGGCGTATTGCTTTACGAGTTGCTCACTGGTCACAGGCCTTACCGGCTGGTGAATCGCGCGCCGCACGAGATCGCGCGCGTGATCTGCGAGGAAGCACCGGCGCCGCCGAGCATTATCATCACTCGTACGGAAGATCTGTTGCCGAGTCTCTACGCAGGTGATGAAGCTACTACGCTCAAGCAGCTCTACACGACGCGTGGCTCGACTCTCGAGGGATTACGCCGCGCTCTGTCCGGCGATCTCGACAACATTGTGATGCAGGCATTGCGCAAAGAGCCGGAGTGGAGATATCAGACTGCCGCTGATTTGCGCGACGACATCACTCGTTTCCTCGAAGGCCGCCCGATCCTGGATTTGCCTGACCCGCCGAACGCGAGCATGGTGCTCAGGCCCGATTCGACCACTGAAAACTCGTTGGCAGTGCTGCCGATGAAGTTGATGGACATCAACCAGCCTGAAACAGGTCCGGATTATCTCGGAACAGGTCTGGCGGATGCTCTCATCACGCGGCTCAGCGCAATTCGGAGTTTCGCCGTCAGGCCCACCAGCAGCGTCTTGCGCTTCGGCGCCGACGCGGATCCCCTGCGTGCCGGACGCGAGCTCGGCGTCACGTTCGTGTTGGACGGCAGAATCAGGCGCGCCGCGGAACGTATTCGCGTCACCATTCAGTTACTTAACGTTCGCGATGAAACTACCGCGTGGGCCGGACAATTCGACGAGCAGTTTACAGACGTTCTAAATCTCGAAGACGTGATCTCCTCTAACGTCGCCGAAGCGATCGTCCCGCATTTGACTGTGGACCAGCGACTGCGCCTGGCGAAACGTGGAACAGACAATCCACAGGCGCACGAGGCGTACCTGCGCGGTCGCTTTTACTGGAATACGTTTACGGAAGACGGTTTTGCACGCGCGATTGTTTGTTACCAGCAAGCTATTGCGCTCGATCCGAAATACGCGCTCGCGCACGCCGGGGTCGCGGCTTATCACAACTGGCTCGGCGTCTTTAGCGTCATGCCGTTTGCGGAATGTGCCGCCGCCGCTTATGAAGCAGCGTCAACAGCCGTTGATATCGATCCAAACCTTGCCGAAGCACACACTGCGCTGGGCCAGGCGATACTCTGCCGCGACTTTGCGTGGGCCAGTGCCGAGCATCACCTGGTCCGTGCGATTGAACTCGATCCAAACTACTCACCCGCGCGCGTCTGGTACGCTTTGCAACTCGCCATGGAAGGCCGCTTCAGTGAGTCGCTGCGCGAAGCGCACACTGGCCGGGATCTGGATCCGCTGGCGGTCATTTCACGCTTTAGCGTGCTCTGGTGTTCCTATCATGCGCGGCGTTTCGAGGAGGCATATCGCTTTGCCGCCGCCACGCTGGAGACCGAACCGCGCAACTTGATGATGCTTTACGGATCGAGTTTCGTTCTGAGTCGTCTCGGCCGCCAGGAAGAAGCCGTCGAAGCTGCTGAACGTTGTGTCGAGTTGATGGGCAAGGCTTCTCACACGCTTGGCCGGCTCGGCAGTGCTTACGCCGCGGCGGGAAACCTCGAGGCTGCGCAAGCCGCGCTCGACGACATGCACGTGCTGGCAGAACGGCGTTACGTTTCTCCTTATCACCTCGCCCTCGTTACCTGCGCATTGGATCGACCGGAAGAAGCGCTCGATCTGCTCGAGCAGGCTTATCAAACGGGTGACGCGAAGGTGCTTTGGATGGGAGTCGATCCCGAACTTGACCCACTTCACGGCCATCCGCGCTTTAACGATCTGCTGCGCAAGCTGGACCATCGCCTGGCTGCTCTTCCTGCTATTGCCGGCCAGTTGCAGGTAGATCATGAATCCATAGCCGTGCTTCCTTTCCGAGTTTTGAGTCCGGCCGGAGAGAACACCGGCGACGAGTATCTCGGCATCGGGCTCACCGACGCGCTGATTACTCGTCTCAGCAACGTTCAGCGCCTCGTCGTGCGCCCGACCAGCAGCGTAATGCGATACCGCGGCGCTAACGTCGATCCGCTGATCGCCGGACGCGACCTCGGTATCGACTACGTCATCGATGGCAACATCAGGCGCGTGGGCAATCGCCTTCGCGTGACAGCGCAACTGTTCAGTATCAGTGACGGCGTAACGTGTTGGGCCGAACACTACGACGAAGATTCCACCGACGTGCTGCAGATCGAAGACTCGATTTCGGAAAAAGTCGCGTCAGCGTTACTGCCGCAATTGACAGGCGATGAAAAGCGCCAGTTGTCCAAACGCGGCACGGACAGTTCGGAGGCTTTCGAGGCTTACCTGCGTGGCCGTTACTACTGGAGTTCTTACACCGAAGTCGGGCTTGCAAAAGCGCTCGAGTGTTACAAGCAGGCGATCAAACTGGATCCGGATTATGCCCTCGCCTACACAGGCATCGCCGACTACTACAATTGGCTTGGCGTCTTCGGTATCAGACCATTCGCCGAAACCTCCGCCGCCGCGAAACAAGCAGCGGCAAAAGCAGTGGAACTCGATTCAAGTTCCGCGGAGGCCTACAGCGCGCTGGGCTTCGCGACTGTTTGCCACGACTTCGATTGGGCCGTGGCCGAAGGTCAACACCGCCGCTCCATCGAGCTCAATCCAAACTACGCCACCGCCCATCACTGGTACGCGTTTCACTTGATAATGGAGGGACGCTTCGACGAGGGCCTTGAGCGGATGTCGCGCACGCGCGAACTCGATCCAATCTCTCCGAGTGTTCTTCAGGCTGTCGGCTGGTGTTATTACCAGGCGCGCCGTTTCAACGACGCTGTCGCGACTTTCCAAAGCATGCTGGAAGCGATGCCCGATTTCCCGTACGGGCTGGTCACTTACTCCTGGGTGCTGCGACACGCAGGCGAGGCAGACGAAGCAGTCAAGGCGGCCGAGAAAGCGTTGGACCTTTCAGGTGGCAGCCAGTTTTACCTTGCTGTTTTGGGCAGCACGTACGCAGCGGCTGGAAAACAAAAAGAAGCGCGCACCATCATCGATCGATTGGCACAGATGTCTGTCCACAGTTACGTGTCACCATTCCAGCTTTCATTGATTCATCTGCATCTTGGTGAACGTGAGCGCGCGTTGGAACTACTGCTCGAGGCTCACGCAATCAAGGACGCATGGATTGTGTGGCTCGGTGTTGAGCCGCAGTTTGATCCGTTGCGGGGCGAGCCGGCCTTTGAGGGAATCCTGCGCGACCTGCGACATCCCGCGTTGTATCGCAAGCTCGCGCGCAAGGCAGCAGCGAGTGCGAGCGAGCGCAGGAGGAAGTCAGGGCCGCACATTCCACCGGTCACCAGGCAAATACTGATGCCGGCTCCCGAAACGCAAGCGGGAGAGAATGAAGAAGCTCGTCAACTCTACACTGCCGGGCGTTACTATTCGACGAGACGAACCGCCGAAGGCCTGCGCCAGGCGATCGAACGCCTGGAACGTGCAGTTGAACTCGACCCGGAGTTTGCTATCGCGCACGCGGAGCTCGCCGACTGTTATGCGTTACTCAATTGGTACGTCGAACCGCCGCCGCCTGGAGCGTGGGAGCGAGCCAAGGACTCGGCACTGCGCGCAGTCGAAGCGGATCCGAATTTACCCGACGGGCATGCTTCACTAGGTTTCGTAAAGCTTCATTACGACCGCGATTGGATTGCTGCTGAACGCGAATTGCGCCGGGCAATTCAACTGAAGCCGGGCAATCAGGTGGCCCATCGCTGGTATGCCTACAGTTTGTCTGCCATGGGCCGGCACGATGAGGCTTATGCTGAAATCGAGCGCGCGCGCCAGATCTCGCCGCAGTCGGCGGTGATCGCCACGGCCGTCGCCAACGTTCTGTTTCTCGCAGGCAAGTTTGACGATGCTGTGCGGCAATGTCGCAAGGCGCTTGAACTTGATCCCGGCGCCGTTGCGGCACACACGATCCTGCGTTGGGCATATGAGTTGAAAGGAATGCACAACGAAGCGCTGGCCGCATTTGAACAGGAACGGAGTTTCGCAGGCGATACGCCCACGACACATGCCAAGCGCGCCCACGTACTCGCTGCAATCGGGAAACGCGAAGAAGCGCGGTCAATCCTGAATGAGATAATCAGCAAGCGCAATCAGAACTGGGTAACGGCTTACGAGATCGCCATCATTTATACGTGGCTCGGCGATTTTGACAACGCATTTCGCTGGCTCGCACAGGCTGAACGCGAACACGCGGTTGGCTTCACGTTTGTGCGTGTCGATCCCCACCTGGCGAAGCTTCGTT
>Ga0126311_10001999_pt1 | contig 10090 bp, 8 predicted proteins | sample Plot61_FD_92539 | JGI IMG/M metagenome (GOLD analysis project Ga0126311, IMG submission 92539) | Serpentine soil microbial communities from UC McLaughlin Reserve, CA, USA - Plot61 | ecosystem: Environmental > Terrestrial > Soil > Grasslands | place: USA: UC McLaughlin Reserve, Lake County... | reverse complement strand
GCCTCGGCACCGGGCCGCATGACGGGCTCGGCGGGGAGAGACTCGACGTAATCGGTCGCCGCCCCGGCGGCAAGCTCGAGCGTCGCCCGGAGCTCGTCGCGGCGTTCCAGCGGATCGGCCACTCGGCCGGCTCCCGCTAGGCCTGTGCGCCGGCGGGCACGAGCTCGGCGCTGAGCTCGTCCAGGCGCTCGAGCAGGTCGGGCCGCCCCAGCCGGCGCAGGATCTCGCCGGCGAGCGAGAGGTAGTCGGACCCGCGGTCCGGTCGGTAGTCGAGGATCGGCACGGCGCGCTCGGCCGACTCGGCGTAGGCGATCGACTGGCGGATCACCGTGCGGAACATCTTCTCGCCGAAGCGCTCGTTGAGCGCCTCGAGCGTGTGCCGCGCGTGCTTGGTGCGCATGTTGGCGATGTTCAGGCAGACCCCGAGCAGCTCCAGATCGGGGTTGAGCGACTCGCGCGCCAGCTGGACGACCTCCATCGCCTGCTCCATGCCCTGGAGCGAGAAGTACTGCGCCTCGGTGGTAAGGATCGCGTGGTCCGCGCCGACGAGTGCGTTGACCGTCAGCAGCCCGAGCGTCGGCGGGCAGTCGATCAGGATCATGTCCTTGTTGCGCTTGAGGTCCATCAGCGCCCGGCGCAGCGTCACCTCGCGGCCGATCTTCCCCGCCAGCGCCAGCTCGGCCTCCGACAGCGCCAGGTTCGCCGGGATCACGGCGCCGTGGACCGCGTCGGCCGCGCGCGCGTGGCCCTGGATCACGTCGCCCAGGGTCGGCTCGGCGGCGTGATCGGTGTCGAAGTAGTCGGAGAGGTTGCCCTGCGGGTCGGCGTCGATCGCGAGCACGTCGAGGCCGAGGCGCTCGAAGACGTCGGTGAGCGAGCGCACCATCGTCGTCTTTCCGGTGCCGCCCTTCTGGGAGAGAACCGCGATCGTTTCCGCCGGCATGACCGCGAGGGACTATATGGACGAGGAGCGTGGAGGGTGACCGAACCGACGCGAGGCGGCGCCGACCGCTGTTACCTACCAGGACGTGGCAAGGAAGGGCATTCGCAACGGACACTATGCGTCCTCAAGAACAGTCTCGGCGGGTTAAGGGGGCGGAGGGGGCGTTGACCGGTTTGGCTGCTTTGGACGAAAACCGATCGATCTCGAGGTCTCGGGTTAACCCGAATCTGCGCTGACTTCTCCGCGACACAGTCCCCGATGGCGGCGACCTTCGCGTAGAAACGGCCGCTGCCTCGGCGCGCTTGGACCGCGTACTTGGCCGATAACCGCCGTATACTTCGGCGCCCGTCCGTCCCCGTCGCGCGCCCTCTCGAAGAAGGCGCGGAACCGGAGGAGCACTGTGCCGAACCCGTCGAATCCCATGCCTGAAGACGCGGGCGCAGCGCCCAAGCGTTACTCCCCAGAGCTTCCCTGGCGTCCCCGTGTCTCGCCGCCGAGCGTGGAGGATCGCGACGCGTGCGCGATCTACGCCTCCGTCCGCAAGGACGGGACCCCCAGCCGCGAGCCGGTTCAGCTCGCGCTCGAAAACCTCCAGAAGATGCTCCACCGCGCCGGCAACGTCGACGGCGAGGGCGACGGCTGCGGGATCCTCGTAGACATCCCACGCCGCATCTGGGCCGAGGAGGTCCGGGCGGCGGGCGCCAACCCCTCGCTCGTGCTGGGCGAGGGCTTCGCGGTGGCCCACGTCTTCGTCGAGCGCTCCCAGGACCTCGAAAAGGCGCAGCACGACGCGCGCCAGATCCTGTCGCAGGGCGGGTTCCGCATCCTCGCCGAGCGCATGGGCGTGGTCAACTCGCCGGCGCTGGGCTCGATCGCCCGCGAGGAGGAGCCGCACTTCTGGCAGATCGGCGGCCTCGTGCCCGACGCCGAGCGCTCCGAGCGCGTCTTCGACCTCATGATCGAGCTCGAGGAGAAGCTCGGCTTCCACGTGCCCTCGTTCTCGGCCTCCACCTGCGTCTACAAGGTGATGGGCGCGCCGAAGGTGCTGGGCGAGTACTACCCGGACCTCCGTGACGAGCGCTTCGAGACGGTGGGTGCCTTCGGGCACAACCGCTACTCGACCAACACCTGGCCGTCGTTCAAGCGCGTGCAGCCCTTCTCGGTCCTGGGCCACAACGGCGAGATCAACACCATCGCCCAGCTGCGCCAGGAGGCGCGGATGCTCGGCGCGCCCCTGCAGCCCGGCTCGTCGGACTCCCAGGACCTCAACCGCGTGGTCGACACGCTCATCCGCCGCGACGGCCTGTCGCTGGCGGAGGCGATGGAGACCGTCGTGCCGCCGATCGTCAACGAGGTCCGCTCGCTGCCGGCCGAGCTGCACCCCTTCTACATGTACCTGCGCCAGGCGATGGGGCCCTACGCGCAGGGGCCGGTCGCCCTGATCGCACGCCACCGCGACGAGTGTGTCTTCTCGGCCGATGCGATGGGCCTGCGCCCGCTGTGGAAGCTCGAGACACCCAACGACTACATCTTCAGCTCCGAGCCGGGCGTGGTGAGCGTTCACGACATGGTCTCCGAGCCCTTGCCGCTGGGCCCCGGCGAGAAGTTCCTGGTGACCATCAACCGCGAGAAGCGCTCCGCGCGCCTCTACGAGCACGCCGAGATGCAGCGCCTGGTCGCGCGCCGCTGGGCCGAGCGCACGGGCGGCGACGCCGCGGCCGGCTACGAGCGCGCGCTGACCACCGGCGGCCCACTCGAGGGCGCCGAGATCCCGGGCTATACGGCGGCCGGCCCGTCCGAGCCGGTGAAGACCGAGGACCGCGTGCTGGCCGGCTTCGGCTGGCAGCGCGACGACGTCAAGCTCTGCCAGCAGATGGCGTCCAACGGCGCCGAGCCGATCGGGTCGCTGGGCTACGACGGGCCGCTGGCCGCGCTCAGCCCCGAGCGCCAGAACCTCGCCGACTACTTCAAGGAGACCGTCGCGGTCGTCACCAACCCGGCGATCGACCGTGAGCGCGAGATGGAGCACTTCTCGACGCGGGCGCTGTTCGGCCGCCGTCCCTCGATCCACGACCAGGAGACCGACACCGAGACCGTCGAGACCTCGTTTCCGGTAATCCTGGGCGGCCATCACGACCTCGCCCCGCTGTCGGACGCCACCTACCGCGAGATCGCCAACGCGCACCAGACCTATCTGCTCGAGGACCTCTGGGAGGCGTTCCGCGGCCGCGCCGCCGCGATCGACACGGCGCTGCTCGAGTCCGAGACCACCAAGGGCGCGATCGAGCGCCTGCGCCAGGAGGCGGTCAAAGCGGTGTCGGATGGGGCAGAGCTGCTGGTCCTCACCGACCGGGTCGTCTATGAGGGCGAGCGCCGCTACCTCGACCCACATCTCGCGCTGTCGGCGGTCGACCAGGCTTTGCAGCAGTTTCGCGTTGGGCCCGGCGAGGAGAACCTGCGGCGCCGCTGCTCGATCGTGCTGCGCTCGGCCGCGGTGCGAAACGTCCACGACGTCGTGCTCGCCCTGGGCATGGGCGCCAACGGCGTCTGCCCCTACGTGATGGTCGAGGTCATCTGCGTCGACGACTACGCCGAGGACGTCGCGAACCTCTGCGCAGCGCTGCGCAAGGGGATCGAGAAGGTGATCTCGACGATCGGGATCCACGAGGTGCGCGGCTACGCGCGCCAGTTCTCCTCGATCGGCGTCAGCCCCGAGCTGGCCGAGATCTTCCAGACCGACGCGTTCGCCGCGTCCGACAAGGGCGGTGTGCGCTTCGCCGACCTCGACGCCGACACCGGCCGGCGCCAGCGGATCCTCGCGGGCGAGGACGAGGCCAAGCCGGCGAAGACCTTCCGCTTCTACCCCAAGGTCTACAAGGCGGCGGTCGCCGCCTCGAACGGCTCGGGCTCCTACGGCGACTACTCGCAGAAGGTGCGAGAGCTCGAGGCGCAGAGCCCGATCTCGATGCGCCACATCATGGGCCTGAAGGGCGACCGCGACCCGGTCGACGCCGCGCAGGTCGACGCGGGGATCGGCCATCACGACTATCCGCTGGTGATCTCGTCGATGAGCTTCGGCTCGCAGTCCGAGCCCGCGTTCCGTGCCTACGCCGAGGCCGCGAAGCGGATCAACATCCTCTGCATCAACGGCGAGGGCGGGGAGATCCAGGACATGTACGGCCACTACCGCAAGTGGCGCGGCCAGCAGGTCGCCTCGGGGCGGTTCGGGGTCTCGGCCGAGATGCTCAACTCGTCCTACGTGGCCGAGATCAAGATCGGCCAGGGGGCGAAGCCGGGCGAGGGCGGCCACCTGCCGGGCAAGAAGGTGTCGGAGAAGGTCGCGGCCGCCCGTAACGCCACACCGGGCACCGATCTCATCAGCCCGTCCAACAACCACGACCTCTACTCGATCGAGGACCTCGCCGAGCTGATCGACGAACTGAAGACGGTCAACCCCGACGTCCGCGTCTCGGTGAAGGTCCCGGTGGTGCCCAACGTCGGCACGATCGGCCTGGGCATCGCCAAGGCCGGCGCCGACATCATCACCCTCTCCGGGTTCGAGGGCGGCACCGGCGCCGCACGCCAGCACGCGCTGCGACACGTCGGCCTGCCGTCGGACATCGGCACCCGGCTGGTCCACCAGGCGCTGATGGAGGCCGGGATCCGCAACCGCGTGGAGATCTGGGCCGACGGCGGCTACCGCCACGCCCACGACGTCACCAAGCTGCTGTGCATGGGCGCCAACCGCGTCGCCTTCGGCACGCTCGCGATGGTCTCGCTGGGGTGCACGATCTGCCGGGGCTGCCAGCTCGACACCTGTCACGTCGGCATCGCCACCCAGATCGAGACGACCGAGGAGGCCCAGGAGCACGGGCTCAAGAAGTTCACGCCGCAGACGGTCGACGGCGCAGCCGAGAGCTGCGCGCGCTTCTTCCAGGCGATGGGGGAGGAGGTCAAGGAGGTCGTCGCCTCGCTCGGCTACGAGCGCGCGCAGGACCTCGTCGGCCGCTACGACCTGCTCGAGCAGGTCTCGCGCGCCGATGAGCTCGACCTCACCCACCTGATCACCCCGCTCGAGGAGTACCTCGACCTCGAGCCGGCCGACCTGCCCTCGCCGGTGGCCGAGGAGGAGCTCGTCGCCGCCGAGGCGCGGGCGGAGGCCGGCCTGGTCCGCGCCCGGCCGATCCGCATGGCGGACAAGGAGGCGTCGGCGCAGATCGCCGCCCTCGCCGGGGACGTGTGCGGCGGCAAGGTCGTGCGCCAGGAGTTCCCGCGGCCCACCGACGCCAACGACCGCGTGCTGGGCACCGAGCTCGCGGGCGCTCTCAGCCGCGCTCGCATCTACGAGGGGATCGCCTCGGGCACCGACGACGTGCTCGCCGAGCTCGAGTTCAATGGTGGCTCCGTGGCGGGCCAGGGCTTCGGCGCTTTCAACGCCTGGGGCGTGGTGGTCCGGGTCGAGGGCGGCGCCCAGGACGGCGTCGGCAAGACCATGCTGGGCGGCACCGTCTCGATCATGAAGGGCCGCAACGCGGCCGGCGAGCGGGTCAACGGATCCGTCGGCAAGTCGTTCGCCTACGGCGCCCAGCGCGGCCGGCTGTTCGTCCAGGGGTCGGCCGACTCGCGCTTCTGCATCCGCCTCTCGGGCGCCGACGTGGTGCTGGCCGGCGAGCCCGCCGAGCCGCTCGACGACTCGCGCGGGTGCGTCGTAGACCGCGCCAACGCCAAGGGCTTCGCCTTCGAGTACATGACGTCCGGCCGCGCCGTGGTGCTGGGCGACATCGGCCCGTGGCCTGCGCCGGGATGACCGGCGGCCGCGTGTACGTCCGGGTCAACCCCGAGTGGAACCTCGACCGCGAGGCGATCGCGCGCCGGCTGGGCGAGGGCGCGAAGGTCTCGCTCGAGGAGGTCGACGCCGAGGGCACACTCGACCTCGAGGACCTGCTCGGGCACTACGCCGAGGAACTGCGTGCCACCGACCAGGACGAGGAGGCCAAGCGGGTCACGGGCCTTACCGCGAACGCCATGGACAACTTCCTGATGATCATCCCCGAGAAGGTCCAGGCGGACCCGAACATCTCAACCGAGTAGGTTCGGGGCGGACGTGAACGCCGCTCCGAACCTCGCAGGCCCGATCCGCGACGACGATCTGGTCCTGGCGCTGCGCGAGGGCTCCCTCGAGCACATGCGGGCGGGCCTCGCGAAGGTGCTCGCCCGCCAGGGCGATCCCGACGAGGGCGTCTCGGACTGGCGCGACCTCGTGATGGACCTCGCCCCCTACCACGACTGCGCGCGCCGCCTGGGGCAGGACCCCAAGGTGCTCTTCGAGTGGATCGCCCGTCAGCTCCCGGCCGACGTCGCACCGACCGTTCGCCAGCTGGGCAAGCGCCCCGAGCTCGACCCGTCGGAGTTCGGCTTCACGATCGTCGACGAGGCCGACGGCCCGCGCTACTACTGGACGCGCTGACGGGCCGCTACTCGGCCGAGATCACGTAGAGGCGGAAGCGGCCGATTTCGAGCTCGTCGCCGTCGCGCATCGGCTTCCATTCGACCCGCTCGCCATTGACGAACAGCCCGTTGAGCGAGCGGTCGTCCAGGGCGCTGAGGGTGCCGGCCGCGGAGCGCACGAGCAGCGCGTGGCGGCGCGACACGCTGGCGTCGTCGAGACGGATGTCGGCGGCCATGCTGCGGCCGATGCGAGTCCAGCGCTCGCTGAGCTCGAGCACAACCGGCTCTCCGTCCTCGTAGGCGATTCGCGGATGGGCGCTGGGCTCGGTCCGCATCTCGGCAAGCCACGGAGGCCTGCTCAGCGCGGGCTCGATCGCGGCGGCGTCGACGGTCGGCCGCTCGAAGATCGAGGCGCGGCGAAACCGCGATCCGCCGCACGTCGGGCAGCGCGGGAGCTCCGACTGCACCGCGGATGCGGCGAGCGCATAGCCGCACTCCACGCACGTGAGCGAACCGACGGAGGCGAAGGTGTGAACCGTTTCGCCGGATCGGTGGAGCTCAGGGGAGCTGTCGGTCAGCAAAGCCAAGATCGCTTACCCAGCTTGTGCTGATACTAACGACGAACTACGGGAATTTGGGTAGTTTTCGGACCAAACTGGACGGAAATTGGGAAAGTTTTGGCCTGAAGGCACACGTCGAGGGCGCCTGTGCATCCATAGAATCGCGCGCGATGGGCCCCGTATCCGCCAGCTGCCCGATCGACGTCCCGCGCGAGAGGGTCTTCGGATTTCTCATGGACCTGGCGAACCGGCCGGCTTTCATGGGCCCGTTCCTCACCGAGTTTCGCCTCCAGCGCCTCGACTCCGCCGGGGTCGGCGCCGCCGCGCGCTTCCGGGTCCGAGAGCGCGGCCTGTGGATGGAGACCGTGATCTCCGAGGTCGACGCCCCCCACACGATCATCGAGCGCGGCAGCGGCTCGCGGACCGGGCGCCTGCCGGTCCATACGGCATGGGAGCTGACCGAGGCCGGCATCTCCGGCTGCGAGGTGCGCGTGGTCCACTGGACCGAGCCGAAGCACCCGGTGGATCACCTCGCCGAGCGCGTCCCGGGCATCGAGCGCTTCTACCGGCGCAGCCTCACCGCGTCGCTGCGGCGGCTCAGGACGCTGTTGGAGGAGGGCCTTGCGCCCCAGCGCGTTTCGGTCGGCGGCGGCGACCGCGTGCCCGGCGCCGGGTAGTGCCGGGGCGCAGTACGTCCCACTAGACTGCCGCGCGATGCGCAGGCGCCTCGCACCCGCCCTCCTTGCGATCGCCTTGCTCGGCGCCCTACCCGTGCTCGCGGCCTGCGGCGCCGAGGAAGAGGAGCTCGACGTCAAGGAGGGCGAGCCGATCATCGCCGACGACGTCACCTACAACGTCGTGATCTCGCGCTTCCTCAACCCCGACGACACCGAGGACGCCGAGTATCTCGCCGACGCCGAGGCTCCGGCCCCGGGGAACATCTACTTCGGGGTCTTCATGCAGATCGAGAACGAGAGCGACGAGGCGATCACGCTGCCCGACGAGATGAGGGTCGTCGACACCCTCAACACGACCTACAAGCCGCTGGAGATCGACAGCGCGTACGCGCTCGAGCTCGGCGGCGAGGCGCCGGCCGGCGACAGCGTCCCCGTTCCCGACTCGACCGCCTTCGACGGGCCGATCCAGGGCTCGATGGTGCTCTTCGAGGTCGCGAAGACCGCCACGGAGAACCGCCCGCTGGAGCTCGAGATCCCGCTTCCCTCGGGCAAGGTCGGCCTCGTCGAGCTCGATATTTGAGCTCGCTCTCCGACCGTGGGCTCCAGGTCGCGCTGGTCGCGGCCGCGCTGGCTGCGCTCGTGGTCCTGATCGGCGTGTTCGGGGACATCATCCAGATCGCATGCCTCGCCGTCATCGCGCTCGCCGCCGTTGTGACGGCGCCCAGGCGCCGCGAGGCCGGTGGCGGGTGGTGGACATTGCTGGCCGTGGGCGCCGCCGCGTCGATCGCCGGCGCCGCCATCGCCCAGGCGGCTGAGACCATCGGCGGCCTGATCGCCGTCGTGGGGGGCGTTCTGGTGGTCGTGGCCGCGAGCGTCGGCTTCCCGCTGGCCGAGGACTAGAGGCCCGCCGCAAGCACTTCGCGGACGATCGGCGCCGCGACGGTGCCACCGTCCCCGTCGGCGTTCACGACCATCGCCGCGGCCGCCAGCTGCGGCTCGGAGGCCGGCGCGAACGCGGTGAACCAAGCGTCGAGCTCCTGCTCGGCCTCCTCGCCCGGTCCCAGCTCCTGCCCCGACTCGAGTGCCTTCGGGCCCAGCTCGGCCGTCCCGGTCTTGCCCGCGACCTGCACCCCGGGCAGCGCTGCAGCCGTCCCGGTGCCCTCCGTGACCACACGGATCATCAGCTGTGTCAACAGCTTCGCGGTCTCGTCCGAGGTCACGCGAACCGGTTCGCCGTCGGGCCGCAGGTCCGGGTCCTTGGCGATCGAGGTCGGGCTTCGCAGCCCGCCGGCGGCGATCGTCTGAGCCGCCGAGGCCAGCTCCAGCGGCGTGGCGAGCACCTCGCCCTGTCCGATCGCGCTGACCCCGACGTCGAGGTCGGAGTCCAGCTCGGTCGGGATCGTGCTCTCGGGCGGGTCGACCGCCGCGGTCGCCTCCGCGTTGTAGAGGGCGGGCTGGGAGTTGAAGCCGAACTTCTCGGCCGCGTCGATCAGGCGGTCGGCGCCGACCTCTACGCCGAGGGGCGCGAAGACGCTGTTGCAGGAGTGCGCGAACGACTCGACGAACGTGCCCCCGCACGACTCGTCGTGGGCATTGGCGACCTCGCGGCCGTCGATCACGGTCCCGGTCTCCACCGGGAACGTGTCCGTGAGCTTCACCACCCCGGCGTCGAGCGCGGCGGTGGTCGTGATCACCTTGAAGGTCGAGCCGGGCGGCTGCGGGGCCGAGAAGGCGATGCCGGCGAGCCCCAGGACCGCCCCGTTCGTGGCGTCGAGGACGGCGACACCGCCGAACAGGTCCCCGAGAGCGGTGACCGCGGCCTCCTGCAGCTCGGGGTCGATCGTCGTACGCACCGCCTCGCCCGGCGTAGGGTTGGCGCTGGCGAGCTCGCGAGCGCTCCCACCGGACGCCTTCGCGAGGAGCTGCCCGCTCGGCTGACCGTCCAGCCGGTCGTTGAAAGCGAGCTCGAGGCCGCTGGTGCCGGCGAGCGTCCCGGGCGGGAAGCCCTGGGCATCGAGCTCCTGCTCCTGGGCCTTCTTCGGCGAGTCGACGGTGCCGGCCACCGCGCTGGCGGACAGGCCGAGCGGCGAGGAGCGCGCCGCCGCCGGGCCGGCGGCCAGCGGGGTGCCGTCGGACGCCAGGATCGAGGCGCGCTTGGGCGCGCGCGTCCGGCGGTCGAGCGTCTCGCCGTCGGTCAGTCCCGGGTAGACGAGCTCGGGCTGCCAGTCGACGAGCCCGTCCTCGAGCGGCAGGGCGATCTCGCCGCTCTGGACGCTCCACGCATGGGTGTGCAGGTCGACGGGGACGATCGCGGCGTCGCGGCCGTCCGCCGTCTCGCCCTCCCTCAGCTCACCGGCATCGACGCTCGTGACCGTCGCGGTGTGCTCCGCCTCCTCATACGCGCCGGCGAACGCGTCGGCCGAGGTCTCGTCGGCCGCGCCGGGAGACAGCTCGTCGTACAT